>Ga0207098_10335_pt1 | contig 15004 bp, 7 predicted proteins | sample Alteio_BWMinHeat_84_FD_153548 | JGI IMG/M metagenome (GOLD analysis project Ga0207098, IMG submission 153548) | Enriched cells from forest soil in Barre Woods Harvard Forest LTER site, Petersham, Massachusetts, United States -... | ecosystem: Environmental > Terrestrial > Soil > Temperate forest >...
GGCACAGGGTGGAGGATCGTTCATGGTGCAGTGTCCACAATACACGCCGTTGCACCCGGCGCCGACCCTTGCACCCACTGCCTACCAAACACCGCTTACCACAGCGCAAGATCTGTCCCAAAACTACGTTGGACCCGTCTCTTTCGTTGAGAATGTCCCGGACGTTCCAAATCCGAGCGGGTTGACGCTCGCGTACCCACCGGTGCCACTGACATATATCAGCCATGGCGGCGCGATCAAGTGCCAACAGATTTCGGGCGGCGATGGAATGATGACCGAGGCCGACGGAAATCAGACCTTCATGTTCTCGTTTGGCCCCCTCTCTGGGCTGGATAACATCAAGAATGGGCAGCCGGGAACGCTGATTAACTCCGACATTCAATGGGAGCATTGACTACACCACCGGCAATTTGATGACGGATAGCAGCGGCAATCCACTCAAGCTCTATTACAACAGCCCACTTCTCCCCAGCGTTTGTGGACCCGCCTCGCCATCCAATTGTCCAACGGCAGGCGCCGCCGGGATCTCCGCTTTTACCGGATATGGAGTCGTGTCCGACCCGACGTTCGATCCGAGCAAAAAGCTTCCCAACGGACAGACCTACATCAACACAAATGCGGCGATAGCGGATCCGGCCACAATCATGACCGTCGGAGTAATTGACGGGAATATCCCAATGCCGATGGCTGCTTTTGATGAGGATGATGAGTTTTTCCGGACACAAGCAATGTCGGAATGATCATGCGGCCGGACTTGTTCGAACAGCATACGGTGCATTTCCACGGATATCCTAACGCCTCGTCCTATTATGACGGCGTGCCGGATGCAACCTGGGCCATCAACATCGGTGGAAGCGCCACTTATTATTATCTTGCGCCCGACGCGGAAACTTACTTCTACCACTGCCACATCACGCCTCCGGAACATCTGCAGATGGGCATAGTCGGGCAACTCTATGTAAGACCGCGACAGAATCGTGTGCCGATCGGAGGGGATCTCTATAAGTCCCTTGTCGGTTGCGTCGGCAATCCCATCGGCTGCTCCGGACCTGGCTCGACTAATCCTGGCCAACAGAGCGACCTTCGGACAGCCTGCAATACAAGCAGCGTTACTGACCAAGACATTTTATGTTCGACGCCGGTGCCGCAGTCAGACAGCGGCTTTATGCAGGTTGTTGATCCCTTTGCCGGCACCGATCCCCGCATACCAGCTGGCACTCGAGTCAAGTACGCATATAACGACGGCGACGGCTCGAGCGAAAATGGAACGATCTCCAATAACTGGTTCCTCCTCAACCAGAGCTTTAACCAGACGTTGCCAACCGACGGAGGCGCGATTACTATCCACGGTGTTCCCAGTCCCGGGAATTGCGAAGGCCCGCCAATCGACACCGGCTGCCCGCCGACTCTGACGGATGGCTCCGGTAATGTGTCGATCCTCAATAACATCATCACGGCGAACATGGTGGAGTCGGGGAACGGAGGCGGCATACGTCTGCAACTGATCAATGGAACCGACGTTCGACGCAACCCCAACAACGGCCTCCTGCTCGACCTCATCAATCCGTGGTGGCAGATCACGATCATGGACAACGTGATCGTCAATAACGTTGCTGCATGGGCAGGAGGCGGCATCTCTATACGAGACGCAGTCAACACGATCATTGCAAACAATACGATCGCGAACAATGACACAACCAACACGGCCGGCGTGGAATTTGACACGGTGGGAGCCAATCAGGGCTCGCTTCCTCCAACCGGAGGCGGCACCGGAACCTGCGGCACAACGCAATGCAACATCGTCAACCCAATTACCACGTCCACATACTCTCCGTCCGGAATTGTGTCGGAAGCGAACACTCCGCTCCTGGTGGCTGCTTTCGGCACTTCGGTTCGTTGCCCATTCGCCATTCTCGGCAACACGAATTGCACCGGCTTCTCGAATCCGGAGTTGTCCGGCAATATCGTGTGGCAGAACCGCTCCTTCCACATCGATGTGAACTCCAACCCGATACCAGGTCTCCAGAATGTGGTCACGCTGGTTCCTCAGTTGAACCAGCCCGCGACCGGCTCGTGTCCAACCGGAGCGGATTATTGGGAGATCGGGGTGCTCGGCGACAACCCGACTACGCAGGCGGCGGGATCGAACCCCAGTGGGTACAAGTTGAACCCGCTTCTTGGAGATATGACGACGATCGCGGGATACACCGCAACGGGCTTGACCGCGAACGTGACGACCAATCCGGGTTTCGTATCCCCGTATTGCAACGGTTCCCGCATTCCTCCGGAAATCGTCGCGTCGATCTGCACAGCCAACGCGAACGCAAGGGGATGCTCGAGCGGCGGACAGACTGGCGGAATTGGCGTGCCACCGGGCATTCCGGATCTCGATCCCTTCTATCCCCTGTTACGCTCAACCCCGCGGCAACTGTCGACGAAGGAAATAACTGGATAAACATGTTCTGGGGTCCACTGTCGCTGAGTAATGCTTCGACTTACTCGGCGCCTGGGGTGGCGCTAACTCCGCTCGGTGACTACAACCACTCGGCGGTCCCGTTACGTGGGGCGCCGGTTTATGGGTGAATCCATAGCAATGAAAACGAATCGGAATCGGGCATGTCTGGGGATGCTGTTCGCGGGATTTCTCGCGGGCAGCATGCCCTTCGCTGCGATCAACCTCACGTGGGCGGCTCAAACCACTGTTGCTTCTGTAGACACTCCACCCGCTGTTTCTTCGCCGGCGCATTCAACGGTTTCGGCCGTTGCCTGGCTTATCTCACCCGTCCACACAGTAGGAAGTGACCGGGGAGTCATGCGTTACCGGGAGATTTGGGGAATCGATAATCTCAAGCTTGAGCCCACGGCTTCGGGATCCTTGATCCGATTCAGTTACCGTGTACTCGACCCACAGAAAGCCCAGGTCCTGAACGACAAAAAAACGGACCCTTATCTTCTGGTCGATAAGACCGGCCAGAAAGTCGGCGTAGAGAGCGCGGAGCGCATTGGAAAGCTGCGGCAAACAGCGGAACCAGAGAGCGGACGCCAGTATTGGATGATGTTTGGAAACCCAGGTCACTTAGTCAGACCTGGGGACCGCGTCGATGTCGTGGTGGGCGGATTTCATGCTTTTGGACTGTTTGTGGAGGCACCCCAGGCAGCGACTTTCCGCAACCCCTGAGGACTTCAGTGCTTACCACCTTCGAATCCATTCCAAAGGAAAAGCGTTGCATGAAATACAGCCGATTTGCAAAACAAGCGCTGATTGCGGCGTCATTGCTCCTTCTGCGTCCGATACAGGGTCTAACCGTTGGCCAAAACAGTCCAGTTAGCCCTGTGATCGTCCCGTATAAGACCGTGCCGCTGGCCAAACCGAGGAAAGCTATTCGCCCTGAGGACGACCTGGGATTGACATTTTCCGAAGATCAGAACGCGAAAATTGCGCAGATCCGTCAGACGATGAAATCCCGTATGGATGTCGTGGTCCAGGACCAACAGTCAAGCCGCGAGATGAAGCAGGCGATGCTTGAAGGGCTCCAGCGAATGGAACGCCGTCAAGTCTTCGCAGTACTAACTCCCGAACAAAAATCGGAAGTTCGCAAGAAGATACTGGTACAGCGTGCAGCGGAGCGACAGGAGAACAGTAAGAAGCTGGAATCAACACCCAACAAACCTTATCCTGATGTGACCCATCTTCCCACCAACTTTTGAACAGGGTGCGTATTCTCAGATCCGTTTCCTTATTCCACCACCAGCCCTTCTGCATGGAACTGGCCGATCACAACATTGACTCGATCCCCCCGTTTCACGGTCCTCCGCGGGTTCGAGAACGCCATCCAGTAGGATTTACCGGCCTCCGGTGTGCTGCTCTGTCGCAGCTGACCTACTTTTTCGAGTGACGGAATGACCAGTACCGCCTTGGCATCCGGAGCGATCAGTTTGGGTTCGAGCTTCTTGTCATTCAAGGTTGTAGCCTTGGCGGGATCCAATACCTCGTAGGAAAACCGGATCAACTCGCCCGCCTCGACCGCCTTCACGGTGAGCGCATCGACCCCCCAGACGAGGGAGTAATACTTACCCGCTCGTCCCGCAAAGGGATCTGGATGGTAGCGCCTTGCGGCGCTGCCTGCCGTTGGCGTCTCAGGGGCAACTGTGGTTTGCGCCATCAGCGGCGAAATGAAGATAACACTGGTGAGAATTCCTGTTAGCAGAACGGCGGCTACTTTTTCGATCCCCAGATTCAGCGCATTTTTTCGCTTAAGCATCCAATAATCTCCTATCTCGCGATGAAAGGACTTACAAGGTCCTGCGGGCCTTCATCTTCACTATTTGACTGCAGCTTCCGGAAAAACCAGTGCTGCCCGCGGCAAGAAGCCGCGGGCAGCATCACAACGTTGGTTGAACGGCTATCAATTTGCCGTTCCGGTTAGTGTTGAGGTTTGAGTACCGGCCGCATCCGTGACGGAGATCGTCGCGTTCTTGATGCCCGTTGACTGTGCGGTCTTTGGCTGGAACTGCACCGTAACCACGCAGGTTGCACCGGGAGCCAGGGTTGTATTTGCCACGAGTTGCCCTCCGCCAGCCGGACCACAGGTGGATAGCAGAGGCCTGAGCGTGTATTCCGTTGAGTTCGTTCCGCCGAGAACACCATTCCCGATTCCGGTAAGCGTTACGTTCCCGGTGTTGGTGAGAGTAAACATCTGGGCCGGATCGAGCGCGCAGGCAGCTATCTGAGCCAGCGTCGTACCTGGGCAAGTACGGGTTACGCCTCCATAGTTGTGGGTTGTCGGCGTGAGAGTTGCGCTCACTACCGCTGCTACTCCTGTGCCAGTCAGCGTAACCGGCGAGCCGGTGACCCCAACGCTGGCGGTGATGGTAGCCGATCCTGTCGCAGCCCCCAACGCTGTCGGCGAGAACACCACATTGATGGTGCAAGTTGTCCCGCCGGCAGCGAGTGTTGCGCCGCAGGTACCGCCCGCCGCTCCTGCTGGCCTAGAGAACGGTGCTGTAACGGCAACGGTGATACCGGTCAAGGCGACCCCGCCGGTATTGTGCAGTGTTAGAGTCTGCGCCGCACTTGTTGTTCCCACTACCACATTGCCGAATGCCAGCGGGCCGCCGGTGACACTGGCGACCGCTGTCGTACCGCCAGCCACGAACTCGACCGCACCGGCGTCAACGAAGTTGTTCGTCTTCCTCGCGTTGCCGTAGAAGTCGGTCGCGGGTGCAAGTGTGTAGGCGCCCAGTGCTCCGTTGGCTGTGGATGGGATCAGGTTGATGACCGACGAAGACGAAGCCGGCCCGTAATTGCCCAGCGGGGTGTTGTTGACTGTGTTGATCAGCGAAAGCGGGCCCCAACTGATGTTGATCCAGTTGTTACCCTCGTCCACCGTTGCAGTCGGCGTCAGGCTGAAGATCGGGTTGGGAACCGTGGCATCCGCAACGCCCGGAGGCACCTGGTAGCCAAGGCTCAGGAACTCCGGCGGGGTCCGCGAGCCGTTACAGTACTGGCTGAGAACCGTCGGGTTGCCGGGCGTGTTGTGAGTGGTGGTCGCCGGCCCGTAGTCCGTGGCATCCGTGATTACGGAGTAGGTCGGGGTAAGTCTGGGATTGCCCGAGCCCACTGTTGTCCGATTTAAGTCGCCACGAACACCGATGTCCCAATAGTTCGGAGCCGCGTTGGGAGTAACGCAGGCGCCGGTGCCTCCGGTGATAAGTACACCTGTTCCATTAGCAATTGTGGCATCCGTTGTCGGCTCACTTGCCGCTTGCGTGGTCGTGAAGGCGTTATACAGCGACACGACGTTTTGCTGGTTCAGTGTTCCCGAACCAAGAGGACCCACACCGATGTAGAACGAGCGGTTCTGCCAGAACACGTCGTTGTCCAGGATCGGGATCGAGAAGTTCTTGCAGGTTTGACCCGTCCCATGGCCTGACGGGCATACAACGGTTCCCACGGACGAGGAGAGCCCTGCGGTATTCCGCATGGTCACCAAGCCTGCAGGTTGGGGGCACGAAGCGGTTGTAGAGCCGGTTTGGATGCAGTTGGACCCTGGTGCGCTGGCATCGGGAGCTCCGAGCGTGTTGAAGAGGACTCCTGAGGACGCGGTGCTGTCGTTGGACATTACGGTGTTATTGACAAAGTTCACTGCCAACGCATCCTGCAGCGAAACTCCAGCGCCGTCCCAGCCAGCCACGTTGTTGGCGATGATGTTGTTGGTGACGTTGATTGAGTACCACCGCGACGGTGAAGTCGTGGAGCCATTGGAACCCACAAACGTGGGGGCAATGTTGGGCCTGGTGACAGACGTATTGCCATTGGGGAAGAACGCCAGCTCCGCACCATCAACATCCTGGAAACGGATGCCGCCGCCGCTGCCACTTTCCGCGGCGTTGCCCATGATCAGGTTCGCGTTGATGGTGAGGCCGGGGCCGGCGCCATCGCTAAGTCCCGGCTGGCAGTCGACGTCGGTTACGCTGCCGCATTCCGAGCCGGCCGGAGCGCCAGGCGTTGTTCCGTCGGGCGCCGCGCCCATCACGATGATTCCTCCACCGTTGGTCGGGATGGTTGGATTGGTGCTCTGGTTGAACAGGATCGTGTTGTGCTCGATGTCGCCGTTAAAGTTGAATCCGATGTGGGCGATACCGCCGCCATCACCGGTGCTCAGATTGCCGCAGACCCAGTTGTAGTTCACCTTGTAGAAGTCTGCGCCGGGAGCCAGGCTGATACCGCCCGCTCCGGCCGGTGTGCCCGAGAACACTTCGTCGCCGATAGACGAGTTCTGTGAAACCGCATTGTTGTGGATGTTGACGAAGACGTTGTAGCAGAACGGCAGTTCGTCATTCGCCGTGAAGCCCGGAGGAATCGGAACCTGGGTAAACCCGGTCGCGATACTGCCGGTCACCGCACCTGGGACGCAGGTCCAGGGTTGCTGGTCGAAGCCTCCCCCGCTGGGCGGATTCCCACTGGCAAGTGGATCCCCGCCGTTTCCTGCCAAGAGCGCGTCGGGAGATTCACCCTGGCCGATGTCGATACCGCCAGTCAACGTACCAGTGTTGTTGTAGATCCGGTTGTTGGAGATTTCCAGGTTATGTGCCCAGGCGTGGGCGAAGATTCCGCCGCCGCCCTGTGAGCTGTCGGTGATCGACAAGCCATCGATGCGCGATGGGTTGCAGTTGAAGTTGCTGGAGTAGCCGGTCTTGGCGCCAGTTCCAACTGTATTGCAATCCGCCGTGCTGCCGGTCAGCAAAACCGTGCCCAAAGGCATCTGGCCTTCATGCGCAACGTTCGAATTTGCAGCGGTGTCAGCGCCGGTTCCGAATACTTCGACGCCTTTGGGATACCTCACGCCCTTCGCCAGAACCGTAATTCCGGCCCCTTCGAACGCGCCCATTAGCGAAGGCTCCTGCAAGAGTTCCGCCAGGTTGCCGTTAAGAGTGGTGTCCCAGCCGACCACCGCCTCCAGCGGCAACCGGTCCACTTGCGGGTTGTTGTCGCCGCCGTTGAATGCGGTCCAGCCTCCGCACGTAAACTGGCCGGTCGAATCGAAGGCATTCGGGGGTTCGAAGCCCCCTCCACCGGGCAGTGGAACATCGCTGCCGTTGCTCAGGGGTTGACCATCGCGCGACAAGCCAAACAGGCAATCGACCTTGGCGCGCCACGGATCCATTTTGCCCGCGGGTTGAGTGTTGGCGTTGAGGACGCTCGAGACAGCTCCGACACCTTGCAGCCGGACCGGCTTCCACATCAGCAACAGTTCAGTGTGGACGCCAGGGTCAACCATGATCAGGTCTCCCGGAAGAGCGGCGTCAATCGCAGCCTGGACGCTCTGGCTACCCGAGACGTGCGTCGGAGCCTTGCCACCGATGGTGAGGGTAACGGTGTCAACGGATATTTTGCCGTCTGCGGTGGTGACGACGAGTTCACCGCACCGCGCGTTCGAGCCTCCATATTGCGCTTGTTGCTGGAGGGCGCATTCCGGCACGTTGCTGCCCGTCGCCGAGTTGAGGGGCACAGTAAGGACGATGGTCGTGTCGCTCCAGGTGGTAATGTTGGCAGCGGGTACTGCGTACGTGCCGATCATTACCGTTCCCTTGGTAGCGCCAAAGCCATAGTGACGTGTCACCGTCTTCTCATTGAATGGAGCCCCTGTGGCGGAGGGACCGGAGTACGCGTTATTGGGCACAATGTGATCGCCCAATGCGGTGATCGTGAAGGTTGTGTGGCCGGAAGTGCCTGCCACCCAAGGTCCGATTCCATCGCCATCAACTTCCTTGATCGCGGGTGTCAATGTCGGGTAGTTGCAATCGGGATTGTTGTAACCAGCGCCCGCAAACGCGGACGTAGGCACAACCGGCGTATCCATGTACTGGGTTTGTCCAGGCATGAACGGGATCTCGTAGCAGAACTGGCTATACTCCGGGTTAAACAAAGGATCGGGTGTAGTTCCAGTTCCCGGGTCGTTCATGCACGTAACCATCATGGTCGGCGCATACCCAGTCGGGTTGGGCGGGTTGACCTCCCACGTCGAGTAAGTCAGGCCATTGTAGGTACCCCATTGGTCTGCATACACGCGCGATATCTCGGTGCCACTCCAATCCTTGATGGAGATCGGCATGTTGGGCGGCGAGAATTTCTCACCGAACTGCGGCGAGAACGGGTCGAACTCCGAAGTAAAGTCGTCTGTGATCACGCCGGTGAAGTGAGCAGCGGCATGTGTTGATGTAAAGACCCAGAACTTCGCCAGCGCCGCCTGCTGCTCCTGCAATGTTACTTCCTTGCGGTCGCAGAGATTGCGGGTAGCTCCGGCGAACGGCGAGACTTCAAGCGACTGTGGGAAGAGGCTGATGTAGTCGGGGACGATGCGCGACGCACCGACGCACGGCCAGAACTGCTCCACGCTTCCGGTGTCGCCTTCGCCCTGCGGCAAGGTTGGTCTGCCGAGATTCGTGGTTGGATTGTTTGGGTTGTTGGCGTTGTAGGCCGCGGCGGTTGATGCCTGGTCGGGAAGAATATAAATCGCACCGAGGGCGCCGAATTCCTGTGTCACTGGCGCAATGTAGTTGTCTCCGATGAGGATGTTCTTGTCTTCTTCCTTCACCAGTTCATAACCGGGGGGGACAATCATTTCGACCACGTACTTGCCGGCGGGAAGCATTGGGGTACCGACGCGATAGGCGTCGGTTGTGTCGGGATTCGGCACGCAGATACTGCAGTTGGTGCCGGTTGGCTTGCCAGTTGTCGGATTGATCCCGGTAACGCTCGGGAACTGATACATGCCGTCGTAAGGCGCCGGCTGCAGCTGATTCCAGTTGTGCATGCCGTCGAAGCACTTGTACTGAGAATTATCGGGAATGGTGTGGGCCGGCGTGCCTCCGTTGTTATACATGTCGAGCCACATCGGCTGGTTGTACAACGTGAAGAAGAAGAGGTCCGCGTTGGTGCCAGTAGCCGTCCCCTGGCCAGGGCAGTTCATGTTGGGAACACCGTCGGTCCGGAAGCCCTGCGCCCAATCGTCCCAGCTGCTGGTCTTGGTAGTATCGACCAATGTGAGGGACGTGCTGCCATCTGGCGCGGTTCCCTCCTGGTAAAGGTTGATGGTTACTCCCGGCACGTCTGGCGTCCAACTGGTGTGAATGAGCAACGAGGGATCGTCGAACGGCCGCGTTGAGGCGTAGATCACCTCGCCATGGATACCGCCGGTTTCCCCAACCGCGTAAGGCTTCTTGCCGAATTCGAGGAAGCTGTTCTGGCCGGAGAATCCCTGCCAGCCCTCGGAAGTGACCCACGGTGGATCGATACGGGCAGTGGTGTTGTAAACCGCGGTGGCGCTTTTGGCACCGGTGCAATCGGCATTGTCGCAATAGAGAGCGCCGGGGACGTGGAGGTTGGCTGGTAGAGGAACGCCTTCAGTGGTATTGGCCATGAATTGGCCAATGTCGGAGGTTCCGCCACCAGGTGTGCCATCGGCCGGCCCGCCCGCGTCGTAGACCACGTGGATTCCCGTGTTCTTGTAACGGGTCGAGTCGGTTTCAACGACATACCAGCTGAACAGCGGGAAGACTTCGTTAAAGCCCGCGTTGCCGCTCAGATCGGTATTGTTGAAGTTGGAGTAACTGCCGTCACGGAACCGGATATTCGTCGCGACCAGCGTGAGCCCGGGCTCAGTGGCGTCCTGAATACCGTTCCCATTCTGATCAAAGAACGTCTTGGTGTAGATATTCGCCTGCCATTGATTCATGGCAATCTGGCCCATATCTACAGTCTGTCCACCGGACACTGCGACAGGAGTCGAAAGTCCGTCAACCAGCATGTCGTTCCACTGATCGAAGACTGTCAATCGCCATTGTCCGTTCGGAATTCCCGCGAGGGTAAAGGAGCCATCTGCGTTGCACTTGGTGAAGGCAAAGTCCTCGCCATCGGTATCGCCAAGGCTCACATAGCACTGTGTGAAGGAGAAGCTGTCGTTTGAACCGCTGCTGTAGAGCCGTTCATCCGGCGTCCGGCTCATGCGCTCGGTCGTCACCAGGCCCTTAACGGTATTTGTGCAGGTACCCGCGGTGGGGTCGGTGATGTTGGGGTCGGTGCCATTGCAGACACCCGACTTGCGACCATTGATAATCTTGGGATTCGCAAAGCCGATGGTGACGTGATATCCGGCCGGGCCAAATTCCTGGAAGAAGTTCGGCTCACCGATCCGAAGGAACGAATCGTGGGCCTTCTGGCCGTCCAGGGTGTTGGTCTGGAGCCACTCTTCACCCCTTCCGATCCGGTCGGCCGCCGGGGTGGCTACCACGCCGTATCTTCCCGGCATCAGGTTGGCAACCACTGCCTGGCCTGCGAGCGGAGATAGGGTCGCGCCGTCCGCTTCATACTTTGGGCAGGTCACGATCGTGCCAGTGATCCCGGTTGGACTTGGACTGCCAAGAGCGTTGCCGTTCGTTGAATCAACGCCGGTCAGCGCCGTCTTCGAAATCGGGCACGCATCCAAACGTGTGGCTGGATCGAGGGTTCCTGCCAGGCTGTTCGACAACGGCTGGTTGAACATGTCGTAGGTCATCTGGCCTGTTGCATCGCCCGTGCCTCCGGCATCGTCAAAGAGCGTAACGTTGAAGCCGCCGAGCCCTGGCTCGTTGGTCGCCAGCACGTCGATTCCGCCGCCCGCGTCCTGCTCGCCATTCAGCGGGAAGTCGTCCTCAAACACAAACACTGAGAGCTTCGAGGGCGGGAAAGGATTGGGTTGGGTGTAGATGGTGACGGCCGGGCTGGTCGCCGGGAATTCGATCGGAGCGCCTCCCATGCCATGACCAGGGGTCGCATTGGCAGTCTCGAAGGGGTTGGCCGCGTCGCCGGGCAAGACCGAGATGTAATAGCGCTTGGTCGGATCCAGATGAACCGCGCCGGGAAGCAGGATCGACTCTTGGGCTGCGCCTGTCCGGCAGACACCGTTGCCGATGTCGCATACCGCCGGCACTCCGTTGATGCTCTGACCTGATTCGCACGACAGCGATCCGGTGCAACCTGTTGCCACGACCGGCATGTAGCTGGTATGGAAATTCGTCCCGAAGGTCGGAACGATGCCGCCCGCAGCACCCGGGCAACCCGCCGGCGGAGGATTCGTTGTGCAGTTGGGGTTGATGTAGAAGGTACGATCCTCTTCGATGATCCAACGGTAGTCAGTGATCTTGGTTGTCTTATCCGTGCCGTCGTAAACGGTAACTGCGAGATTACTCGGCGACGGGAAGACCAAGGTAACGGTGGCGGCCGTGGAACTGATCGTCCCCTGCGAATTCTGCGCCTTGTAGGTAAACGTATAGGTGCCCGGGGAGGCTACGGTGGCGTTGAACCCGCCATTGGGGTCCACGCTCAGCGTCAGGCCCGATCCAGGAGTTACACTTGCCGCATTCACCGTGAGCGGGTACCCTAATCCGTCTTTGTCAACCGACAGAATACCGCTGGGCGCGATCTTCAGGTAGGTCGCCAAGTTAGACGTATAGGAGATGTTGTTCATTGTGATGCCGCCGGCGGCCTCAAGAGGCGCCGCGCCCAGGGTCACCGTTGAGCAGGCTGCCCCAGATGTCATACCGTTGCCGCAGTAGCTGAAGCTCGTGGGTGGACCAGTGTAAGAGAACGTTCCGTCGGAATTCAGGGTAAGACCTGCGGGCGCTGTCCCCGAAACCTTGACGCCGTAGATATTGATGTCGTTGGCGATCAATCCCTTGCCGGGATCCGAGATGGTGAGCGTTTGGCCGGTAATCAAAGAGTTGTACGTGTCCGGGCTGGCGACGGCCGCCCCTGATGCGGCGCCTGGCAGTCCCGCGCCGTTGACGCTGATATAGGCCAACATTCCGGCATCATGCGCTGTTGCGTTGGCCGAAAGGCTCAGCTCGCGGTCGTACACCGGCAACGCCGTTGTGCCGGCAGGCACATTGATCATTACATCGTAGGTCTTGCCGGCGGCCATGAACACTTCGCTCTGCACGCGGGGAGTGCCGGGCAGAACGTTGCCGTCTTCCGCGATCAACGAAAAACCAGCGGGCGGAAGAGCAGGAGCTGTTGCGGTCCCGATCTGCGACCCGACGACGGAGGGAACGTGCATCCGCAAGCCCGCATTCACCATGCGAACCAGTACTCTTCCAGTGGCCGCGACACCCGTGGCTGGTGTTGTCGGGAAAAGCGAAGCACTGGAGTTGGTCTTATCGAACGCGACACCATTAATCAGGTAATACAGCGGGGTGTAGTTGACCGCCGGCGGATAGCAATTCCCGGAATTAGCGGTGGCGGGGTTGCCGCATCCACCAGGCTGTCCCGACCATACCGTGGTCTCGCTGAATCCCGGCAGTGTGACCGCGTTCGCGACTGCACTATTCTGGACCGGGTCGATCTCACTGAATAGCAGCGGGACTTCGGCATTGTAAGTAACACTCGATGTCACCGAAGGTCCAACGTAAGCGATTCCAGGCGTCGTTGTTGTAGCTGCCGTCGTAACTACGAGAATGCCATAGAGTCCCATCGGGCCCTGAATGGACGGATGCGTGCCGGACTCGATCAGGTACGTGCCCGGCTGCAGAGAGGTCCACGTCAGCGCCGTTGTGGCGTCCGCCGCCACTTCGGTGGAGAAGGACTGCACCCGCGGGCCCTGCGCGGGCGCCGTACCGTCTCCGCCACCAGGATTGGCGATAGGCCAGGTGACATTCGACTGGGCTGTGGAGTGGTCCGGAGGCGCCGTTGTTGTTCTCTGCGTCACATCGCCGAGACCGCCGCCGACTTGGCCCACGATCACCAGCGACGTGGGTACACTATTGCTGCCAAACGTAAGGCCATTAGTCAAGTTGATGGTGAGGCCTTGTCCCGTCGGTACGGTGATTACAACTGGAGACCACCCAGTCGCCAAGGGATTTGACTTGGCACACGTGGCAGTGGAGCCACCGACGATGGCGCCGCAACTGTAGCCCCACATGGGCACAGCCGCGCCGCCGGGCAAAGTTAAGGTCGTTGCCCCCGCTGTCAGGTTCACCTGCTGCTGGGCAGGCGACACTCCCGTTCCGAGGAAGAGGGCAGACGCTACAAGTACCGCTGTCTTCAAAGTTGTCTTGAGATTCTTGATTCGCATTTCTGCTCTCCTCTTAATTGGTTTCGTCAATCGCAAATTCCCGGGAATCGACAATCATCATCATCAGCATTCCTCCCGGGAAAATGTTATTGGTGGTAATCTCGCGCTCGTTGTGGGAGTGCCACATAAACGCAAATCCTGCTTCGCTCGCTGGACTGTTGGCGATCGTGCCGGAGGGCGGAGTTGTTCCGACAGGTCCGGTTGCCCGAACAGTGGCATCCGGTCCGAGATAAGGACTGCCTCCGTACCACGCGCCATTGGTCAAGATGTTCGCATCGGGCAGAGTCGCCGGCCCGCCAGCCCCTACATCTCCGAATGGCGCAACCTGCAACGGCTTGTCGTGGTCCTGGCACCACTCGAAGTAGTTGATCGCTGTTGGAGCGCCAGTGTTATAGCCGTTTGCGTCCGGTGTGCAGGGGAGCTTCGCGCTTGCATCGGTTGAAGTGGAATTGTGACCGTATGCGTCCCAGTTCAGCCCCTTGCCTGTCCAGTAGAAAATCCCGTCCATCGCCAGTCCTGGAGTCGTGGTCGTGGTGAAAAGCAGAGGTCCGGCAAGATTGGCGGCGGAGTCGGTCGCGCTGGTAATCAGGTTTCCGTCGCGGGCCAGGATGCGCACATGGTTGCCATGCTCGTGGAAAGGATGCTGCCACCGGCCCTGGCCGATGATGCGCAACAGAACCAGTTCGCCTGGATGCATGTGTGGATCGCCGTTGTATGGCTGGTGCGGATATTGAAACGAGTAGTTGGGGTCCATGTCGTCAGGCATCGACCGCCCATTGATCATGAAGTACGCGGGATGGTAGGGCTCGGTTGGAACCTCGAGACTGCACCCCATGGCCCCGGCCGTGCAGCCAGCTCTTGCGGCGACCTGCGCCAGTGCCTGCGCGTGAATCCTTGGATCCATCTCAGAGAACTGGAACAGGTACTCTCTGTCGTAGCAGCTCTCGGGGTGGTCATAGGCTGCCGCGGCCAACCGGAAGTCAGATTCGCCCCAGTGTGATTCTGCGGTCAGATTCGAGGCATGGACTCCTGATGTGCAAGCCGCGGGGATGGAGGTGGGCAGCACAATGATGGCGCCATAAAGGCCCATCTCGATCTGCAGGTCGCCTTGGGTTCCGCTATAGTAGGCGCGGGTCCCCGGCGACGAGGCAGTAAATGTGTAGGTCACCGAACCGCCGGGCGCCGCCTCCTGGGTCATAAGGCCGGAAACGCCGCCTGAGGTAGTCACATTAAATCCGGGAAACAAGATCGAGGTATTACCGGCTGCTGTGGGGAGCCCATTGGTCAGGGTTACGCTGACCGTCTGCCCTTCGGTGACGATCAGCGTCGGGCCCGGAACCTGCATCGTGTTGCAGAACGCACCACCAATCGCAGCCGGCGCAAACGTCAGGCCG
>Ga0207098_10338_pt1 | contig 14919 bp, 14 predicted proteins | sample Alteio_BWMinHeat_84_FD_153548 | JGI IMG/M metagenome (GOLD analysis project Ga0207098, IMG submission 153548) | Enriched cells from forest soil in Barre Woods Harvard Forest LTER site, Petersham, Massachusetts, United States -... | ecosystem: Environmental > Terrestrial > Soil > Temperate forest >...
CGGGTAAAAGGCTCGAAGCCCAAGCAATCGGCAAAATCAAACGCTGGATTGAAACTGGTGCTCTGGACTGGAGTACATCCCGGCGTGAGGCAAGACGGTTTATCACAAATCAGGAGATCATTGCGACAATCGAAAAAGATCTGGATGCAGCAGGGAGCAGCGCAAAGTCGTATAGATATTTCGTACTAACCAATTTGTATAACGCCAACGATCCGTCTGTTGCGACTTACCGAGGTGCACTCTTTAAGCTGCTGAACAGTTTGTCCTGGGATGCCGAAATAATTCGTCCGACAATCATTGATACAGAGCAAACAATTGTCCGGATTGACCTGCGTCTATATGAGTGGACGGACGTTACGTGGAAGAAAATCTTGTCGGGGTATCCGTATGGTATCCGTTATGCGGGTACCAGCTATGATCGAATTCGCACCCTTTCTGGTTCAGACGTACCTTTCGTGCGTGCCGATTGGTTTCTTCAGGCGGCTTCGTTACCCCCTCTTTATCATGACATTCTGGAACTTCCTCCAACTGAAAAAGAGTTAGAAGACTGCACGAACAACGTTAAGCGATGTTTGCGTGTCGATGTAGCTAAGGATATTGCTGAAGCAGCGGGAATCAGAACCATTAGAGCCGGGTTTGTGGCCTCCGGCGTTTCGAATAACAATCGCGTGGTTGAGCGTCATCGATCCCAGTTTGGCGCTTATTGGAAGTCATACGACTTTGCTGATAGCAGCGGGATACACGACATAAAGTCACATCCTCTCGACTTTGAACGATCGGGAGGCGAACTTATTTTCAACCTTCCTAACGGCTTGCAAGCTTACCTGATCGTGGATGCTAAAGGTTCACGTCTCAATCGCGCCAGTACTGACATCGTTGTGAATCGTGTCGGAAAACATGCGGACGTGCGAAACGGATTAGCATGTATGGGCTGTCACATCAATGGGATGCGGGGGGATTTCAGAGATGAAATGCACTCTGTCGTTGAGAATTTGTCGAATCCGAGCACTCGCAGTTATGCTCTCGCACTTTATCCAGGCGACACCGGAGTGCAGCGGTACGTTGGACAAGGTGGCTTGGGAAAAACTCCAGGCGAGGATGTCAAACGTTTTCAAGATGCAGTTGGGAAAACGGGCGCACAAATAGGCAGCCAAGAACCCATCGTTGCGTTGGCGGATAAATACGCAGCCGCTGTGGACGGAGTCAATGCGGCCGCCGAGTTGGGCGTAACGAGAGATCAAATGACACAGGCAATCAACCGTTCACAACAATTGCGCCAACTTGGCCTGACGACTTTCACGGCAAATGGAAAACTAAATCGCGACACGTGGGAAGATGATTTTGGAAACCTCGTTCAGGAACTTAATATTGGGACATATCTCAAGCCTACGGCCGTATTTGGAAATCGCTTTTTTGATGTACCATTCGAAACGCCGGCGAGGGTACTGCCAGTGATCGCATCCGAGACAGTAGACAACGGCAAGCGCCTGTACAGCGCCGAGAAGTACAACGAGGCCCTGCCCTTTTTCGAAAAGGCGGCAGCTGCCGGAAATGCCGAAGCAATGAATTATTTGGGCGCCATGTATAACTCCGGCCACGGTGTGCAACAGGACCTTCGGAAAGCCGCGCAATGGTATAGAAAGGCAGGGGATGCGGGAAGTCTCGCTGCCATGATTAATCTCGGATGGATCTATGGGCAGGGCGAGGGGGTAACTCAAGATCTACCAGAAGCGTTTCGTTGGTACCTTAGGGCTGCGGACCAGGGCTTTGATGTCGCGATGGTCGATGTTGCCTATCTTTATCTAGAAGGCGAGGGTGTGCCAAAGTCGGTGGAAGAAGCCGTCAAGTGGTATCGGAAGGCAGCGGATGCGGGACGTGTGGACGCGATGCTCAAGTTAGGAGAGCTGTACGAGAAGGGAGATAGCATAACAGAAGATCTTGCCGAGGCTTCTCGCTGGTACAGCAAGGCGGCGGCGCTTGGTTCCGACAAAGCGAAGGCGCGTCTCAAAGCAATCAGATAAGGGGTCTTGATCGGGATAGGGGCGGCGGTCACCCGCTGCATGCCGAACGTATCCGTCACTTCGCAATGGTGCACGACAGCTACGGCGTCCACGCCTGCGACGTTGACCTGTTGAATCTTGTCCTGCGGGAGAAGTTATAGATAAAGAATCTCCTGAGAGTCGCTGGCGACAGAGAAGCCTCCAGATCCATCCCGCGCGACTGCGGCAGCGGAATCAATGGCCTGAGTGATTGCTTGGGCTCCATTGACCGGCAAAGGAGGACCAGCATATGTGGTAATTATTGGATTGAGAAAGACCGCTTACCGAACAGGAAAGGATAATCAAAGCGGATGTGACCAACCACAAAGGCCTATTCATGAGTTCAAACTACTGCACGAACCGTTCGACCCGGTATCAGTATCCATCACGATCTGGACCTCGATTCAAATAAAGAACTTTTGGGAGCCGGTGCCCTCAAATTCCTGAAATAAAATCAGGCTTATATAAGACTTTGGCGTTGGGCCATGCAACAAGAATCGGCGCAGTGTCGCAACGAGTTGTTCTGTTTCTCTTGAGAATGCGAACAACTCGCCGCGCGATTTTAGCCTAATGAGGGGAGGGCAGCGATCTGTTCGAGACTTTCCTTTTTGTAGTGGGACAAAATGCGGCGGAAGAGAAACCGAACAAGTCGCCGCGCAGCTGACGTCGATCAGGTCGTCTGCTTTCTTATTGACTGGTGATTTGTCTCGCAGTTATTTTTCAGGATTTCAAATGCGGCAGTAGCTTCGGGGGACACCGCGCTGCCGTTGTTTTGCGCACCTTCAACGGCAGCAGCAACGAAGAGTACACTCATTGACAGTACAATCACGTTGATCGCTAAATGAGTTTTCTGAAGAAGACTCACGGTTACCCCCTTAAGACAAGAATTGAGCACATTTTGAGTCAACCATAGTTGCGTGTCAAGAAATGCTACGGAACGTCCGGAACCTAGATTCTTCATCCGTGTCTTCTCTGCGTTTTGCAGAGAACTTTGGGATTAAGCGGCAGCCTTCAGATGGGAGATCGGAAACTGGACCTCGCGCAGTTGCACGGCGGCCGACATGGCGATACATCCTTGTTTTGTAACGCGCCAGCGGCGCGAGCGCCGGATTTTGGCGATCAGTCCATGAGCGTGACAACGGTTCAGGATGCGCGTGACTTTGGCGCTTTTGCGCTTCGGTTCGGCGATGCCGTTCAGGTGAGGGAGTCTTTGAGTATTTGCCGGATGTCCGGATTGGTGAAACCACGGATCACGTGTTGGCCTGCCAGCAGAGCGTGGAAGATCTGGACTTCGTTGCGCGCGACAGGATTGAACGCTTTGGCGGTTCGCGTGGGAGCAATCTGCTTTGGCGTCGTGATGCGGTCCAAGGTGCGGATGGCATCTGTGGGTTCGTCGACTTGGGCCAGGGCGTTGAGATAACGGCCGTTGGCGGCGAGGGAAACATCCTTGTAACGAAACAAGTAGGCTACTCCCTTGAGCATGTCGACCCACTTGAAGACTTTCTTGCCTTTGCGCGTCACTTCTTTGCGGACGGTAAATTCCTCCGGTTCGTTGATGACCATCTCCACCCGGAGGACCGAACCGGCCTTGTCGTACATCTTCAGCCAGTTCTGTTTCACACGATGTTTGATCCGCGCCCCCAGTACAGCGAGGTCATTCCAAAACGTCCAAAACCCAAACGCGCTTCATTAATTCAGCCCATGTATACCAAGTGCGTCCATTCGCGGCGAAGACAGTTTTACGCGACATAGTCGGGGACTCGACATAGTAATTCGGGCCGTACCGTTCTGGGACGGCGTTGCCGCCGGCTCTGGCGATGTTGCGGTTTCCGATGTGGGTGCTGTGGCGCAATGGGAGATTTCAGAAACAGCCTGAAGATCATTTGCGTGCGGAGACTCGGCGGCGGCTCCTCCTCCTCCGGCGGGCATGATCAGCGCCGCTCTTCAGGACAAGGTTTTTGGGCAACGCAATACCTATAGAAGACCGCAGAAGAAATCCTCTCGGCAGCATAGGCTTGGTGGTTAATTCAGACTCCGCCTAAAAACCGAGCATTGTCAAGATGGTATCCAGTGTTCTTACAGCCCGATATCCCGATTGATAGACCGGTTGATGCTGTTCGGTGGTATCACCGCGGACATGTGCAGAAACAAAAGTGTACTGAATGTCGGGATATCCCGGCCCCTGCAAATTGATTCCGAACTGATCCGCTTCAACTATCTTTTCGAATGAAGCGCTCTGTCCCAACGGCAGTCGCCGACGAAACGGATCCACGAAGCAGGCGTCAGTTATCCGCCCACGGGACGACGGTGGGATTGCTGTGGAACGGTCCTGAACTCTCCGAGGGATCAGCCGCTCAGGGTGACTATGATTCTCACGCGACGTTGCGCGACTCTGAGGCCACATCCGTTCGCCATGGTCCGGGGAATATTGAATAGGAATAACCAAGTCCGCCAAGTGCAGAACTGCCCCGAGATTGAGAAGCAGCCGGTATTCCTCAGGCATCGAAATTAGTCCGTCTTGCCGATGTGAATGCAACCTGCCATTGGAATCTAACCTAAAAAACCAATTCTCATTCTGCAGGACGAATTCGACCAAAACGAAGGGCGCTTCATTTAGCGCCTGGCGAAAAACGATTGACTCTAAACCGAACGTACGGAACTTCGCAGACGCCACTTTGATTTCATATGACCTGTCAACTGACAGTCCAAACACCCGTTCGCACGATCTAATGTCAGCCCACTTTCTGGATATAAACGCTTCGATAACATCCGCGTGAGATTTGATCGCAAAGAGGCGAGCATCCCATGTTTCACCTGAGAAGGGCTTACGTTCCTTAAGCGAGAAAGGTTGGACCTTGTTCGATCGCGCATCAGCTTCCTGGTCGACCTCGGACACACGAATGGAAGAAGAGGGCTGCAAAGGGGCGGCGCTTTTGAGGGATCCATGCCTGCGGTCAAAATGAGCCCTTAACTGGTCGGCCCTCATTGCAGCCTTGCACGTAGGACACGTCACAACGGCCGCGCCTCCGCGGCGGATGAGTTCCGCCACGGTCGGCATTCGTCGATTCGGCACTGCTATATATGGGTGGGCCTTATCGATGTGCGTGTTCAGGCGATCGCGGCGAACCGATGCCCTACAGTAGGGGCACTTGGAAAGATCAGGCTGACGCATTGGCCTCTGCCCCTGGAGCTTGCGGGACGCCGCTACCTTTGCAAGTAGCCGAGCCATCCTGTCGCGTTCAATTTCGTCCTGGTCATCCATCACATCACCTCATCGGCGTCGCAAGACTATCCCTCTCTGATTGGGTGATCAAGTGCTGAACAACGTTGCGACTACGAAGGGTGCAGCACGGTCCCATGCCGCGTCTATTTCAGCAAAAAGTGCGAGGTGGTGGCCGCCGCCACGCGAAAAATTCTGCAGTGTGTTGGTCTTCCCTCCCGCGCACCACTGTCGCGCCGGCCGCCCCCAACCACGCCGCCCAACCCGACTGGTGAAAAGCTGGCCCCGGATTCGTGCGCCCCGGGCGCCCTGCGATTCCAACTTGAATCCGCCGGACATGCGCCTTTCATCTTGAATCTTCTGCGCGGCGCAATTCTTCGTCAAGATTCAGGCCGTTCCACTTCGAAAGTTTACATAAACACCTTATCGGACATTCCCTCTCGGCTACCCCTTGCTTAAACCTCCTACGTTCCAATGACGACCCCCTATGGTGTCACGCGCGGAACGATTTACAAGCAATTGCTCGAGGATTTCATGAATCACAAGAAAACCCGTCGGGACGGTCCAAACCAGACCACGATTGTGCTTCGCGAGAATACCGGCAATGCCGCGCAGCCAGTTCATGATCTTGCCGGCCTCGACCGCAACTTCCGGAATGCATTCCTTGAGGACTTTGGCCAGATACTTGGCAACCTTTTTGGAATCCTTGCAATCCCTCACCCGCGCGGACTCGAGCCGAAGGAGGTGCGCGTCCGCACCGCAGATCGTTCGCTCGTCATATATAAACAGGATAAGGCGTGGAAGATCGACGCGCGGTGTTCTTATGTAAACTTACGGAAATGTAGGGACGGAATCGCACCGAGGAACGGCGTCGCAGGCGGCGCAGCATATTGATCTTCTGGATGCCGAGGTCGCGAGAATGGCTGAGCTAGGCAGTGCTCGTAGCAGGAGGCAGGTTCATAGGGCTACTAATTTCTCACTGCGGGGGCACCATGTCATTGAAGGCGCGGGTGGCGCTGCGCGGTTGTTCGTGCACCGCGAGCGGTCGCACCGTCAGTTTGAGGGGCATCTGGCTAGCGATCCCGCTGAAAATGCAGGTGCCCGTGGGCAGTGTGGGAATGGATTCCTCGGTCACGCGGTCGATGTACGAGACCGCACTCGCGATCGTATTCAGGTCTCGCTCGTTAATCAACCGGTGGATGAAGTAGTTGTGCGCCTGGGACGTAATCGTTGGCGAGATGTCGTTGGGACGCTGGCTGGCGATCGTGACAAAGACGCCGAACTTCCGTCCTTCTTTGATGATTTCCTCAAAGGTTTCCAGCCGGTAATCTTTCCAGCTCTCTGCTTCCCGAAACGACTCCGTCGACAGAATGTTGTGGGCTTCATCAATGATGAGCGTCAGTGACTGGTTTGCCCCGAGGTTTTTGTGCTCTGCGTACAGCTTTTTAGCAAGCAAGAGTGGCAGCGTCTTTTTCATGTCCAAACTGACGCGGTTGAGATTGACGATCACCACATTGCTCGTCCAAAAGGTCGGGTGCGCCTGCAAACTGAACAGTTTTTCAATATCCGGCTTTTTGCTCTTGAGTCGATTGATCACCGGGATAATGTGGTCGTTCTGCGCGCGATTGGCAAGCACGTCCGCAATGAGTTGCAAATACAAAAACACGATGAGCTTAAACAGCAGGTTTGGCTCAAGCACAAAGTGCTCAACGTGCCGATAGAGGGCCGTGTCGCTGATGCGATCCGGGCTCTGCTTGAGATAAATGTTCGTACCTTTGATGCGAAATTCCTGGCTCACGTTGTGCCAGTCCAAATCCGCCGAGAGGTCGATGGGGTCCCCGTGCTCGTCTTCCTGCGGGAGGATTTCCCGAAAGTAGTCCAAGAGCAGAAACGCACGTAGTTTGTCGCTCATCTGCAGGACCGACTCAACGCGCCTCCGCAGGATGTTTTTCACGTACGCTTGCGGGTCATGGGCCGCCTGGACTTGCTTGTACAGACGCAGCGTTCGACGCAGGAACGGCCGCTGTGTTTTGTCCGTTGCATCGGCAAGAATCGATAGAACTTCAAGCTCCAGCAGTCCGTCCTCATCCATCGGTATTTTGTCGCCGGCCATATCTCTCGTGGAGAGGTTGTACACGGTTTTTGCCGTCGTGATGCACGCGGGCGCGGTGTACTCGCCGTTGAAATCAAACAGGACAAACCGGGTGTTCTGCTCGAACGCGATCTGGTTGCGCTCTCGGAGGGTACGGAAGAGTTCTTGGTAGAGCGCTGCGAGGGTATTCGTCTTGCCGCTCCCGGTGTTGCCAAAGATCGCGATGTGGCTGTTAAAGAGGCCATCGATGGGAAAGTCAATGGCAACGTCGTCCCCATCACTAGCGGCGATGTTAATGGAGGGGCTGTTGTCGCGCACCAGATTATGGACGAGGTGGATTTTCTTCTTTGTCAGGATGTAGGCCTCGTTGCCAAGGAGCGGCATTTCTCTCGTGCCGCCGGTGAAGATGCCGCGCTCGTCGATATAGCCCGTTAGTGCGACGGTGAGGATGCGTTTGTTTCTGGTTGCCGCGTCCGGCCGGTCCTCGTTGGTGCGGTAGTCTTCGTCGATCTTTTCTCCCTCCACGCGGCCGATTATGCTGAGGAATCCTTTGCGGATTTCAATGTAGCTGTTGACGGATATGTTCTTGAGAATGTCGCCGTCTAAGAACATGTCCGAGACATTCTTGTTTTTGTCGACGAGGACGTAAATGCGTCGTCCGTCGACGCCGCTGACCTCGCCGATGCGCAGGACGGCATCCTGCGTGAGTTTTGCAACGCTCATGCTTCAGTCATGGCGGGCAGGACCCCGGCGATAATGTCGTTGAACTTCCCGAAAGGAATTGTGCCGCCGGCGGCTGGGCCGATGATATCCACATTGTTCTGGCTGGCAAACGTAGTCGCGTAGTGGTCGCGGGCATTCTCGTCGAACGCAAAAATGACGAGCCGAAGGGTCGGGTTTTTCAATGCTCGAAGGGTAATGTCCAAGAGGTGTTCATCCGTAAAGGAGAATCCACAAGCGACGAGTAACGCGTTCTCGCGATCAAGTGCATTGGCGTAGATTCTGAGCAGTTCGTAGTAGGTGCGGTCCATGAGTGTTGTCCGCAATTTCGTCGTCTGGGGCAGGACAACAGCATAGGTTTCTGTGTACTGCTGTATTTGGTCCGCTGTTTTCTCCGGCGGAAGGGGTTCTTTGCGCGTGACGCTGAAGACAATGTGCTCTTTGTCTTTTTTCCACGAAAGAGAGCCATGGAGCTTGATGAGGTTGATGCAGGGGATTTCGACTTGGTAGTTGTACAGGTTGCCGGTGTTGTACGTGGTGTTGAAAAACGTGCGGGATGAATACTCCATGCGGTTATCAAGGCTTGGCACACGGCTAAACCCGTCATTGAGCGTGAGCGCGGGCTGGCTGAGCGAGGCTTTTTCGATAAACAGGTCGTAATTCGTCGTGAAAATCGTTGCCTGCTTGGCCAGTAGCGTGGTGCGGCGTTCAAAGAGCATTATCTCGACGAGTCCGAGAAACCTGCGGTACTCCGTCACAGTTGCTGCGTTGTTTGCATCGGCCGCCTCGGCGATCAGCTTGTTCGTCGGCCCTTGGATACCTACGAGAAACTCATACATCTTCAGCCCTGCTTCGGTGTCCTTACCTTGCACTAACAAGTCTGCGATGTCTTGCTCAGTGGCGCCCGCCACGGGGATTGCCGGTTTGCTTGCACCTGATCCCAGCAGAAAATTGGTCGTTCCAGACTGAAACGACCGCGCCAATCGCTTGCTGATCTCCTTCGCAGCCGCTTCACATTCGAACACATGCGCCATTTCGGTTTGCTCGCAGCGCGGGGCGGTCAGAATCGCGAAACCGCCTCGGCAGTCCTACTGTAATAGCAGCAAGAAGCCCCAAGTCAATGAAATGTTCTCTCTTGAAGTAGTAATAGCCCTGAAGAGAACCGGCCATGACTGCGACATGCGGCGGTCCTAATCGCTCGTGATTCCAGAAGCTGCTGCGGAGGCCGTTGGTATCGACGTCGGCCTGTTAGAGGAAACTACCCAATGTGCAGCCGTCGCCACCACCCGCCCGGGCCGCTCGTGCACGAAGTGGCCGATATTAGTTAGCGACATCCGCGTCAGCCAGTGCCGGATGAGCAGTCCTATGATGTGATACCGAACGACGCCGGGCGTGAATCCGCCCAGCGGGATCGAACCCATTGCGGAGGCAGTCTCCGCCTCGACGCCATCACCGCCGAGGCAGAGGCTCCGCCAGCGGTTGGCGTCTGGTAAGCGGAACTGAACCCATTGCAGAGGCGGCTATCTTTGCTGATCTTAATTCGATCATAGGCGCTGCTGCGCAGTGATTTTGAAGACGGGCGAGAAAGGACGAATTGCCCTATCTCATCTCGGCCCACCGGAACATGAAATCGGCTTGTCTTCAGGTCTCACTCCTTGGGTTACGTCTACCGACGTGGAGATGAGCCATCCATCTACTCACCAATGAGTTATCTTCGAGAGCACACCCCTTCCGTTTTACCGTGGGCCCAAAACCTTGCCCAAATTTGCTATTGGTTCGGCAGGCGACTGATAAAACGAGAGCCTTAACTCCAACAAAAAAGGCCGCTTGGGGAAGCGGCCTTCAATTGCGGGGGAAGGGTTTGAACCTCCGACCGTTGGGTTATGAGTTTGGCAATTTAACCGATCGTCTTTGCCTTTCAGTGATTTAGATCGACCCTGGTACACGGTTTTCTATGGTGTTCTGGGGTATTCTGTTCCCCAGTTGTTCCCCGACTTGTTCCTCGGCGTTGTGTGACAGAGTAACAACTGGGCGCGCCCGGAGGCATCTACTGCCTCCTCTATGGAATACAAACTGACAGAGTTTCGTAGGCGCTGGACCTGTGAGAGTAAATCACATTTCCGGCACCTCTGCGTTTCATTGCCATTGGATCTCGCCATACATTGTGCGGAAGTACTTCTCCAATAGCGCCTCGTCACCATTTAGCACGGTTAGCGACTGACCTTCCTCGGTGTATCGCTCGGCAACAATACACCGCCAATCCTGGGTTGGATGGCCGTGTGGGAAGCCGTAAAGTATCAGCGGGTTGCCATTAAAAGTACCCCGTCGTAGTTCGATGGTGCGCGGATCTCTTGCATAGCCGATGATTCCCCCTGGAATCGGATGAGCTGTCTGAAATGCCTGCTTTGTCCACCCGTGGAGGATCTGGAATGTAATCTCCCGTGCTAAATCCGCCGAAAAAACCAATTCTTGTGCTGTGTATCTCTTCAGGTAGTGAAGCCGTGTGTAGATCCCAAGGTCGATCAACGCCTCAATCACGGGTTTGAAATCAAGATCGCCTGTTAGCAGGGATGCGCGGTCCATATTACGACGAACTGCATGGTTCATCATGTCTACGGCGAGATGCACATCAACCTGTTTTTGCCTCGCCTTCTTGGGCCGTGTACCTGACATGCTGCCGAGAATAACGTGATATCCAGCCTGAGACCGAATGGTGTTGAAGAAGTCCTCTTGATCTTTCACTCTCTTCTCGACGTCCAGGTCATTCTCTCCCTGCTTCTGCATATCATCAATGCAGTCGTAATAAAAGACTTTCTGCGCATCGCAGCCCCTTATGACATGAGTGAAATCAACGTTGCGAAAATCAGCAGAGCCGTAAAAGTCCTTCATTACCTTCTCGTAACAAAAGCGAAGATAAGCACCGTCAATGAAGAGATATTCTGTCACGCGAACAGCGCCACCGCCCCCGCCGAAGGAGATATGCATAAGAATCCTCGTATGGTCCGCAAGATTTCCGGCTCGTCCATTTGCAGAGCACTGTAGCACGTGAGCACGCCCCGTCAATGCGGAGGCCCCCATCGATATCCAGAAACACGATCTTCATTTGCAAGACTGCGTTTTTGGCCTGCGCGTTCAGTCCTTCCGAACGTCCGATCCGATCTTGTCGAGCAACTTTAGTATCAGCGCCTTCTTTTGTTCCCTCGTCAGTCGCGTCCTTGGGCCATCTTCTCTCGTCGCGCTTGGCGGGTTGCCGGGAGATTCAATCCCAAAGTGCCGCATGAAGGCAGTGGCATCCCCCTGTGTCTGAAACTCTGCGACGTGAAAGCAGTAACCGCCGCCGTCAAAGTGTTCAGAGAACTCGACCGGTATTTGATGCTCACGGCACCAATCTTCGTGTTGCTCCTCTGCAAAGAATACTTTCACTCTGAATCGTGCGTGCTTCCGATTTGTCGTCATCAACCCATCCATTCGCATTTCTTGCAAAACCACCGCTCGCCCGTACAGATGCAACCGCCGTACACAAATAAGTCGTTCGTCGGCGGAACGGGCTCTTGTTGCAAGCCCCAAACGATCGGTACCAAGTTGTCCGTAGAACGGCAATTCGCGCACAGCGGTCGCGGCCTCGATCTGATTCGGTTGAGCCATTCCACGTGTTCTCTAACGTTGGCGTGATCTTGTATGAGCGCCTCCAGGTGACGGAGCGCCATGGGATCGCTGGGGGCTATCTCGGCAGCCCGCAGATACAAGTTTGCGGCCTCGATGTATTCTCCCTGCCCTTGCCGGGAGACGCCGAGGTTCTTGTACGCGTCGTGCCGGTTTGGGGCGATGTCGATCGCTTGGCGGCAGTAGGCTTCCGCGTCCTCGTACCGGTCCAACTGATTCAGGCAGAATCCTAGATTGTTGTGAATGAAGAACCACACGTCATTCTTGCCAGGCGTGAGCGAAAACGCCTGGGAGTAGCATGCTTGCGCTGCTGCGTAGTCACCCCGCTTCTCGGAGCGCTGCCCGGCGGCGAGACAAAAATGCACTTTCTCGTCGGGCGTGCGTTCGGTCTCCAGATACTGACGGATTTCCTCAACGGCCTGATTGGTGTGGTCTTTGGTGGACATGCGTTTTGAAAAGTTAAGCAGAAAACCAACTGCTTAACGCTTTTCGTAAGCTTCCCGCATTCTTCGCGGTTGCCGACTTCAGCGTTAGCGGCGCACTGCTTGCAACAAAAACATACTTGCACTTTGGGTTAGGGCATCTAACTTGATGTGGCCCGCCGTCCTCACGCAATTTCAACGGCGTATTGCAGATCCGACAATGCTGAACACGGAAGACAACCGGATCAGGATCTTGATAAGGAGATTCACTGCCGATCAGGCACGATGCTATCTTCTCGAACCCTTCCTGAGCGCGACTAGTAACGACAAATCGCTGCTTCACATCAACCATTAGTTTGTGAAGCTCCAACCGCAAGACAGCATTCTTCAAGACTTTCATTGCAGGATCGTATTCTTCGCCACTGTTCATTCTTGAGTGAACGCTATCGGCTGACGTTTTGATCCATCGATGGGTTTCATCGAGCAAACGCTCGGTGGTGTTGATGCAGGTCTGTTGAAGGAGAATAAGACAACGCTCCAGAACCGACAAAGCGGCGCCAAGCTGGTGCACTTGATCCTTAAAAGTCACGTCGAGCGTCGAAGCTTTTTCGTGACTGCCGATTTCGATTAGCCGCTGTCGCCACTGACTATCACACTCAATGATTTCAGTGATGATCTCTGGTTGGAGCCCATTCTGATAGACGGACTCCGGTATTCTTCTCATTGCGCACACGAACCAATACAAGAATACGAACTGTTCACGACTCAAATAGCCGCATCTGAGGGTCCGTGTCGTCGTCCGGTCACCACTATTCCAAGACCGCTGATATTCGATTCCGTTCAACATCAACTTTCCCAGGCCCAAGAATACCGCCGCCACATCAGTCAGGACTTCATCGTCGTACGGGGCTGTTCCGCACGAGATTTTGTATACGTGCAGGTAAGCATGCGTGACTTCGTGAGCGAGAGTGGCCAACGTGGAATTCCGGACTTCGGCAACCTCGTGCGAAACTTCGATAAAGGCCCTGCGGTTGGAATCTTCGTAACGGTGAAAATCAATGTGCCCGCCAACGTTTTCCTTTTGCGGACGGATCGTCACTTCAAAATTGAAGTAAGCAACGCCGATGAATCGTGCGATTGTTCGGGTCGCGTCACCAAGAAAGCGTTCATCGACGGCTCCGTACGACTGACCTGGTGGTGGAAAGGCCGCTGGTTCGAGGGTCTCATAGACCACGCCTGCACCAACACGAGATTCGAGCAATTGGAGCTTGGTCAGGCAGCTTTGAACGAACGTGTCGTTAACTCCCGTGTAATCATAACCACAATTACATCGCTCTGCCGCAACCGGGCCAGCTACTCCACAAATCGGGCATGTTTTCGGAAACTCGGTTTCATCCATTTCTAGCTCTCATTATTTCACCTGAATTCGCGGGCCATTAGCGCATGTGGTCATTTTGATTGCGCAGTAACTCTAATGCATCCTCGTGCGCTTGCTGATTTTCAACGAGGTCGATCTCCCGAATAATCCGAGAAAATCCTATGGCGTGAAGAACGCCCCACAACACCAGCAAGATCCCCACTTTCTCATCAGTATAGAGGCCCAACTCGGTCGTGCCCGGATATAGCAGAAATAAACAAACCGGAACTACTAGGGCCCCATATTCAAACGCCATTACGCCTAAAGTCTTGATTGAACAGCGTGCGTGACGGCGATAGTAGTGTGCGACATATGGCGACAGGCAGGTGATTGCTGACACCCAGAATGAAGACCGAAACCACGGCCATCGATGAAACACCAGGGCGGGATAGATGGCGAATATCGACGCGATATTCATCAAAACGAGCGTAACGCCGACCAGGACTGTAGTCGTTAGGATACGGTCTCTCCGCTCCGAAAAAGAAGATCCAATACTCGTCACATCAATTATCGGCATGAGGCACTCGTCGCAACTCAATTCGGCCGCGTCCTTTCCTTGCAGTTCTACCGTCGAAATTCGCTTCGAGCAAGAATAAAGCGGCTTATACCACCGTGGTGGCAAATAGCCGCAGCCCCTAACCTGAGCCGCAATGACCGACGAGCGGCTAATCAAGCTGGTGGCGAAAAGAGCAAAGGACTTGCGACGGCAGAAAGGACTGACACAGGAAGATATGATGTCGCACGGTTTCGAGCGTCGGTACTGCCAGAGGATCGAAGCCGCACAGGTCAATCTCTCCCTGAAGAGCTTGAACAGGCTTGCGAAGGCATTCGGAGTCGCTGTGCGCGAGCTGTTTGATTTTGAATGAGCCGATCTAATTGGCTACGGAATTCGTGCAGCGTCAAACTCCTTTTCATCGATTTCGCTTGAGCGTGCTCTTCCATTTGCAACCGGATGAAGCGTAATATTATATGTGTCATAGAGGATTCCATTCCCGACGTGCTCCTCAGAGAAATTGAATGTGTCCTGGAATTTTCGGAACGATCTATCACGCGTGAATTTCAAGCGCTCGGCGTCCCAATCGATCCCAGAGGCAAATAAGATGCGGCAAGAGCACGCACCTATTCTTTCCAATGTGACTTTGCTTCTTGCTCTAATGTATACCCACTTGCGCGTAGTATTTCCGTCGGCAAGCTTCACCATTGCATCGTGTTCAGTGCCGTTGTCAATAGTGAGCGTACCGCCGCCTACAGGTCCGTCGGGTTCGCGGATGTCTGTCCCATTTGGGAGAGAACGGGCGGGAGTTGTGTCGGGAGGGCCGATATTTTCTGTGCCTGGCGCGCTCGTA
>Ga0207098_10340_pt1 | contig 14882 bp, 10 predicted proteins | sample Alteio_BWMinHeat_84_FD_153548 | JGI IMG/M metagenome (GOLD analysis project Ga0207098, IMG submission 153548) | Enriched cells from forest soil in Barre Woods Harvard Forest LTER site, Petersham, Massachusetts, United States -... | ecosystem: Environmental > Terrestrial > Soil > Temperate forest >...
CTTGAAGGCGCAAAAGGGGTTCGGAAAGAGTCGTGGATAAAGTCGCCGAGAGCAGTCACCATTCCGCTGACGAGTTCCGGCTCACCTATCGAAGCCTCCGAAATTCCAGCCCGATCGATCAACAGCCCTGATTCATGATCGATGAGTAAGCGAATGGAGAAGCGCAACTTCAGAAAAAGGACGACCGGTGCGCATCGCCTCGATTCGCCAACGGATACTCTGAAATGAAAGGCTATATTCGAGAGTTTTCTGTAGATCCTGCTCTTGTTCTAAAGAAGGCTGGGTTGGACCCTCGGCAAGTGAAGCTAGATTTGCAATCATTTATTTCGTTGGAACCCTCGGTCCTCTCCGCACGCGTGCATGCACTTTTGAAGGCCCCAAATTCCGTTCAAGTGGAAGCCGGCGAAAATGGAGTTCGGATTTTAGGGTATGCTCCCTATCAATGGGTTCAGAAGACAAAAGAGAACCTTGCGGATCTGACTCCATGGGTTTCATTCGATTCGGCAAATTTAGTGGATGAAGAAGCGCTTCAGTTAGAAGCAATCAAGAGTCACATGGATTCAACATTAGTTGAATTTTTAACGGGTTCTAGTCATCTTTCTCCAAGAGCCCTAACCCAGATTGATCAAGTCGTCGAGAATCTTCAAAAAGTGAGTCAACTGGCCAATGCTACACAAAGAGATTGGAAACTCGTTATTAGAGGAAGTGCAGATGCTACTGGCCCCGCATGGCGAAATAAGCAATTGGGAAGCGAAAGGGCCCGAGTGGTCAAGCGACGGATGGTTTCCAAGGGAATTCCAAATGGAAAACTAAAAATCAAAGGAATCGATGCATCTGCCGAAATAGGTCGTCGCGCTCTTTTCGATGTCAGCTGGTTTCCAAAAGAAAGAGAAAGAAAAAATGGAACGTAAAAAGCTGATTCTCATCGGTCTTCCCCAAGTTGGAAAAACAAGCATCATAGCGCGATGGATAAAGGGAATCTATTCCGAGAAGTATTTATCTACAATCGGAGTTAAAATAGATAAAAAAGAAATGGTTATCGATGGTCAAGAATTGCTACTTCAAATTTGGGATCTTGCAGGCTCCACTGATCTTTCTGGGCCCGCACGGTGCTATATTAGAGGTGCCCATGCCTGTTTACTGGTTGCCGATGGAACACGAAGCGATACTTTAGATGCAGCCCTTCAGCTAAAGTGGCAGCTTCGTACTTCTTTGGGAGAAATTCCTTTTGCTCTTGCCATAAATAAATTAGATCTTTTCGATTCTTGGCAAATCACCCAGAGTCGAATTGAAGAATTGAAGCAATCTGGATTATTTATTGTACTAACCAGTGCCAAATCAGGCGATGGCGTTGAACTAGCATTCGATAGTCTCGCGCGTCGAGCGATTGCTGATCAAAGTAGCAAACAACAGAGGGTTGTATGAATCAACCCAATCGAAAAACCAATAGGCCTTTAGAACTCACGGCTAGATCAATAAATATTATTGAGCAACTTAGAACTGCTGTCATTATTCTTGATCTAGATGGTCGAATTACTCACTTTAATCGAACCGCGGAGACCTACAGCGGTTTTCGTGCTTCCGAAGTCTTAGGAAAGCGCCCATGGGATTTTTTGATTGGGAAAAACGATGCTGAAATTCTCAAGCAAGCTTTCGAGGACTTGAAAACGACAGGACTTCAAACTGAAATGGAAACCGAATGGATCACACAGAACGGACAGAATCGTATTCTCCGCTGGTCAAATGCTCCGGTCGTCGATGAAGAAGGAAAATTGCGATGGATTGTGGATACGTTTGTAGATCTCACGGAAGAACATGAATTTGAAAGGAAACTCGCTCAATCAAAAGAAGAAATTGAATTGGAACGAACGATTTCTCTTTTTTTATCAGAAACTTCCTACCGAATTTACTCGTCCCCTTTGGATCGTCGAAAACGACTCGAGCTTGCGGTTCGTTTGCCTATCCCGTTCTTGGGTGACTGGGCAATCGCAGCTATCGAAGAAGAAGAATCTAATGAATATGAAGTATTGGGATACCATCGCGATCCTACCTCTCAAGGGGCTCTTGCTCAAATTCTCTCTTGGCAACATCTTTGTCATGGAATTCAACCTAACAAAAATCCGTTGGGCGCCTCTAGTATAGCCGATCGAGTCCTCCTGCGCACTCTCGGATGGGAAACGTTTACCTGTATCCCCATTGAAGGTTTAGCTCCAAGCAACAAAGGTATGGTCCTCATTGCCAGTCGAGATCGCGCTAGGGAAGCAACCATGGATTGTCAAAGGGTTGCCCTGGAGTATATCAGACGTATTACTGTCGCTATCGACGCTGCCAGCCTTTACGAGCGATCGGTGCATGCGGTCCTGCTTCGTGATCGGTTTCTCTCTACCGCTTCCCACGAACTTCGAACCCCTCTGACCTCTCTCAGAATGCAAATCGATATGCTTCATCTCCAACGAAACAATTTGGATTTTCTTCAAGGTACGAAGGGGCTCCGAGTAATGGATGGAATGAAAGAGCAACTGACTCGAATAAGCAAAATTGTTTTGGAAATGATCGATTCCGTGGCTCTAGAATCCGGCAAAGTAAAGATTGAACGCGAGGAGTGTGAACTTCGGGAACTGGTTCAATCCATTATCCTTGAGCTGGATGCATTTATTGCTGCCACTGGTGCGGAAATTCATTTTGTCCCGGGTCCCCCAGTGAAGGGAAAATGGGATCGTTTTCGAATCGGGCAAATTATTACAAATTTATTAACCAATGCATTCAAATATGCATGTAGCAGACCCATCCATATCCGCGTTCAAGAACGAAATTCCTACGGTGTTATCGAGGTAGAGGACCAGGGTCCTGGAATTGCCCTCGGAGATCAAAGCCGGATCTTCGAACGATTCGAACAAGTCGAGGGTAGAAAGTCTAGTGGCTTGGGTTTGGGGCTTTTTATTGCCCGAAGCATTGCAAGAGCCCATGGTGGCGACCTAAGAGTGCAGAGCGAACCTGGAAAGGGCGCAACGTTTATTTGCGAGCTTCCTCTTTTACAGTAGTCTTTCTATAATCCCACCTATAATTACAAAAACTATAAGCGGAATGATTGTAAGTATTTTTGTGACGGATGGAAAAATTATTTTTTGTGAGTTTTATTCAGTTCCATCCATTACTATATTGAGAGACGGATCCCTCAAAGTTCAAGATTCTGCCGAATTCTCATAACCGAGTGGGTCTGTGGAATAAAAATCTTTAGCGGAATATTTTAAAAAGAGGTAGAAAATGGAAGAGAGTGACTTTGAAGGTACGCTCGTTCTTGAAAAACTCGCTCAGATCGGGAGGGTTGATGACTTTTTTGAAGCAATTGATTCGGACGATTTCGATCGAGCTAAATCGCTGATGAAGCGGGCGGACGTCGATGCAGAAACCATTGCTATTGTTTTGAAAAAGATGAGTGAAGCCGATGGAGAACATTGATTAGCTCGACTTTCATTCCAAAGTTACATCTAAAGACTTCAAAAATAATATTTATTTTATTACTCCTTAACTCTCTTCGGATTCAACGTGAAGTAGCATGATTAGCTAAGGCCGCCTGACAGGTTGTACAGGCCCCAAATATGCAATGGCAAAATTTACGGAGGAATAATGAACAGCGTTGGGAAGTACCGCCCGATCTCTGAAGAAAAGTATGTCGTACGCTGGGAGCATTTTTTGTGCGTTAGGCGCTCACGCTTAAGGACTGCACTTGTTTCAGCTTGCATATGTTTCGTAAGTTTTTCAATAATTTCTGTTCTATACTCTACCGTCGGATACTATTTCGGATCCGTTACTCTTATCGCAACGATACTTATTACCCTTTATAGTGGGGAACCCTTCCAGAGCTTAGTTTTTACCAGTATTCTTACCCTGCTGGCAGACTACTATTTTATTCCTCCAACAGGTGCTGTGTTAAACTCGCCCAGAGCCCTATCACACTTTCTCACAATGTTTGCCATTTCGGGACTTCTCGTGACATTTGTTTCCGCGATGAGATTTGCGTGTTATCAAACTACACAATCAAAGTTAATAGCCACAGACGCAGTAAATGACAGGAACATGCTGATGTCGATTATTTCACATGAATTAAAGAATCCTCTCACTTCTATCTTATCAAGTGTAGAAATGCTAAAGATCATTTTGGAAGAAGAGAAGCAAAATTCTAAATTTCCAACATTGATAGGCAATATCGAAACCTGCAGCCGTCGGATGAACCGGTTGGTCACCGACTTGTTGGACGAGATAGTTTTGTCTACAGGGCGCGTTACTTTGAATTGTTCAAAAGTGTTGGTAACAAAATTAATTACGGACACGCTTGCTTCTTTCGAACTAAGACCCAAACTAAAATCAATCGAATTAGGGTACCGAATCTCACCGAATTGTTCGAAAGAAGTTGTTTGTGATGCAGATCGGGTTGTTCAGGCGCTTTGCAATTTAGTCGGAAATGCCGTTAAGTTTACCGAGCAGGGCTCAGTCTTGATCCAGGTGACAGCGTCTGGCAACAGAATTCGTTTCGAAGTAAGAGACACCGGACCAGGTATTCCAACTGATCAAATTCAGAACGTCTTTGATCGCTTTTGGCAGGCCGGCAAAACTGCACATTTAGGGACTGGGCTAGGGCTTTCTATTGCTAGAGGGATTGTTGAAGCTCACGGGGGGACCATCGGAGTAGCCAGTGTGGTGGGAGAAGGAACCACATTTTTCTTCGAACTGCCTAAAGTACAAAATGCAAGGAATCACGAAGAAGAGTTTCAAAACAGATATAATAAAGCCATTTAGCTGAATGTCGGGTTGGTTTTCGAGGACGTCGGTGAGGTAGTTCCACCTTCATTTCAAGTTAGTGTTGAAAACAGTCAGTGGTTTTAGATAAATTACAGTAATGTATTGTAGTGCGCGTGGAACATTGTTTTCTGCTAATTTATTAACTGTATATATTTATTTGTTCGAATGTCCTATCTGCGCTAACTCTGGCATCACGAATACGTTCTGCAGAAGGGTCCCAAGAACAACTGTGGAAGCCGATAGTACGAAGAAGTAGAGAGGCATAGCTAAAACCGTGCCATCATGTAGGTAACTCATCAGCGCTGTAAAAATCGCAATGAAACAGTAATAAAATAAACCCAAAAGAGATGCTGCTGTCCCAGAGTACTGTTCATACCCAACGAGAGCATTACTCAGACAATTTGGAATCATTATTGCGATACCAATAAAAATACAGGCTATCGATAGAAGCATGGCTATCCAAACCGTAATGCTCTGGTCTGGAGAAATCCTGGCTAGTGAACAAATAATCGCAAGAAGGCCGGCACCTAAACAAGACACGCCTCCTCCAAATGTGATGGTTCTCTCCGACTGAAAATACGTATTGCACTTAATCGACAAGTAAGAAGCAATAAAGAACGATAGTGCAACTACAAGTCCTAGAATACCGTATTGCCCAGGAGAGAGCTTGATGACTTCGATGAATATAAAAGGTGCTTCTGCGTAGTAGCTAAACATTATACCGTTACAAATCGCAATAATCATTGCATAGCAAAGGACTCTTGGATCGCTAAGCATGCATTTCATGAGTTTCACAATGTCCTTACAGCTTTTCTTGGATTGATTTTGCGATGGTAGTTTTGTTTCGACGAGTCTCAACGTGCAGACACCTAAGAGCATGACTCCCATTACGACTAGAGCGTAAAAGTTCCATCTCCAATGTAATAGTTCATCGATTGCTCCTCCTAAAAGCGGTCCGATAGCAGGCGAAAAACCAAGGGCACCCGAAACGACTGCAAATATTTTACTGCGTTCCTTTCCAGTATAAAGATCTCGTAATATCGTTTGGGTAACAACGGAACCTGCGCTCGCGCCAAATGCCTGAACGAACCTAAAAAATAGAAGCATTCCAATCGAACTCGAAAAGCCACAGCCTAGACTCCCTAGAATATAGACAGCTATTCCTAAAAGGAGTGCTTTTTTTCTGCCAATGGCATCAGCCAAAATGCCGTAAGCGAAAACTCCGAGAGCGAAACCTATGAAGTAAATACTGAGTGTTAGCTCGGCTAGACTTACTTGTATTCCTAGTGATTTCGCTAAATCAGGTAATGACGGTGTGTAGATTGTCTCACTAATTTGAGGAAAGCCCACTAAACAGATAATAAGAAAAATAGAAGGAACTCGTTTTATCGTATTCATAGTGATCGGAATTTACACTTAAGATAGATAGTTAACAATTATCTATATTTATAATTATTTTTAACTTATAGTTAACAATAGAATGCTTAAGTTAGAACGAATTTTAGCCTTCATTTGTGTTGTCGAATCCAATAGTTTCTCGGTTGCCGCTAAAAGACTGAAGATTTCAGTGCCTGCTGTAAGCAAGCAAATCACTATTTTGGAAAGTGAGCTTGGTACTAGGCTTATCCAAAGGACTACGCGCCGACTTACTCTTACTGAGTCCGGGCAGACGTACTATGATCAATGTAAGCGCCTGATGGAAGAAGTTCGTGAGACAGAAGACGTGGCTTCAAATCTACACAGCGAACCGCGAGGCCATCTGCGAGCGTTTGTAGCGCGCTATTTTGGCGAAAAGTTCGTAATCCCTTATTTGAAAGAGTTTATGGAGATGTATCCCAAGATAGAACTGGATATTGAATTGGGTGAAAGAATGCCTAGCCCGAATCAAGAAGCGATTGATCTCATCTTTGGCGTCTCGATGGCCGGACCAGAAAATTGGATGCAGAAGAAATTAGCTGAAAAGAGATACATTTTTTGCGCTTCTAAGGAATATTTGGAACGATATGGAGTTCCACAGAAGCCATCGGACCTGGTTAATCATCGGTATATTACTCATAAAATGAGAAGACCGGATAACGTTGTTGAGTTTAATAATGACATTAAAATCAATGTCGTTCCCGTTCTTAAGCTAAACGATGGGAGAGCCATGATTGAGTGTGCGCTCAATGGACTAGGCATCGTACAACTTCACGAATATATGGTAGCAGAGCCAATCGCTAACAACAGATTAGTCGAAGTGCTACGCAAGTTTGGTAGGCCTAAAATTCCAATCTGGGTATATTTTCCAACTGGTCGATATCTACAGCCTAAGGTCCGTAAATTTATCGATTTCTTCTCTCAAAAAGTGAATTAGGTGCTCCAGGAATGGCACTCGTTACTTATGAGGCAGGTCGATGTCTTACATTTGACATTGCTAAAGTACAGGCCAGCATCAGTTTTCGAACGGTCTAAAAAAATTGGGAACATCCATTTATTTTTTTAAATAATAAATATATATTCAGTTGCAGATTTGTTCAGTGAAGCTCTATTTTTTTGCATCAGTGGAGAGCTCAATTCTTCTAGTTACAGATTAGTCGCTCGTTTATTCCGATCCTATCTTAGCCGATAAAAAAAGTTAATTTAATAGTCCTATGCAAATTTAAATTTTGTTGTCCATTCATAGTATTTGAGACAGAATTTTCCAGAACGTAATAACTGTATAACTGAGATTTCTATTAGACTAAGGAAAATACTATGACCTCAACAATTCCGAGAATTTACCTCTATGGTCTTTTACTAACTAGCTTAATTACCTTCGGAAGTGCGCGTGCCGAGCAAATTGATATAGTTTCCTCGAGATTTACAAATGTGGGTCAGTACCAAGCATTGCTACCTGGTTCACTACCGCTCCAGCAGATCATGGGGGTTGTTCCACCTGCTGTACGTGATGCAAGGAAATTAAAAACAGTTGAAACCGATAAGGTTCTTTCTCTTACAATTGCTCTCAAACTAAATGAAGAGGATGAATTAGAAGAACTCCTGCAAGACCTCTACGATCCAAACAGTTCGAAATACCATCAGTTCCTTACGCAAGATCAATTTGCGAACCGATTTTCTCCAACTTTAGAGCAAGTTGCTAGCGTTAAGAAATTTATGGAATCTAACGGGATGGAAGTTGAATCCGTAGATCCAAACAGGCTGCTCATTCAGGTGAAGGGAAGAGTCGAGACGATCAATCGCGTTTTTCATACGCAGCTTTGGTACTATTCTTCAGAGAATTTAGAGAACCTCTTATTTCATGCTCCAGCCTACGAGCTTCAGATTGAAGAGAATCTTCCAATACAAGGTGTGTATGGGCTAGACGATGCTCTACGGGCTCATCACCATAGTGTTCGCAGAGCTATTGGGGCGGACGGTGATATTGAAGCAACCGGAACCGGGCCAAACAAAGGGTTTGCGCCAAGTGATATTCGAACAGCATATTCTATTCCGTCGAATTTAACCGGTTCGGGGCAGACGTTGGGTTTGTTGGAGCTCGCCGGTTATAAAGCATCGGACATCACTGCGTATGAGAACTACTTTAAATTGCCCAAAGTCACACTACAAAATGTGTTTATAGATGGCGCTACAGGTAGTACCACCGATGACGAAGTGACTCTGGATATTGAATTAATGGCAGCAGTAGCTCCAGGAGCTCAAAAAATATTGGTCTATATCGGAAAGAATACCGGGAAAAGTTTTATAAATATTCTCAACAAGATGGCGACCGACAATATTGCAAAATCCATTAGCTGTTCGTGGGGAAGTGCGGAAACGACGATGTCATCTTCATCGGCTCAAACGGAAAACAACATCTTTCGGCAGATGGCCGCTCAAGGACAGGCCTTTTACTCGGCAGCGGGAGATGACGGTGCCTACGATGATTCAAAGACCTTGAGCGTTGATGACCCTGGGTCTCAGCCTTACGTGGTGAGCGTCGGTGGAACCCGTTTGAAGACAAATTCCAATGGGACCTATGCAAGTGAGACAACATGGAACAAGAATAATACGGCAAATGGAGGAGCAGGCGGCGGTGGAATTAGTAAGTTTTGGACGATACCTACTTGGCAGCAAGGCGTGATTAGTTCAAGTTCTAAAGGATCTACTAAGATGAGAAATGTTCCAGATGTTTCTCTCAATGCGGATCCTAATACAGGCTATTCCATATATGCGGACGGTTCCTGGACCATTTATGGAGGGACGAGCTGTTCCGCTCCGCTATGGGCAGCTTATTCGGCTCTCGTGAATCAGCAGAGGGCTAGTAAGAACCTTTCACCTTTAGGTTTTCCGAACCCTAGTCTCTATCAAATCGGAAAGAGCAGTTCCTATAATACTGACTTTCACGATATTAAAGATGGCAGCACGAATATCTACTATCCAGCAGTGACTGGTTATGATGATGCAACTGGATGGGGTTCTTTTATCGGAAGTTCACTAGTACAAGATCTATCGCTGAAATAGATAATTTCGAAGGATGCCCCGGCTAAAAGGCCGGGGTATTTTAATCTATTTAGGCTTAACGGAATCCTTCGGGTACCCAAACTATTAATCAGGCCGTGTGGAAAGGAATAATTAACTGCAGCTTACTTCTGTGCGGGTAAGACTAACTTGCAAAAATTATAATTTCTATAGGTTCGATGCACTGATTCGTCTTGACACCATTCTTTTGCAGCTTTGATCGCAGGCGCGTATTTACGTTCAATTAATAGGGTCATAATACTTTCCCCTGCGTGAAATTCATTCATAAATTCATATTTGCCCCGAGGTCTGGTAATACCTATTTCGGCGTTTGAGATAGCCTTAGCGAGAATATGGTCCTTTAGTTTTTGGTCCCGAAGGTTGTCAATATTATTGATGATAAGAGTAAAGAGGCTTACCCACGGTTGGGTTATTCCTAAAGACGTGGCTGCTTTGTAATCAGGTGAGTGTCTGTCGCTTGCACCAGGCGTTGTTAGATCTTTGTCATGGGCCTCTATTTTTACTCCAATACGATTAGCGTAGTTGAAAAATTCTCGAAACCCCTTTCCCTTCTTTAGTAAGGCATCAACCACAAAAGAGGTATTTGGAGAAAGGTTATAGAATCCTAACGAGTCTTTGATTCCTTCCAGCGCTGCAGTGGAGTGTTTGTCAAAGTATTCTTCACTTACGAATATAGTTAGGAATTCCTGACTGTAGCTCTTTAGAGCTACTACTTTATCGAGGACCTGTTTTTTAAGTTCGTTAGAGGCATTCTTGGAAGAATAGATAGAATAGAGAATTTCTGATGAAATACCTGCCTGGGCGCCTCCTACAGCTTCTACTAGTTTAGAAATATCGAAGTGTTTGGGATCCCCGTCACCCTGTTTAGAAAGAATATGCCAGACGATATCCCGCGCTGCATTGCAGGATGAAATAGTATCGCAAGATTTCACTGCCTCAAGGGCCATTTCGAAGCCCCTGTCTCTTATATCTGGTACGTCGCTATCAAGGAAGTATTTCAGAAAGCCTAAGGCATCCTTTCTTACAAGTTGCTCTTCACTCTTGAGGTCTCTTAAAATTTCAGGATCTGCTACCCGTGTTCCATCCTTTACCTCACCTTGCCTTTTCCTATAGGATCTTTTCCTCCAGTCTTTAAAAAACGGGTTTGTGATTCCGATTGGAGTATCTTGTTGAGCCAGCTGTATGACTAACGGGTGATTGCAATTTTTATTTAGAAAAGCCTCATCTAATCTTGCGCTGAAACTGGGACCTACCCTAGCCATTGCTTCTACGAAGGATTTGTCCATTTTGACACCTTGAAGGTCAAGCTCGAGTCCTAGTTTACCGATTTCTCCAAGTGATTTGGGCGAAAGATTCTTGTTATTCCTCAGAGCGAGCACGCGAAGCCCACGTCTCTTCATACTTTGAATTGCGCTAAGCATTTCTGGAGTGAGCTTAATATTAGGAAGGCGGAGGGTTTCTAAATTCTTGAAATGTTCCGATGTGCCCAATAGCTCGAGGAGTTCAACAAATTCTTTATTGAATGACGATTTGCGGGACCACATCGTTTTGCCGAGGTCGGAAAGATCCATGATTTTTAGGCCTTTTAGGCTACCTTCTCCTGCCGATTCGTCTGCGGACTGAAAAGCAGCTTTGAGTGATTTAATATCTTTAGGTCCCTTATAGTCGCGATCAAGTTTAAATTCTTCCTTCGAAGCGGGGCCATTCGCATCGGCTTTCAAATAATCTAGAATCGGGTTTTGGACTCCATCCGGAAGTGGCTTCCCGTCGGAAGGAGTTTGACAGTCGGCGCTTGGAGGCTTGCCTCTTTTGCTAAAAGAGAATAGGTCGTTCGCTTCTACCGAAGGTGAGGCATGAGAGAAGAGATAAACTGTAATTAGTAAACCGGAAGTGGTCAGAAATCGAGATATGCGTATAGATGTGGTCATGTTTTAATTATATAGTTACAAACTTTAATTGAAATGAAATTTCCAATTATAATACCGCAATGCGACTATGTTGCAGACGATTCTGTATCGATTGGGCGGAACTCCTGGTAAAACGCTCTAGTGCTTCATGGGTAAAAATGGGTGAGGGGCGTATCTAGCAGGGACTACGAACCGCATACCTGTGGGAACTGGATGAAGGAATTGCGGTGGTAACTGCGGCATTTGCATGGGTCTTACTTCTACTTCCGTACACGGGCTATCCGATAGGAGCATAGGTGTGTTTAAAGTAGCCTGGGTCTGACTTACCCCGATATGAGTAGGACCTTTGGATTCTTGGATAGGTTGTTGGTGCGAAATGGTCCGAAGATCTAAGCCATGAGTCGGGTGCACTGCTGCCGTAATTGCGCTTGCAATTGCATCTCTGTTATTCGCGGAATTGTAGCCCAACTTTCTTTGAGCTGCCACTTGATCCCCAAGGGTAGGTTCAGGGTCAGTTTCAGACAGAGGTTTACCCATAGCGGTTAGGATCTGTTTCGCCGTTTTCAATTCCTCTTCTACTTGAGTTTTTAGAAGAGCTAGTCGATTTAGACGGTCGTTCATTTGCGCTGTTTCATTCCGGGACGTTCCCAGTTGAATCTCGATTTGGCTATTTGCAAGTGTCAATTGTTCTAGTTTGTTTTGTAATAGGTCTATCGCAGCTTGAGATTCTTTTTCGAATTGTTCTTTTTCAAGTGCATTTTTATTTTCTTGAACCTTCAATTGAGCTTCTAGCCCGGCCAATCTAGTTCGTGCGGTCTGCAAGTCTTCCTGCATCCCTTTCATTTTTGCAGCTTCAGCCTGAGCAGTTTTCAGTTCTTCCTCTACTTTTGCTTTCGCAATTTTCATTTGGATTGCTGCACTTGCCTGCGTTTCTATTTCGGCTCTGGCGGCTGCTAGATTTCTCTCTGTTTCACTATTCGCAAAACTCATTTGGGCGATCTTTCTCGACTTGGCTTCTAATTCGATTCTTGCTGTTTCCAAATCTTCTTTTGCCTTGTTTTGCGCTAGCCTCAACTCGGCTAGATTCGCCCTTGCAGTTCGCAAATTTTTCTCTGTAGCTTCTTTTACAGTTCTTATTTTCGCTGTCTCATCCTGTGCAGCTTGCAGGTTCTTATCAGTTTTACTTTTCCCAAAACTCAATTGAACTATTTGCCTTGCTTTGGTCTCCACTTGGGTCTTTGCGGCCTTCAGAGCTTCTTCTGTTCTTTCTTTTTCAAGTGTCAGCCTCTTTACTTGGTCTGCAAGCTTGGACTCTCGTTTGGTCTGGCGAGGTGCTAATCTAGTGGGCCAGAGGGACCTCATTCGGCCTCGTCGGAGGAACCTTGATGGAAGTTTCTTCCTGACTTGAACAGTCTTTTCTTCATCTTTCGTTTCGCTTCCCATTGTTTCCGAGCCTTCAGATTGGTTTTCTTCTTCCGGTTCGTCTTGATCTTCACTTTCGTCTTCAAATAATCCGTTAAACCAGTCATCGAATGTCCGGACTTTCCGATCTCTTGGTAATACGAGACTTTGTCGAAGAGCCCAATTCAGACGGCTGACAGCGGTTTCATCTTTTGGATCTACTAGAAGATAATGTTCCCTGAGGCGATCCTGCCATGCCGTTATATCGTGCTCTTGCCAACTCGTAAGTGCCTCCATCTGATGCAAAATCTCAAAAGCGCCAATAACGATTTCATGTTTAAAGTCACGTTTCGTGACATCAATCTTCGCCATCTTTTCAAAGTAACTAAGAGCTGCACTTTTAAATGCAGGGCTCCAGTCTAGTTCTTTTTCAAAGTCCTCGTCGATATCATAGGTGTTCAACCAGTCGAAGTATTCCTGATTCGTGAGTTCCTGCATCTGCTTGCCATTGTTCTGCGCGATTTTGTCTCGAACACGTTCCATAAATTTTGAGATCATGGCGCTGGAAACGTAGAATCCCGTCAATTCCACATTTGAATGGAACGCGGTTTCGGCATTCCTTTTTACAGAAGTACTATGAAAACGATCTAACGCAACACTCATTTCAGCTAAATCACCGGCGGAAAACTCTGCTAGACGCGGACTCGCTAGACGTGTCCAGTTGGCAAAGTGTTTACTTAAATCAAAAGTTTCATACTCATCAAACAATACAATAAGGCCGCGAAGTATACCTAATAGCTTGCCTATTTTTACTTGTCTTGACTTTCCTGGCTCGAGGAGACCATCGCTTTCCATAATTTGTTCAAACAATCGGTCGTCTTTATATAGTACATTTTTAAATCGGGTGTTTTTATTTTGTAATTTGATAGTCTTATCTGAGAGTGCTTTTAACGCAAGTCCTTGGGCTAGGTCGATAGGCCCAAATCCGATTTTTGCCAGAATTGCACGGATTAGACCTACGTTGGAAATGAGGTCCAGCTGATGTATGGGCTCTTTTCGTTCTTGTCTAGCGTACAATAGCGCGGTTATTTGATTAAATTCCTTTATTGTAAATCTCTCACTTAATAGATGAACTAGAAATTCAGCCCGGAGGTCTTCTTCGAAGGCTTCTACAAGCTTTGCCGACACATGAAGACCAAGATCAAGGCCGGTCCATTTTATCAAGATTTCAATATATTCCTGGGGTGTACAGAGACTTAGTGGCGAATCACTTCGGAGATTATAGGCTCGAAAGGTCTTTCGCGTATTTAAGATATAAGCGTCTAAAGCAGATTGAGGCAGCGTTTTAGTTGGAATTTCGGTTTTATTGTCACTTCCAAAAGAGGCGGGTAAACTGACGAAAACTACCGCTGATAGTAAACAAGACCATTTTATAATTATTTTCATACTTACATCCGTTCGTAAGGCCTTGTTGTAACATGTGTTTTTACATAGAACAAATGAAATATTAGCTGTAGTTAATTGATATGGTTTAGAATAAATGCCTTAAATTCCTGAAGCTGACGTCCTTTCGAGCGATGCGAAGACTGCTTTACCTACACGACGAATTGATGATATGAAACCAATCGTATGTATAAAATATTTCTAATCCGATCCCTTCCCGCCACTTTCGCGGTAGCTACGGTTTTGACGGCACTTTTTTGGAATCATTCCAGCTTTGCTTGTATTACCACTCGTGCTGGTAAACAAATAGATTGTGGATCCAATATCTGCCGCGAAAGCAATAAATACAGACCCGATTTAGATGAGTCGAAGGGACCCCCCTCCAAAAAACAATCGAAAAGAAAAATTCCCGATGATGTGCCAGTAAAAGTTGTATCAAAAGGTAAAAAAGCTCGTAGCAAGGGATCGAAGAGGACAGACCAAGGTGTAACTGAACCTGACTTATTGAGTGCGGTAAGTCCCGATCTGTTACGAGTGATATTGGATCATTTGTCTGGCCTTGATCAAAACGCTTGTAGACAAGTTTCGAAGACGCTTTCAACTGCCTCTAGGAAAGTTCAAGCGACTTCCTATGAAAATGTGAATTATTTTAGACTCTGGGAAATTTTCAGGCTGCATGGCGATTTTTTGCGTGTTTTAAATCTCAAAGGTGGGACCCTCCGGAGAGGTAGCCTGAAATACCTAGCGGGGATGGATAACCTGATCGACCTTTGTCTTGACGGTGTTTGTTTCGTCAACTCTGAAGAACTTGAAGACCTTGCGCGTTCTCCCAGC
>Ga0207098_10341_pt1 | contig 14880 bp, 16 predicted proteins | sample Alteio_BWMinHeat_84_FD_153548 | JGI IMG/M metagenome (GOLD analysis project Ga0207098, IMG submission 153548) | Enriched cells from forest soil in Barre Woods Harvard Forest LTER site, Petersham, Massachusetts, United States -... | ecosystem: Environmental > Terrestrial > Soil > Temperate forest >...
AACAGCGGAAAGCAGTACCTGCTGAGCAACAATCATGTGCTGGCGCGCAGCGACCACGCCGCGGTGGGCGATGCCATTGTGCAGCCGGGACTGATCGACAATAACTGCACGCCAAGCGGCGAAGGCGCGGGTACGGTGCCGGTGGGCACACTGACGGCGTGGCTGCCTCTGAAATCGCCTCAGACGAATGCCGACGCGGCGCTTGCGCAGGTGGCTTCGCGCACCTTGGATGCGACGGGCAGCATTCTGGAACTGGGTGTGCGCCAAAACGATGGGACACTTGCTGCTGCCCCGCCGGGAATCTCGTCTAGTAACGGAAAGGGCGAGACACCAGGCCTGCAGATGCGGGTGGCGAAGAGCGGGCGTACGACCGGACTGACGTGCGCCAGTGTTTCCGCGATAAGCCTGGATGTTTCGGTGGACTACTATCGCGACTGCGCGGAAACCAAGCCGTACCTCACGAAGCTTTTCACGAACCAGGTGGCGGTCAGCGGCGATCGCTTCAGCGATGCTGGAGACTCCGGTGCCCTGGTGGTGGACACGAGCAACGCCGAGCCGGTGGGGTTGTTCTTTGCCGGCGGTACGGACGCCTCAGGGGTGGGCCAGGGAGTCGCAAATCCTGCCAACGACGTGCTGAGCGAACTAGGCGCGCAGGCCGGCGCCGGAACCACCTACACGTTTGTCGGCGGCGTCGATCACGGCGTGAGCTGCCTAAGCTACGGGGACAGCACAATCTCCTCAGCGCAGGGAGCGACCCTCAGCAATGAGCAGATCGCGGCTGGCGAACGGGCGCTGGCAGCGGCGCGGCTGCTGGTGAATCCTTCAGCCGGCGTCCTGGGCGTAGGCATGGGCAAGAGCAGCGATCATCCCGGTGAGGCGGCGGTGATTGTTTACGTGGATGAGGGTGGAAGCGCAAGCGTGCCGGAGAGTGTAGAGGGAGTGCGCACGATGGTGATTCCCACCAACGCGCGAGCGGTGAGCATGGGAGCGGCGCCGCTTGCGAATACCGCGTTCGGCGCTGCAGTACTTCCAGGCGCGGCACTGGGCCAGGCTCTGACGATCAAGCGACAGGTGGCCCGCGGCCTGATGGCGCCGAATGCAGCTTTTTTTGGGGTGGGCGTGGGACAGAGCCTGGACAATCCGCGCGAAGCCGCCCTGGTGATCTACGTTGACCAGGCGCGGATTCCCGACAAGCTGCCGCAGACGATCAAAGGCCTGCGCACGCGGTATGTGGTGATGGACCGGCTGCACGTGGCGCGGTCGTACGCGACAACGGTGCGGTCGACGCGGCATTGTCTGCCGAACGCGGATGTGGACGAAGGCAAGGACTTTGATCCCGATAGGCCGCTTGGGTTGAAATTTTAGGTTTTTACACACCGGTTGAATTCCCGGCAATTTGAAATACATTTTTGTAAAGGAGTAACGGCACGATGAAGCTAAATACATATTTGAATTACGGCGGCAACTGTGCAGAGGCGTTTCGGTTTTACGAAAAGGAGCTGGGCGGAAAGATTGGGATGTTGATGACCCACGACCAGGCTCCTGGAGCTGACCAATGTCAGCACGGAGTGGGCGAAGGCTGTGCTTCACGCGAGCATCACAATCGGGGACACGGCGATCATGGCGAGCGATGTGCCACCGGAACGATTTCAGCCCATGCGAAGTGTTTACCTGTCGCTCTCGGTGGATAGCGATGCGGAGGCGGAGCGGATCTACGCGCTGCTCTCCGAAGGCGGCCAGGTGTTCATGCCCATGCAGGATACGTTCTTCGCTTCCCGCTTTGCGCAGTTGCGGGACCGGTTCGGCACGTCGTGGATGATTCTTCACGAGAAGGCGATGGGGCCGCGGCCGTAGAGAACATCAATTCGTTGAATAAACCTCGCATGAAAATTCAGGATCTATGGACTCCCAGGTCTCAAAATCGAGACCTGGGGCACCCCGGTTCCCGTCTGAGCAGACGACCCAATCAGTAGAGCAGTTCGCCGGCTTCGGTGGTGATCGCGGCGACCAGCAGCTTGAGGATTTCGACGCGCGGCTCGGCAAGGACCCTGGCGCTGGGGAGGCTGATTTTCCCGGGCAATTCTTCAACGGCCTTGCGCAAGACCGGCACGACCGAGGAGAACGTCGGGTAACGGGTGTCGCGTCCCACCTTGGCCAAGGCGCGCAAGGCTCCAATGGCGCCCAGTTGCTCAAGGATGTCGGCGTCGCGGAGGATAATCGCTTCGGTCGTTTTAGGGCTGTCCTGGGGCTGATGAGTGCGGATGGCTTCGGTGACGCCGTCCAGCTTTTCGATGGGGAATCCGCAGGCGGCGAGGAGTTCGCGGGTGCGGGCGACGGTGTAGGGGACGTGGTTCCAGCGCTCCAGCTCCGCCTGATTGCTGGGCCGATGGCCAATATAGACACCCAGATCGTGCATCCATGCCGCGGCAAAGAGAATGTCGTCGTCGTAGTCCATACCCTTGCCGATGGCAGTTGCAAGAGCGTATAGCCGGGGCTGATGGCCGAACTTGTCTTTGGGCTGCGCTTCGGCGCGGATATAGGCCATCACAGATTGACGCCAGGCGGGATTGATCATGCGTTTTTCTCCGGCCAGCGCGGCGACATGCGAATCAGGTCGAGTTCACCGAGGTCCTCCACCGTGAACGGAGGTGCAGCGGCGGGAATGGCGGCGATGCCGCGAGGAGCGATTTGAATGGAGTCAAAACCGGCGCCGGAAAGGCGAGCCGAACCGGCAGCGGCGAAGAGGTACGACAATCCGTGGGGCGGTTCGCCGGGGCTTGGCAACGTCGCGCTGGCCCGGGCTCCCTTGACCGGAATCCGTTCGACGCAGAAATACCCGACATCGATCAGGATGGTGCGGTCGTTCAGTGCGTGGGGGGGGGACGGTGCCGGCGCGGGTTTTGAGTTTTGTGGCCTCAAGGGATCTTTCGATGTGGAGTTCGCGCGGGCGTCCGTAGTCGTACATGCGGTAGGTGATATCACAGTTCTGCTGGGTTTCGAGCAGGATGGAGCCCGGCCAGATGGCGTGCACGGTTCCGGCATCGACAAACACCATATCTCCCGGGGAGACGTCGAGAACGTTGAGGCTCTGCTCCAAGGTGCCGTGCTCGATGCCGGCGCGGACTTCGTCCAGAGTGACGCCGGGCTTGAGTCCCGCTGCTACCTGGGCTCCGGGCTCGGCGGCAAGCGCGTACCAGCACTCAGTCTTTCCCCTGGGCTCGCCATACTTTTGCGCCATGCTGTCGTCGGGATGCACCTGAACGCTGAGTTTTTCGCGGGCGAAGATGACCTTGATGAGGAGCGGGGACTGGGGAGTTGGTGACGCGGGGCCGAGGAGGGCACAGGAAGCATTCCGAAAAAGCTCGGCCAGGTTTGTTCCCTTTTGGGGACCACTGGCGACGCGGCACATATCGCCTGTGAGCCAAACTTCGCCGATGAGCTCGCCAGGTCTCGGAGTGAAATCGAACCAGGGACGCAGATCAGGGTAGCCCCACACTTTGGGTAAGAACCTGGGTTCAATCAGGAAGGGCACTAATTCTGGAATGGAAGAACCCGGATCCCCAGCCATGTGAGCTGCCCCTCAGACACGCGCGCGGAGGCCCGAGCAAATGACGCGCAGAGCGTGTCAACCACCCGGGAATGATCCCCATCGCAACAATCCACTTTAGCAGAGGAGACGGGGAACGAGTTTGTGCGAGACGCGACAGGCAGCCCCGTTTTGAAGAGTGGGAGTCGCATAGGCGCGGCCATTCCGAGCATACATTTCGGTTGAAGCGGTTTGGAAGAAAAGGATCCGCACGAACCATGTGCAGCCAGATACACGAATCCGTCGAATGCCACCGGTCCCACTCAGTATGAGCCCAACAAGGCGGAGGAACTGCTTAGTTCGGGAGCGATATGCTCAAACGCGGTCAGCTATTGGTAGGACTTCCATCACCGACGTCTCCATCGCTGTCGTTCATGAATCCGTTGGCGGTGATTTCTTCTACGTCGATCTTTTTCAATACAGGCGCGACCCAGTCCTTTTGGTTCGTTGCAATATTCTCGATGCGATCTTCCATGGGCAGACCTCTTGATCGCACAGTACCGTAAGTCATTCACGCGTCTGCGTGATGCCGGTCACATATGGAAAGGGGAGAGGGGGAGAAGGCTGGTTGCGGAAACGGAACGACCCTAACTCGCGCAAGTGGGGAACCCTTCGCAGGATTTACCGCGGTTGGGAGACCCCAACTCGGAAATACAGCTTAGAAGCGCCCCTAGCTGTCTTGCAACGTTCCGTCAGGGCCACTTTCAGTTCCGTTTGCGGTGAGTTTCTCAACGTCGATTTTCTTCAGTTCGGGTGTTTCCCATGTTTTTCTGGTTTCGACAGCGCTTTCTTTCGAGCTCTCCATCAAAGAACACTCCCCTGGAACCTGGATTGATTAAGTGACGCCAGTATACGTTGCCTGCCAGGCTGGCAGCGAGCGATTATTGGCACTTTAGTTGTCAACCTTTCGAAAGCGCAACCGCAATGTCAAAGCTGGACTACATCCGGGCGCACTGTTGTGACTCGTAGTGAGCAATCGAAGCGCAGATTAGAGGAAGCGATCTAGAAAAAGCCCGACGCCCAGGCCGCGGGCCAGGATGCTTCCCGCAGCAGCGCTGTTAGCGGGATCCACTTTGATGGTGAGATCTTCGAGGCATTTCCGCATTCGCGTTACGTCAAGCATGTCTCTTGCGGCGGGACTTCGATCGATGGTATCAAGGCACTGCTTGACGACCGGAAGTTGTTTGAGAACACGATGTCCGAGGTCGGCCGATTGCAGTCCTTTGCGGCGGCCATCGAGCACGGGTTCGGGGAGGCGGCCGCAAAAGGATCGCCTGAGCAGTGAACTTGTCCGGCCCTGGCGGCGAAATTGGCTGTCGGGCACGCGCAACAGGAACTCCAGGAGGGCAAGGTTGGAGGTTGGATCGAGGATTGAGATGCCGTGCATGGCGCCGATTTCCGACCAGAGACCGGCGCCGATGCTCCACGCCGGGCGGAAGAATAATGGGCGGAGATCGGCAAGCGAGGAGAAGGTAAAGGTTGGATCGTAGCCCGCAGCCCGCATGCGGGCGTCGAGATCCAATTGCCTAGCCACGTCCGGATTGAGGGCAGAATACGCCCGCCAAGGCTGCCCACCAGGCTGTCTCATGCGACGCAGCGCGCGGCGTCCGGGGGTCACGGCGGGCTTGAAGATCTGTCGCTTAAACGTGAGCCAAGGATTCGATTCGGCATGGAGTAAGGTTTGCCATGCAAGGGTCGGCCGCCCTGCCAGCAAATGCAACAGCGCCGATCCGTTACCAGCCCACGAGACGGTCCCATTGCCCATCTGGCCGGTAAGCAGGATGCCTGAGTCGTCACGAACTGCTCGTTCAAGGATGGCCTGGATCCAGAAGTGATTTCCGGCGGCATGGCTCGGGCCATCGTGAATATTAAGGTGGTATTCGATACCCTCGATGACCCCATATTCCGCGGCATCGATGGGGATGTGGCGCACGTTGACGCCCGCCATGGCTGCGGTAGCGTGTGCCTGATCCCATTCGTGGCCCAGCCTGTTAACCCGGGCGCCATCGGGGGGAAAGACGGGGACCGAGGTATAGGCGACGAGTTCCCTTCCCTGGCCGGCCAGCAAGGGAGCGGCCAAGGCCGTGACGGAGCCCGAATCGCGGCCGCCGGAGAGCATGACGGAAATCCGTTTGCTGGTGCGCAGGCAGTTTCGAACGGCGCGGGCGTAGTGCTCGAGGAAAGCTTCTTCGTAGTCTTCGTCGCGGCGATAGTTCAGGAGGTCGCGGCCCAGATGGGACCAATAGGTCCAGGAACGGCTCTGACCGTCCGGCCCGATGGCGAGAGCCTGCGCCCAGACGAGGCGTCGGAAACCCTTGTAGGCGGTCAGTTCCGCATCGTGCTGCCAGCTGACCAGGACCTGAGCGAGGCGAAGAGGCTCGGGCTCTTTGACTATGCCGGGGAGCGCCAGCAGCGCCTTGAGGCTGGAGGCAAAGGCGAGGAAGCCCTTGCCCTCGTAGAGATAAAGGATGCCGCTGCCGTGCGCGTCACGGGCGAGAAACAGGCGGCGCTCGCGGCGATTCCAACCGGCAATGGCCCAGTCTCCCTGGAGACGGATGGCGACGTCCTCCCCCCAGCGGTCGAACGCGAGGCTGACCAGGCACCCATCGGGTGTCTCGGCTGTGTCCCCGGGAGCGATATCAAAAGCGTCGAGGAGTTCCTGGCGGTTGTCGAGCCGGGCGGCGGAAACAACCAGGCCGCGGGTTCCTTCGCAAGGCTGCTTCTCGAACGGATCTTCTGGCGAGATCTCCAGCCGCAGGTGCCCAAGGGCGATCGAGTCTTCAATTCGGTTGGCCCCGCCTTGAGGACCGTAGTAGGCCATGGCCGACCGCATACGTTCCAGCCAATGGGGAGAAACGGGAGCGCCGTCGTAGTGGTAGATCCCGTAGATTCCGCTCATGCCTGTTTACGAGCGAAGGTAGTGAGGGTCTTGAATCGCTCGCGTCCAGGTCCGCCGGTGACCAGGCAAGGACCAAAGCGAAGCCATGCGTGAGCCAGGAGTTGGCGGGATTCGCCGCGATCGGCGCCAAAGCTGACGGTGCCTTCGAGACCGCGGCGGCGCAGCATCCAGGTTGCAGCCAAGGCCTGGGCCAGGCAGCGGGCGTCCCAGGGTACACGCCGAGCGAGGGCGCCGACGGCCCAACCGATGCGGTCGGCAAGACGGATCTGGCCGCGCGTAGCCGTGGGAGGGGTTTCGTTCCCAGGCGTGCCTAACCACGCCGCAATGCGCCGGAAGGGAAGGCAAGCCATCGCGATCCGCGCCAGCGCCAGCGCGACCAGGGCTTCGCGAAGAAGCCGCTTGCGCAGGCGGGGGAGGCGCCGGTATCGATGCAATTCATTCCACACGCAGCAGACCTTCCCGTTCCATGTCGGCGAGGAATTTCTGCAAATCGGCGGCGCAGGTCTCAGGGGAAACGCGGTATTCGTGGACCAAAGAATCTACCAGTTGCGCGAAGGTCAGGGGAGTTTCAAGCTTCTCCCAGATCGAGCGGGCCGGGCCTTCCAAACCATAGTAGGCGCCGGCGTTGATGCTCATCAGGACTGTCTCCTGGTCGAGGTCGGTTGACATCAGTTCGCGGGAACGCGTGAGCCTGTCATCAGGACCAAAACTACGCATGGTCGGTTTTCTCCACGCCTGGGGCCGGTTCAAAGCACTCGGCCCAGGCCTTCTCAAGGAATCTGACTAAATCCTGGGGTAGGGTCGCGTCGCGCCGGCGGCTCACGCGGACCACGGATGCGTGCTGAGCAATGATTCCGGCCATTCGCGAGACTTCGCTTTGGGTGCGCTGCCCTTTCAGATAAAAGGGGCGATAGAGGTTTTCCAACAGGCACTGCACCTTGCTGAGGCCGCGGAGGGGCTCGAACTGCGGGACGTCATGATCGGCGAGGGCCTGCTGATCAGAGAGAACATGGATGGCGCGCAAGGGGACGGGGTCAGGACAGTATCGTTCACCCATGGGCACAACATATTTGTCGACATCGAAGCGGAAGCCTTCCGGTGTGTCGAGGCGTTGATAGGCATCGGCGCAGAGGCGGATCTGGGCGAGAGCCGGCAAGATGCGCAAACCATCGGTTGTACGCTCCACCGCACAGACATCGTCGCTAAGGAGCCGGTAACCCTGGCGGAGGAACTCAGCGGCGAGGGTTGACTTCCCTGCCCCCTGGGCGCCGACAAAGATCATCGCTCCCCAGGGCGTTTCCACCGCGCTGCCATGCAGCGGATAGAGGCCGCGCTGGTAAAGCAGGGCGCCCATGGTCGAGCCAAGAAGGAAAAGACGGATCTTCTCCGGCGTCGAATTGGCCATGGGTTCGATCAGGATACGCTTGCCGTCTTCGACGCTGTAGCGCGCCACACCGGGGATGTCCAATCGAAAATGCCCAGGCTGCACTTCGTAACGCCGATCGGGCAAGGGGCAGAGCGCGGTTGCTTCCCGGTCGAGCACGCGAATGGTCACGTCGGGATCGCTTGCTGGATGCGGATGCGGGGGAAGCTCAGGGCACGACAGATCTGCATGGATGCTCAGTCCGAAGGCCCAATACGCATTTACCGACATCGTTAACCTCGATCAGCACGGAACCAGCCGGCTGACTAATGTGTCCGAACCAGAGTTAGCCATTGGCATTGGCGAGTGGCACCTGGTCGCCGAACAGTTGCGAGTCATGCAGCAAGGGGGCGGGCACGTGCACCTCGCCTTCCGTGGGCACCCAATGATATTCCGGAACGATTTCCTTGACCTTGGAGCGGATGCGATCGGGTATGCCGATGGCGCATTCGGCTCGCAATTCGGCGAGTAACTGGAGCAACTCCGACCAGGATGCGGTTTGTCCCTGGGTCCGGAAGACCTTTTGCGCGCCGGTGTTGGACCGTCTTTCGAATGCGTAGAAAAGATCCTCGAAGAGCTTTTCTACCGGCCGCAGCCCGGTGAAGGAGATTTTGACTTGGTCCTGAGGGAGTCCGGAGAGGCGAATGAGCGTTTTCGTCAAATCGAGGATGCGGACGGGCTTTCCCATATCGAGGACGAGAATGTCGCGCTTTCCGCCAATAGAGAAGGCCTGCAACACGAGGGAGACAGCCTCCGGAATGGTCATGAAATAGCGCGTGATGTCGGGATGGGTCACGGTAATGGTGTGTTTGAGCTTGATCTGTTCCTGAAACAATGGAATCACGCTTCCCTGCGAACCCAGGACATTCCCGAAGCGCACCGACAGGCAACGCATGCGAGACGGCCTGGTGGCGACCATCAGTTCCCCAATGCGCTTGGTGCAGCCCATAAAGCTGGTGGGATTGACGGCCTTATCAGAGGAGATGAGGAGAAAGTCTTCGCAGCCGGAATGATCGGCGACTTCCATCAGGTCGAGCAAACCGAAGACATTGTTCTTGAGGGCCTCGGAGAGGTTCTCTTCCATGAGCGGGACGTGCTTGTAGGCCGCGGCGTTAAGGACGACCTGGACATCGTGTTCCCGAATGACGTCTCGCAAGCGGGTGCCGTCGGTGATATCGGCGACGCAATAGACGATGCTGCAGGTTGAGCCTGTCTGGGCGTTTTGCAAATTGAAGAGGGGCGTTTCGCCCTGATCAAAGCAGATAAGTTTGAGGGGCTTGTAGTTCAGCAACTGGTGGCATAGTTCAGAGCCGATGGAGCCGGCGGCTCCGGTCACCATCACAACGCGTCCGGTGATTCTTCGTCGAACCGAATCCACGTCGAGGCAAACCGGATCGCGTCCGAGGAGATCTTCGAAATTGACATCCCGTAATTGATCGACGGTGACGGCACCGTTGAGGAGGTCTCCCAGGCTGGGAACGGTCCGGAATCGAACCCGGGTATGATCGCAGATATCGATAATGCGCTGCATCTGCTCGCCCGAAGCGGAGGGGATGGCGATCATGAGTTCATGGGGCCGGTAGGCACGGACAACGTGGGGCAAGTCCTGGACGGTTCCTGCGACCGGAACTCCGTGGAGACGGACTCCCGCCTTGGCTGGATCGTCGTCGACGAGCGCCACCGGGAAGTATGCGCTGCGGGGCAGTTCGCGCAGCAGCATGGCAGCGGCACAGCCGGCACCGATGACAACTACGGTTTTTCGATTGTCGCGATCGGTTGAACTCTGGGCGTTCTGGAGCACGGCGCGCGCCAACACCCGAACGCCAACGAGCATGCACAGGGTAAGGATCAGTTCGATGCAGTAGACGGATAACGGAAAGCGCTTTTCACCGAGGATCCAGCGTTCGGCGACTAGGAATCCGACCGAGCCCAGGGCCACTGCCTTGAGAATATCGAGAGCGTCGCTGATGCCTGTGTAACGCCAGTAGCCGTGGAAGAGGTTGAATCGCGCCATGCCCAAAATACGCAATAGGACCAGAATGGGCATCGCCGCGAAGAGTACTTGCGGGTTGGGCAAAGTGAAATCGAATCGCAAGAGCCACGCAATCGAGACCGACAATGAGACCAGCAGGACTTCACGAAGAGCAGCAAAGAGACGGTTCTTATTTGGGAACATCGACTCAACCTTTTTTGCGGTTTGAATCATTGGCTCACCGAATGCGCATTCCATACAATGTCAGGAACTTCATTTCGCGATGATCTTGTTTGCACATCGGTGAGTTTTCCTCAGTCAGGCCAGGGCGGTCCTGATGAATGGTGCTGATTGTGGCGCCGGTAGTGCTGCTGAAGACAATATCTGCTTGTAACACGGAAGTTGCTGGGCGAAGTTATTCGGCGATTTCAACTTGGCTGGGACAACGATTGAGTCTCCCGGCAGCAGGGTCGGGTTCTCAAATGGGTTGTGCCAGAGCAGACTGTGGGATTGCCCGGCGACGACAGTTCCGTCGGCGCAAAAGACAAAAGCATGTTTCTTGTCGGCCTGCCGGTTTGGACCACCGGCGTCAGCAAGATAGGTGGCAACCTGTTTCGTGGGCTGATAGCGGAAGGCGTTTTCGTTGTACACGGCGCCGGCAACCTGGACCGTGCCGAGCCGCGGAAGAATGTAGTAACTGTCTCCGTCTTCGAGGGGAAACGCGGGGATGTCGGCGACGCTCGCGGCGGTGGGTTTCATGTCCCCTACGATGCGTCCGGTGGGATGAACCGCAGAGCGCTGATTCAAGACCGCCGTCTGAGAACCCGGAGTGGTCAGGACCGACTGGCCAAGGCAGAGCGTGGAGGAGAACAACAATATCAGTGTGAGCCTTTGGTTCATAGGGAAAAACAACCTCTAAGTTCAAGAAAACGGAAACCCCTACAAACGTGCAGATGGAGATGCCGCGATGAGGTCCGAGGGGCGAGGGACAAGGCGGCATGGGTGTTCATCGGGTAGCTCGCCGACACCTTAAATCGAAGCAGAAACGGCGTCATCGCAGGGATCCATAGTGAAATTCGAATGCGGCATCAGACCGTGCAGCCACAAGCTGACATAGGTTTCGGGCCGGTCCGCGGCAACCGCTTGCGAACCTTCCTGAGAGGTGAATGCCACGCGTAACAGATGATGTACGGAGACGGCACCCAGCAAACCGAAGGCGGCTAACTGAGGATCGATTTTGCAGATGGCCTCACGGGCAGAACTTCTCTTGAAGTAAGCGCAAACGGTATCGAAGATGGGCGAAAGATGTTCCCGGATCAACTTCTGAGCCTCCGGTAGCTCGAAACCCGCGACATGGAGCAGACTGCGGAGTTCGGGCTGGGAATTCAGGACGTTCAGGAAGAAGGCCACGAGTTTGGGTAAGACCACTTCGGGATCGTCGTCGTTGACGAGGCTGGTTTGGAGGTCGTGGCTGAATTTGACCCGATTGAGGTGCGATTCCAACGCGGCCAGAAACAGGTCTGGCTTTCGAGGAAAGTAGCGAAACAACGTCGCCTCATTGAGGGCAGCGAGTTGGGCTATTTCTCGGGTCGTTGTGGCTTTGAACCCGTGACGCGCGAAGAGCTGAGCCGCCGCTTCGACGAGCCGTACTTCGGTGACGCTTCTTTCCGGTGATTTCTTTCCGATCATGAGTCTTGCCTTTGCGGAATTAACAGACGTAGCAATCTCAGAGCACTCCTCGATGGCGGGCGAACGCACCTGAGCTGAGGAGGAGCAATGTTTGTCGAGAAATGAATTGGGCATGGAATTTCGGCGAGGCGGGGACCCTCGACTGAGGTTCGACTTGCCAAGGCAGTCTTGCAAATCGCATCTGGCCCTCACGCGAAAACGATCAGTCACCTACTGAGGCGGAGTTCGCTTCGCCCTAGACAGTGCGACAAGCGTTTCTTCGCTTCCCGATCGATTTCACAACCCGGAAATCATGAGTAGACTTGCCCTGGAAGCGTCTTCTCGTACGCGAAAATCCAAGTGGGTGCCTACTGCGATGATCAAATATGGATATTGAAGACACAGTAGCATCCAGGCATACCAATGTCAATGAGAGCAGAACGCACGTGGCGGGCTATTGGCGGGATTCGCAGATCCGGAGGAATCGGGATGGCGTGCAAGTCCACACACGCAAAAAGCGGCTGGGATGAAGGTATTTGCGAGGGCAGGCGCCTCGCACGTTTTCGTATCGGGTGAATGTCCCGGTCGGGTCATATCCGCATGATTCTAGGGGGTAGGCGAGGCGGGGATCGAACCCACAACCCTCGGCTTAGAAGGCCTCTCTTGGCGTTTACTACCTGTTACCCTTGTTTGGAATACTCTTCTATTTTCAACAATTTACATTGTTCATCTCAGTTGAGCATTACCCTCATTTAGTCTCGTTTTGCCGTTGGGGTCCCCACAAAATCCCCCACAGAATAACTGCGCAATAGAAAACTGTAGCGCCCGCTCTTTTGTGTCCTTTTGGCAAGCCAGCGAAGCGATCAGGTTCCCCGAAAGGATACGTGCCACAGACAAGAGCGCAATGAGCGCTCGGCTTTGTTACATTTCTCGCGCGCCACTTGAATACGACGAAATCGGGATACGGTCGGAGGTCAAGCTGGCGATTATCCGCGAATACGCCGCCGCCCTGTACGAAGATCCTTGAGAAGCGCCGCCAGACGATTCCCAGTTAAGAGGGCTTTTCGCCGGACATTTGCTCCAGCGGCCATTCGCGCTTCGCACTTGGCGTTGGGCGCGCTAAGCAGGGACCCCGCCGGTCGCTGGTGTACAGTATGGAATGCTGCCAACTCCGCTTCAAGTGGGGAGCCATGGGAAGGCCTGCCGCCTCATCCAGGCCGGTAGATGCTGAAGATATGTGGGTCGTTGAAAGATCGAAGGGAGCGGCGGGTCTCTGCCCGGTCTGAGCGTCAATATTCCTTTGGGCCTGACTTGTATCATCGGGCCGCGCGGAAGTGGAAAATCCACGCTCGCTGAGGCGGTACGGTTTGCGATTTGCGGCATCTCGGCCGCGCCCAAGCACTGCGTCGACCTGATTCAGGCAAATCTCGCGGGCGGGGCTCTCGTTACAATCACAGCTCTCGCCGACAGCTCGAACCGATACACAATTAAGAGGGGCCTTAAGCAAAACCCCGTGCTACTTACATCCGACGGCAGGGCGATCAATACGGTAGATCTCGATCGAGGCACATTTCTGCCTCTGGACGCGTACAGCAGCCTCGAGATCGAGGCGATAGCGGACGAAGCCCTCGGGGACAAGCGCCGGAACCTGCTGGACGAACTTCGTAGTGAGCAGATGCGGAACATCCAACTTTTACTGGCCGAAAGCGGACGGGCACTCGAAACGAACGCGGATCGTATCCGGACGGCGCAGCGAACGGTCGACGACCTGACCGAGCAGATTGAGGAACTCGGCGACGTCCGGGCCCGGCTAAACGCGCTTGCGCCATCCGATCGCGAGTCCTCCGCGGATTTCGTCTGACTATCCCGACAGCAGCAGCTGGATCAGCGCGAGATCGTAAAACTGGACTCAGCCGATCGGGAGCTGAAGACGCTCGGAGAGGCTCTCGAGCAGCTGCGAAAGGAGGCGCAGAATGCGTTCGCAGCCCGCCTGACGGAGGGGCAGTCCGCGAATGCGGACACTTTGCGGCGCTATGACAAGATGCTGGCGGCGTCAATGGCGCCGGTCGAGAAGCATCTCTCCGCGATCCATGGCAAAATTCGCGAAGCGCAGGGCATCCTGGTGCAGGCCCGCCAAAGCCTCGCGGAAATCCACACGAGTCACGGTGGCGATTTGGCGAAGCTGACCGCGCTCAACCAGGCCGCAAGCGAGCAGGCTCGCGTTCGCGCGTCGCTCGAGCAGCAGGTCGCCAAGCTGGAAGCGTTGGAGCAACAGCGGATAGAACTTCATGCTGAAAACGCTTTTCGAGCGGCGAAGTTCTCTCAAGACCGACCACATTTTGATGCGCGATCAGGTTTCAACGTTGCGGGACGAGGTGGCATCCGAACTTCAGCACGAGGCCGGCGAGCGAGTGCGCATTCGGGTTATGCGAAACGCGGACCATATGTCATACCAGCAGATGCTGGTGGACGGACTTAAGGGTGCACGGGTGCGAAATCAAAACGAGATCCTCGCGACCCTCATGCAGCTGCGCCCGGAGCAGCTAGCACAGCTCATTCAGTCCAACGACCTCGATTCGTTCGAGGATTTGACACATTTCGGATCGGAGCGCTCGCGGAAGATACAAGATGCGTTTCAGGAGAGCTTGGATCCACTGGTTCTTGAGATCACCGCAATCGAAGACAGAATTGGCATCGAGTTAAATGTCGCAACCTTAGGGCAACCACACTTTAAGGACGCTTCCGATCTTTCCCGCGGCCAGAAGTGCACGGCGCTCCTCCCGATCCTTCTAGCGAGAAGGGATAACCCGTTGATTATCGATCAACCTGAGGACAACCTCGACAACCATTTCATTTTTGAGACTGTGGTGAATGCCGTGCAGCGAATGAAGAAGCGCCGACAGATGATCTTCATCACGCACAATGCGAATATCTCCGTTCTGGCGGAAGCGGATCTTGTGCTGGTCATGACTTCGGATGGCCGGGTTGGAGCCATTGAGAAGTGCGGCACAGTCGACGAGTGCCGCGAACAGATCATCGACCTGCTCGAAGGCGGAAGAGAGGCATTCAAGCTGCGATCGAAGCGTTATGCAGCCGGTTGAGCTTCTGCACGACAGGCTGCGGCGCCTCGCCGTTGAGGACCCGCGCGAGGCTCGAAAGGTTTTTCTTGTCCTATTCGATTCCGGCGGTTCGGCTCTCGAACAGTTTCTTGGACAGATTTCGTCTCCAGCGGACGGCCGGTTGCGGCACCTCGTTGCGAGCGCGTTACGGAACAACCGGGACAAGGAGCGCCTCGCTCCTTATATCATCGCGTGGCACGAAATCGAAACGGA
>Ga0207098_10342_pt1 | contig 14808 bp, 10 predicted proteins | sample Alteio_BWMinHeat_84_FD_153548 | JGI IMG/M metagenome (GOLD analysis project Ga0207098, IMG submission 153548) | Enriched cells from forest soil in Barre Woods Harvard Forest LTER site, Petersham, Massachusetts, United States -... | ecosystem: Environmental > Terrestrial > Soil > Temperate forest >...
GGGGAAGTACAGCATCTTCGACGGCACGCCCAGCCGCTGCAGCGTGTCGAAGAGCTGATATCCCTCGCTTACGTCCAGTCGGAAATCAAGCTGGCTGTGAATGACCAGCGTTGGAGTCTTGAAGTTCTTCGCAGCCATCATCGGCGCCCACTTGCGGTAGGGATTCTCCGCGTCGGGCTTCCCATAGTAGTCCCACGGCTTGCCCTTGAACTCCCACTCGTTGAACCAAAGCTCTTCGGTGGTGCCATACGCCGACTCGGGATCGAACATCCCATCGTGCGAGACGATGCACTTGAAGCGGTCCGTATGCCCCAGCACCCAGTTGGCCATGTAACCGCCATAGCTGGCTCCGAGCGCACATTCGCGATTCTTGTCAATAAAAGAAAAATGCTGCTCGGCGTAGTCGAGCCCCATCATCAGGTCAGTAAACGGCCTGCCGCCCCAGTCCCCGTTCACGCCATCCACAAAGGCCTGCCCATACCCCGTCGACCCGCGCGGATTGATCATCACCACGACGTAGCCGTTGGCAGCGAACAACTCCGCATTCCAGCGATATGACCAGGAGTCGCCCCACGCCCCCTGCGGCCCGCCATGAATCAGGAATTTAAGCGGATATTTCTTCGAAGCATCGAAACCCGGCGGTCGGATGAGGAAGCCCTGCACCTTTACGCCGTCCTTGGCGGTGAACCAGAAAGATTCCATTTTGGCGAGATCGAGTGAAGCGACCAGATTGTCATTAATGTGCGTGACCCAGGCTTCTTCTTCCCCTGTCTCGGTCTCAGAAATTGCAATCTTTCCGTTGTTAGTGGTGACAACATTCTGATCTTCCGGCGGAATTGTCGGAGTGAAGCTGTAATGGACCAAGTACGATTCAGCCGGTGCGCCGACGGTCACCTTAGTAGCGACAATTCTGGACTGAGGGAGGGAATGAAGACTACCGTACTCGCCATCCCACCGAGTGATTCTTTCCGATTGTCCATTTAGGGTAGCCTCAAAAATTGGAGCTTCTCCTGCGGTTCCGCTGGCGAAATACAGCACCTTGGAGTCAGACGCCCACACAAACTCATCCACCCAATTATCAAACTTCGGCAGCAGATCCTTAATCGTCTTCGCCGCGCGGTCATACACGACCAGCCGGAACTTGTCGCTTTCATAGCCAGCGCGCGCCTGCGAGCGCCACGCCAGCCACTTCCCATCCGGTGAATACGCCGGGTTGAAATCCCCGCCCGGCGACGTGCTTATTTTTACTGGTTTTGGACTCTCGTCAGTCAGGTCCAGCGTGAAGATATCCGCATTCGTCGAAATCGCCGGCTCCGGATCGAGATTCTCCGTAAACGCCAGTTCCTTCGAGTCAGGTGAAATGTCGAAGCCACCACCGCCCTCGAGCGAAAACGGCGGCACGTCGTGCGTGTCGTTCGGATTCAGGTCGCGCATCGCTCCCGAGTCCAGAGAAACCAGGAACAGGTGAGACCTCTTATCGCCCGTGAAGTGGTTCCAATGCCGATAGAGCAGGTGATTGAATATCTGCGCCTTCACCTTGCTTGCAGCCGCAGCGGCGTCGCGATCTTTATTGCACTTGTCGCCGGTTGTCTGATCGGCCGTTGTAATCGGCGCGCAGTCTGGATACACCGCCGACGTGAAGGCGATTGCCTTCCCATCCGGCGACCACTTCGCGTTATCTGCCTCAGTCGCGATCGCAGTCAGCTTCTTCGCATTGCTGGTCGCGCCCGTCGCCCCATCAAAATCCGCCAGCCACACCTGCTGTCCGCCCTCGCGCCCACTCAGAAACAGAATCCGCTTTCCATCCGGCGCAAATTCCGGCCCGCCATCGCCGGGCTGCGCAACAGCGATCTTGATCGGCTCGCCCCCCGCAATCGTCTGCAGCCACAGCTCCGGCGTCTTGGTAATCTTTTCGAGATCGACGGTTGTGACGGAGTATGCCAGCCATTTCCCATCGGGCGAAACGGCCGTCTCGCCGAGCCGCTTCATCTGCATCATGTCTTCAAATGTCATGGGCCGCTTCGCAGACCCCGCCTGCGCGAAAGCGGCCGTAGAAGCCGCACAAATCCCAACCAGAATGAGAAAAAAAGCGCGACGATGCATGTGCATGGAATACCCCATACGCGGAGCAGCGATTCAACTCTGCGCGAAGAGAAAGTCTACACCCGGAGGTGGTTCTACTTGCTGTACTCGTCCCGCAGCCGCGTCTGCCGGCTCACCATCGGCACCGCCACGCCCTGGATGTAGACCTGCTTCACGTCCGTCCGAACGTCGAGCGGATCGCCGTTGGCAACCACTACGTTGGCCATCTTGCCCACGTCCAGCGACCCCAGTTTGTCGCCGAAGCCGAACATTTCAGCCACATTCAGCGTGATCGCCTTGAGCGCGTCGTCATAGGGCAGTCCGTAGGCCACCGCGCATCCCGCCGCGTACGGCAGATTGCGCGCCGAGTGGCTGCTCACCGGCCCGCCCGCGTCAGCTGAAGAGATGGCAATCTTCACGCCGCGCTTGGCCAGTTCTGCCGGCAGCGTGTACACCGCATCGAAGCGCTGATCGGCGCGCGGGAAGTCGTATATCGAGCCCACGATCACTGGAACCTTCCACGCCGCAATCTTGTCCAGGACCTCCTGGCTGTGGGTGACGTGGTTGAGGATCACCTTCAGGCGAAACTCCTGCGCCAGGCCCATGATGGTCTCGACGTCGTATCCCTCGTAGACGCCGATCACCACCGGCCGCTCGCCCTTCAGATACGGGATCAGCGCTTCCAATTTCAGATCGCGCTTGGGCTTCTCACCCTTTTTCACGGCGGCTTCCTGCTTGGACACATAGTCCTGCACATCGAGAAATGTCTGCCGCAGTTGCGTGATCAGCCCCATCCGCGTCGAAGGATATTCCCGGCTGATGCCGCCACCGCCACCGCTGCGCCCGCCCCGCCGGCGTTGCTCCGCCCCGTAGTTCATGGCCAGCGCGACGTCGCGCCCCAGGATCATCTGGTCGCGATCCGTTCCGAATAGTTGAATGAAAATATCCTGGCCGGCAATCGTGTCGTCCGTCGCCGGCGCCACGACGGCATTGGTGACGCCGTTCAAACGGGCCACCGGAATCAACTCAGTCTCGGAGTGAAAGGCATCGTAGACATGCATGTGAGGCATGATCTCGTCGGAACGCTCGATGAGGTCATTCGACATCTGGTCCGCGCTCACTTCCGTCAACCCGAAGTTCGACTCCGGATCGATCAGTCCCGGATACACCGTCATTCCCTTCGCATCCACAATCTCGGCGCCCGGAGGTACGCTCACTTTGCCGCTCTCGCCGACGGCGGCGATCTTGCCATCGGCCATCACCAGCACGCCATTGTCGATGGTCCCATGGCTGACCGTCAGAAGCTTTCCACCGGTTATGGCGATCACCTTGGGCGGCGGTGCCTGGGCGGCGAGAGCCGCAAAACTCGACAGGGCCATCAGGCCCGTCCAAAACCAGGAAAAGGAAAGAATCACTGGCCGTCCTCCTCGCCCGCTTCGTCCTCACCGCCGAATCCGCCATCGTCGTGCATCACGCCATTGAAATGCGTGGTGCCGAGGCCGGGGAGAGAGGAGTCAAAGAACAGATCCCCATCGATATACACCTTCTGTGCCCGCGCATACGTCGAGAGCGGATCGTGGTTCCACAACACCAGGTCCGCATCCTTGCCCACATCGATCGAGCCGGTGCGGTCATCCACGCCGATGATCCACGCCGGGTTCAGCGTCACCATGCGAATCGCCTCATCCTCGGTGGCGCCGCCATAGTGGACCATCTTGCCCGCCTCCTGGTTCAGCCGCCGGATATGGTCGTCCGAATCGCTCTTCAGCGCCACACGCACGCCCTTGCGCATCGACATCACCGCGTTCCATGGAATGGCGTCCCAGGCTTCGTCCTTGAACCCCCACCAGTCGCTGAAGGTGGCGATCGCGGTCTGGTCCGCGGCGATCTTGTCCGCAACTTTGTACATCTCGAGCGCATGATGGAAGGCGCGAATCTTGTAGCCGTACTCCTTTGCGATGGCTTCCTCGGTCAGAAACTCATCGGCGCGATAACAGTGGATCTGCACGTAGAGCTTCCCGCGCAGCACGTCCGCGAGCGCCTCCAGTTTCAAGTCGCGCTTGGGCGCGACGGCATCCTTGTCGCCCTTCGCCACTTTCGCGTTGTAGGCATCCCAGTCGGCCATGTAGTGCTTCGCGTCTTCAAAGGCCATGCGCATCACTTCAAAATTGCCCATGCGCGTCGATGGCAGCTGGTCGCGGCTGCCATAGACGCGCTTGGGATTCTCGCCGGAGGCGAACTTGATCGATCCAGGAGCGTTGGGAAACAGCATCCCGTCGCGGTCCAATCCGAACTTGTTTTTGATCACCACCGCCTGGCCGCCGATCATGTTCGCCGAGCCGTGCAGCAGCAGTTCCGTAGTCACGCCGCCGGCCAGCGCGCGATACAGATCGGCGCTGCGATTGTCGAACGCGTCGATCATGTGCATCGACGGGGTGACCGGGCTGGTGGCCTCGTTTACGTCGCTGTCCAGCGCCGAGTGCGAGTGGGGATCGATGATGCCGGGCGTGAGCCACTCGCCCGCAGCGTCCACCACCACGGCCGATGCCGGCGCATTCACCGTTTCGCCGACACCGGCGATCTTGCCCGCATGCACCCAGACCGCCCCGTGTTCTATGGTGCCGTGGCTGGCCGTCATCACCGTCGCGTTACGGATAACCAGGTCCGATTGCGGGGCCGCCGCCTGCTGAGCGTTCAATGCTGCGCCCGTTGTTGCCGAAATGAGGATTAGGCAAAGTACCAACCGCCTATGCTGGGGCAGCCTTTCATGGAATTGCTTCAAGAGGCCTCCTGAAAGCGCAAAAAAACTGCGCGTGAAATCAAAGCAGAGAAGGGAAGAATGTCGGCTTGATCGAACCGATTGCCTTGGCCGCATCGTATCGCATTCGGGACCCGATGTGGCGGAAAAGACCAGCGCACTAGCCTGCCGCCAGCACGGCATCGGCAATGCGTGCCGCCTCCACCGCGGGCCTGACGGTGTGCACGCGCACGATGGAAGCGCCATGCAGGATGGCCGCCACGGTGGCCGCGATGCTCGCCGTTTCGCGTGCACCCACGGGAGCCGGCGATCCCCCGTAGAGCGGAGCCAGAGTATGTCCGAGGAACGATTTGCGCGAGATCCCGGCAAGCAGCGGCTGCCCCAGCGACAGCAGTTGATCTTGCCGCGCCAGCAGGGCGTAATTCTCGCCAAAGCGTTTGCCGAAGCCGTAGCCAGGATCGACGACGATCGATTGCGGCCGGACGCCGGCGGCCGTGGCGACGGCAAGGCTCCAGGCAAGCCCACCGCGCACCAGGTTCAGAACAGCTTCGGGAGCCAACTGCGGCTGCGTACGCCATTCCTCAGGCCGGCCGCGCGTATGCGTCAGCACCACGCCAGCCGCGCAGTCTGCGCAGGCGGCCGGCATTTCCGGGTCCCAGGTGAAGCCGCTTACGTCGTTGATGATTTCGGCCCCGGCCGCGATTGCTGCACGCGCTGTCACTGCCTTGTATGTATCCACGGAGACAACCGCGTCGGGCCTCTCCTTCAGGATGCCTTCGATCACGGGAAGCAGTCGCGCCTGCTCTTCCTCGGCACTCACCGCCGGCGCATCGGCCGAGCCCTCCGTGCCTCCGGCGCGCGAACCCGGCCGTGTGCTCTCCGCGCCGAGGTCGAGAAAATCGGCTCCGTCTTCGAGGCACTGCATGCAGCGGGCCACGGCCTCCTCCGGGGCAAAGAAGGAGCCGCCGTCGCTGAAAGAGTCCGGCGTAACGTTCACCACGCCCATCACCAGCGTCCTCGCACCAAGCTCAAGCGTGCGGGTCCGCAGATGCCACGCGATATTTGTGCGCACCGGAGATTTCATCAGACCCCGCGTTCCCTTTCGCGCGTGACTCGATTCTAAGCCGCTTGGCGATTGCTGCTGGGAAGTCCTTCGATCGAGGGGCCTGCTAAACTCCGGAGCATGATCCCTTCTCGCCGTCGCTTGGCGCTTTGGTTATTGTGTATTTTGATCCCTTGTTCCGGCCTGGAATCGCAGACAAAATCTGCCCGGCCCGCCGGGCCGCATACCCCGCTTGCCGATCGCATCAACGCCATTCTCGCCGACCCCGCCGTGAGTCACGCCCAATTCGGCATCAGCGTCGTCACCTCGGACGGCCAGCAACTCTACGGCCTGAACGAAGGCCGCCTGTTTGTGCCTGCTTCGAACGCCAAACTCTTCACCACCGCTGCGGCTTACGCCCTGCTCCCTGTTGAAACGCTCACCTGGACGACCAACATCGTGGCCGGCGGCACCATCGATGCCAACGGCACTCTACACGGCGATCTCCTCCTGCTCGGTGCCGGCGATCCGACCCTGAGCATCCGCCACTATCCCTACCAGCCGCCCGCGCCTCCTCCTGCGCTAGGCACGCCTCCGCCTGCCGGCCCGACTCCGGGCACACCGCCCACGGCCGGCCCCAACCCCATGGAAGTTCTACAACGGCTCGCCCAGCAGGTGGAAGAGTCAGGTGTGCGCAATATCGAGGGCAGCGTGGTGGGGGACGACAGCTATTTTCTCTACGAGCCTTTCGGCACGTCCTGGGGATGGGACGACCTGCAGTGGCCGTATGGCGCGCCGGTTTCGGCGCTCTCGTTCAACGACAACATTGTCGAGTTGAGGCTTGCGCCCGATCCCGCTTCGCCCAGCGCGACGGTGGCCGAATGGTCTCCGAACATCGAATACTACACGCTTGACAACACCGTCACGCTGGCGGCGCCGGGAGAAACTCCACACCCCGGGCTCAACCGCGGCCCCGGCAACATGATGGTTCGCGCCTATGGCACCATCGCTGCCCTTGGCTTTCATGAGGGACTTGCGATCGATGATCCCGCGGCGTTTACTGCCGCCGCTTTCAAGGACGCCCTGCGCGGCCGCGGCATTACGGTAGCAGGCTCGGCCACCTCGGCACACCGTTATTCCATCGAAACGGGGCCCTTCGCCGCCGAGCGCGCCATGCCTGTCAAACCCGCGCCCACACGTGCCGGCCTCGACACCATCGCGGCGCCGCTCGAAGGCCGCAAGGTCCTGGCCACGCGCGTTTCGGTTCCAGTGGCCGAAGACATCACCATGACCAATAAACTGAGCCAGAATCTGCACGCCGAATTGCTTCTTCGTATGCTCGGGAGAGTTCACGGCACAGACGGCAGCTTCGCCGAGGGAGCCCGCGTGGTGCGCCAGTTCATCACCAGCATCGGCGTGGATGATAATGATTTCTTTCTCTACGACGGCTCGGGCATGAGCATGGATGACCGTGTTGCTCCGCGCTCTCTTACAAAATTGCTGGTCTACGTGACGCGCCAGCCATGGGGAGAGGCCTGGCGGAATTCGCTGCCCGTCGCGGGCGTGGATGGAACGCTCTCGGGGCGCTTCAAGAATTCGCCCCTCAAAGGCCGCATGTGGGCCAAGACCGGGACACACAACGAGAGCGATGCGCTCTCTGGTTACATAAGCACCGCGAGTGGCAAGACAGTGGCGTTCTCAATCATGGTCAACGGCCATCGTCCCGGCAGCAAGGTCGAGATTCAGGCGATCGACCGGATCTGCGAAGCCATTGCGGCAGACTAAACCCGAGTACATGCACTCAGCCCGGAAGCCATCGAAAACGCCGCCCGGCCCTAGTATCATCAGAGACAGATGAGCATCCGTACGTTTCGAGCTTTTCTCTCCGTCGCAGCCGCTTCGGTTGGCTTTGCTCTGGCCTTTGCCGGCTGCCGTTCGCTGCCACCCTCCAAGCCCGAGTCGGAGTGGACCCAGCAGGAGGCCCGCGGCGCGCAGGTGTTCCATGATGCCTGCGCCAAATGCCATTACCCCACCAACACGCATTCGCTGCATGGGCCTGGCCTGCAGGCCATCACCAAGGTCAAAGCCATGCCATCGGGCGCCCCGCCCACCGATGAGCGCCTCACAAGCGTGATCATCCGCGGACGAAACATGATGCCCGCCACTCCGCTGAGCGACGATCAACTCAACGATCTGCTGGCGTATCTGCGTACGCTATGAGCGGCGAGAGTGAGCAAGACCCCGGACAGCAGTTAGCGCCCGAAGTGAAACCGGAAGCCTCTGATCCCGCGGCTCCGCCGGTCCGGCGCGAACTACTTCCCCTGCCCGGCCTCGCTGTCATCGCCCTCTATATGCTGGTGCTTTCCGGGGTCGACATCCTGGGTGTCGCCGGAGGATATATCCGGCCTACCTACCTGGTTTTCGCGGCCGTGTTCATCGCCGCGGGCCTGGGTTTGCTGCTGCTCTTTCGCTGGGCCTGGACGCTGACCCTGGCGGCTGTCGTTCTTCTCTTCGGTCTATTTCTGTGGAGATTCTCAGCGGGGCGCGATCTTCCATCGCTGGCCCAGGGTTTGCTGAATCTCGTGATCTTTCTCTATCTCATCCGGCCCGAGGTGCGCACCCACCTGCGCTGATGCGGAAGTCCCAAAATCTGCACCACCCGCAGAGTCCGCAATGGTAATCTCGGCCCATGCCGCGTGAAACGTTCAAGCCTTTACTTTGCGTCGTCTTTCTGTGCTCCGTCCTCGGGTCCGCCCACGCGGCGGACGCCCCCAAAAAACGGGCCATCGCCCTTGATGACCTGGCTCGCATCGTGCGCGTCGGCCCCCCCGTGGTCTCGCCCGACGGCCAGTGGGTCGCCTACACCGCCACCCAGGTCGATACGAAAGAAGACAAGAATCAGAGCCATCTCTGGATGGTGAACTGGAACGGTTCGGTGCGTCTCCAACTCACCTATGGCAAGGAAGGAGCCTCGGCTCCAAAATTCAGTCCCGACGGCAAGTACATCAGCTTTCTGTCTTCGCGACCCGGGCCAGCCAAGGGCTCGCAGGTCTGGGTCATGGACCGGCGCGGTGGGGAACCGCAACAACTCACTGCCGTCACCGACCAGGAGATCGAAGGCTATCTCTGGTCGCCCGATTCTCAAAAGCTGCTCCTCACCCTGCACCCCAAGGCCGAGCCCGACGCTGAAGAAGGCAAGCCTCCCGCGCCGCCCAAGCCGATCGTGATCGATCGCTACCATTTCAAGGAAGACATCCAGGGCTATCTGCGCGACGATGCCTGGGACGCGCTGTATCTCTACGATCTGGGCACGAAGAAGACGGAGAAACTCACCACCGCCAAGAATGTCAACGAGGAGAACGCCTCGTGGTCGCCGGACGGAGCCTGGATCGGCTTTGTCAGCAACCAGGACACTGATCCCGACCGCTCCAACAATACGGATGTATTCGTTGTAGCCGCCAAGCCCGGCTCCGCCCCTCGCAAGCTCACCAGCTGGAACGGTCCTGACGGTGGACGCCTGGCGTGGTCTCCGGACTCGAAATCCATCGCCTTCACGCAGGGCGCGGAGCTGAAGCTGCTCGAATACTCGCAGGCCAAGCCGGCCGTGGTTACGCTCGATGGAAAGGTAAGTTATCCCGCCGCGACCTTGGACCGCTCGGTCAGCCAGCCGTCTTACTCGCCCGACGGCCATCTCTCGTATCTCGTCAGCGACGATCGCAGCGAGTATCCGGCCGAGGTGGAACTCGCCGGAAACGATGCGCGCCGGGCGTTGACTGAGCCGGGCACTGTTGCTTCCTGGGATGCCGCTGCCGGGCACACCGCGGTGCTCTATACCAACGACACTGCGATCGGCGAGGTCTACGCACTCGAAAATGGCGCGCTGCGCAAGCTCACTACCCACAACGATGCTCTGATGGCGGAGTTGAACCTCGTGCCCACCGAAGGCATCGAGTTTCAGAGCAAGGATGGCGCCGATGCCCACGGATTGCTGACCAAGCCGGCCGACTGGAAGCCGGGTTCTCCCGTTCCCATGATTTTGTTCATCCACGGCGGTCCCAACGGACAGGACGCCCACAGCTTTGACTTCCTGCGACAGTTCGTTGCCGCGCATGGTTACGCCGAACTCAACGTCAATTACCGCGGCAGTTCCGGCCGCGGACAGGACTACGCCAAGGCCATCGCCGCCGACTGGGGACACAAGGAAGTGATCGATCTGCTGGCCGGCGTCGACAAGGCGGTCGCCATGGGCGTCGCCGATCCCAACCGGCTGGCTGTTACGGGCTGGAGTTACGGCGGCATCCTCACCGACTACACCATTGCCAGCGATCCGCGCTTCAAGGCCGCCATCAGCGGAGCCGGCGTGGCCGCGCCAATGTCCTTCTACGGAGTCGATCAGTACATCCTGCAATACGACAACGAGCTCGGGCCTCCATGGAAGAACGCCGAGCTCTATCTCAAGCTAAGTTATCCCTTCCTTGAAGCCGACAAACGCATTCATACCCCGACGTTGTTTATGGGCGGCACATCGGACATGAATGTGCCCATCCTCGGCGGCGAGCAGATGTACCAGGCGTTGAAATCGCTTGGTGTGCCGACAGAATTGGTCGTTTACCCCGGCCAGTTCCACGGCTTCACGCGCCCCAGCTTCATTCGCGACCGCTATGAACGCTGGCTGGCGTGGTGGGATAAGTACCTCAAACCTGCTCCGGCGGCCGCTACCACCGCGGAGGTCAAAAAATAGTGCACTCCGCGCCCCGGGGTTTGCCCGGTCGCTCTGTTCCTCTACGATGGCAGGCGTGACCGATATCCAGACCGATCGATTGCTTCTCCGCGGCTGGCGCGACTCGGACCGCGAGCCCTTTGCCCGGATCAATCGTGATCCGGCGGTCATGGAGTTTTTTCCGACGCCACTCTCGGCGGACGAAAGCCGCGCGTTGTTTGATCGCATCGAGTCGCACTTTGAACAGCATGGGTTCGGGCTGTGGGCCGCCGACCTGCGCGAGACAGGCGACTTCATCGGATATATCGGCCTGGCCGTGCCCCGCTTTGTGGCCGCCTTCACGCCCTGCGTCGAGATTGGATGGCGGCTCGACGCGGCGCACTGGGGCAGGGGACTGGCCACGGAAGGCGCGCGAGCCGTGGCACGCCACGCATTTGACGTGTTGCACCTCGATGAACTCGTATCGCTCACCGTGCCGGCCAATGTACGCTCGCGCCGTGTGATGGAGAAGCTGGGTATGACCCACGATCCTGGCGAAGACTTCGATCATCCCATGATGCCCGCCGGCCATCGACTGCGCCGCCACGTGCTCTACCGGCTAAAGCGCAACCCCTGACGGTGTGAACTTCCGTGCCCCATCCTTTCCGCTTCTTTCTGCGGAAAGGGTGGGAGACCACGAATACCAACCCGCCGGTTTCTTGACCCGCCCTCGCGCCGTTCCGTATGCTCGGGACACTTCGCGCGGCGCGCGCAATCTCCGCAGCCGCGCAGGGAGACGCGCATGAGCATTGCCGCACCAGCCCCAGCGCAGGAAACCTCCACTCATCCGTTTCTGGTACGCCGCGCCGCCGTGCTCGGCGCCGGCACCATGGGCTCGCGCATCGCCGCGCACCTCGCCAATGCGGGGATTCCTTCATTCCTGCTCGACCTCGTCCCCGACGGGGCAGGAGGCGACCGGAACAAACTGGCCGTGAAGGCACTTGATGCGTTGGGCAAGTCGAAGCCTGCGGCATTCTATGAGCCGGGGCTTGCAGTCCTCATCACGCCCGGCAACTTCGAAGATGACCTGGCCAAGCTGGGCCAATGCGATTGGGTGATCGAAGCCGTGGCGGAGAATCTCGAAATCAAGCGGGCGCTGCTCGAACGCGTCGTGCCCCACCTGGCGCCCCGGGCCGTGCTCACAACCAACACCTCCGGCCTGCCGGTAAAGCAGATTGCCGCGGGCTTCGGAAACGCGGCCGGCGCCATTCAGAAACGATTTTTCGGCGCCCACTTTTTCAATCCTCCGCGCTACATGAAACTGCTTGAAATCATTCCAGCGCCCGGAAGCGATCCCGCAGTCGTGGCCGCGTTTGCCGCCTTCGCCGACCGCCAGCTCGGCAAGCAAGTCGTGTTCGCCAACGACACACCCAACTTCATCGCTAACCGGATCGGTGTAGCCGTCACCTTCACCGCCGCGACGCTCATGCTGGACCAGGGCCTCAGCATCGAAGAGGCCGACGCGTTGACCGGGCCGGCCATCGGGTGGCCCCGCACTGGCACGTTCCGCCTGGCCGACATGGTGGGCATTGATGTCCTGGCCCATGTAGCCGCCAACTTCCCCCAGGGCGCGGCCCAGGGCAGCTTCTCCTCTGTACTCACGGAAATCGTCAAACGCGGTTGGCTCGGAGACAAAACCGGACAGGGTTTCTACAAGAAGATACGCGGCGCGGACGGTAAGGAGGAGCGTTTCGTTCTCGACGTCAAGACATTCGAGTATCGTCCCCTCGCCAAAGCGGCTCTGCCCTCGCTGGATATGGCGAAAAATGCGCCCACGCTGAAGGAACGGCTGAAACTGCTGCTGGCCAACGACCCGGCAAAAGACAAGAGCGCCAGGTTTCTGTGGCCGCTCCTCTTTACGCTGTGGAACTTCTCCGCGGATCGCATCGGCGAAGCCGCCAACGATGCCCCCTCCATCGATCGCGCCACCCGAGCCGGATTCAACTGGGAGATGGGCCCGTTCGAGATGTGGGATGCGGTCGGAGTGAGCGAAACGATTTCGCGGATGAAGAGCCTTTCCATTCCCGTCAGCCGCAATGCCGAGGCTCTGCTCGCCGCCGGGCGGGACTCCTGGTATGCCTCGGATTCCGAAGCCGGGCGGGAATGTTTTCAGCCGCTCACCGGTCAAATGGAACCGCTGCCGCAGGTTCCCGGCCACGCCCGGGTCGCGGATTTCCGCCGCTCTAACGGAGTCGTCCGCGGCAACTCCGGAGCTTCGCTCGTCGATCTCGGTGATGGCATCGGCTGCATCGAACTCCATTCGCTCAAGAACGCCATCGGCGGCGACGTGGTCTCGGTCATCTCGTCGGTTTTGCATCCCGGGTCCGATGCGGTGCGCGATTTCGCCGGTTTCGTTATCTCCGGCGACCGTGACAACTTCAGTGTCGGCGCCAACCTGCTGCAACTTCTCCTGTCGGCCCAGGAGGGCGAGTGGGACGAAATCGGGGCGGCCATTCGGGCCTTCCAGCAGATGACAGCGGCCATCAAGTTTTGCCCGCGCCCGGTGGTGGTCGCGCCCTTCGGCATGACCCTCGGCGGGGGCGCCGAGATCTGTCTGCACGGGACGCGCCGTCAGCCTTATGCCGAAACCTACATCGGTCTAGTCGAGGCTGGCGTCGGCCTGATCCCCGGCGGCGGCGGAACCAAGGAAATGCTTTTGCGCGCCGTGGATGCGGCCGCCGCGGTCGCGTCGCCAGACCCCAAAGACCCTCCCTCGCGCTTTGCCCAATCATCGGAGATGCTGGCTGCGCTTCGGCGCACACTCGAAACCATCGCCATGGCCAAGGTCGCCACGTCGGCCGTCGAGGCGCGCGCCCTCGGCCTCGTGACCCCTTCCGACCGCATCACCCTCAACCGCGAACGGCTGCTGTTGGACGCCAAAGCCCAGTCGGCGGCTCTGGCTGAGGCTGGGTACGCCGCTCCCCAGCCGCGAACCCAGATTCCGGTGCCGGGTCTGGCAGCGTTGGGAGCGCTCGAAACCGGCATCTTCCTCATGGGAGAAGCGGGCTACGCCTCCGAGCACGACCAGAAGGTGGCGCGCTGGGCGGCGTACATCCTGGCCGGAGGCCAGGTGACGGCTGGATCCCTGGTAAGCGAGCAATACCTGCTCGACCTCGAACGCGAGGCTTTCCTCTCTCTCTGCGGCGAGCGCAAGACCCAGGAGCGGATCGCGTTCACCCTCAAGACGGGCAAGCCACTGCGGAATTAAGCCCACGCGCGTAGGATGAACTGCGGGGAGTGCGCGGGTCGATGCAGTTCATGCATTGTCCGCAGAGTGCGCGATGCTGCATGGCTGGCTAAGAACGGGATTTGCGCTGTGCGGCCTTTTCTGGCCGGCACTCACGGTTCCAATTCAGCAGCCCGACGCGGATACGCAGCGACTGGTCGAATCCGGCCAGGTAGTCGTCGATGGCCAGAGATCTGCTTACCTGATCCGGAGACTGCCGGTCACTTCATTCCCGGATTTGCCTTCCGGCGTTGCCGATCTCCTCAGTCAACGCGATTGCCTGGTCCCGCAGTCCTACGCCGCACATCACCCCGAAAATGTCATTCATGCCAGCCTGGAGCGTACCGGATCGTCCGATTGGGCGGTGTTGTGTTCGGTCCAAGGGACTGTTTCGCTGCTGGTTTTCTTTGGCAGCGCTTCGGGACGTCCGATCGTCTTGTCCTCCGCGCCGGAAACGAAACGCCTGCAGCGCCACGATTCCACCGGGGTCCTCGGATTCAACTGGGCCATTGATCCGGCCTCACCGGAAACTGTGCACCAGGTGCAAAGCACCATGCGGCGCAAGCCTCCGCCGCTCGATCACGACGCCCTGGCCGATTCCGTCGTAGAGCATGGCACGGTCTATCGCATTTATATTCAGCACGCATGGACCGTGGTGGAGACGAAGGACTAACCGGCTCCTGAAAACTCCTCCAAACCCATTCCTTGTATCAGGACACGACGTTTAGAGCTGCGGAAAAACGCGCGATTTTGAAGGGGCACGGCTTTAGCCGTGCCGTAAGGGTAGCAAAATCAATTGGGCTTTAGCCCCTGAGGGACGTATTTCTGCTCGATTTCGTCGCTCATTTTCTGTCTTTCCGCAACCCAATTTGACCACCCCGCGCCTGGACAACTAAGAATGAGCCAGCTGCGAAGATGGAACCCCGCGTTGGCCCCAGACA
>Ga0207098_10343_pt1 | contig 14770 bp, 13 predicted proteins | sample Alteio_BWMinHeat_84_FD_153548 | JGI IMG/M metagenome (GOLD analysis project Ga0207098, IMG submission 153548) | Enriched cells from forest soil in Barre Woods Harvard Forest LTER site, Petersham, Massachusetts, United States -... | ecosystem: Environmental > Terrestrial > Soil > Temperate forest >...
CGAGTGACTTATTCGCGTCATCGTACTGGCGCTGGTATAAATCGAGATCGGAGTTGTATTTTTTTGGATTCCCATTTTCTTTGGTGGATTCTGCTGATTGCAAGCCTTTTGTTGTTCTAACGTTAGCGTCGTAATCGAGGCGTTCTCTCTCGTACGTCGAAATCTTCTGATCCAAGTCAATCATGTCTTTTTCCAATTTCTTAAGTTCTGCATTCTTGAATTCAGGTACGAGCATATTTTGCCCTGCAGCTCGCAGGTTAATGATGGTGTGTCCGTCGCTATTGCAATCAGTCTTCGATTCACTGGCGGTCACGCCTCTACGTTGTCTCGTAGTAGGTAGGAGTGGACCCGACTCTTCGTCGTGATCTGTCGTTGAAATAGATGTCATTTCGGTTTCTGATGGACCCTCTTGTTTACATTTGTTCCCTTTGCAATACTTTGAAAGTTTTGAAACCATCCCACCTGCAAACACATTGGAGGCGGTTAGGGTAACGATACAAAATACGCCAACAACAAATACCGATTTTTTCATATGACGAGATTTGTAACATGGAATCTATTATTGAAATAAATAAAACGGAATATCAATTTGGATAGTTAACTTTAAATTCATTAAATTTAGTGCGGCCGTTTGTTTAATATCGGGTCTAATAGTCTCGGAATTTCCCCTATTAGGTATAAGGGCACGGACAGGAGCTTACCGTCTAAAGACAAAGGGGCAGAGGATATCTTAATTCCTATCGTGGATTTCTTTTCTTCCATGAAGAGTTGGAGGGATTTCAATCTCCCTAGTGCTCCTGCCTTTACTTCAATTGGTATACTTCTATCTCGAATTTGAAATAGATAGTCTACTTCAGCTTGGCTGGTTTTTTGCTCTCGTTTCCAGAAGTACAAATGAGGTATTTCATAGCAGTCTTGATAGGCCATCAATTCCTGTCCGACAATTTGTTCGGCCAGTGATCCGGCCCGAATTTGGAGGATGTCCTGTTCCCAAACGCTTTGAATATCGACTCGTCCTGCAGTTTGTAAGAGTCCGATATCTAGCAATAAGATTTTGAATTTTCGATCATCGATTTGTGCCTGGAGCGGGATACCCGAAGCATTGGTTTCGTGAACGTAATACAAAAGCCCTGCCCAAACGAGTTGCTGCAGAGCTGTCTTGAGATCTCGAGAGCGCGCTTCTGAGTCAATTTCTACATATTTAAAATGTTGGGCGACGACAGCCGGTGCTTTTTCAAAAAATTTTTGTAGATACTTAAATTGAGCTTTTGTGGCGTATTTTCCAAAATCGCTTTGATAGGTCTGTAATAATACTTGATGAGTACGTTGTGCAGTTAGAAAACTTCTTTGCTCCAAATAAGCCTTTACTGCTGCGGGCATGCCACCTACCAACATATATTGTCTAAATAGACTCAGTAGGTGCCGATGAATAGAATCGCCAATCTTATCCTTTGCCTCGACTTGAGAAAGATAGTCGAGGCTCTTTGTTTCGTCTAGCGCGGTCAGAAATTCGTGGAATGATAGAGGCTTCAAATAGAGGAACTGGATCCTTCCTACTGGGAATGAGAATTCTTCTTCATGAATAACGAATTCTAAAAGAGATCCTGCAGCGATGACGTGCAATTCCGGCATTTTCTCTTTGAAATAGCGAAGAGATAAGAGAGCTTGTGGGCATTCCTGGATCTCGTCCAAAAACAGAAGTGTCTTTCCTGCTTGTATCGTCTTATTGGCCAAAATTTCGATGGCCGGAATGATTTTGGCCGGGTCTAGTGTGGCAAAACATTCCCTAAAAGCCGGCTCGAACTCAAAGTTTATCGTAACCAGAGACTCAAAATGGTTTTTTCCGAAGGCCTCGACCAAGAAGCTCTTGCCAACCTGCCTCGCGCCTCGAAGAATAAGAGGCAGTTTGTCGGGTCTATTTTTCCAGATAATGAGCTCTTTTTCTAAGTGCCTACGCATATACCTCTTATTATAGCCAAATTTTAGTTATTTTAACACTGTGTTATAGCCAAAATTTGGCTTTTTTTATGGGTTATAATAGCCATATTGTGGCTATTATAAGGGGATATGCGGACGCCGACTAAATGACTTGATGTATTAACTAAAATCATATATAAATGGTCAACTATTATCCAGGCTATTGGCCAGGTTATTGGGGGATACATGACCTTTAGAATCAAATCTTTCCTTTTTCTAGTCTTACAACGAGTTGTTTTTGTATTTACGGTAGCTTCTACGGCTTTCGCCGCTCTCATCACTACCGTAACGCCGACACTGACAGCTTTCGCGGTATCATCTTCAACTGACCCTTTTATAATGGGTTATTGGGAAAACTGGGCGCAATATGGTGGCTATCCGATGCCGAATAATGCCGCTGGGCAATCTAACTCCAAACTGTCAGCGCAAATGACCGGATTGACAGCGATAGCTTATGCCTTTGTCGAAGTGGCCGATGATGGAACGATTCAGTTTTTTGATGCATGGAGTGACTTGAGCCCCAAGAATACTCAAGACCAGAAATTTTGTTCGCAGTTTCCGAAGGCTTGTCCCAGGTTTCCGAATAGTGCGAATTTCGGAAATTTTGCTGCTTTCGCGAGAGCTCCGGTGAAACATCGATTTGTTTCAGTCGGTGGGGCAGGGCACGATGGCAGTTTTCAAAGTGCATTTAATAATGCCGACAGCATCAATCGTTTTGTGACTTCTCTAAAAGCACTTGTGGATACCTACGGGATCGATGGTATCGATCTAGACTATGAACCAGTGGGCGGAATTCCTGACGTATACGTCCAATCTTTTATGAATCTTGTAGCAAAAATGCGACAAGCAATGCCGCAAGTTCTCATTTCTTATACTACTGGTGCAGATCAGTACGGCTATATTCGATTGGGGCAGGCAAACTGGCAGAAGCTTTCCGCTAGTGTGAACTACATCCAAATCATGGGCTACGACATACACGGAGCATATGAAACAGGAAATCCTTATACGAATCTCCACTCGCCTTTGTTTGATGCTCCGTCACAGTATAGTGATGACAATGCTATTACCACCCTTCTAGGTCTTGGGGTTCCGAGCTCAAAAGTGATTTTGGGAATGCCGTTTTATGGACGAGGAGAAGGAGGCGTCAATGCTTCTGGCCTGGGTCAAAAATTTAATCAATCATTTAGGGGTGATTTGGACGACGCAAAATGTAGTCTCACATTAGGCGCTTGGAATGTTTGTACCGGAATGATTACGTATCAGGCACTTGTCGATCGTGGGTATAAATCTCAACCGGTTTCTGTGAACGGAAACATGTCAGGTGTTTTCACCTACGACAGCAGTCAGAAAGTATTTATCTCTTACGAAGATCCAAGTTCGGTTACCGTTAAATCTCAATACGCTATAAACAAAAAACTAGGCGGTGTAATGTTCTGGGCGTTACGCCATGATACACCAGTGGACAACTCTGCATCGCTTTTGCTCGCGGTGGACAAAGCTTTCGGTATTACCCCGAATTCTGGTGGATCGAATCCCCCAAGCCCACCAACCCCTCCGGGAGGACCTTCAGCAGGCAGTGTTACTTTTGTAAATAATAATTTTTCGGCGCTGGGCACCAATGATTCCATTGGTATTATCGTCGTTGAAGAGAGTACTGGTGCTTGGGTTCAAACGGGTCTTATCTTGGCGCCTCCAGGAAGAAATTCCGTTACGAAAGCAAAAGAAGCTTTTGGGCCCTACGCAGGAAAGCTGGATTTTTATACTGTGAATTTAACAAAAAATTCGCAGCCTCAGTGGCCTCGAGATTACCGGTTGTGTACTGAAACAGCTAGTTATTCGCAAGCCGGTGCACCTATGACAGTTTACACTTGGAATAATGGGTCCCAAACAGACTGTTCTATCGGGCAATAATTTACTTCTATTTTGCCGGAATTTTACTCATGGCTCTCTCGGTCATCGCGGTAATCGTCAAACTAGGATTAACGCCCAGATTTGCGGGAATAACGGATCCGTCGCAAACGTAAAGCCCGGGATAGCCGAAGACTTGGTGATTTTTGTCAATAACGCCCGTTTCGGGAGAAGCGCCAACTCCGCAGCCGCCCAAGATATGAGCCGTCATAGGAATATTTAAGACCACTTCGTTTACAGAGCTTTGTGGGATGCCGCCCACTTTCTTGGCAAATGCTCGGCCGACTTCATTAGCAATCGGAATAAAATCGGGAGCTTTCGTGGCGCCTTCTTCTACATCAGTTACCAGTCTCTTTCTAAACAATGTAAATAAACTTCTCCCAAGCCGAAATCGTATCCGATTATCCAAATTCTGCATTACCAGTAGAATAATACTCGACTGAGCCCACTCCCGATTAAAGATCAGTCTGAGAGTCGTAAGAGGCCTCAGCAAGAGCAGAGCTAGAACTTTGAGCGGGCGCATCCAAAAAATTCCGCCATCAACCATTGGGGCCGCGAGCAAGCGCATGAAGCCAGAGCCTTTCGGATACCTCACCGGCTCAATACTGGTATTTTTGTCGGCATCAAAAATGGATGTAATTGCGATGCCCTCACTATAGTCATGTTTTTTATTTGGCCAGAGTTCTGTAACTCCGACGATGGCTTCACTATTCGTTCTCACGTCATGGCCGAGACGCTCTGAGATTTTGGGTAAAGTTCGAGTGACGGTTTTACACTTAAACATCAACTCCATGGTCCCCAACACGCCGCCTGACAACACAACATTCTTCGCTCGTATTACTTTTCGGTCTTTGAAAAACCAATTCATCGAGCTGATTGTCTCCAATTCAAAGCCACGATCTTTTGTATTCTCTCCGATCGGTCTTAAATCAGAGACTTTTCTCTCTGCGATGACCTTGACCCCCCTTTTCTCGGCCAAATAGAGATAGTTTTTCACCAGCGTATTTTTGGCATTGTGCCGACACCCGATCATACAGCCGCCACAATAAATACATCCCTGGCGTTTGGGGCCTTCACCGTTAAAAAAGGGGTCATCCACCAGTTTTCCCGGTTCGCCAAAAAAAATTCCTACATCTGTAAATCGAAAAGTATCGCCTTTTCCCATGTCCTTTGCGCATTCGAGCAGAAGGTCGTCGGCAGAAGTTCTTTTCGGATTCCTCGTTACTCCGAGCATTTTCTTTGCTGTCGCGTAGTGCGGTTCTAGTTCCGTACGCCAGTCGGCAATTTCGTTCCAAATTGGGGCTCGATAAAATTCATCACTTGGCTGAAGCAAAGTATTTGCATACACCAAGCTGCCGCCGCCTACACCCGTACCTGACAATATCAATACATCTTTGAACAGGCTCATGTTCTGAATGCCAAAGCACCGTAGAACGGGCAGCCAGAGGAATCTCTTTACGTTCCAATTGGTTTTAGGAAAATCGGAATCCTGGAAACGTTTTCCTTTTTCTATGACACAAACTGAATAACCTTTTTCGGCGAGCCGCAATGCAGAGACGCTTCCGCCGAAGCCAGAACCAACAATAACGAAGTCATAGTCAAAAAACATTTAGTAAAATGTTAACTCATGGTACCAAAGTATACAAATGAGTTTGAGGATACATTTTGCAAGCTTGTCCATCGGTGCTTCTGTCGATCAACAGACTGGGAACTTGTCCGTCTTTGATGTAGTTGAAGACATCAAAGTCCCACAACTCCCTGTTCATCTTCCGTCACTTGTAATTTCTCTGGCGCTCGAAAAAACTGAGTCGCCCGAATTCGACGGAAAAATGATGATCCATCTCTTAACACCGGATGGCAGCCAGCAAATGGTAGGTAGCGGGGAGATGCGCATTCCGCGCGATCAAAAGCGAATGAAAGCGGTGTTTCGGTTTTCAGGATTCCCGATTAATGTCGTTGGTACTCACCGCTTTGTACTTTCGTGCATGAAACAAACGGGTGGCAAGATCGCCGAATCGATCTTAGACTTTGACGTGTCGCAGGCAACAGCTGGAGCAAGTCAAAATATCCACTCCTCTGAGAAACCGCCCCTTGCACACTAATAAAAATACGTACATGAGTTGCCGCAGGCAACTTTGATTGTGCCAATTGTATAGTATATCGGCTGGAGGTCCCCTAAATGTTTCGGCGAAGCGTTGCATTCCCGGAGGGGACGAAATGCACCAGCCCATGGATGGGCGTGCTGAGCCCGAAACATTTAGGGGACCTCCAGCCGAGTACATTATAGATCAAAACTAGCGCCGCCGGAGATGATCGGCAGCACTTTTAGCGTCGTTGCGTTCGGATAATAGTGTACGCCAAGCCTAAAGCCTCTCCAATGGTGGCTGATACCGAATCCGATAAGTTTGAACGTCGTATTATAAGTCACACCAGCCGACAAGACGTTTCCGGGACGGTCCTTTTGTGGGTTGTATGCCCAGGAAACATCTGATTCCATTTGTGCGCCCTGAATGTACCCGGCGGTCTCTATCCCTTCGTTTGTTATATTCCGATTGGGGTAGAAGAGATTTCCTCCAACAAACAAAGCAATTTGTGGAATCACTTCGACACCTACGACTGCACCAGGCATTAAAGAACTGATGGCGATGGAAGGATTCGCGCTCGATACGTCGTGGAGGTTGACGTATTGGTAACCAAGATAGACGGCACTAGCAATTCCCGGAAAGTTTAGAAGGGCGAATTTTGCCTGAACATTATAAATTCGATAAAAATCGGCGACCAAGTTAGTGTTAGCTTCCAAAAAATCCGTTACTCCGACGCCCGACGTCGTTCCAATAATGACACGACCTGGGGGCAAGGTAAACGGAATCGGCAAGAGATGGGTATAAGACAACAGTGGGTTTTCGGCGATTGTAGTCGCATGAAGTGGCGTAGGCGCGGAAATGCAAAACGCAGTGTTTAGCGCTAACAAGAAAGAGAAAGTTCCTTTTGTTTTTTTTTGCAATCGGTTCCTCCAGCGTTCCGAGTGATTTCGGAGTTCAGAGCTCGCAGCTTCGTGCAATCTCTGTGCGAAGATTTCTGTTTTACGTCCTGCCGTGATAAGAATTATTAGATATGTCAAAAAAGGCACCCAAAATTAGCGAAATGAAACTCAAGCACTTTACGTATCCAGATCGGTTTGGGGAATGGCTCGGGTATCAATTGATCAAGGGCGATAGAAAAAATCTGATAGCCGAAGCGGGACTCAAAATCAGAGAGGACCATCTGTCGCCGGCAAAACGAGTGCACGGCGGCGTAATTTCTGCTTTTCTGGATTACGTTTGTGGAGCAGCTGTTTTTCTGACGCTTAGACCAAAAGATTTTTGCTCGACTGTGGAACTCAAAGTGAATTATTTATTGCCAATCGAACTGGGTGACCAGCTTCGTGCTACCGCTCAGATTGTTTTCCGAGGAAGGCGCCTTTGTGTCCTTCAGTCGTTCGTTTATAGAAATGGGTCAAAGCAGCCAGTTGCCATGGCATCCGCAACCTACAACGTCGTTGTTTCGAAAGAGATCGCTAATGGTTAGTGGAATGATTGATGGTAATAAAGATCTACCCCCGGAACCGGAACACCATGGTTCCATTTGGAAACATCCTTATTTGGTTTACGTGTTATTAACGGTTTTGCTCTTTGTTTTTCTAGTTTTTTTAGGCTGGCTGGCTTGGGATAACGGATGGATTCCGCATCGCTAAATAAATCAATCGATAAGAAGAAGTGAAAGAGGAGTGGATGAAGTATGTCGCAGCAAGATCAAAAGAAGAAGGTCGTTCTCATTACAGGTGGTTCACGGGGAATAGGCGAAGCTATAGTACAGAAATTTAAAAGCCAAGGCTGGTTGGTGGCAACCTGTGCAACCAGTGAGGAGCGGCTAGAAAAGAGCCTCGCGGATTTTCGTTTTAAATGTGATGTAAGCAAGGCCGAAGAAGTTAAATCTGGCGTAGAACAAGTGGTTAAGCGATTTCAGGGAATTGATGTTCTAGTAAATAATGCCGGTTTTGCAGATGATAATTCGCTAAAGCCGAATGCCGACAATGAGATTTGGAACAAAGTCATTGGAATAAATTTGAATGGCACTTATTACATGTCCAAATATGCATTACATCATTTGCCGAACAATACAGGTCGAATCATCAATCTTGGGTCCGTTCTGTCGTTGAAAGGCGTGGGAGATGCGATTGCTTATTGCGCCGCCAAACATGGTGTTCTCGGGCTGACTCGCGCGCTGGCAAATCGATTGGCAAAACGAAAAATCACAGTCAATGCCGTATGTCCAGGTTGGGTCAGGACCGATATGGCGAAGACTAGAATGGACGAAATCGGAATTGATGAAGAGGATCTCAAAACCAGTGTGCCATTAGGCCGTATAGTCGAACCCAGAGAAGTCGCAGACCTGGTTTATTATCTTGCCACGTCGGAAGGTGCTGCCATGATCACTGGTCAAGCCCTGACTATAGATGGAGGTTATCTCGCGTAGTGCTGCATCCAGTGGCAAAAATACTTATTATAATAGGAATTCTCCTAATTGTGGCAGGACTGATCTGGCAATTCGGGGGGAGATATCTCCCGTTGGGGCGCCTCCCTGGCGATATTTCTATTGAGCGCGAAAATTTTAAATTCTATTTTCCGCTGGCTACTTGTTTGTTGCTGAGTTTAGTTCTGAGCATTATTCTGCGCATTCTTTTTTACCTAGGGAAGAAATAAAGGATCATGATAGAATTCTGGCAATGATAAAAAAAATGACGGCTCCTCTCGTTGTTTTATTTATACTGATATCTTCCCCTGTATACTCCGGTACAAAAGCGAAGAGAGAATTGAAGAATCAGGTTACCACTACACAAGATTCCAATACATTGCTCTATGATGAACATAGCCTTGGAGGAAAAACAGAGGTCAGATTTAAGCCTATTACCCCGACAGGTCAGATTAAAAATAGAAATCTAAAAGATAAGATGACTTATGGTCTGACCGGATCCACATACGTGAGAAATGTAATGCAGGAGGATGGCGCATCCCATTATGAATCTGTTAGCAAACAAAAAATATTTAATTACAAGCAAAAGTTCAGTTTGGCTGCGGCTCAAGTGGGCTATTCAGGGAATAAAAATAAAAGCAAGGTAGATGGATCTGCTGTGGTGGCAGTTTGTGATGGAATTCCCGACGGAGCCAGCAATTCGGGAGGACGCGTTGGTTTCGAGCATAAAAAAAAGATTTATGCTTTTTCACAACAGCTCTGTAGCGAAGCAGCTCAGATAATCAATCAGTATACTGATCCTGAAAAGTTGATCAAGGCATTGCCTGGTATTGTAAAGGAACTAAAAAAGAAATCAGGATCGGAAAATTCAACTCTTACTCTTGGCAAGGCATTTCCTGTCAAAAGTGGTTACAGGTATGTCGGGATAAATGTAGGTGATAGCGGTGTGATCGGAGTGCGACGAAATGACCAAAACGAGAGGCGGGACAAAAAAGGTGAGCGAAACGGAAAGCCTGTTTGGGAGTATTCCGAAGTATCTACGCCCTCAACTGGAGCAAAGCGGAACGGGATACGAGATATAGAGAACGTGTCCATTATTGACGCGAAAGACATAAAGAAAGGAACGGTATTAGTTGGCCTAACCTGGGAACCCTTTCAATCCGTAGGTAGTCAGGGAGCGACGCTCACTGGAAAATTGTTAGGGCAGCAGTCAAATCCTGCAACGATCGTCGAAGCTATTAGAGGCACCACAGTAGACAAAGCGCAGAAAGATAGAAAACAGAATATTTTGGGGTTGGATCCCCTCATAGCTGCGCAGAATCAGTGTCTTGAAGAAATTGAAGCTTCTGGCAAGAAGATAAAGGAATTCCAGAAAGGGGGAGCTGACTGCGGATTTCTGGAACGACGTAATGAGATTAAGACTAATGAGCTAAGAGATGCAAAAGCTAAGATTCAAGAAAAGGCTGAGTCACAGGGTTCCGATTTTGTCGCAGTCGGAATTACACTTCCCTAAAATGGTACCCGCAATATAGTAGGCACTTAACGAGCGACTTTAGTTGGATATAAATACTAAGGAAATAGAAAAGCATTAACTATTTTTGTTATGGTAAAGTTCTCAATATGTTGGAAACACTGAGAGTGATTTTAACTTCTTCTATTTTTTCTATTGTACTGATCATAATTTCCGCTCCTGCCTACTCTGGTAGCAATTTAGCTTATTTATCGAGAATGAAAGCACGGAAGAAACCGGAACCTCAATTCGAAAAAGTCGGAGGTCTCAGAGATCAGACGATTACCGATAAGCAATCCAATACGCTGAATTACGACGTACACAGTTTCGAACGAGAATATAGTCAGGAAGTTAGATTTAGGCCGCTTTCTATGAAAAATAGGACGAATATCTTGGGCCTAGAGCCGGGGAAGATGCCTTACGGTTTGGTCGGATCTACTTACACAAAAAATATTGTTCAGAGAAACTATGGCAAAAGAGCTCTCTTCTATTCAGGAAGCGATAAGAAGAGACTAGAGTACAAAGAGAAGGTGAGTTTGCCTGCGGCACTAGTGGGCTATTCAGGAGGGGAGAAGCTTGCCAAACCCGACGGGGCAGTTGTAGCCGTCTGCGATGGAATTCCCGGCGATCTGAGTGGTTTGGAGGATCGTCAAAAAGAGGAACGCAGAAAAGCGAATTTTGCCTTCTCACAGAAGTTTTGTCGTGAAGCTGCGGATAAAATAAGTCGGTACACCGATCCTGAAAAATTGGAAGTCGACTTGCCCGGTATTGCCACGAGTCTTAGGGCAGCACAGGGAAAGGAGAATACGACTCTTACCTTGGGCAAGGCTTTTAGAAAAAAAGATGGAGGTTATACCTATATTGGCTACAATTTAGGTCAAAGCGGTGTGATTGCAGTATTGCCGAAATCAGACCGTAAAGTCGTGACGGTGTCTCCACCTAGTTCAGAGATGGATGGAATTCGGGGGGGCTTGGCTAGTAAAGCCAAGGTGGAGCTACCCGAGGGCACGGTCTTGGTAGGTGTAACCCGGGGAGCTTACGAAAACTTGGGTTTAAAGGCTGGTAAAGAGAACCATCAGCTCGAGATTACAGGGTCCGAACTTACTAAAACATTGCGAACAGAGCGCCTGGTGACTCCCCAGGTGGTGGTTGATTCCATAAAAAAAGTCACAGTAGAAAAGGAAAAAGAAAAGAACGCCGCACTGCAGAAACTCTGGGAAAAACGAAGTACTTTGCAGGGTGAAATTGCGAACGCCGAGGAAGAACTGAAGAAGCTCGCTTGTACTGGGGATCCGAATTGCGTCACTAATCGAGTAAAGAGGCAGGATTATGAAACTGAAGAGAAGAGTTGGAAAGAGGCTCTGGACGGTGTTGAAAAGAGGATCAGAGACATAGAAGAGCAGGGTTCCGACTTTGCCGCGGTAGGGATTACGCTACCTTAAAAAACGGTATCCGATGACCGGAGGGGAAATAACGATGTTCCGGAAAAGTGAAGTGGCTGTTGTTCTTTCGTTTTTACTAATTTCGTCTCCCGCATATTCCGGGGGGAAAGGTAAAAAGGACGAACCGACTTTTAAAGCTGCGACCAGTACAGAAACAAACACTCTCAACTACGACGAGTACAAATTCGGAGCAAATGAAGCGGATCAGGAAGTTCGCTTTAAACCGCTCAATCTAGAGAACAAGTCAGCAATGATGCGTGGTCCTGGAAGAGATCAGCGGCCGTATGGTGTTGCGGGATCCGTCTTTTCTAGAAACTATTCTCTGGAACAAAATAAAATGATTCGTCCCGGAGGGAAAGGAGCTCTCTACGCCGAAAAGCTGAGTTTGGCGGCAGCGCAAACAGGGTATTCGGGTGGAGGGATTCTCACTAAAACCAATGGCGCGATCATAGCAGTTTGTGACGGTGGGTTTTCTGACGAAGTACGCACAGAAGGTGGCAGAAAAACAGTTCATGATTCTTCCCAGAAAGCTTGCAGTCTAGCCTTGGAGAAGATCAATCAATTTACTGATCCTGACACCCTACGTAGTGCATTGAACGATATTATTGAAGAAATCGAAAAAGCAGTGCCTGGTGCAGAGAAAATATCTCTGACTTTGGGTAAAGCGTTTCGGCAAAAAGACGGGCGCTATCGATATGTAGGAGTCAATCTTGGCAGTAGTGGTGTCATTGGAGTTCGACAAGACAAGGGTGCAGTAAAAATAGAATCTATTTCTCCTCCAGTCTCTGGTCAATCGAAAACCTTTGATGTCACCGTACCAGCTGGGACCATTTTGACGGGGCTGTCTTTTGGAGCTTACGAATTTCTGGGGTACAAAGAAAAAGAAAATCGGGAGTGGGAAATCAATGGAGAAAAACTTGCTCAGAGATTGGGCGCTCAGAAGCTAAGCCCCCATATTGTTGTTGATGCCATAAAAACTATTACCGTGGAGGCTACGCAGAACTGTAGGCGTTTGAATGTCTATAAAGCTACTAAAGCAGATGAAGCAAGGGTCAAACGTTTAGAAGAATGCATTAGAGAACAGAGACCTGATCCCAAGTTCTTCAGAGAAACGCGCGAGGTCCTTGAGCGTCTTCAAACTCAAGGTTCAGATTTTATGGCGATCGGAATCACACTGCCCTAAAGAGAGATGCTAGCTATTAGCGGGCCATCTAAAAAAGTAAGTCTAAAAAGTTAATAGACACTATTTTTATTATGTTACCATTTCATTCATGTTCAAAAAAATGGCAGTGACTACTATTCTTCCGGCTTTGTTGATTGCATTTCCTGGGTATGCTGGTAGCAAGCTTTCAAATCGGATTGCCACAAGTAGGGCAACGAATACTTTGAAGTACGATGAGTACAAGTTTGGCAAGGACGATGCAGATCAGGAAAGCAGATTTACGCCAATAAAATTAGGAAGTAGTGCTAAAATAAAGGGCCTTGATAAGGATCAGTTCCCTTACGGAATGGTCGGGTCTACCCATTCGAAAAACTATTTAGAGGAAAAAGCTGCAGATGGTAGGCTCCGGTTCCACCCGGTCTCGGAAACCATGCCTTCGCAATCCACCGAAAATCTGAATATGGTTGCTGCACAGGCTGGCTATAAAGGCGGGGGTTACTTCAAAGAAAAAGAAGCCAACGGAGCGATAGTAGCGATTTGTGATGGAAACGTTTCTGGTAGTGCCGCTGCCACAACAAAGCACAAAAAAGCGATTTATGATTTTGCACAAAAAGCGTGTAGTGAGGCAGCAAACAAGATAGGCAGGTTTACCGATCCAGCAGTCCTTGCGAAGGCATTGCCCGGCATAGTTAAAGAAATTAAGGCTATGCCAGGCGCAAAGAATATTAATCTGACCTTGGGTAAAGCATTTCTCTTATCTGATAATAGCTATCGATATGTTGGAGTAAATCTTGGCAGTAGTGGCGTGATTGGAGTCCAGAACGGGAAGCGGGGTGTTGAAATCAGCACAGTATCGCCCCCTATTCCCGAGATCGGGGGAATTTTTTCGAATTCCAAGAATCTTGTTCCGATTTTTGAGAAGAGATTAAATGCCGGGACCATGTTGGTTGGATTATCTTTTGGGGCTTACGAATCTCTGGGGTTTACAGATACGCTAAATCCGATGGAAGGCAGAAGAGAGAGGGAAATTGGCGGAGCTAAAATTGCTAGTAAGCTAAAAGGCGACACTCTAACTCCTGATAAGATCGTTAAGACAATAAGAGACGTTGCGGTAGAAAATCTACAGAGTCTTAGGAATGATAGAGTTAGTCAGATTAATAGTGCGCTAGGAGTCTCCGGAAGTCCTTGTGTCAAAGGTCAAAACTGCAAAAACACTGCTACTACAGACACACCTGAAAATGCTCTACTTGCCAACGAGAAACAAATACAAGCTTTTGAAACAAAAACTCGGAAGAGTCAGGATCGGACAAAAGCTTTTGAAGCAAGAGTGAATGAAGATCAGAATCGAAGAAATTCGTTGCGTGCGGTTAGAGATTTTGGCGAACAAGGCTCTGACTTCGCCGCCGTTGGAATAATGTTGCCCTGATTTAGCGTCACGCGCGAAAAATAGCAGGCTGATGACGCACTGCCTATCGAGCTGCCGCTAGCATAAAGAAGGAATTCCAAAGAATTGTCGGATACCTTTTAATTTACCGGATACTGCGGAACGCCAGCAACGGCGAGTGCGCGCTCGAAATACCGAAAAGTGCCCTTCGAGTCGTCGAGAACTCGGCGGCCGGGACAAAGAATGGGTTCGTTTGGAAATTCTAGATCGCTCTGATTCTGATTTTGATCCCCATTTTCGCTATTGCTGATGTTCGAGGCAATCAATTGGCATTTTTCCTGAACTTCGGCGATTACCAAGCGATGGTGTCGTTGATCGCGCTGATCGGTAAGGTCCACTTCAGCGACACCTTCCGGAACATAATGATAGAAACTCGGAACTTCGCGAGACCAAAGCATGGGTGCCGAGTACAGCGCTTTTAGCATCGGTGAAGTGTGCGATCTTTTTTGCCAGGCGACACTGGTATTTAAATCCACTACCTCGCCAAACTGAGTAGCTACCCAAAAATGGTAGTTTTCACCCCAACATCCGGCCCATACCGGGGCTTGATCCTCTAAAATTTCAATCCAACCTGCTTCGCCATACATAATTCGGGATTCAATTCCAAAACACTTCAAAGCTTCTACGGTCGCCATACAGACGAGTAGAGGATAGTCGACACGATCACCAACAACGCGATCGACAACCCGAGTGACAATTCTAGAAACAGCGGCAACGACAGGAAGGGGGGTTTGGTCAAGCGTCACGCTAAGCTCTCCAAGCCGACATGGCGAAGGTAAACCATCCGATCAAAAATGCTGTGCCTCCAAGCGGCG
>Ga0207098_10344_pt1 | contig 14765 bp, 10 predicted proteins | sample Alteio_BWMinHeat_84_FD_153548 | JGI IMG/M metagenome (GOLD analysis project Ga0207098, IMG submission 153548) | Enriched cells from forest soil in Barre Woods Harvard Forest LTER site, Petersham, Massachusetts, United States -... | ecosystem: Environmental > Terrestrial > Soil > Temperate forest >...
CCGATTTGCTGCAACAGCCCAAGCATATCCGGCTGGCCATGCTCTTCAACGAATTGCCCGTCCGACAGACGGTAGATATTCATAGCCTGCACCGCGATTGCTTTTCCCGTCGGCGGGACGCCGAAAAATGTGCCCCGATGAGTGCCCCGCATTGTGAATCTTGCGGCTACCTTGTCGCCCTCAGCAACCATCTCCTCCAGAGTCCATTGAATATCGGGGAAGCCGCCGCGCATCATCCCGATGATAGCGAGGTAGCCAGCCGGACCGCGCATCGGTTCGGGACTCCCCGGAACATGAAATATCGCGTCTGGCGAAATGAGCTCCTGAGCAAGGCTCTCGCTGGCAGTGTTGATGAATTCCAGGAAACGGCGCATAACGATCTTGTTGGTTTCTGCGGTCATCATGGTATCTCCTCCATTTTCTCTTTTCTCTGAGTGGCGACAGCAGGGTTATCGCGATTCCAGATCCTGCTTCGCTCGGAAACAGGTGCCTTCCCGCGGGTCGTGATGACTCCTGACCCTACTGTTCCACCACCTTCATCTGTTGTTCGTTCATACGACCGCCATGAACCTTAAACTCGGACAGAGCACGCTCAATCTCTTTCAGGTCCCCTGCGGTGAGTACAAGGTTGGCGGCTTCCATGTTTTCCTCAAGATGCTTGACCTTACCCGTTCCGGGGATCGGAACGATGAACGGCTTTTTGGCCAGCAACCATGCGAGCGATAGCTGCGCCGTCGTTGCGCCTTTCCCTTTCGCCAGCTCGGTAACGCGATCGACGAATGGCTTGTTCGCGGCAATGCTTTGGGGCTGGAAGCGATCGAATCCAGAACGCAGATCCGATTTCGGATCAAAACTGGTCTTTGCATCAAGTCTCTGCGTCAGATAGCCCATGCCCATTGGTCCCCACGGCACGAATCCGATTCCCAATTCCTCACAGGTAGCGAGCAAGCCGTTCTCTTCCGGGTCGCGGTTCATAAGCGAATACTCTGTCTGAAGTGCAGCGACGGGCTGAACCGCGTGCGCCTTCCGGATGGTGTTTGGGCTCGCTTCCGAGAGGCCGAAATGCAATACCTTGCCACTCTCGATAAGGTCTCTCACCGCTCCGGCAACTTCCTCAATCGGCACATTCGGATCAACGCGATGTTGATAGAAAAGGTCAATGTGGTCAGTCCGGAGACGCTTGAGGCACCCGTCCACCATCCACTTGATGTGATCGGGTCGGCTGTTTAGACCGCTCTTCTCGGTGAGATCGAAGCCGAACTTCGTCGCTATCTTCACCTCGTTACGGAACGTTTCGATTGCGCCGCCGACGATGGTTTCGCTTGTATAGGGTCCGTACACTTCGGCCGTGTCGAAGAATGTGACACCCTTGCTGTGGGCCTCGCGAATGACCTTGATGGCGTCGTCGATCGGGGCGGCGGGGCCGTAGTTTGTTGCCAGATTCATGCAGCCAAATCCGAGCTCCGATACTTCCAGCTGTCCAAGTTTGCGTGTTTTCATTTCCCAATCCCTCGAGTTCAACGCTAGGCCCAAACAGTCCTATAGCGGTAGCCCGATCGACTAAAATCATTGCCTATTCAGCCGAGTCAAGAGAAAAAGATCCGCCAGGGCGGCGCGCATGTCTTATCTTGAAGAGGTTGAGGAAACCAAATGAAGTCCAGTAAATCAGGGAAGACCGACGATCCACAGGTCGCGCAAGTGCTTCACGAACTAGCGAATGAAATTAGCAATGTAACGGCGCGCGCCTCAGAAGTGTCAACAGCCGCCCCCGGACTCACGCTCTACCGAAACACTGTTCCGACCGCACCGAATCCCTGCACCTACGTGCCGAGTCTGCTTCTCATCCCGCAGGGGAAGAAGCGTGTCGATCTGGGCAAGCAGAGTTATGTCTTCGGCGGATCAACCTTCCTCCTCACCTCAATCGACCTTCCGATCATCAGCCGCGTGTGCGCAGCCAGTGTGGAGAAGCCCTACCTGGCGTTCTTCCTCAAACTTGATATGGGGATGGTCCGCGACGTTCTTCATTCCGAGGAAGTCCATGTTCCTGCGCCGCCAGTTGGAACGGGCGGCATGGTTCTTGGCGAAGCAACCGTAGAACTGCTCGCGCCATGTTCACGTATGGTGCAGCTTCTCCGCACTCCCCAGGATGTTCCGTTCTTTGGAAAGCTGCTCCAGCGAGAAATCATTTATCGCCTTCTGCAGGGGCCACAGGGAGATCGTCTGCGTTCGGTCGCAACTCTGGCAGACCAAAGCTATCGGACAGCGAAGGCCGTTACTTGGCTGCGCGATAACTTCAAGAAGACGCTGAATGTGGATGAACTCGCATCGATGACAGGCATGAGCAGATCAACTCTGAACCATCACTTCCGTGGTCTCACAGCTATGAGCCCTCTTCAGTTTCAAAAGCAGCTTCGGCTTCATGCGGCGCGACAGAAGATGCTCACGGACGAGCTGGATGCTGCGAGCGCTGCGTTCGAGGTTGGATACGAGAGTCCGAGCCAGTTCAATCGGGAGTACAAGCGATTCTTCGGGCAGCCGCCGATGCGCGATATACAAGCACTGCGAGCCAGCTTGTGATTGCGAAATCCTCGGGACGTCGCTTCGGAGCAGCGTCGCTCCGCCCTGATTCGTACCCACAGGTTGGTAAGGGTCCTGCGATCCGCTGAGAAATCTCAGCTGATGACTTCAGGGCAAATCATGTTTCCAAGATTGACGGTCTCGGAGACACGACTCGACGATTCGTGCTCACTCTGGTATTCCAATTCGATGATGTCCATCGCTTAAACCACAAAGTCCAGAGCAACTACCTCGTGGATGGCAATCGAGGGAACATCGAGGACGATCGAAGCGTGTTCGATTCTGAATGGAATGTTCTTGCCAGATACCAGGAGCTTTGCTTGTTTCACCCTGCGCTGATCTGGAATCTGTATGCATAAACGTTGTTCACCAAGCAGAATAACCTCTCTAATCGGCCCCTTCATCATCATGGGGTTTGTCAGGTTTACAAGGTGTACCGTCATGGAGTCCTTCTGCCCCCATACCGCGACGTCGACTACGCCAGGTCCCTCCACCGTCACGGGTGCGATCTCATTGGCGGCCCACAGTACCGCGTTGCGCAACAGCTTCGCGTGGTCCACGTCGAGCACCTCCCAAAATGTGCGATCAATATCTGCGGGGAAGTAAACCACACGACCGCGCCCGAATGGACTCATGAACAAGGCCGGATCGTGACTGTTGACCGGCGGAGGGAAGACAGCCTCCATTGGTAGGTCGGGATAGCTGGGGACGATTTCGAGAGGCGAAAGCATCTTGTCGTTCAGCGGCTTCACGTCCACCTGATGAGTGGCATTAATGATGCGCGCGGCGTCCTCAAATCCGGCCAGCAGCAGATGGCGCGCATCCGCATCTCGTTCTCTCTGTAAAGAGAGGTAGGAATTCAGCATCGGACCTTGGACCTGGCCCGCATAGGTCACCCCAAACAATGGCCCCAATCCAAAATCCTTCCGACGAACTCCCCATTCGTCGTAGAGAGAGGTTTCGAAGGTTGCAACGACGCTGCCGCCATCGCGGACGAAGTCACGAATCTGCTGACATTGAGAGTCAGAGAGTGCTGCAATATTTGGAAGGATCAACGTGCGGAACTGTGCGATATGTTCACGATCCAGCAGTCGATCATGGACCATTTCGAATGGGATACGCGCTTCGATCAGAGCCTGGTAGAAACCAAGTGCAGGATCTTCCACCAGGGCTCTGGCGTTCTCTCCGCCATAGAACGTCGCCGTTTGCTGCGAGTAGACCATTCCTACTCGCGCGAAGGGCCTCTCATTGCGAAGATAGGCTTCATTGGCGTAATGCCACTTATAGATGTCCTCGATGACCGGCAGCCACCGGCGATCGATCAACTTAGCGTTGAACTTGACAAACCATGGACGCAGTCCTTGAGCGATTCCATCGGCCATCCACAACCGGATCTCGTCGAGTGATTGAACCGAATCTTTCCAGCGGTATTTCTCTTCCAGGCCTACGCTGACCATCCCTGCGATCGATTTTTCGCCCATCGCAGCCCGATATTCTTTTCCATTCTTTCCGTTGGTCCATGGCGGCATCAGGCCGCTTCTTCCCTGGCGGTCGGCGAAAAGTGTCGGGGCCAGTTCTCCGATGGTTTTCATGTCCAGCGGACTTAGAGCGCCACCACCGGCATTCGCGATGTAGCTCGCCCCAGGATTGATCTCTCTGATCTTTTCATTCCACAGCTTCCATAAATCAAACAGTCGCTTCTGATTCCACAAAAGGTACTGTCGCCGCGCTGGATCCTGCGGGTTATTCGTCCGAGGAAGATCGAGACCGGAGAAGGCAAGGAAATTCTTCTGGCAGTGTTCGCAATAGCACATCCCTGAGCCTGACCAGCGGTTCGTGAAGATGCCGTCAGGCATGTACTTCCGCATGATTTCCTGGTGCACCGAAGTCATGAACTCAAAGTTGTAGGGCCCAAGAGCACACGTGAGCCAATAGTCAGGATCAGAAGGGTGCCTGCGTTGGTTGCCCTGTGCATCGACCGCGATCCAATCGGGATGCGCATCGTGAGCGTCCTGGTGACATGCGTGTGAATCCGTTCGCGCAATGACGTTCATTCCAAGCTTCCGGCATCCCGCGACGACGTCACCGAATGCGTCCGTTGTCCCAAGCCATCTACTTCGATAATGGAATTGGATTTCCGTCGGGTAGAAGGCAACAATTCCGCCTGCGCTCAGGCACGCTGCATCAGCGTGGATTCTTCGGAAATAGTCCATCCAGAAGGAAAGATCATAATTGCCGGGATCGTCTTCCACGAATGCCAACTGCGCCCAACGCATCGGACGCCCGTACCATCCTGTCAAGGTGTCTGCAGTTTCATCGGACGCAGTCGACAAGGATGATCCATGGGCCGTGGTCGCCAGATCGAAGCCGACATAGGAGGCTGCTGCAATTCCGGCCGCCTGCTTGATAAAGGTGCGTCGGTCATTCCCCATCGGGTCTCCTCCAGGCAAATGGAACAAAACACCGCAATACCCACAACGAGTGGCGGCTTATTGCCTCGGACCGATGACCTTCATCCCCGACGGGTCTTCTGGTCTCTTCTTCAGCAGGGTCGCATTCACAGTCACAAAAACCTCCCATGGTGGGGTTCACCTTCAGTTCAAACACGTGCCTGTCCACCGGAACTCTTGGAGCGTTCGAGACTCCCGATTCAATCCCACACGTGAGCATAAATCACCTCACAGGTTGCCAATGCAGTGAAGATCGGTGCCCGGAAGGCTGGTCTGCGTTTAATTGGTCCGCATTCTCGGATCGCGAGTACATGGTGCTCGTCGACCCGATTGGGCCCACGTTTCTGATGATTTCCGACTATTTGTCGCGGCAGTGTGTGGAATCTTCCTTTATGCGGCCTCCTCGATTTCGTCCGCTTGAGGTCGAAGGACCTCGCATAAGGATGTTCGCGGCCAGCGAATCGGACCATTTTTCTCCGGAAACGGAAGTTCGCCTCCTCGCACCCCAGCTTCCAACCATTCGAGCAGTTCCTCGGCGCTTGCCGTGATCATGACGGGAAAACATCCGATCCCGTCGAGTGGCGAGATGCGATTGTGCTCTTCGAGTGCGCGGATCATTACTTCGGCCCAGTCCGGCAGCGCCGGCAGGCCATGCCGATGAACCAGGTTCGTCCAGAGTTCTTGAGGCTCCGGTCGAAGAGCAAATGTCCGTGAAAGGGACTTGAGGCCACGCAGTTCTTCAGAAAGCGCGATCATATGGCGCACCGCGTGTTTCCGACCGGGAATACTGAGGCCGCCACGATAGCAGGTGGCCCCCTCCCCGAGCGTTACGTCCCGGCTGTTCCCGGTCGGAAACGTGACTTTGAATCGCGCCTGCTCGTAGACGGCCGCGGCGATCGCGCCTACGTCGGAATCGTTGCCGAAGATACTGATCAGGTGCGCATTTTCGCTTTCTCCAACGTATTGGCTGATACGCACTCTGATTCTCGTTGCGATCTTCTCTGTGTAGCGATCGTATTCAAGGATTCCCATCCTCAGGTGCGCATTCTGCATCGGCTTCTCCTCTTGTCTGAGCATTCTCCGTCAGTTTCGTCGTCTTTCCATGGGCATAGATCAGTCGGAGTTCATTCGACCATTTCTCACGCCGGCGTACGATCTTCGTGTCTCCGTCTACTTCCTGGAATTCGGTCACGTGTTTGACCGATCGCCAGCGGGCGATATGCCGTTCATCGCCTTGACCAAATACCCCGTTGAGCAACCCGGCCGTACAGAGCAAGCCAACGTGACCTCCATGAAGCGGTGTAATTGGCCGCCCCGTTACCCTGTCTTCGCGTGCCAGGAGAGTTGGTCCTGCCTGCTTCCATGCCGCCGAACCCGGAAGCATGTCCTCTATCACGTCGTAAGGCAACCCCCGATAGATCATGGTCGCTTCGCCGCAGCCCGGAACGTCGAAAGGCTCGACTGCGCCTGGCGCGAGCACCGGCAGTCGATCATAGCCGTCATAGGAAGCCATCACTCGGAGTCGCCTGCGCCCTTCTTCGATCGCCGCGCCACGGATGTTGCGGCGGACGCCAAAGATGACGATCTGTTGGAAGCGAACCGATTCCGTGTCGGACATGCGGAGAGCCGTAATGCGCGTGAAACTGGCGCTCAGCGTGTTCGTGCAGTCATTCAGTCGCTCGAATGGAATGACAAACACCAGAATGCCGTTCTGGACCAGCCAGTGATGTGTCTGCTCTAGAAACATCCGCTCCATACGCCGATTCCCGGTCAGGTTAATCTCGGAATCATAAGGAGGATTGAGATAGAGAAGGGAAAAACTCTCGACCTTCGCATGCGTATCGAATACATTCCCCTGAATCGTGCGGATGCCGGTGGCGGCGGCTTTTTCTGCGCGCCGGGTATCGAGCTCGATGCCATGACGCTCGACCTGAGCACCTTCTGTGATCAGATTGAGCGCGGTTCCCTGACCGGCGCAAGGATCAATCACCGAGCAGGGGAAGGGAAAACTGAGAAGTGAATGGATCTTTCTCGCTTCTGACTCGGGCAAGGGAAAAAATCCCATTTTAAGGCGAGCGGCACCGCGTGCCAAATGGCACCTCCGTTGATAATCTTTGGGTGGGGGAGCGTGACTGGACCCATAACTTTACCGTTCCGGCCAAGCTTATGGGGCCAGTTTTTATATCGGAAGGAGCGGTCTACCCGGGTGTCATTACGGAGTATTCAAGCCGCAATCACCCACGCTCGAAGTCAAGTTGACGACAAGCGGACTATACAGCCAAGTGGTTCGCTATCGAGCCGGGGATCGAGTGCACGCGTCAGATCCGTGAACACTGCTCCATTTTCCGATAGTAACTAATCCACGCGAAGCGAATACGTCTGACTGGCGATCACGTTGCGCTAGCGGCTTGTGGTTCCGAAACGATAGCGCTTGGCAGGTGAAAGGGCGGGCGAGCTGCTCCGTCCTTAATCCCGTGCATTCCGATCAATTTACTTGCCCGAGGTCGAAAGTGGAGAAGATTCGGTTCGTCGAATCGACCGAGCTGGTGTCATTGGAAGCGAACGGGCAGTGAAACAGCGCCATCAACGATGACATGCGTCGTCATTCCGCTCGCACGGGAACAAGCAGGAACGCGTGCCCCTGACTTTCGACATTCTGGACCGGTACTCCTGGTGGCACGCCTAGGCCGGCAATCTCACCACGTTCATTGATGTAAAGGCCATAAACGAGTTGCAGCCCAGAATCAGGAGGAACCAGTGTATTCAAATCGACGATGGTCCCATTCTCCCAAAGAAATGCGTGAACCGCTATTCCACAGTCCCCCGACGCTCCCACAATTTGTGTCTTTGAGTTGATTCCATAGGCAGCGCTGCACTTATCGACAGTTCCCAGATCACTCATTACGCCGTCTTTCCAAAGGAACGCTTTGTGGATGGTTGGACTGACGCAGCCCGGGCACGGCGTAGAGTAGTCGGCCTGACCAACAACTTCCCCAGCATCGTTGAGCCATATCGCCGCCGAGGTATCTCCACCAAAGGTCCCAAGATCCACCAGCTTCCTACCATTCCAGAGATATCCATGAAAGACCTTTTCGCCTGCCAACGTCATTAAGCCAACAACCTGACCATTGTTGTTCAGACCGTTCACTGCGTAGACCTGCGTTCCCCCCAAGGTGCCGAGGTCCTTCATTTCTCCTTTTTCCCAGAGAAATGGATGCTGAGTTGGCAAGCCAGTATTGGGATTGGTCGTCGAGCTCGTATATGAGAATCCAGCTACCTGCCCGCGGTCATTCACATAAACTCCGAAACTATCAGGCCCACCCAAGGTTCCCAGGTCATGCATCTCTCCTTTATCCCAAAGAAACGCTCGGCTCTGCGTCCCAAGGCCAAAGAGGTTGAGTGGATCGATAACGTCATTCTGCGCAAATCCTGCCACTTGCCCACGATTATTAACCGAGTTCGTGAAGCTTTCATTTCCTCCCAGCGTTCCGAGATCAAGCAAATTGCCATCCTTCCACAGAACAGCCCGAATTTCAGGAATGCCAGTGTACGGATCGATCAGTCCATTCTTCGAGAATCCGGCTATGTCTCCTCGTTCATTGACTGCAATCCCAGCACTGTCTCCTCCTCCTGGCAGCGCTCCCAAGTCAGTAAGGACGCCGTCGCGCCACTGGAATGCGTGATAGATTTGGGGGTCGTCCAGGAGAATTGGGAGTTCTTTGGGAAAGAAAGGATTTGCGGCGGGGGTATCGGCTTGACCTGTGGCTACGCCACTATCGTTCAGGGTGACGATGCTGGAGCCAAAAAAGCTCGAAGTCCCGCCAAGCGTCCCTAAATCAATGAGCTTGTAATGAACGTGCCTCTCCTTGGATTGGGATTGAGACTGTACTGACAAGTGAGTCGGGATCGCCGTCATGGCAATGAGGTACAGGGCAATGGTGCTGGTGCGTAAGCTGAACATCATAGGGACCTCCTTTGATGCATTTTGGAAATGAGATTCTGAGTGCGGTTGCAATAGGCGAACTGCGCCGGCAGTTGACATCAAGGAAATGGATTCTGCCTGAGAACAGTTTCATTGGGTCTGCGATTACCCTCGCGCCTCGGCTGAGTGTGTCGAAGTCTGCCTCACCTTCTCGACACTCCGCCATGCAATCTGTGTCACATTCAGATCACTTCCAGATCACCGATGCATTTCGTCTCGAATGAATGCTTTGCAACCGAATCTTCCCAGGAGCGGCGGGATAGGTATACTTTTCCGGTACCTTTCGCCCTCATCTGCGAAGTACTCTTGGGGTCGGGCAAAGGACATCCTTCCCGCGGTGCATCATGCCGGCAGACGCACGACCTCGACCTCTCGCCCAATTCGAAGACTTCGTACTGGATACTCGTACTGGTAAACTATGCAAGGCGGATGGCAAGGCGATTCGCTTCCCTGAACAGTCATTCCAGATCCTGACGATGCTTCTCGAACGCCCCGGCGAAGTGGTGGGCCGAGAGGAAATACGCAAGCGGCTCTGGCCCAACAACACGGTGGTCGAGTTTGAGCACAGCATCAGTGCGGCGATGAACCGGTTACGTCAAGCGCTGGGCGATAATGCTGTTGAACCAAGATACGTTGAAACTTTGGCCCGGCGTGGATACCGGTGGATTCTCTCGGTGGAATGGGTGGAAGCGGATCCGGCTCCACTGGATGCGACGGTCAAGAAAACCGAATTCGCCGCCCCCGGCCTTGTCGGCAAGAGAGTCTCGCATTACCGTGTCCTAGACATGCTTGGAGGCGGTGGAATGGGGATCGTCTATAAGGCCGAAGACATCAAGCTCGGCCGAAAGGTGGCCCTGAAGTTCCTCCCCGAGGAACTGGCCCATGAACCCCACGCTCTGGAGCGCTTTGAACGCGAGGCCAGATCGGCCTCGGCATTGAATCATCCAAACATCTGCACAATCCATGAGATTGCAGAACACGATGGACAGCCCTTCATCGTTATGGAGTTGTTGGAAGGAAAAACTCTGCGGGACGTGATTTCTTCCACGGCCGGCTATCAACCATTGAAATTGAGTATCCTGGTAGACCTTGCACTACAAATTACCGCCGGCCTGGAAGCGGCCCATCAGAAAGGCATCATTCATCGTGACATCAAGCCTTCCAATATCTTCATAACGAGCCGGGGTGAGGCGAAGATTCTGGATTTTGGAGTCGCGAAGTTACTGGAATTCGATGAAACGGTGGACGCGAAAGGCGCAATTGGCGTGCCCGGTGAGATGCAAGAGGCGCCCTCCTCCAGAATTCGAGGACCGTACCTCACTCGCACAGGAATAGCGCTTGGCACTGAAGGCTACATGTCTCCTGAGCAGGTGCGCGGTGAATTACTGGATTTGCGAACGGACTTGTTTTCGTTCGGACTAATCCTTTATGAAATGGCCTGCGGTGCACGAGCATTCCACGGCGACACGACTCCGGTGATTCATGAAGCGATTTTGAATCAGTCGCCCGTTCCCGCGCGGCAAATCAACCCGGATCTCCCGACCGAGCTTGAACGAATCATCGCGAAAGCGCTTGAGAAGGACCGCGAGTTGCGTTATCACCGTGCATCAGAGATCCGAGTTGATCTAAAGTCCATCGTCGTCGAGGAGCCGCGCTCAGCTCGCGAGGGCTTGGTGAAGACCTCTCTGCTGCGTCCTCGGCTAACTTTCGTCGCCGGGCTTCTTATTCTTCTATTATTCGCAATTTTCACCATCTGGTGGGCGAAAGGGCGTCACACACAAACTGCTCCTCTCATGAGCCAGCGGCAACTCACCACGAATTCCAGTGAGTTCCCAGTGTCGAGCGGGGCCATTTCGCCGGATGGCAGATATCTGGCGTACGCAGATTCGCGTGGAATCCACATCAAACTGATCAAAACCGGTGAGACTCGGACCATTCCAGATCCAGAGAGTCTCCTACGGACTAAGGTGAACTGGGGAATCATCAACGGTTGGGTCCCCGATGGTACCGGGCTCATTGCCAATGCGATCATCGCAGATCGGGAGCCGAGCATCTGGCTGGTAAGTCCGAACGGCGTCACGCCCCCACAAGCTTCGGGATAACGCATTTGCCGGAGCCATTTCGCGGGACGGATCGTGGGTGGCATTTATCGCTAATCCCGGCCCAGTGGGATACCGCGAGATGTGGATCATGCGGCCGGATGGCACTGGCGCGCGCAAACTCTTCGAGGTGGACGCAAACGGCGGATTTAGCGGGGCGGAGTGGTCTCCGGACGGGCGACGACTATCTTTCGAATGGGGACAAAGGATCGGTGACAAAGAAGATTGGAAGATGGTCAGCCGCGACCTGCAGGGCGGACCTCCCGAAACCGCGATACCTGCCGGAATCGTTGACTGGAGTTGGTCTCCCGATTGGCGGATGATCTATTCAACCGACGAGCCACAATCCGGACCGGGCAGTTGCAATTTCTGGACCGTTGATCTTAATAGACGAACGGGCAAACCCTTGGCGCCTGCGAGGAGACTTACGAATTGGGCGGGATTCTGCATCGATAACCCAAGCGTGACGGCTGACGCCAGACTTCTTGCATTTCGTAGGTGGTCGCCCCAAGGGGACGTCTATGTTGCCAGCCTTGAAAACAAGAAGCTGAATACCTCGTTGCCTCGACGCTTGACGCTTAGCGAAGGCTCGAATTACCCGACTTCGTGGACTGCCGACAACACGGCGGTCATCTTCGAATCCTTTCAAGACGGGCGCTGGCAGATATTCAAGCAGGCTTTGGATTCAGATGCAGCTGACCCTATTGAGACTGGAATTGATGAAGACGTGCTGGACGCTCGCCTGAGTGCTGAAGGAGGAGGTATCTTTTATGTTGCGGTGCCCAAGGGCAGCGTTCCCTCTCCGATGCGGAAGGTGATGAGCGTACCGTTGAGCGGGGGAACGCCGAAACTGGTAATGAGCTCGAATACTTATGGAGGGCCGCGCTGCTCTAGACCACCTTCCACTTTGTGTGCCATCGCTGAACAAACCCCGGACCGCGAGCAACTCATCTTCACTGCATTCGATAGTGATAGCCGAGGCCGCGAACTCACTCGTTTCAAGACTGACCCCAAGTCCTACTTCAACTATGTTTGGGATCTCTCGCCGGATGGTACCCGGATTGCAGTGCTCAAGGGCTCCGAGAACCGAATCACGATTCTCTCATTGCGAGGGGAACGTTTACGCGAGATCACCGTAAGCCGCTGGAACGAGTTGCAGAGCGTGGATTGGGAATCCCGCGGCGAAGAGCTCTTTGTGTCGAGTCACACGACGGACGGTGTGGTTCTGCTGCGCGTTGATCAGCGAGGCAAGGCCCATGTTGTTTGGGAGCATAAGGGAAAAATTGCTCCTTGGAATTGGCCGCCGTCAAAATGGCTTGTTGGTCCATCCGCTCCGTGGGCAGTGCCTTCTCCAGATGGTCATCACATAGCGATTTACGAGTGGAACATGAACGCCAACATGTGGATGATGGAAAACTTCTGACATACAGGATTAAAACCATTTCATTTCATAATCCTAGATTCTTAAGCCGGGGCAGCTGTGAAGTATTGATGACCCGCTCACCCCGGCGACAGAAGGACCCAAGCGGTACTAATTCGTAGGTGCACCCGATACAGGTGCACCGTTGTACTGCCGTCCGAATCGCATGCGCAGCTGATTGCCTGGCTCCACGGACGTGGCAGGCCGCGTGATTAGGGCTGAGTTGGCAGAAGGCGTTACTTCATTAGCGGGAGCGTTTCTGATGGTCGAGTCAAAATCTGCGGGGTCGTAATTGCAACCTTCTACGCCGGGGTGATGACTATCGCAAGGGATAAGCAGGACAGCATGGATGTCGCCGCTAGAGAGAAGCGCTTTGCCTGCAATCTCTCCGCGGTCATTGATGAAGTCGCCTTCCCTTATGGTCAGCGTCGATCCCGGCTGAACCAAACTGTTCAAGTCAGTCGCCGGCCCACCATTCTCACTGATGAATCCGTGTAAATACTCTGTACAGTTCGTCGATGTACCTACGATCTGACCACTCGCATTTATGGACAGCGCGATACTGCAGGGATCGCTACCTATCGTGCCCAGATCAGCCATCGCCTCTTCCTTCCATAGAAATGCGTGATGGCGCTGTACGCCCGAGCCCGGCAGATCGGATCGACCGACCACTTCTCCCTTGTCATTGGCCCAGAATGCGATCCCGGTGCTCCCTCCTAACGTCCCCAGATCCCGCATTGGCCCCGGCGATGTCCAAAGGAAGGGATGATACGTTTGGTCTCCTGCCAGATTCGAAGTACCGGCGACCTGGCCTCTCTCATTGAGGGCGCTTGGATAACCGAATGTGCCCCCTAAGCTGCCTAGGTCGAACATCCTCCCACCCTCCCAGAGGAACGGGTCCTCAGTTGGATGGCCAGTAACCGGATTCACCGTGGCGTTTGTATAGGAAACTCCGGTGACCTGCTCGCGTTGGTTTATGTAGAATGCCTCGCTATCGGGGCCGCCCAGAGTTCCCAAGTCCTCCATGAGTGCTTTTTCCCACAGGAAGGCATGCATTTGTGTTGTGCCAGGATAGGAGAAGGCAAGTGAATCGAAGCTAGATGCGAAAGCATCAGGGATGGTGTTCAGCGCTCCTCCGACTACCTGACCTCTGTTGTTAACAGTCAGCGCTATGCCCTGAGTTCCCCCAAATGTTCCCAGATTCAGGATTTGGCCGTTTTTCCAAAGGACGGGATCTACCTCAGGAAAGCCGGTCAGTGGATCGCTACTACCGTTCTCTGAGACGCCGATGATCAGACCATCGCCATTAATTTCTATCGCAAGGCTGCTGTTCACTCCGGGAAGTGACCCCAAGTCGGTCAGGGTTCCATCCTGCCATAAGAACGCATAAGCGACGACGCAGTCGATGAAACAGTCAGGCGAGTAAGGATCAGGGTTGGAAGTGTCGGCGGCGCCCACAACCGCCCGTCTAAGATTAATGACCTGTGAAACCGGCGGATTCCCATCGTTAACGAGGCTATTTGGACCTCCGAAGGTTCCCAGATCGATTAGTTTGTAGTGTGGCTGGCGGTCGCTCTTGTCGCCATTGTTTTGCGCGGCTAGAGATGTGGGGATCGCCGTCAAGGCTATCAGGCCGAGGGCGATGGTGCAGATGCGAAAGCTGAACGTCATTGGGGTCCTCTCTTGGTGTCCTGCTAATGCGGATTGGTGGGAGGGGCAAAGAACGAATGCGGCTGGACCGCATCTGGGCGAGAGGATGTGTTTCCGCCCAGACCTGTTGTATTTGCTTGTTACAAGATCGGAAGGGGGACGGGGCGAGGGCGTCGAGATGCGATCACTGTCGTAATACCGCCCGAATCGGATGCGCAGCTGATTGGTCGGATCTAGGGGGGCGGCACGCCGCTCCAATTTCGACGCTGCGGAGATTTATCCAGATAGTGCATGGATGGTTCCTCAGACTCTCGGGCAGAGACTGCGCGACGATACTCCTCGCCGTCAACTTATGTCTTACCCGAGATTAGCTGGACGAATAACCTCAATCGCGCGGGTGACTTAGGGGGTCTCCTAAAGAAAGAAAATCACAACTCTATCCGAGGAGTGATAGACTCTTCGCAACTTCCTGAGGTGAAGCAGCCGTGGAAACCTCCCACAACAACGGCTGTCGACTGCGTTTTGGTCAATTCGAGGCTGACCTTTCGGAGGGGAAGCTCTTCAGTCGGGGCCTTCCTGTCCGCGTT
>Ga0207098_10336_pt1 | contig 14746 bp, 14 predicted proteins | sample Alteio_BWMinHeat_84_FD_153548 | JGI IMG/M metagenome (GOLD analysis project Ga0207098, IMG submission 153548) | Enriched cells from forest soil in Barre Woods Harvard Forest LTER site, Petersham, Massachusetts, United States -... | ecosystem: Environmental > Terrestrial > Soil > Temperate forest >...
CCGTTCGCGAGAGAAGAGTAGTTGCTGGGAAAATTCATCGGCGATGCCAACGTTAGCGAATTCGCGACGAAGATCATATAGGCAGCGCCCGAGCCACCGCGATCGACCGTCAACAACGCACCCGGAAAATAGAAAGCTCCTTGAAATTTGCTGCCGCCCGTCCCATTAATGGTGGCAGGCGCCGGGTTGGTCTTGTCTTGATAGAATAAGATTCCCGCGTATGGATCGGTCGTAGGCGCGACAAGGTTAAATGTCTGACTTGGACTGAGCATCACCCCACCTGTGGCAGATCCATTGAGATAGATGGTCACTCCATTGCCGCTCACGGTTCCCGTGCCACCAAAAGAGACGGCGTTCCCGCTGGTTCCGTTTCCGGTTACTACGTAGGTGCCGCTAAAGTTCACGCTCCTAATACCGCTCACGGTAATTCCGTTGCAATAAGTGCCCGCAGGCAAGGTCACCGGATTCATCGTAGTTGGCGTGGGGACAGTATCGCTGACAACCCCCGACAGGCAGCCCCCGGCCGCCGGAGGCTGCAGGTAAGCCAAGGGATCCGCGGCTGGCGCGATGCCGGTCACGGCGTTGGGCGTAGTCCCCGGGGGAGGTGGACCATTCACAGCTCCAACCGACTCCGCCGTGATATGGTGCCCTCCCGTATTGATCACCTCATCGTTACTGACGATCCCGCAATTGGGCACATCCAGGGTGTGCGAGTTCTGAAGGTCGCCGTTCAAAGAGTAAATGCAGTTTTGTCCGCCCTTGAATACAGCCGTTGCATTGGCCGTGACCGTTGGATTCGCCAGGCCGAATACTTTCATAAAAAAAATCGGCTGCACCGCAGCGACCTGCACCTGAACAGCGTTGGGGTTTCCGTTGTAAGTGGTCGGCGTTACTGTCACGGTTACGTTGTTGACTCCATCAGCGAAGCCGTTCGAGCCGGAGTCCGTCTTCGCCGCCAGATCGAAATTTCCCCCGAAGGCCCTCTCCGTTGCTCCAGCCAGTGCCGCGCTGTCTGCCGCCGACTGTTCCAGACGTTTCTGGTACCGCAGGTACCCCATATCGACCGCGAGCCCGGCGGCGCCCAACAACACCACCAGCCCGAACGCCACAGCAATGAGGGCTTGGCCCGACTGCCGGGTCTTTCTCAACATGTTGGCCTTCTCCGATGCCACTGTCTCACGAACCATCCGTTCCGCGGGAAACCTACCCAGGACAACCTTGGGATACTCGTTTTCGCTGGTGCTGTCAACGGTTCTGCAACGTCCGCCACTGGAGAGCAGTCAGTAACCCCAGGATAGATAAGCAAGACTTGGACCATAAGCCCCCCTGGCGATGGCAAGGGCCGCGACGCACTCCGATTGTAGGCCTTCTTGGAAGGAAAATTGCACACTAGTCCCGGCGAGTCCGACGTTGCGCAACAAAGGCCTTCCTTGCGCCGTCGCACCGGACAGCTTGAAAGAGAAGGCCCTTGCAAAATTGCGGCAAATAAGTATCTTTGTCCCCAGATCGCAGCGAGACTTGGTGCTCGCAAATCGTCTGGATAGTCAGACGTGTCCTCAACTGTGTACACTCCCCGTGCGGCAGTTGTTACTATTCGTGCTCTCTCGGGCGTGGACTTGAATCATGGGAACTGCATCCAGTAAAAGTGGAAGAAATATTGCATAGCCATTTGAGTTCCTTGGTCCGACCGATTTTTTGTTGGAACGCGTCTTATGAAGATCATTGAAGGCACGCGCAACAGAGAACGTCCACTTAGCTCTGGGAGCGGCAAACCAAGGATTGGCATTGGCCCGCAGGGCGGGCAAAGCCTAGTAGAACTGGCATTAGTCCTTCCGGTCCTCCTGCTGCTGCTAGTCGGCATCATCGAGATCGGGCGATTTTCTTACTACAGCATTCTCGTGGCGAACGCGGCTCGCGCTGGAGCCCAGTATGGAGCCCAGAATCTGGCCACTGCTGCGGATGCCGGCGGCATCCGGGCTGCGGCCCGCAACGACGGACTTCCCAGCCTTGCGGTTACTCCTTCACAGTTCTGCGGCTGCAACGGCGCTGCGCTGACCACCTGTTCCACGATCCCGCCCACTTGCGCCCTGCCAGAACATCCCCTGGTCTATGTCCAGGTTACCGCGACCGGCACGTTCACTTCGTTGTTCAGCTACCCGGGGCTTCCGGGATCGGTCACCCTGACGAGTACCGAGAAAATGCGGGTAGCTCAATGATTGGCTGGATCCACCGCATTGCCCATCGACGATCCCCGCAAAGGGCGTCTGCAACTTTTTGCCAGCGCGGAAGTGGCCTGGTCGAGCAAGCCTTGGTTCTGACCATTCTACTAACCGTGATGTTCGGCATCATCGACTTTGGCCGTGCTCTATACACCTATCACTTCGTCTCTGAAGCCGCGCGCGAAGCGACCCGTTGGGCCAGCGTACGAAGCACGACTACTCTCCTTCCGAGTGGCGCGGCCACCAGCGGTAATGTTCAAACGTTTGTTGCGAACGTTTCCGGAATGGGGCTCGATTCCGCTAAAATCACCGCAAACACCAATTGGATCGCGCCTCCCAGAGCCATTCCTGCGTGTACTCCTCCTGCGAACCGTCCCGGCTGCGTGGTTCAGGTCCAGGTGCAGTATGCGTTCCAATTCAATTTGCCATTTCTGCCTCCCTCGACGACCACGTACACGATGTCGAGCACATCCGAAATGGTCATAACCCAGTAGCTGCTTCGCCCACTTCGCTCCACGGACGGTGACGATTGGAAGTAACCACGCTAATGGTTCCGCACCAGGTCCAGCGGACCGGGGTGCGCAGAGGACTGCTGGAAGACCTGGCTCTGAAGGTCCTATACCTTCAGGGCGAGATGTCGCTGGTGGAGATGAGCGACCGCACCTGCCTCAGCCTGGGAGTCATCGACGAAATTTTCCAATTCCTGCGCAAGGAACAGCTGTGCGAAGTGAAACGCATGGCCGCCGGCAGCCACGTGATCGTGGCCAGCGCGCAGGGCAAGCAGCGGGCCATGGAGCTACTCGCTCTGAACCAGTACACCGGACCTGCGCCGGTGTCGCTGGCGGACTACCGCATGCGCGTCAGCATGCAAAGCGTGCAGCAAATTCCGGTCAAGCCCGCGGACGTGAGCCGGGCATTTTACCAGTTGGTTCTGAACCAGGAGATGCTCTCGCGATTGGGCACGGCGTTGACTTCGGGAACCTCGATGTTCCTATACGGCCCCTCGGGAACGGGCAAGACCAGCATCGCCAACACCATTCCCGCGGTGTACGAGGACTCCGTGTGGATACCTCACGCCATCGAGGTCGACAATCAGATTATTTCGGTATTCGACCCAGGGGTGCATCATCCAAATTCCGAGGTGACGCCAGCGGAATCCGACAAACGGTGGGTGCTCTGCCATCGTCCCTGCGTTCTTGCGGGTGGCGAGCTTTCCGCGGAAATGCTGGACTTGCAATTCAATTCCGTGAGCCGGTTCTATACCGCGCCGCTGCAAATGAAGGCCAACAATGGGGTTTTGATCCTGGATGACTTCGGCCGCCAGCGCATGCGCCCCGACGAGCTTTTGAATCGCTGGATGACGCCCCTGGATCGCCGCGTTGATTTTCTGACTTTGCCCGGAGGGCGGAAGTTCGACGTCCCGTTCGACCTATTCGTGGTGTTTTCCACCAATATCGATCCGCTGCAATTGGCGGACGAGGCCTTCCTGCGCAGGATCCCCAACAAGATCAGCGTGGATTATGCGACACCAGACGAGTTTGTCGAGATTTTTAGGCGGGAATGCCAGGTGCACTTGGTTGCCTGCGATGAAGGCATACCCGAGTACCTAGTGGAGTGCATCACGAGGGAAATGAACCAGCCGCTTTCGCAGTGCCATCCGCGCGACCTGATCAATCAGATTTTCTGGTCGGCGCGTTACGCGGGCATAGAACCCCGCCTGACACGACACACCATCGGCCAGGCCTGCCGCTCGCATTTTCTTCCCGTCGGCAAGCGCTAGTACTTCTAGCCGACGGGCACATGAGCGGAACAAAGCGGAAAACAGGTATGAGTCGCGAGAACTGGTCTTTTGTGATCGGCGCCCCAGATGTACCCAAATGGTGACTTCAGGGGTGGCTCGCTGAAGATGGTAGGCAAACTTGTGCAGGTTCCGAGCGTCCGACCATTGGAACGCCGCGTGCAACCTTCCAGCCGACCAAGAAGAGGCGAATTGCGAATTCACTTTACGGATATGAGACCCCAAGGCGCGGCCGTTGCGCGAACACCTTGCGAACGGTGCAGTTGCGGCTGGATGGTCTCGTAATGTTCCAAGACCAAGATTCCGCGATGATCATTTTGCGAGCGCGCCCACTCTTGCCTGCCAGACCGGCGGGGCAGGCCGCGCTTCGCTCCGCCCCAGGCGCGCGGCCTCCGCAGTTCCTCGTTCTGTGGGGAGGCTCGGGTTGGTGGGGTTCGCTCCGGGCGCTGTGCACCCGGGCGCATTGGTCTGGGCGGAAAGAGTCGATCGTGCTCTTCCGAAACACTCCGGTGGCGGCGTTCCGCTTCCCTGGTGGATCGGTCACGGCCTCGGTGCTCTTGCATCTGGTGGCGATACTGGTGCTTCCGTTCCTGCTGGCGTTGCCTCCTGGGAGAGACATAACTTCGGTGGCGGCGTATTCGGAGCCGGAAAAGATATACTACCGGCTCACCACCCACGATCCGTTTGAGAAGCTGCCGCGTATTGCTCCCTCTGGCTCGGGCGGGCACCCCGGCGCTGGAACCTCCCAGTTGAGTCTTCCCGTCCTCGGAAGCACTACGGCGCACCAAAGAATCATCATCGTCTCGAAACCCGTGCGCCCCGACAACCACCGGCAAACGATCTATCAGCCGGCGACACCACCCGATCTGAAGATCACTATGGACCTGAAGCTTCCGAACGTAGTCGGCGGAACGTCGGCCACCATTGCGAAACCGCAAGTCCATTTCAATCCCAAAGATTCAAAGCCGACGCAAGCTCGCAAGGTGGTCGCACAGGTAACAGCACCGGCGCTGCCCAATGCCGCAACGCCTAGCAGCCTTCCAGAGCCCACGGTTGCGCAGCCGCACCTGGCAGTGCCCATTAATGCGAACAGCTCCAGACCCGCCCAGTGGCAGGGCGCAAAGACAACGGCGTCGGCTCCGACCCTGGCTTCGCCCAGCGCTACATCCTCGATGAACTTGGGTGATTCCTCGCTTTCGCAGTCCAATTCTCCGGCTCGCCCGGCCGAAGTGATAGCCATGGGGGAAGTCTCTGGGGATGGCAAGATCGTGCCACCATCGAACAGCGGCGCGCCTGCGGCGGGCGACGGGAGCGGCGTGGTGGTTATTAGCGTCGATCCTGCCCAGGCAGCGGCTTTGCTTAATCTTCCGCCAGGCAACCGCTTGGGAGACTTCTCGATCGCTCCTGGCGGCGGCCAGCCGGGATCTCCAGGGGGTTCGACCGCAGGATCGGCCAGCGTGGGCAGTGGAGGCAGCGGCCCGGGCGGAGACCGGAGTACCGGAGTCGGACCGGGAGAGTCAGGTGGTGGAGGCGGAAAAGCGAGCCCGCCAGGAACTCTGAGCATCAGCGGCAGCACTGGAGGCAAGGGCGCGGGCATGTTGGACCCCAGCAGTATCGCGCGAGACATGGTTTACCCCATTCCTGCGTCGGTCGTCTTGCGGCGGAATGCCCTGATCGTTTCCGCCGGACCTATGGGCGGAGGCGGTCTCGACGCCTATGGAGCCTTGCACTGCGGAAAGATCTACACGATTTTCCTAGCGATGCCAGGAAAGGGCTGGACTCTGCAGTATTGCCAATCGGGCAATTCTGCCGCAAAGCCTGCGGTGCAGAACCGCTCAGGGGTGGTGCATATGGAAAGCGGACTTGTGCCGCCCGACGCCGAGTCGAGATTTGACTTCCGGCGCTTGCCAGTGCCCTTCGAGAAGAAGAACAAAATGATCGTCTTGAAGGGGTCTATCAAGGAAGACGGAACAGTGGACGGTTTGCAAGTCTATCAGAGCATCGTGCCTGAGATGGACGAAGCGGCCCGGGCGGCCTTCAGTCGGTGGAAGTTCAAACCTGCACTGCGAGAAGGCAAAGCAGTCGCAATCGACATCCTAGTAGGAGTACCTACAGAACCATCCCCAAACCGTCCTCAATAGCGAACGAGAGTCCGCTGAACCCGCAAAAGCCGTCATTGAAATGTCGCACTGTAGGAAGAAATTTTCACACAATGGCTATAAAAATGTCCTTCGCGTAAACTCGCTCGGTTTCACGGGAACGCGATTCGATTGATTCATTGCGGGTTGACCGTCGCCCGCCGCGCACAGCCTGTGGAAAACTCTTGGCACTCCAGGTGCAACCCGCTTAAAGCTAGCTTCGAGTGCTGCTCAAAGTCCCAGGAGTGCGCTCGCCCTGCCCTTGAACGGGTGGGGGACGAAGAGACCCCTTTGTCACACGAAATTCTTGAAGCATTGGGAACCATCGCGGCTCCGAGGTAGAGGCTCGTCCCGCTTGGGCTTGGGCCGATTGTCAGGAGTTTGGAACATTGGAACAGCAAGCCATCCGAGTTAGCTTCTTGACCCAGGATTCGGGGTTGGGAGAGGCTATCGCCCGGGCCCTGGGCGAAGGCTTCACGACGCGGGCGGTCAGCGAGCAACAGTTCGATCGGCTAACTGAGGTTCGCGAGTGGTCGGATGTAATTCTGCTGGACCTGCGGTCTGCGAACACCCAAGGTGACGACGAAACCACCCTGGGGCTGATGGACGAGATAGCCAAAGTTCCCTCACACCCACCGCTGGTCGTGCTCTGCGAAGAAGAAAACCGGGCGCTGATTTTCCGGGCGATCGAGCACGGGGCCGACGACAGCGTTACCAATCCACCTAACATGATGGAGCTGCGGCTGATTCTGAGCCGGGCGCACCGGTTTCATGCCGCCGAAAGAGAGTTGCAGCGGCTCCGGGCCAACGAACGACCCACCGGCAGATTGCATGAGTTGCTGGGTACGTCGGCGCCGATGCAGGAGCTGTTTGGGTTGGCGCGCAAAATTGCGCCGTGCGATGTGAATGTGCTGATTACCGGGGAGACTGGCACTGGCAAGGAACTGCTGGCGCGGGCGATTCATCAGCTGAGTGGCCGGAACACCGGCGCGCTGGTGGCCTTCTCTTGCGCGAACCTGCCGGAGACGCTGGTGGAGGACGAGCTTTTCGGGCACGAGAAGGGCGCATTTACGGGGGCCCTGATTGGGCGGCGCGGACGGGTAGAAGCAGCCGATCATGGGACGCTGTTCCTCGATGAGATTGGGGATCTGGGACTGGGACTACAGCCCAAGCTATTGCGCGTGATTCAGGAGAGAAACTTCGAGCGCCTGGGGAGTAACAAGACGGTCAGCGTGGATATCCGGCTGATTTGCGCGACGAACCGAAACCTGGCCGAAATGGTGCAGCAGGCAAAGTTTCGCGAAGATCTCTTCTACCGTCTGAACGTAGTGCAAATGCACTTGCCGCCGCTGCGCGAGCGTCGCGACGACATTCCGCTGCTGGCACAACAGTTTCTGAGCAAATTCGCGCAGCAATTCAAGAAGAAAGCCAGGCGCTTTTCGCAGCAGGCTTTGCATGCTCTCGAGGAGCACAATTGGCCCGGCAACGTGCGCGAACTGGAAAACGTGGTGCAACGCGCCACGGTGCTCTCGGAAGATTTGACGGTGGATCTTAACCAATTGCCCGCGGCAATACGCGGTAGCCGCACCGGCGTCGCCATCACCGAGAGAGCGAATGACTCGCAACTGAGCCGTTCCTACGAGGACGAAGTGAAGCGCTTCAAGAGAAGCCTGGTATTGCGCGCTTTGCGCGAGTGCGGGTGGCGCAAAGCGGAATGCGCGCGAAGCTTGGGCGTTGCCCGCGGCTACCTCCATCGATTAATCAATCAGCTGGGGATTCAAGAAGGGGAAGGCGATCCGGCGGCGGATCGGCGAGAAGAATTTCCTCCTCTTGGCCCAGTGATGTAACCCGTTACAAATACTTCAGATTGCTATGGACTTGGCCTCCCTCTCCGATTAGCTTCTTGCTCAATGGAAGCTGGTCCAGGGAATTCTTTCATCGAGAGCGTTTGCCTCCCCTATTTGCGAAGCGCGCAGAATGCAGATGGCGGATGGGGATTTCATCCCGGCGCGCAGAGCCGAGTGGAGCCTACGTGCTGGGCACTGCTGGCCTTAATTGATTTGGACTTGGGGAAGAGTCCCGAGCGGGTTACGCGTGGCCTCCACTTTCTGTGTGCTGCGCAATTGCCTGACGGGTCGTGGCCTTCTACTCCCGAAGAAAAAGTTGGATGTTGGGTTACCTCGCTCGCTTGTTGGGTTCTCCTCGCTAACAACGAATCTAAGAAGGCCGTCGCTGCGGGCTTGAATTGGCTGTGCCAGGATTGGCCGAGCGACAGCACGCCTTGGCGCCGATTGCTGGCGCGATTTTCTTCGCAACGTCATGTGGCGCCTATCAACGATTCCCTTCGAGGTTGGGGATGGACACCTGGGACCAGCAGTTGGGTGGAGCCCACATCATTTGCGCTCCTGGTTCTCGGACAGTGCCCCCCGGAGTTGCTGCCTCCGGCAGCGGCACGGCGCCGGCGGCTTGCCGAAGGCATGCTCTACGATCGTATGTGTCCAGGCGGAGGATGGAATTGCGGCAATCCTCGCGTTTACGGCGTTGCCGGCGAACCGCTGGTGGTGCCGACGGTTTGGGCCTTGCTGGCCCTGCGCGATCATCCGGAGAGGACAGAGAATAGGATGAGCCTGGCGTGGCTGAGGAACGGCGTCGGCAGTATTCAGGGCGCGGGATCGCTCGCGCTGGCGCGGATTTGTCTGGAAACGTACGGCCATGTTTGGCCGACGGGGGCTCCGGAATTGCGTGATTTTTACGAGAAGAACGAATTTCTTCAGAGCGTCCAAGTCGCGGCCTGGGCGTGTTTGGCGTCGAGTGCGCAGCGGCAGTGGTTGGCGGCGACTGCTGGCGGGCGGCCCTAGCGATGCGCGATCGCAGCCTTATTCCCTCGTTCCAGCGCCCTGCGTCGCGGGTGGTGATCCGGCGCGCGGCCAACTACGAACAGGACTTAGCTGCGCTCATCTACGAAAGCTTGCGCGAATTCAACCTTCCCATGAAGGACAAGACTGTCCTGCTGAAGCCGAATCTCGTCGGCCTTGATCCTCTCGGAGTAACCAACACGCACCCGGCTGTGGTGGCCGCCGCCCGGGAATGCTTTTTGCGGCTCGGCGCCTCGCAAGTTCTTATCGGTGATGGCCCCGCAATGGACCGGGATACCGAGGCGATCCTCGAGTCGGTGCGGCTGAGGGAGTACGCCGGTCCGTTGGCCCACACGTTTGTCGATCTGAACGTGGATGACGTCGAGCGCGTTCCCCTGAAGACCCGCGCGTCGCGGCTGAAAGAATTGTACCTACCCAAGACGGCTCTGGGCGTGGACTTCCTGGTCTCGATGCCCAAGCTCAAGACCCACCATTGGGCAGGCGTTACGCTGTCGCTGAAGAATATGTTCGGCATCGTTCCGGGAAGTTGTTACGGCTGGCCCAAGAACGTGCTCCATTGGGCTGGCATTGATCGAGCCATCCTGGACATAAACGCTGCGGCGCGGCCGGATTTCGCGATCGTGGACGGCATCATGGGGATGGAAGGCAACGGTCCGGTCCAGGGGACACCTAAGTCCTGTGGAGTTCTGGTTTTAGGAAGTGATCCGGTCGCGGTAGACGCCACGTGCTGCCGGGTTATGGGGTTGATGCCTGAGCGGCTCAAGCATCTTTCCGGGGCTGGCACGCTGCTGGGCCACCTCAAAGTCCATAAGATTCAACAACTTGGCGAGAAGATCGCCGATGTTCGCACTCCTTTTGCAGTTCTCGAAGCCTTTCGGCGGATCGCGGAGTGACGGTACGGTTTGGAATAGCAACTGCCTCAGTAGGATGAGAGCAGCCGGAGAAACTGGGGAAGGTGTCTCCAAACGAGGACACCCGCCCGATCCCGTCCCCGACCGCGGCGCGTTGCCGGCGGGAAAAACCTGGAATTGATGCCAAGTTGGGGTGCGCCCCAAGAATCCACCGATGAGCGAAGCAGACATCTCAGTCCCGACGAGCGGTGCGGCAGCGGACATGCCGGTTCCCCCGGTGCCGGAAGCCTACGCGCCTCAGGCAAGCGCCGCCCCTGCCAGCGTCGGTCCTGCGACCGCCCGTTTCTATTCGGTGTTGCGCCTGATGTTTTCATTTCCCGCGATGCTGGGAACCTTCCTGGTCGGGAGAGTCTTTTACGAAGCGCGAACCTTCTTCGTTGACCCCGATCTGTGGTGGCACATCAAGACCGGGGAGAACATTCTCGCGACCCATCACTGGCCCACAACCGATCCTTATTCCTTCACCGTCGCCGGCCAGCCTTGGATTGCTACCGAGTGGCTCGGAGATGTGCTGCTGGCTACGGCGGCACGCTTTGGCGGGGTGGTTGGCCTGCAAACGCTGCTGATTGTTTTAAGCAGCGTGGTGGTGCTGGCGCTATACACTTTTGCTGCGCAGCGCTCGGGAAATTCGAAGGCGGGATTCGCGTCTTCCGCGGTGTTGTGTTCCCTGGCCTTCGCCTCGTTCACGCTTCGTCCGCAGATGCTGGGATATCTCTTCCTTATTCTGACCTTGATCGCGCTGGAGCGTTTTCGTCAGGGCAAGCATCGCGCGGCATGGTTCCTTCCCGCGCTGTTTCTAGTTTGGATCAATGCGCACGGGTCGTGGGTCATCGGGCTAGGCACCATCTTTGTGTATTGGATGAGCGGCTTAATCGCTTTCCGCTTGGGGAACCTGGAAATCAAGCCTTGGACCGCAACGGAGCGCAAGAGCATCTCGTTGGTCTTTCTGTTGTGCCTCGCCGTGCTACCGTTGACTCCCTACGGAACGCGGCCAGTGGCGTATCCATTTGAAGTAGCTTCGCAGCTGCCCATCGGGGTCTCCAACGTTGCCGAATGGCAATCCATGCCATTCAACCAGGTGGATGGAAGGCTGTTTCTGGGCCTGCTTCTGGGGTTCATCGTGCTGCAGGTGATTTTCCGCTTCACGTGGCGGTTGGAGGAACTGGCGCTCTTCCTGTTTGGCACGATGATGGCGTGCCTTCATATGCGGTTCCTGCTCATTTTTGTTCCATTTTTCGCAGGGCCGTTTGCCGCAATGATGGCTAGCTGGCTGCCGCCGTACGACCGGAAGAGGGACCATTTCGCTCTGAACGCGATTTTGATGTCCGGGGTCGCTTTCGCGATGGTCTACTATTACCCATCACGGCAGACCATTGAGCGACACGTTGCGCAAGAGTTCCCGACCGGGACCGTGGAATACATTCGGCAGCATCACGTTCGCGGCCCACTGCTGAACAATTATCGTTTCGGTGGATATTTGGTGTGGGCCGGTCAAAAGGTGTTTGTGGATGGACGCAGCGACCCTTACGAACGGGGTGGCGCGCTGTCCGATTATCTGTACATCAGCCAACTGAAGCCGGGCGCCATGACGGTCCTTAAGGCTTACGGAATTCAGGCCTGTCTTCTGGAGCGCGACGAACCGCTGGCTACATTCCTCGCCGCATCGCCGGAATGGGATCGCGTCGCTTCCGATGAGATAGCCGCGTTGTTTGTTCGGAAGAGCGCTGCCGCGTCTCCGGAGACAGAACACAGACAACCTCTGCTCAGCGAGAAGGAGTGAACATGACCGAGCCATTCTCCGAGCGCTTCCGAGCGCCGCTACAATTCGGTTCTGGCAACTCCGGTGAACGCCCGCTGCTTTCCGTCGTTGTTCCCTGCTTCAACGAAGAAGCGGTGTTGCGAGAAACGAATCGATGCGTCGTTTCTGCACTGCAAAAGGCGCCGATAGGCTTCGAGATCATCTACGTCGATGACGGAAGCTCGGATACCACCCCGGAATTGCTGCGAGAATTGCAGGCGCAAGATTCCCGCGTTCGTGTGGTGAGATTTTCCCGCAATTTCGGCCACCAAGTGGCCATCACCGCCGGTCTGGAGCATGCCTCCGGCGACGCAGTGGTGATTATCGACGCCGATTTGCAGGACCCGCCGGAAGTGATCCTGGAATTTCTTGCAAAGTGGCTGGACGGCTACGACGTAGTGTATGGAGTGCGCACCGACCGAGCCGGAGAGACTGCTTTCAAATTGTGGACGGCGAAGATTTTTTATCGATTTATCAGCCGGCTGTCGGACACCGCCATCCCCATCGACACCGGGGATTTTCGGCTGATGGATCGCCGGGTGGTCAATTCCCTGCTGTCCATGCCCGAGCGGGACCGGTTCGTGCGCGGCATGGTCAGCTGGCTGGGCTTTTCGCAAGTGGGCGTTTCGTACCACCGCGCGCCGCGGGCAGCCGGCAGCACTAAGTTTTCACTTTTCAAGATGTTGCGTTTTGCGCTGGATGGAATATTTTCCTTTTCGATTCTGCCTTTGCGGCTGGCTACCTGGACCGGATTCGCGGCTTCCGCGCTGGCCATCTTCGGAATCCTCGTGGTTTTGCTGGATAAGTTTCTGGCCGTGCCCGGCATGGTAAAGGGCTGGACCAGCACGGTGATCGCGGTGTTGTTTATCGGCGGCGTTCAGCTTATCTCGCTGGGCATCATTGGCGAGTATGTCGGACGGATTTACGGAGAAGCGAAGCGTCGTCCGCTGTACGTGGTGCGGGAAAGAATGGGGTTTGAGGCACAGAACCAGCCTGTGGCGCGGAACCTTCGCCCCAGGATCGCCGCGAGCCGCTGAAAGGAAGCCGGTAGCTTATCGCTGGCTCAACCATCGGAGAACGAGCTTGGCAGAATTCGATACCATTGCTGAAAATTACCGGGAACTGGTGGACCAGAATGTCCGCGTCACTGGGGAGTCTTCAGACTATTTTGCGGCGTATAAGGCGGAGTACATCGCTCGCAGGGTCGCACCGCGCGGGGCCGGCAAATTGCTTGACTATGGCTGCGGCGTCGGCCTGCTTTCGAGACACCTCAAGAGCTGCCTGGTCGAGCTGCGCATCGACGGGTTTGACGTTTCACGGGGTAGCCTAGACCGCGTGGATGAGGGCCTGCTTGGCCAGGGAATCTTCACCTCGAATCTAAATGAGCTTGGCAAGGACTATGACGTCGTGGTGCTGGCCAACGTGCTGCACCACGTCAAGCCGAAGGATCGCCAGGCTTTGCTCGGAGAAGCAATCTCGCGCCTTGCTGACGACGGCAAGCTGGTGGTCTTCGAGCACAACCCCATCAACCCACTGACCCGCTGGGCGGTATCGCAGTGCCCGTTTGATGGGGATGCCGTCCTGCTACCGAAGCAGGAGACCCAGAGCCATCTTCGGAGCTGTGAACTACACATACTGCGTCGAGAATATGTGGTGTTCTTCCCGAGATGGCTGGCGTTGCTGCGACCTCTCGAGCCATCTCTGAGCTGGTGTCCGCTGGGGGCCCAATACGCCGTTGTTGCCGCTAGGCGTCCTCGCTGACCGTGCCGGGACGTTAGGGCGGGTTCTAGCCGCCCTAGGGCAGCGCGAGCTTTAGAAGGTAGAAATTGGTTGAGTCTGGGCGTCACCAAATAGCAGGGTGAGGGCGATGCAGTGTCCACAAAGGAGAACGGTTTCGCGGCTACGCCGCGGGGAAGCCCGCGCCACGAATTCGGAAAATTCTCTTAACTTGTTTCTTGTTAGCAATTTACACGGAGCAGGGTTAAGGCGGGAATTGGCGTCCGAGATGCATACCAGGTAGGGATTGAAGTAGGTACGGGTCTCTGTGCCCAATACGCTTTTTTTATATGGCAAGGAGAAAGAGAAAGATGAAGAACCTTCTGTTGCGGCTTTGGAATGAAGAGGAAGGCCAGGACCTCACGGAATATGCACTTCTACTGGTCCTGCTGACCTTGGCGGCGGTCACTACGCTGGGTGGACTTGCGACAGCCATCAATGGCGTGTTTCGCAACGCAACAACGAACCTGACAACTCCGACCTGAGGACGTTCCCGGAACTCTGGCGAGCAAGTATGCGGGTGTTCATAAACTACTGTGGCGCAACTGGAACTCAGCCCTCCAGGGTCCCACAGGCGGTGGGTCCCAGCTCGGGCATTTTACGTCCCCAACTGTGTAATCCTGGAGAAACTAAAGTGAAACAACTGCTCAAGAGACTATGGCAGGAAGAAGAAGGGCAAGACCTCACCGAGTACGCGCTGCTGCTGGTGTTACTCACGCTGGCGGCGGTTGGCACGCTGAATGGCTTGGCCACAGCGATCAACGGAGTGTTTGCCAACGTTACGACGAACTTGACCACACCCACGTAAAGTGGCGGCGATCGAGTGGCACGGGTACGACAGGAGAGCATGGTGCCCAAACGCGGACGCAGCTCCACTCGATGTTTCTAGATGCTCAGGGATCTCCGTTTTTCCATGAAAGCGCAACAGACCATCTGGGTGCTAACCATCGGCCTTACACTGCTTGCCGGTTGCGTGGACTTTCGCACGCACCGGATTCCGAACTGGCTCACGGTCCCGGCAATGTGTGCAGGCGTTAGCCTGCGCGCGGTGCTGGGCGGCTGGCCCGGAGCGTTGGCTGCGCTCGAGGGAGCTGGGCTGGCACTGATCCTGCTGCTGCCGCTGGTTTCGATGCGGGCCTTGGGAGCAGGGGACTGGAAGTTGATGGGCGCGGTGGGAGCCTTTCTGGGGCCTGTGCTGTTCTTGTTCGTTCTGGTTGGAAGCATCTTTGT
>Ga0207098_10345_pt1 | contig 14734 bp, 11 predicted proteins | sample Alteio_BWMinHeat_84_FD_153548 | JGI IMG/M metagenome (GOLD analysis project Ga0207098, IMG submission 153548) | Enriched cells from forest soil in Barre Woods Harvard Forest LTER site, Petersham, Massachusetts, United States -... | ecosystem: Environmental > Terrestrial > Soil > Temperate forest >...
GAAGAGTGCAGTAGCAGAAAAATGGCCGGCACCGGTGAAAAAAGCTGAGACTCCGATACAGACCCCCCAGCCGGAAAGGGCTCCTGCCAATTCGGTTATCCCTGAACAGACTGTGCAGGCACAAACAACGGGGACTCAAGTTGCGCCCGAAGTTGCAAATGCTAAGATCGACCAAATTCCCGCAGAGCAGCATAAGGCCTTCAGTATTTTAGAAATTGCGCCCGTTTTTACTTTTACGCGACTGGACGCCGTAGATAGCATCAGAAATACATCGTCCATCTTAATATCTGGCCTAAACTATGGCTTTAGGTTTTCCGCGACACAGGTCTGGAGTGACCGCTTCAAAACGATCGAGACTTTAGGACTCCAAGAGATATCGCTATTACCTTCAAATGAATCCGTACCTATTTTGAACTCGGCACAAACGTATAGTCAAATGGGATTGGGGTTGAAGTGGAAGGTCTTTTCAGGTTCGGATTTTGAATTTGGAAGTATGGCTACCATGCAACAAGATATGTTTTCACATGGCAGTAGCACTTCAGCTGGTCTACAAATTGATAGGCTCTTTGTTCCTAAATTAGAGTTAAATAGTACAATACCAATATTTAAAAGGGACATGCTGGATTTGACAGCAGAATTGAAAGGGTTTCTCTTATTACCAGCAACCTCAGATCTTTTTACCGTTAATATGGGCTCAGGCTACAGTGGTAAACTTTGGCTAGGTCATGAGTTTACTTCCAGTTTTTTCAAAGTCGGCGCTACCTATTTGAAACAGAATCAAGCCAGTTCGATTTTTCAACAGCAGCGTACGGACCTTGGAATTGAAATTGCCGTAGGATGGGCGTTCGGTAAACCCGCTTCTAATTAAAGCTTCTCACAGTAAATCAATGTGCGTCGAGTATGGGACCGCCAGAACGTTTAGTTGGCTTAATAAGCGCTAGTGGAATAAGTCCCGCACCTACGATGACCGCGATCACCCAACACAGTTGTTCGAAACTCATTATAAAGACCTGGTGTTTCATTTGTGTAGAGAGGCCGGTTGCGGCAATGGTAGTCGAGTTCCAAAGGCCCACTTGGCTCATTAATTTACCACTGGGTAGAGTCAGGGCCCGTTCATAAGCATGGTAGGCGGACGAATTTAGTGCATTAACATGATATAGAAGATCATTGTGATTCTGAGCACTGAAACGGGTGATGAGTGTGTCCAACGAAGCAATTCCGATGCTGCCACCCATTTGCCGAAAGAAGTTTTGCATCCCAGAGACTTGGCCCAGTTCAGCACCTTCAAATTCTCCTAGGACGAGCTGGTTAATGGGGATGAACAAAAAAGCTAATGCCACTCCTCGAATAATCAGAGGAATCAAAATCTGAGTTGGACCGGTGTCCATAGTAAAACGAGTCATTACAAGTACTGATGCTTCGCCTATGACAATACCGATGAGAACCAAGAATTTTAGATTCACTTTCGACGCTAGCATTCCCACTGGAAGCATAAAGAGAGCAGTGACGAGAGATCCAGGCATAAATAACAACCCGGTTTGTGTGGCTGTCATATTCGGCAGTACTCTGGATGCAAAGATTGGGACTGCAAACGTCAAGGCATAAAGCATGATACCCAGCGAGAGCATTAATGCGGTGCCAGATCTTAGAACGTTTCGCTTGAAAAGTCTTAGGTTCATGATTGGATTGGAAACTTTAAGTTCCCAATAGATAAAAGTGGCAATTCCAGCTATTGCAGCCACTGTGCAAGCACGGATTCCGAAGGAATCCCACCAACCATCCGTTTGGCCTCGTTCAAGAACGTACTGAAGACTTCCTACTCCGATACAGAGTAAGAGCAAGCCCCACCAATCCACACCTTTCTCTTGGTTTTTTTCCCAAGATACATCTTCAACATTTTCCCAGGCCAGTGTAGCGGCAAGAATTCCGATCGGGACATTGACATTAAAAATCGATCGCCAGCCATAGTTATCGGTTAAATATCCACCCAAAGTAGGGCCAAGCGCTGGCCCGACCATTACACTCAATCCGAAAATAGCCATCGCAAGTCCACGCTTTTCGGCAGGAAATGATTCTTGAATCAAAGTTTGTGAAGTGGGCAACAGGGCGCCTCCTGCAAGACCTTGAATAATTCGAAAGACAACTAGACAAGTGAGGTTAGGTGCCATGCCACACGCAAAGGACGCTGCAGTAAACATCAAAATTGCACTTGTGAAATAGCGCCTTCGACCTAAGCGTGATCCGAGCCAAGCTGCAATCGGAAGGACAATCGAGTTAGCGATCATATAGCCAGTAGTTACCCAGCTAATTTCATCGAGTGTTGCGCCTAGGTTTCCCATCATTGTTGGAATGGAAACGTTTACGATAGAGGTATCGATAATTTCGAGCAAAGAAGCGATCGCCGCGGTGAGGACTATCAGTACAATTCGTATGTTCATTGGGGGTCTCCCATTAACTCAGCGGACTCTAATCTTCACTTCTGCCGAAAGCCCCGATTGTAATCGATCCACATCATGCTCACTGAGATTCAAAAGCTTGATCCGAACAGGGACCCTTTGAACCACTTTTGTGAAATTGCCGGTAGCATTGTCTGGCGGAATGATGCTGAAGGTGGCACCCGTCGTGGGGCTGATGCTTTCTACTTCTCCTTCGAATGCGCGACCTGGGAGAGCGTCCACCTCGATATAGGCTTTCTTGCCTTCAGTCACTAGGTTCATGTCCGTTTCCTTAAGATTTGCGACTACCCAGCGCTTCGATCCTTCCACAAATCCGAGTAACGGTTGACCAACAGATGCAAGCATTCCTACTTCAAATGACTTGCGGCCTACTGTACCGTCAGTAGGAGCGGTTACTTTTGTGTATTCGAGGTTCAGTCTTGCCAAGGCCACTTGTGCTTCGGCGGCCTTCAACTTCTGCTGCTGCGATTTAAGCTGAATATCGGTTGCATCTAGTCTTTCTTGCGTTGAAGCGCCCTTGCGAAAAAGAGCCAGCGTTCGGTTATAGTTGATTTCGGCGCCGCGAACCTGAGCCCCGAGAGAACCTTGGTCGGCCTTCAATTGTTCGAGCTGCGCCTGAAAGTCGTCAGGTTTGATCTCTACCAGGACTTTGCCAGCTTTCACTTTCTGATTCTCTTCAACATTCGCTTTCACAATAATTCCAGAAACTTTTGGGGAGAGCAAAGTGGCCTGCGCTTGGACCATGGCATTGTCTGTCTCTATGTAGAAGTAGCTTTCATAAGCCAGGTAGAGAACGAGGGCTAGGGCAATGGCACCGACTCCAGAAATTAAAATTTGTTTTTTAGACATAGGGTTCGCATCAGATGCAGTCTCGGTTCCAAATAGTTTGTCTTTTACAGCAGCCAAAGATCCCATTTTAAATTTCCTTCCCAAGGGCCAACTCAAGACGAATTTGTGCTTCGGCAGCATTCATCTGCGCGTTGACCACACCCTGTTTCGATCGGAACAGATCCAGCTCAGCGTCCAGTGTCTCAGTGCTCGTGCGTGTGCCCGCACGCTCTTCTTCCTTCGCGAGGCGAACGCTTTCCTCGGAACGAGTAACGTCGAATTTTTTTGAAGTGTAGTGATCGGTATTACTCAGGTAGCGGCGCTTCCAATAATCAAAGTCGTACGGCACTTGCAGTTTCGCCGACTGAGTGGCTTTTTCCGATTGGACAGCAGCATAGGATGCTTCTCGTTCGCGAGCCAGAGCAACTCCTCCATCAAATAAATTCCATTTTACAAATACACCAAAGTTGTAGGAGTTGAGATAATTTCCAGTATTTTGGACAGTCTTATCAAATATCTGTGAATCGTAGAGCGTATAGTTTGCAGCAAGGGAGACGGATGGAATAAACCAACCTGCTGCCGCCTGTCTGGCCTTCTCAGCCGCTTCAGCTCTTAGGTTCAATGCCCTAATATCGGCTCGCTCCACCGGAATTTCTTTCAAGCGCAGGTCTTTTACTTTAGCGGCATCGGGAATTGGCAAGACTCCCTCTAAGGACCGGTCATCCGCTTCGAGCCCCAAAAGCTGTGTGAGCTTTCTTCGTGCGGTCGCATAACTATCTTCTGCATCGATTAAGTCTGCGCGTGCTTCGTTCAGTTGCACTTGCACCCGAAGAACGTCGTAGTTTGTGGCAGCTCCTCCATGTTTGCGTACTTCGATCTGCTTCAGGTGGTCTTCCAATGTCTTGACGTTCTGTTTCGCCACGTCCTGCAAACTGATCGCCGCAAGCGTCCGATAAAAAGAAAGACGAATGTCCTCGTGCAATTGGAATTCAGCCTGAGAAAGCTCTGCAATGGAAGCATCTTCTTCGTAAGAAGCCGATTGAAGTTTTCTAGTACTTGCGAAGCCGTCAAATACAGGAATCGTTACATCGAGGGAAGTTACATTAATAGGATAGAAACCAGGAAAAGAGAGGAAGGCTCCACCGAAATTGATACCGGTAATGGAGTACTTGGTATCGAAGTAATGGAGTGCACTGGCTGAAATTTTTGGAAGAAATCCTGCTCCAAAGGCTTCGAAATGGCGCCATCCGTATTCAGACCGGGCAGCACGCACGCGTTGAATATCCGGAGATCGCTCCATTGCTTCTATCAGCGCTGCATCTAAGTTCAACGGAGCTCGTGGTGTCGGCGGTGCATCGAACTGAGAACTATTGGAGGAGGTTGTCCTCTGAAAATCCTCGTCTTGTCCGTCAGGGCCAAGAGTATTTCCCCGCGCATTTTCAAGATGAAATGGAACGAAAATTACCAGCAAGAATACAAAGAAAGCCGAATTCTTCATATTCATTAAAGTATGAACTAAACAAAAAAAGTAGTCAAGCGCTTGCTTACCGAGATATAATATAATATAATAATTTTAAGTGGTTACATGATAAAATTTTTTTAGACAAGTTAAGCCGCACTATTTTTAATTCTTACGTTATTTAAAATTTCTATCTAGACGCATTTTTGACGAGGAGGTGGCCCTAAATGTCCGTAGCGATGAAAAAAAAGCGAAACCAGGAAGACACTAGGGCAAAGCTACTAGACGCAGCACTAGATATTTTTTCAAAAAATGGCTATGACGCAGCAACCACCCGAAACATAGCAAAGAAGGCAGGAGTAAACGAATCCCTGATCCATCGCTACTTCAAAAGCAAGTTAGGATTGTTTCTTGCTCTTAGACAGCATTTCCGTGCGAATCTGACAAAGCAGTTTCTGTCTTATGAAGCAAGTGAAAACCTGGAAGAAGAGTTAGTTCGATTTATGAAATCTCGACTCCAGGGTACGAAACGTGAAAAAAAATTCTTAAAACTAGCCATTTCGCAGGCCATCCTCAATCCCAAAGTACGTGAGGACGTCCAGAAATACGCGAATTTAAAGCCGCCGGCCTTAGTGGAACGGTTTGATAAACTACGTCGTATCGGGCAGATCCGTATGGATGCTGATTTAGATCAAATAATAGACATTCTTCATCTAGTCGGATTTTCCTTTAGCTGTTTAATAGATATTATTGAATGTATGCCAAAAGAAGGCTCTGAAAAAATGATCAGGACTGCGGTCAAACTCCTTTCGGAAGGGCTTCGGCCGCGATTGTAATTTGACAAAACCGATTAGAAGCCTCAAGGATGAAGAATGCTCAGGAATTCTTCTACTTTGGAATTTGCTCGCAAAAGAAGATTGCCTAGAAACATGCTTTCAGTTGTTATGCCGAGAGCTGACTCAATAGACTCCGTTCAACTTCCGATTTCAGAGCTTTTGGACTCTCTGAGTGCTGAAATAAGATTTCCATAAAATTTATTTTGTGTTGTGTCGCATAGATCTAGAATAAGTCGTCTGCCAATGATTGATAGTTACACGGAGCAATTTAATATATTCAAGTCTTTAGCATCTTTGAGGACAAGATTTGATTGAGCGAGAGAATTCTGCTTAAGAATATGTAAGACTATGCTAAAACAGCCTAAGAGGGAGAATATAGATGAGACTTAAAAAAATGAAAACTTTCGTTATCCTTTTGTTCGCAGTCTTATCATTTAATTTTTCGATATCGGTATTTGCGGCCAAAGTTGGCGAGCCAGCGCCTTCTTTTTCAGCTCCAACAGTGAGTGGCAAAGAAGTGAAGCTATCCGATTATAAGGGAAAGTATGTCGTTCTCGAATGGCACAACAATGGATGCCCCTACGTGAAGAAGCACTATGACAGCGGGAATATGCAAAGACTCCAAAAAGAGTGGACAAAGAAAAAAGTTGTGTGGCTCACCGTAATTTCATCTGCAGAAGGCAAACAAGGGTTCGTTACTGCAGACGAAGAGAAGAATTTTCTACAGGACAAGAAGGCACATCCCACCCAAGTTGTTTTGGATAGCGAAGGCACTGTTGGCAGTCTCTACGAGGCTAAGACAACGCCTCATATGTTCGTAGTTAATCCAAAAGGAATTTTAATCTACAATGGTGCTATCGATGATCAGTCCGGAACCGACGCGGAGGAAATCCCAAAGGCTGAGAATTACGTTTCGAAGGCGCTGACAGAAGCCATGGCTGGAAAATCGGTTTCGGTTCCTTCGACTAGACCATACGGCTGTTCGGTTAAATATAAAGAGTAGCGTAACCATAAATGTTTTTATCAGCTCTTTTTTGGATCAGCCTCGTTTTTGCTCAAGAGCAAGAGTCTAACCTACCGACTCATGTGACCGCGGAAATAGTGAGCGAAACGGAATCGGTACAGGCAGGTGGTAAAACCACAATTGGAATACATTTTCAAATAGAGAAGGGCTGGCACCTCTACTGGAAAAACCCGGGGGATTCGGGCGATCCGCCGCGAGTCAGCTGGCAACTCCCGAAAGGCGTTGAAGCTGGGAAGATCCTATGGCCTGTTCCGACTAGGATCTCGGTGGGCAAATTAGCGAATTTTGGATACGGCGGTGATTTGCTTTTGATGGTTCCGCTCAGTGTGAGTCGGAATGGGGCCACGATTCGGCATTCAAAACTTGATTTACATGCTCGAGTGAAATGGCTTGTGTGTCGCGACATCTGTATTCCGGGCCACGCCGACCTGACGCTCAGTTTGCCCGTTTTGCCAAAAGCGAAGAGGGAAAAACCAAGACCTTCCGTGGCGAGTGGACTCTTTGAAGAAGCGCGGCGGAATTTACCTATAGCATTGCCGAAAGCCTGGGAGGTATTGGCTGAAGCAAATTCGAGCGAGTTCTTGATCAAAGTGAGAGCTGCCGGAGAGCCGCTTTCATTGGATAGCTATTTTTTTCCGGATATCCCCGATCAGATCGAAAACGGAATATTGCAACGAGTGTCGGGTGGTAGTGATCAACCTTTGCAGATTCGAATTAAAAAATCTGATCAATTTAATCAAAGCGACCAGTCATCTGGGCGACTTCGTGGACTGCTTAAGGTGGGATTGCATGCCTACGAGGTGGATTTACCTGTCTCACAAACTCTATCGGAATTGCAAGGACTGGAACTGCAGAAGACGGGGTCTCTCTTATATCAGAATATTTTTCTTCTCCAAGCCCTCGTAATGGCTTTTTTGGGAGGATTGATATTAAATCTCATGCCGTGTGTATTTCCGGTGCTCTTTATTAAAGCACTCAGTCTAGTGAATCAGGTCAGCGAAGGGGATAAACGGGCGATAAAAATTCACAGCCTTTTTTACACCTTTGGAATTATCTTTTCGTTCTGGCTTTTTGCGGGGTTGATTTTCTTGTTTCAAGCCGGAGGGTCGCGATTAGGCTGGGGATTTCAACTTCAGTCTCCCACTTTTGTATCACTCTTGGCGAGTGTCTTATTCGTTTTTGCATTGAATCTTTTTGGTGTATTTGAAATGGGAACTTCTCTGATGGGATTTGGTTCTCAGCTGACGGAAAATAAAGGTTATTTTGGATCCTTTATGACAGGAGTTCTCGCAACAGTAGTGGCCACACCCTGCACAGCTCCCTTCATGGGAACAGCGCTTGGTTTTGCTTTGAGTCAACCCTCACTACTAGTAATCGGAACGGTATTTACAGCGTTAGCTTTAGGGTTGGCGGCTCCCTACTGCGCTCTTTCTCTCATTCCAAACCTAGGAAAGTTGCTTCCGAAACCCGGACGGTGGATGGAGACTTTTAGACACCTGATGGCTTTTCCCATTTTAGGAACTGTAATCTGGCTCTATTGGATCCTTGGGATAGAAGCTGGTCCCGGCTGCCAACTGAGACTATTGATTGCTATTTTGATTTTGAGCTGTGCGGCCTGGGCTTACGGTCGTTGGAAATCGTTTATTACAAAAACGATAGTCCTTATTTTAGTTGCCGTTGCCGTTTATGGTCAGATTTTTGAATTTAATCGAAATCGATGGGTTTTGACCCAATCGACTTTCTGGCAAACTTTCTCCCGGGAAAGAGTTAAAAGTCTGGTGGCCCAAGGAAAGCCAGTTTTTATCGATTTTACAGCGGCGTGGTGTATTACTTGTAAAGTCAATGAACGCATCGCGTTTACGGATTCCGTCATGGAGACTATGACCAGGAAGGGCATTGTGGCCATGAAGGGTGATTGGACGAACTCGGATCCTGAAATTACACTTACATTGGAAGAATTTGGTCGGAACGGTGTGCCTCTTTATGTTCTTTACACGGGTAAGAAAGGGCGACCACCGATAATTCTGCCACAGATTTTAACCCCTGGAACAGTCTTGAACGCTATAGAACAACTCAAAAGCGAGTCGAAGTGAGAGCAGGAGTTTTTTCATTCCGCCATCAAAGTCTTCGCTTTACGCAATTTAATTTGAATTCGGGTGCCGTGGTGAAGTGGATCCTCTTCCGGTGTCTTGGATTCAACATTGAGGCTGCCGCCATAACTCTCAACAACTGTTTTGACAATAGGCATACCAAAGCCCGTACCGGATTCGCCTGCAGTACCTTTTCTGGTGGTCTGCTTTGAAGGGTCAAAGAGTTGGTTTAGAAGGTCGGCGGGAATTCCAATTCCATTGTCGATAATTCCAATATTCCAATAATCATCTCCATCGCGAACGGAAATTTCCACGGTCCCGCCTGATTGGGTAAATTTAATAGCATTGGAGAGTAGATTGTTCAGCACCTGGTAGGTCAGTCCCGCTCGATCCGCGAGAACTAAAATTGTGTCTTCCCGAGGTGGAAACTTCGTATTCCAGTGAATTCTTTTGGCGACCAACGCTTCGGTTTGCAAAAAAGTAATATCCCTAATTACATCTCTTAAATCGACCGCTCCGCTGGATTGAAAAGTCTCGTTAATGCTTTGGGTGTGGTCAATCAAATCGACACAAGCTTTTGCGGCTCGCAAAGCTTCTGAAATCTCCGGATCACCTGGGTACTGGGAAAGGATCTGGTAAATTCGGAGTAAGGGACTGGTTGCGGAACTATTTAGAGTCGCTAAAAGTCTCAATTTCCGCTTTCGCCCATGTGCAGCCAAACTTCTGAAGCGTTGATTCTGCTTTTTTACGTGATTGATTGCAAAAATAAAAATGAGTTGGACTGAACCAAGAGATACGAGTCTTGCTAGAGCATTTGCATCTGGCGACAGCACGGTTGGGAAGACAATTCCAAGGCGACGACAAATTTCGAAACCGATAGCGACTAATGAGAAAATCGCGGTCGAAAAACCTGCAAAATCGATGGACAAAACTATTCCGGAAAAGACAGGTACTACTGGCCACATAAAAAATATGGGACTTTCAATACCGCCAGTAATTCTAATGGCCGAAATCGCGGCAATCAAACTTGTTAACAACATCAGTGCAGCACATATAGTAACTGATCTTGTTTTTTTAAAGATCCACCAGGCGATCAGACCCGGACCGGCAACGCCCAAATGGTAGGTAGCCAGCTCAGTCTGTCCTAAGAGGATATAGAAAAGTGTAAAAAAGAAGAACAGGCCAGTAATTGCGATGGTGGTAAAAATAAATAGAGAATGAATCAATGTTTCTTCTGAGTCTCGTTTCCCGAAAGCGTGGATGTGGGTATAAGTACGAGCACCAGCCTCTTTCGAAGTATGAGCCTCAGTGTCTCGAACGTTCGAAATTTGTTCATAACATAAATAGATTATATCGAGTACATCTTGCCAGGGACCGTCCGGGTATTTCTGGCTTTTGAATATGGCTTGAATTCTGTATTGAAGAGTCATTAGAGGACTGCTGAGATCGTGTGAAAGGGTTCGCACGACCTCCGTGATTTTTTCACTCTGCTTTCTAATAATCTCTCTGAGATTTGAATTAAGTTTTCGAATGAAATATACCGAAGCGAGCAGAACCACCTGGACGGTACAGATCATCGCAATTCGGACATCTTCCCCTACTCCTGGCGGCGCATGGCTTGGAATGGAGACGCCTATTTTATATGCAACATAGAATAAGATGGCAATCCCAATGTGAAATAGAGTCCAAAAGGCGGTCCAATAAAATGATATGGTCATTAAGGCCAATATGGAAATCACCGGCCACGAAAGAAGGATAGGGGAGTATATTCCGCCTATAACAATTGTTCGGTAGGCCGTGGCAGGAGCACTGATAGCGATCATGGCATGTACGGCTGTGTCTATAGATTTTGTTTTTCTATAAATCAAATTGCTGACGAATACATTTAATACGATGATGGCTTCGCCAAAGGCTAGTTCATAGAATTTGAGACGTAAGGAATTCACTCCGAAGGAAGTAAAAACTGCCAATGTAATGAGACAGGCAAATTGCCAGTACTGATGTACTAAAATGGATTCCGGATCGTTCCGATCGCCGTATTGCGGGATGGCTCTATTGAAAAAATTCAGTAAAGAATTTCGTGCTCTTATAGAAACGGAATGAATCAAGCTCTAGCTTTTTTCCTCATAAAATCAATCAATGTTTCAACCACAGTTTCGATATTCGCAGGTTTTGTAAAGGCTTTTTGGATCGATCGAGCTATTGTCCCGAGAAGCTCTTTATTTAACGAGCCACTTAACACAATGATTACACTATTAATACAGGGACCATTAGAACGAACGACTTCTATCACTTGGTGGCCCATGCGTTTCGGAAGATTCATGTCGATGACAATTCCATCAAATGCCTGGTTATTTGCCTTTCTTAAAGCATCGGCACCATCTGGTGCGATGATGGCTCTTATACCCTTGGCTTTCATTGCATCGAAGAGTGCTTTTTGTAACAATTCATCATCTTCAACAATCAAGACAATATAATCATTCTCCGGTTCAATTTTTTGTTTCATTGCTCACTAATATTATGACTTATTGGCTCCTGAGTGCAACTTTTTCGTCTGGCCAGAGTGCAACTAAGGTTCCTCTGCCGCCAGAGCCCGTTAGTTTAACGGCAAGCGCTCCCTGCGATAAGAGTTCTTGTTCTAAGTCGGCTACGGATTGAGGGAGTAATCCCCATGCTTTGAAGCATTCGTGAGCCAGTCGCATTGCATTGGCAACCCTCTTCAGTCCTTGTCCTCTATTATCATTTGCATATTCTACAAGGCCCTGTTCGGCTTCGGAGGTGGCAAAAGCCATCTGTTCGTCAAGATGACTTGCCAGGATAGCATCTTTCTTTTCGAGCGCTTCTACTAAGTGAACGGAGTCTTTGACTGTGCTCTTTAAACCGGCGTCATGAAATGTAAAATGAGGTAGAGTCTTCAAACTTAGTTTTCTTACCTCTACCTTACTGCTGAGGCCTTCTCTATCCTGCGTCGTGAGCAAAGAAACCGGTTCGTCATAAAAGACAGCAGCAATATCGAATCTACTGCTACTTCCATGCAGTTTGTTTGTAAGTTGAGCAGCTAGTGCACAAATTTCCCGATCAGACATAGGTTCAAAAGCAGCAAGGAGGCGTACCAGGCCGACACAGAAAGCTGCGGAAGAACCCAAACCACCTTCTTTCGGAATATTTCCATAGATGAATACCCTTCCGTGCATTCCGTCGAGCAATTTCCTCCAGGTATCTTCTTTTTTCAATTGAGTGAGAATCGGTTCAATAAAATTTGCTACTTGTGCAGGAAAAAAGCGAAGTCCCCCGGAATCCAAGCTTTCAAATTCAATTGTGAGATTTATATCGTTTCGGGGCAATGCTAGTGCACGAAAGTCCCTAGATACCGAATGTTCTCCTGCTAACACCCATTTGTCAGGTATTTCCAATTTAACGTTTCCAAGTCCTTGAATACTAAGACTTAAATCGAGCCACATACACACCCCCCTGCGTCGTTAAGCTGTATCTATAACAGAAGTATAGCTGTATTTTGATGCGTTGTGTCGTGTGTCTTTTTTTACTGAGTCAAATTTGACTTTCAGATAAAATTGCTGCCAAGGAATAGCCGATTGTAAATGGCCCAGAATCGTCATCGATGGGTTAGAGGCGTTGAATTTGCAGAGGAAATATTGATTGGCAGGTATCGTGAGGACAAATATGGAGCAGCATGAAGGAATTCTTATAATTGAAGATGACGAAGACATCCAGGAGTCGATCAGGGATCTATTAGAATTAGAGCAGTATAGTGTTAAAACCGCTTCTAATGGAAAAGACGCTCTAAAAAAATTGGAGACCGCGCCACTACCTAGTTTGATTCTTCTGGATCTATTTATGCCTATAATGGATGGAAAACAATTTCTATTAGATCTTCAGCGCTATCGACCAGATCTACTCAAAACTATCCCTATTATCATTCTTACCGCCGCCCCCATGCAGGGTGAAATGGCTCAGTCTATTAAGGGCTTGGTTGCCGAGTTCGTGAAGAAGCCGGTCAGTGCTGAGACACTCTCTCAGATAGCGGCGAAATATTGTAAAAGAAAATGTGTCGCATAATCTAAGAAACGCCCTATTAACGCATTCTGTCACAGTCTTTATGTATAGTTTGTTTGCAATTAATGTTAACTGATCCGCAATCTACTCCTGATCACGTTCATGAGGCTTTCGGCTGGTTTTTCTGCCGTTATAAAAATCGTTCATAAGAAGTCAAAAAAAAGTGCGAGTTGCGGCTTTTTAGAGTAAGCACTACAGAATTACGATTTCTCGGAAATCGAAATATTTAAATAATTTAGGGGTAATTATGACGACAAGTGCCGTTCCATTAAATGCAAAACCAAAATTGTCACTTACCGGTAGCCATTTTACCTCGGAACGGCTCTTCAAAGCGGAGATGTCCCAGATTTTCCATAAGAGTTGGGTGTTTGCGGGACTTGCTGAAAAGATACCTAATAGTGGAGATTATTTTGTTACAGATGTCGCTGGCGAGAGTATTATCGTTTTGAGAAAGCGAAGTGGCGATATTGCGGCGTACTATAATGTTTGTCGTCATCGCGGGACTCGCCTTTGTAATCCAGATCACGAAAAGCTAAACGAAAAAGGTCAGAAGGCTCTTTCTGGTCAATTCACGGGCCATTTTCGTGGAACTATTACTTGCCCTTATCACGGCTGGAGCTACGATCTGGACGGGAAACTGCTGGGTGCGAGATGTATGAATGAGGTGAGTGGCTTTGAACAGAGCGAGTATCCACTGCATCGTGTTGCCGTGGCAGAGTGGGAAGGATTCATATTTTTGAATTTATCGGAAAATCCGCCGCCACTGAAAAACCAGTTTGTTCCTATTGAAGGCAAGTTTTCCGCGTATCGGATGAAGGAGCTTCGTGTAGCACGGCATTTGGAATATGAAGTGAATGCAAATTGGAAGATTCTGATTCAAAACGCTTCGGAATGTTACCACTGTTCCTTGGTACACCCGGCCCTAGAGAAAGTTTCGAATTCTCAAAGTGGAGAGGTGGATTTTTTAGAAGGTGCTTTCATTGGTGGTTACGCGAATTTAAAACAGGGGATGCGCAGTCTGACTTTTAACGGTCGTTATGCCGCGGCTCCGATAGAAGGAGTTGCAGACACAGATTTGGAACGAATCTACTACTATCATATATTTCCAAATATGTATTTGAGTTTACATCCGGACTACGTGATTGCTGACACCATCAAGCCGATCGGAGTACGAAAGACTCTCATTACTTGCGATTTTTTATTTCACCCGGATGCTATGAACCGACCTGACTTTCGTCCCGATGAGGCCGTCGAGTTTTGGGATCTTACAAATCGGCAAGATTGGAAGATCTGTGAGATGACGCAGGAAGGGGTTAGTTCGCAAGCTTACCAGCCCGGATACTATTCAGAGGAAGAGGAATTGATTTATTCCTTTGACCAAGAGTACCGTCGTGCGATGGGCACCTTATCTTTTTAATGGGGAGGACTTCTACCAATGACAACAAGTACTGTTAATCATTCCAACTCGAATCATTCAAATTTGACAAATCTGAGGCACACACTTTCAGCACCCTATTTTACGTCAGATCGTATTTTTGCCACGGAGCTTTCGCGTATTTTTTCCAAGAACTGGGTTCAGGTAGGGCGTATGGAGCAGATTCCAAACAAAGGGGATTATTTTTTAACAAACGTTGCTGGCGAAAACCTGATTATACTCAAAAATAGAAACAATGATCTCGCCGCTTTTTATAATGTCTGCCGGCATCGTGGCACCAAGATTTGTTCGAACGAAAATGGCGAAACGGGTCATTTCCCAGGAACGATCAGTTGTCCTTATCATGGTTGGACATATGATCTCTCAGGTCGTTTGATAAGCGCGCGTTGTATGCAAGACGTAGATAATTTTGAAATGAACTCCTTTCCTTTACATCCGGTCGCAGTGGGCGAATGGGAGGGTTTTATTTTTATTAACTTGATGGAAAATCCTCCGCCGCTTTCAAATAAATTTGCGCCTTTCGGCGATCGAT
>Ga0207098_10351_pt1 | contig 14601 bp, 12 predicted proteins | sample Alteio_BWMinHeat_84_FD_153548 | JGI IMG/M metagenome (GOLD analysis project Ga0207098, IMG submission 153548) | Enriched cells from forest soil in Barre Woods Harvard Forest LTER site, Petersham, Massachusetts, United States -... | ecosystem: Environmental > Terrestrial > Soil > Temperate forest >...
TCCGGAATTTGAACGCTAGCAGCCCGTGGCAGAAATCTCAGTTTTGATGAGCGGGTTTCAGTTGGGGCGGTGGCGCTGCGGCATTCAAAAACGGTTCTTATAGTGAGCGGCCGCTTGCAAACGCGTCAGATGGAACCACCAGTAGCCGGATCAGAGCGTAAATTGCGTTCAAATGAAGCGTCGCGAGGTCTTGAAGCCCCCGCGGCGTACCTTTGCCGAAACTTTGGCGCAGGACCAGACTGAGATTGAAGCCGCCAACGTGAATCAACAGACGCTTCAATATGTTTTCCCGACCGCGAAGATGAAGCCTCCTCATTCCACCCGTTTCGTAGCAATGCGCAAAGGGCCGTTCCACCATCATCCCTCGTCGACGTAGCAATCTCTTGCCGCGATTCCCACGAATGCGGCGGCGATTGGCGTACACGGCCTCGCGCTCTTTGTCCTTGCCGATCCAGTTCCGCCGGCCGCGGTTGGGTTCTGAGATGTAGGTGCGAACTCCCAACTCCGCCAAATCGGTCAACATCGCATTGCTGTGATATCCCTTATCCGTGACGACTTCCGACAACCACTTGTCACTAACCTTGCCAGCCGCTGCGGGATGTTTGATCACCGCTTCCACCTGCTCGGCGGCCGCAATCAACGTTTCCTTGATCGATGTCGTGTCGCCTTCATTGGCTGCCGCCAACGTCACCGCCAACACCGCTCCTGTTTCAAAATCCACGGCGTGCTCCGCCTTGTGCGCCAGATGCGTTCGGCCATCCTTCATCTTCGTGATCTTTGCATCGGGATCGTCCGGATGTTCCCATTCTTCGTTAGAGCCCTTCTTCGCTCTGTCGCGATCGAACTTCGCCAAGTCCTCGCGGTTCGGCGTTTCGATTCCCGATGCCTGCGCCAGCCGTGTCAGAAAATCCTGATAGCCTTCGCCGGTGTCGCGCCGAACGATCGACCGCATTGCGGCGTTCGCTTCCAATGTCGTTCCATCGACGCCAATCGTTTTTCCATCGATCAGGCCGCGTTCGGCCAATAACTTCAATACCCAAGTAAAGACTCGCCCGTGTGTTTCCACGTCCACCAGACGACGCGTCCTCGACACGGTCGAATGATCCGGCGTTTTCTGAGTTAACCCATAACCAAGGAAGTGGCGCAAACTCAACGAATCATCGCACCGCCACGCAATGCCCCGCTCAGAGTCGATTCCTTCGAAGTAGCCCACCATCAACATCCGGAAATAGACACCCGGCGGCAGGCTCGGCCTCCCCATCACTTCACTCTTATAAAAATGGGAACATTCTTCTTCGGCAAAAGCATCGAATCGGTGCTCTTCAAAGATCGCGTTCACTCGTTCGTAAAACGCGTGCCCTCCGCCGCGCGCCAACGCATCGGTGGCCACCCACAGTTGCTCTTGCCGTGCTTTGCGTCTTCCCATTGCCATAGTTACGCCTCGTGCCCAAGATACTCGCAACTATTCCGGACAACTGCGGTCCGATTCGATCATCAAGGATTGTTGTGTGGGGACTTCTACCACGGGCTGCTAGAGGAGGCCGTCATGACAATCGCAGCCGTTGAAATGAAGAAGGAGCGCCGCGGTATCGAGATCGAGTTGTTCGACTCGACCTGCGCACGTATCAAATCAAACTGGCCTGTAACTTTGCCCCGCGGTAACACATCCATCAGCACCACACTGCTGGGCGAAGCGTTGGAAGAAGGACTCGAAGTCAAATGCGATCCGCGCCGCACCGAATTCTTTGAGGTCAAAATCGACGATGTGTGGTTATTTTTCCACATCGCCCATAGCCTTCGCCGGATCTATCTCGTCGTCGCGCTGATAAGGTAACCTGACCGCGTTCGGGGGAATTCATCAGCGGCATCGATGACTCTCACGAGCCTAAAGAATTCAGGTTAGTGGAATGACATACGACAGCACAAAACCAAACTTCCGAACCCATTTAGTTCCGGTGGGCAAGGTACTCGGGGCGTTTGCCCCGAGCGAGTTGCCCACGGTGAAACCGTTGCTGAGTCGTGACTCGCGTCCAAAATGAACGGCCGGTGTCAGCAAAATATCCGATAGTCTGAGCGAGATTCCGGCATCAAAATCTGCCGTCTTGGTAGTCAGATTTGCGCCAACTCCCCCGCTTAGCCAGAGCGAACAGCCGAAGCTGCATGCAGAGTCAAGCCTTTGTAGCCCAGGGATCAAATAGCTGACCAACACTTCGGGTGCCATAACGGACATTTTGTTATCAGTCTCAGTGACGAGCGATACAGCGTTGCCACTACTGTTGAGAACTGGAACGCCGTTTTGAATTTGCGGGCTACTTGCGTAAGTTCGATACACGAGATTCGAGAAACCTAAACCAGCTGAAAAAAGTACATTGTACGAGGTGGCAGTGGTCGTCCACGTAGAGATGGTGCTGTTAGTTTTACTGACAACTTCGATAGCGGTGATTGTCGCTGTCGCGGTCGTAAGTGCTGGAACATCAAAGTAATAGAAGCTATTGCTCACGCTGTCAGGAAGCGCGAGCAGCAAAACATAGGATTGCTGCAACGTCGCTTGCGCTGTTTGAATGGCAGTAATTGCGTTCTTGATTTCGCCATCCCTGGAAATTTCCGCTGAGTACTTTTTCGGATCCTTGATGATAAATGCGTCTAACTCGTTGTATGTCGAAAGTGGCGGGATGAGTTTTAAAGCATCGTTGATTACCGAAATTATCAGGGACTTCTGGTGCGCAAAGCTGTCAACATCACTCTCATCACCGTGATCGGGGTTAATCGGCGTACTAGGTGAGCACCTGTAACCGGCGATGCTCGGCGTTGGCTTGACCGATTCTGGTGGCACGAAGGGGAAGGCAATTTGGTAGCTCTCAAGACAAGCTAAAGCGGCACTCGCGTGATTTACCGAGGCTTGAAGCGAATTTATTGTCTGGATCAACGCGTCTTGGCAGAGACCGGGATTGAATAGCCGTGACGTTGTCTCGCATGCGAGCAAACTTGTATCTAAGAGGAGGGCAGGATTTACTCTTGGCGATAAAGTAATAGCCTGAAGTGGGTTTACAGCATTTTTAATTATGTCGTTACCTGGACTCGGCGGCACGATCTTTGCAAACACAACGGCAGGTGAGATGGTCTCGTTTGGCCGTAGATGCTTTAATCTAATCAAAACACGAGTTCCCGCGTGAACTACCAATGTGGGCGGCGCAACCTCCGCTGCTCGATCAAGGTCCCAATAACACACACCAGAGGGCTTAGGGTCGAGCATTACCGCTGTAGGACCGTCTGGATATCTTGAGTGCGCCACTGCTCGGCACTTAACTAAGTCATTCTTGCTTACCCAACCGTCGAATTGGGCATCTGTTATCTGCGCAGCCTTCATATATTGCTGCGCCGAGCCTGTTAGAGGAAAGAGAATCCCCAAAAGTGTACAAGCCGAAACACGCCAAACACTGTGTCTCATGTCGCAAGTCTCCTCACAAAAAGTAGCCACTGCCTATGCACAAACAAGTAGGGTCGTCTCAAGTGCCACACGATTCTATGCTTCCATATGTGAAGCGAAAGCGAAAATAACCGAAAATATTTGGGCGGACACAACAGCTTTTTAGCCAGCGATAAAAGTGGCTTCGGTGACCTAAGTTTCCTATAATGGCGCCGGTTTTTGGGCGGACATGTATGGATAACTTCGGCGAAATAACGCAGTGCTTAAAGGAGGTGAGGTCGGGAGCCGAAAAAGGCCGGGCGAAGCTTCTTGAACTGGTCTACAGAGAGATGCACAAGATGGCTGCAGCTCACATGAGACGGGAACGGACAGGCCATACCCTGCAGACCACGGCGCTAGTTCACGAAGCTTATTTGAAACTTATGGATCGCGATGATTTACAGAATAAGGGACATTTCATGGCCGTGGCATCCCAGGCGATGAGGCGGATCTTAGTGGACCACGCACGAGCAAAAGTTGCGGCAAAGCGCGGAGGCCCGCATATCCGAATTGAGCTAAAGGACGATGTCGCAATCGATGTTCAACGTCCGGAGAACCTCCTGAGTTTGAACAGTGCACTTGAACGGATGGCCGAATGGGATGAACGGCAAAGTCGCATTGTCGAAATGCGTTTTTTCGGAGGCCTATCGGAGGCCGAAATTGCCGACACGCTCGGGGTGAGTATTCGCACAGTTAAACGCGAGTGGGCCATGGCCAAAGCATGGCTTCATGCGGAGTTGACGCAGCCAACTCGTCCGCAAAACTGAGCTTGGCCCCTTTCGTTGGGATTTTCCGCTTAGACAAAAGAGGTCAGATTTTGGATTCAGCTCGCTGGCGCCAAATCAAGAGCATCTTCGAGGAAGCTTCGGAACTCGATCACGAGGCGCGGATCCATCTCCTTAGCATCAGATGCGCGGGTGATCCCGATCTGCGGGCTGATGTCGAAAAGTTCTTTGCCCATTTTGATGAAGCGTCGGATTTTCTGGAAACCACACCGATGCCGATATCAGAAACCAATACCATTCCCGAACCAATCTTCTATGCAGGCGCAGTTGTTGCGGACAGGTTTCATATCCGAAAGCTGTTGGGGCGAGGCGGAATGGGCGAGGTTTACGAGGCCACCGATCAGAAATTGTCCGATCAGGTTGTGGCCCTGAAAACCATACTGCCACGAATGGCCTGGAATTCTCGAACGCGTGACCACTTCTTCCGCGAAGTTCGATTAGCTCGTCAGGTGACTCATCCCAATGTCTGCAGAGTTTACGATATCTACACCCACTCGCTGTATCCGGGAGCGGATCGGGATCATGTAATGGAAGTTCCATTTCTGACCATGGAGCTTCTGCGGGGCGAAAGCCTCGCGGACCAGTTTGCCCGAGGCAAGCGCTACGATACGAACGAGGCAAGACCCATCTTAATTTCGCTATTGGCCGGTCTGGAAGCCGCACATGCAGCAGGTGTGGTTCACGGAGATCTGAAGCCATCCAACATAATCCTGGTCAAAGAGCGAAACAACACCGTACGCGTTGTCATTACCGATTTCGGGCTGGCAAGGATCATTGATGAAAACGGGGATGGCGGCCTTGCGAAGTACAGTTTCATTGCGGGCACTCCGATGTATATGGCCCCGGAACAGCTGACCGGCGGGGAAATAACACCGGCAGCCGATCTATTTGCACTTGGCTTGATTGCTCACGAAATCATTACCGGCAAGCCTTGTTTTCCGGCGGTACGCACGTTCGATGAGGCGCGAAGACAGATCGGCAAAAAGCCTTCATCGTTGCGTCAAATAGATTCGAGGGTGAAGCCCAAATGGGACGCGGCAGTTTTGAAATGCCTGCAACCTCTCGCCAAAGACCGTTATCAGACCGCCGCCGAGGTGAGCAGGGAGTTCAGCGAAGAACCCCAATTGAGCCGGCGATCAATGATTTTAGTAGGCAGCGGTCTGGCTTTGGGCGTTCTTGCCGTACGTTTCCTGCCGAGGGACACGATCGATTTGGGGGCCGCACTCACTTCCATCGCGGTACTTCCGTTCGACAATGCTTCTCACGACCCGCAAGCTGAATACTTTGTGGCGGGACTGACTGCTGAAGTAAGAAGAAGCCTGGAAAGACTCCCGGGAACGAAGGTGACCGGCGAACGGTCATCGACATCCATCAACACTGCAAGTTTGTCATACGTCGGCGTGGGCCAAAGACTCGGAACGCAGAAAATCGTGTCGGGCTCGGTTCGTCTAAATCCGGACAGTGTTCACGTTTTAATGAAGGTCACGGATGCTGGAACCGGCCTCGCAATTCTTGAACGTACTTTCGAAGCTCGAGGCGAAAAGACTCTTAACCTTCAGATTGAAATTGCCGCGGCCGTGGCCGAATCGCTGAAAATCAAGCCAACCTCAGCGCAATTAAAAACGATTTCGCTGGGTGGAACCGGCAGTAGTAAAGCGTTCGACGCCTATCTTCGAGGCAGGCAAGAAATCTCGAAGAGAAGCGTCGCCGCGCTGGAAGCCGGTATGACGCATTTGATGGGGGCGATCACGCTCGACCCACAGTTTGCGCTGGCTTGGGCCACGGTCGGTGAAATCCACGAGCGACTGGCGGGCCAACCGGGTTTTCCTCTGACTGAGAATATGAATGAAGCCGAACGCGCCACGTTTCGCGCGCTCGAAATAGCACCAGACCTTCCGGAAGCCCTCCTCGAAAAGGGCATGCTCGAACAACGCTACCGCTGGAGATGGTATGACGCTGCCTCCACCTTCAGAAAAGCCGTAGCAATTAATCCGAATCTTGTGGAAGGTCATCGTTTTCTGTCCGGTCTGCTTGCCAATCTTGGCAAAAGCGAAGAGTCGTTTCGGGAAATCCAGATAGCCCGTCAGCTTGATCCTTTGGCAATCCTCGTTCAAAACAACTACGGAGCGGCATTCTATCGTGCTCGAATGTATCTCAGGGCTCGGGATGAACTACAAAGAGTGCTGCAAATGGACCCCAATTTTATTGGAGCGTATCCATTGCTGGCCGATACATTAGGCCGCCTGGGGGATTGGTCTCAGTCGGTTGCCCTGCTGCGGCAGGCAATCCAGAAATTCGGCGATGAACCGATGCTCCAGTCGGGATTGATCACTGCTCTTGCACGAACGGGCCAATTGGACATGGCCCGGACAATGGCTAGCGACCTGGAAGTTCGCTGGTCCTCCGGTTTGTTCTATCCGATGTTCATTACCGACGCGTATTGCGGCTTGAATGATGAAGCGAAAGTCTTTTACTGGCTGGACGTCGCACTTCGCGAGCGTGACCCCGGTCTTATCCTGTTAAAAGTTGATCCCACATATGATCCCTACCGATCTGACCCACGGCTGAAGAAACTCATGGAGACGATCGGTTTGGAAACCACTTGAACCTAACTTCCGTCAATTAAGGAGATTGATTACATGCCGACCAAAACGAAAACGAAAGCCACACAGGGTAAACCGCTCTCCAAGATCAATAGTCTTAAGCACCTAGCAGGAATCTACGTGCACCTCGGTGATCTCCAGAAGCAGTTTCCGGGCTTTAAATTGCAAGGCTGTCAGCCTTGCACACGTCTGATAACCATCACTGCTTCAACTCGAGTGAGCATTGACATCAAGGCACAACCGGGCGCTACAACCAACCAGATAGATATTGAATTGTAGACGAACACGAAACTGTCTACTTATGAGGCACCAAGACTTCGTCAGGAACAGCCGCATCAAAGCCGATGGACATAATCTTGGCGGAGCCGAGGCGGCCCGTGAAGCCAATTGGGCGACGGCAAGGAAGCAATTTGCCAAAGCCGTCGCCTTGTCTCCTGATGAAGCCAAATACCACCACAACCTCGGCGTCGCCTCGCAAGAACTGGGACTTCATAAACAAGCAGTGTCGGAGTTCAAGGTGGCTTGTAGCCTGGAGCCACGCTCTTCAACGAGACGCACCAACCTTGCCAAGGCTCTCGAACAGGCAGGAGCACTTGACGAAGCCGTTTCGCATTATCGCCGTGCGTTTAGATCTAATATTGGAGAATTGCTTTCAGCCCTCCGTCGTATCGCGAGCACACTAGTTTCGTCTGGTGATTTCACCAAGGGAATCGAGATCTTGAATGAAGTGCTATCCCATGATCCTCGTTCCAGCGAAGACTGGATGCATCTGGGAATTTGTTTATGCAACATCGGACGAGTTGACGATGCCGTGCTCGCTTTGGAAAAGGCTCTGCGCGGGAACCGGTCGAACTTTGCCGTGGCGGGTTATCTTCTATTAATACGGCATTATTTACCTTCGATCAGTGCTCGAAGGCATTTCCGTCAACACATCCGGATTGCTCGTGCAATCGAACTCCAGAGGACGCGAACGTATACCTATACTCCGAAAGATCGCCAAGGTGCTCGCAGATTGAAGATCGGTTATATCTCGGCAGATTTCAGGGAGCATTCCGTTAGTTATCTTGTTGAGCCGATCCTCCAATTTCGGAATAAACATCGATTCGAGGTTGTTTGTTTTTCTGACGTTTTAAAGGCGGATGCCACAACGCGGCGCATCAAATCTCTGGTAGACAGATGGTATGACATCAGCGGAATGACGGATGGCGACTGTGCCGAAATCGTGCATCAAGCAAACCTGGATATCCTTGTCGATTTGGGAGGCTATACCGGCAGATGCCGTCTACCGGTGTTCACGTGCAGACCCGCGCCAATCCAGATTACGGCCTTTGGCTATCCCGACACTACGGGTTTGAACGGCATCAACTTCAAACTGACCGATTCAGTGATGGATCCCGAAGGCGAAACCGAATGCTTCTATACTGAAGCACTCATGCGCATCAATCCATGTTTCTTGTGCTACGCGCCGCCTCGCAATGCCCCGGCGGTACGACGGCGGCCGGCGTCAAAACCTTTGGTTTTTTGCTGTTTCAACGCCCGTCCCAAGATTACCGGAGAAGTGCTCACTATCTGGTCCAGGATTTTGAAAAGAGTGCCGGAAAGCACGCTCGCGATCAAATCGTTTGAAATGGCCGACCCGAATGTTGCGCACGAGCTTCGGTCAAAGCTGCAACATCTGGATATTGATCAAAGCAGAGTGACAGTATTTCCGGCCGTTCAGAACAGGCGGGATCATCTCGAGATGTATGGTCTGGCCGACATTGCACTGGATCCTTTTCCTTACAATGGGGCGATTACCACCTGCGAAGCGCTGTGGATGGGACTTCCCGTGGTGGCGCTGCGTGGGAAAACTCACGTCGCGCGCACAAGTAGTTCGATTCTTCAGTCGGCTGGCTTGCAATCATGGGTCGCAAACGACACGCGTGAATACATTGAGATCGCCGTTGCCGCGGCAAATCAGCGGGATAGGTTGGCCAAGCTACGCGCCACACTGCGATCCCAAATGCGCAACTCTCCTTTGTTGAATGCACCAGAATATGTTGCCAAACTCGAAGCGTGCTACGAGCGGGCATTTGAGCAGTGGATCTCAAATATCTAGCTACCGAACGTCGATTCGCAATTGCTCATCACGGTGCGCATTCCCGCAATACGAAACTCGGACAGTGTGCGCTTTGTTCGAACGCGGTGAGTAGTGAGGACTACCGTTTATCAACGAAAGTATTCCTGTATCCGATTCCAATCGATATCCACCTTGATCCGCGAGTTCTGGGGAAATGTTGATCGGGCGATAATCCGTTATTTCCATCAAATGATCCTGTCCCCTCCACGTATTCATTAAGAATTGGTCCATCGCGCTGACAAAGCCCACAAGTTCCTTGACACGTTCTCGCTCATTTAGAATGAATACGACAAGATTCCCGGTAAAATACGCGGCGCCGCTTGGGGCAAACACAGCATGACCTTTGAGATCATTGATTACCTCGAGCACGTCCGGAACCGACAGCAAACGATACTTAAATGCCTTTAGCGCGACGGAAGCTGTATCCATCAAGATGGCTCTAACGTCAATGAACGAGCCGTCAGCGCGCCATTTGCTGTGAATTGTCCCTTGCTCGAGTGCAAGATCCTGAAGCTGGAAGTCAGAAACGCGCGGTTGATTGAGAAGCGCGCCGCCAAAAATGTGAGTTTCTCGGATGCCGTTCGGGAAGCCTGCAAGTTCTGGATGGCGCCGTCGAAATATTCCCTCAACATCGAGTTCGGTGGGCACAAAGAAGGGGTAGATAGGGCCGAACCGTCGATTGCCGCCCTCGTTGATTCCCTGGGGACGGCTACGAGCCGCAAAACCAGGAGCCAGTAGGCGATCACAGTATGCAATGGATCTGTTTCTGAATTGTAATCCTTCAGATAACAGCGGTTGGAAGTCAGCACTGCCCGGATTATTGTTGCCATTCAGCATCAGCAGACCGTCCCATATTCGATCGCTTGCGGTCGCTTGGCCACCCCAGGCAACTTCATGGAACCCAAACGCTGTTGGACAGGGCCGTTGGTCGCCGATAACTATAATTGGATTTGTGCTACCACACGTCATTTCAGCTTGCCAAAGCCGACACCCAGCAGCATTCGCGAACGTGGACAAAACTGCGGCGGTGTCTATGCAGGCCACGGCATGCGGCTTGCCCGCAGATACAACTGACAGAAAGCCAGCGCAATCGAAATGATCCGTCGACGTAAGACCGCTCCATCCATAGCTCAGAAACCCGCCCGGAAATTGGGCTCCCAGTTTAAAAAGCCAGTCGGTCATTGCCGCTGCCACTTGGTCCGTGCTGTTCGCACCTTGGCCTTGGTGGCAAACAATTTCGAGAACTTCAGTCCAGAGCCAGGAAGCTTGCACAGCAGGGTCAGTGTCCCATGGCGGACCTGGTTCGTCGATCAGTGTAAACAAGCGATGTGCCGATCGGCCAAATTCGGACCAGACTGTCCCACTCGGCATCCGAAATCGCCAGCGAAGATCGATACTGCTTGCCGAGACCGTCATATCCGACAAGGTAACTGTGACATCCACTTTGACAGTATTCCCACCTGAAAAATCCACAATGAAGCTTTGAGTCCCCAGGATCGGAGTCGGGTGACTGTCAATTGCGGAAACTTCGATCTGTGTTTCGGAACCTGTTTGCTGAAATTCCGCGCGAATCTGGAAACTTGCTCCCGCCATGCGGCTTACAATCGGTGCGAAGGGACTTAGAGCGGGATCCACGGACGGGGCAGTCCACTCCGGAATGGGAACGGCCTGCGTCCCAAGACTACCAAGGAGGGGTGCCATCACTTCGACTCGATTGACCCCCCTGAACTGTACCGACAGAAGCTTGATACTCATCTTCCAACGCTTTTCACAGCAGCTATGCCGCGCATTTAGTTTCCGAAGATCTTGCCAGCGACGTTGATATTGAACACCCTACCGACCTCGTTGCCCTAATAAAAAGAGCGCCGGCGACAAGTCCTTCTTTGGTAGGTCTTGAAGTGGGCCACTAAGAAAAATCAACGCACCGGCGCTTTTGACGACACCTTTGTAGGGTTGAACTATGTCCGAAAGACCCTCTTCTATCTGACTCTGGGGCCAGCCGTCGCCCACGATGGACCGAATCGTTGTTATATACGCCCACTTCTCAAAGGCTCCTTCAGGTTTTGTCGTATCGAACGATACTCGCTTCTTAACACCGATGACGCTCGCGAGCATGGCACAAGGTCCGCGATCGGCGTACTTTCCGAATGTCTTATGTTGACAGCGCCGGCACCGGAATGGCGTTCAACCATGAGACGTATAGTGGTGGCAACGTCCCTGCCGTGTATAAGACTTCGCCGCGGGTTACCGCTTCCCATACCACGACTTCATCCAGGGGCTCCAAAACAGGATATAAAGCTAAAGCCCGTCGTTGTTTCGGAGCATCCCGACATAGCGGCCGTCACGCCGGGCGCCAAACCGAATTCGTTTAATCTGGTTGGGGTCAAATTGGGTTCGGTCAGAGTCGAATTGCGATGTGTTGAACCGGGTAATCCTCGAAACAGTCTTGTCCAGGGCGCCATCCTGGGCGTACACGTCCTCCCACCCCCGGAAGTTACAGGAAAGCTCGCAGACGACGCGTTTGTCACCTATGAGAACGCCCAGGCCGCCACCGAGAGGGCCAAAGCCGCCGAGCATAACGCCAAGCTGGCGCTCGACGTTGCGGCCCTCAAATGCCTGGAGACGCCGAGATGCAGAAGAACAAAGTTCCCGCCCGACCCTTCTCGGCCCTTCAAGAAACAATAACTAAAACGCCTTTCAAAATCGCCGATCTGCACAACGCAGATCGGCGATTTATCCTGCTGCCGTGCAGGCCGGTGCGACGAGCGCCTGGATCTCCTGCGGCAGACGATGAAGGTTACGGCTGAGCGTCGGGATGATGCGATCTTTCAATAACTCTGCCGGTGTGGCACTCGTGATCCCCAGCACGGCCATATAGTCCTTCGTGTAAATCATCGATTCGGGCACAACGGTTTCGCCGAGCATCAACGATTCGAGAATGTGCGCGAGATGCAGCACGCCGACTTCACGTCGATACTCGAGCGGTATGAGATTCGGAGGGGTGAATTCCGGCCGCTGCTGGTTTTCGACGATCTGGCAGAGGCGCTCCGGCAAGGCCCACGTCCGCAACAGGTCGGCGCCCAGTTTGGCCGTATCAAATGTGTCGATGTACTCGTCCATCATCCAGTGTGCGTGTTTCATCAGGACTTGCACGCCGCGGCCAACGTCGTGAAGTAAGCCGGCGGTGGTTGCCGTTTGGCCCTGTACATCCTTACTAGCGAGGGAAATCTCATAAGAAAGAAGCGAGATCAAGCCCGAATGTGTGTGGATCCGCTTCGACTCCGGCACCGATGGAATCGTTGCCTGGACAGCCTCACGCATTAGAAGCGAGTAAATATTGTTGAATCCCAGAATGATGCAGGCGTGATAGAAGGTCTCGATCTTCTTGCCAAAACCGTACTGAGCGGAATTTACCGCTCTCAGAACAAGACCGGCGATCGATGGATCGCGCTTGATCGCTTCGACGACTTCCTGGACCGAGGTCGTTTCCTGCAAGAGCTTCACAGCCAGATCCATCGCATATGCGGGTAGTCTTGGAATGCTTCCGATAAAGCTCCGGACGCGTTCGGATTCGAGGGGCGCCCGCCGGTGCGCATCTCGCTCGGCGATGTACGATACCAGACGGGCATTCTTCGCCGTCACCTCGCCATTGACGGCGCGAATATATGCGTTAATGCGGCTAGTTGCCGCGATAGCAGCTTTGTAGATGGTAAGCTGCGTTTTCGCAGGAAGGTAATTCAGGACGGTCGGAGTAATTTCAATGATCGTGCATGCTTCAACTGCTTCGGCACAGTAGAGAAGGCCGGGAGACTTCGGCAACGGCGCAACACAATCGCCGCGGCGAATGATACCGGGACGGCCCATGTAACCTTCCCACTTGACGACTACCTGGAATGATCCGTCCAGCAGCACGAAGAAAGAATCCGTGTACTCGAGATCGGTGAAGACGGCTTCTCCTTTTCTGAGATGCCGCAGCGGTGCGGCATTGTACACAGAGACAAGCTCGCTTTCGGACCATCCTTCCAGAACGGGCGGTTTTTGTTGTATCGCAACAGGTTCCTGTGTCAACACAGTGGATCGCGGTTTGAGAAATCTCATCGTAACCTCTCGATTTGTTATCGGCCGGCTCCGCCCGATGGATTAGGACAAAAGTCTGTAGTTCCTTAAGGATCTGCCGATGTAGGAATCATGGAGTGCGCGATGCAAACCGATACCAAGGTCCGAGTTGCTCGGCAGCCGATCTGCGACACGTCCCACCGGACGTTCGCCTATGAATTGCTGTTTCGAGATTCCCGTCTGAACCGCGCTAATGTGCGAAACCCGGAACGCGCCACGGCGGACGTGATCGTGAATTCGTTCATGGAAATCGGCATGGACCGGATGGTTGGCGGAAAACTCGCTTTCATCAATGTAACGCGCGATTTCATTGTCAGCGGTCACTGTAAATCCCTTCCTAAAGAACGTGTCGTCCTGGAGATCCTCGAGGACACTACTGCAGATTTCGAGTTGATCGTCGAGCTTAGCCGGTTGCGCGCAACCGGCTACCGCTTTGCTCTCGATGACTTTGCCTTCAAGGCGGATGAAAAGTCTCTGCTCCCGTATAGCGACTACGTAAAGATCGATCTTCGCGAGACGGACCGCGCGACGATCGAACGTGAGCTGCCCTCGATATACCCTCTCGGCGTATCTCTCATCGCCGAGAAAGTGGAAACTAAGGACGAGTATGACTTCTGCTCGAGGATGGGGTTCAGCTACTACCAGGGCTACTTTTTCTGCAGGCCGCACATAATGACAGGGAATTCCATAGCGGCGAATCGTGCTTTGATCTTCCGTTTGCTTGCGGAATTGCACAATCCCGAGGTGAACCCTCGTCAAATGGAGGAAATTGTCGCACAGGACGTTTCGCTCAGTTACAAGCTCCTGCGTTACATCAATTCCGCATTTATCGGTCTGCCGCATACGATCGAGTCTGTCGCGCATGCCGTGCGCATGCTGGGAATCGATCACGTCCGAAATCTTGCCAGCCTGATCATGCTGTCCACCGTTAACGACAAACCCAGGGAACTGATCCATGTAAGTCTCATCCGGGCGAAAATGTGTGAGTTGATCGCCGACCGGATGGGATTCGATAAGAAGGATAGTTTTTTCACCGTCGGACTATTCTCCGCGCTCGATGCGTTTCTAGATAAAACGCTCGCGCAAGCGATAGCGTCACTTCCTCTCTCGGATCGCGTGCGTCGCGCCCTGCTGGGCCATGAAGGACACCTTGGCGAGACGCTTCATATGGTTCTGAACTACGAACAGACTTGCCTCGAGCCGGATTCGCTCGATCGTATCGAGATAAGCCTTCTTCACGAGTCCTACTGGCAAGCGGTCGATTGGCACCACGCCGTCCTCGGCCACCTCGCTTGACGTCATGCGCAGATCGGGCGATGTGCGGTCAGTGGCTGTATTCGGGGGTTACGAAGGGAGTCGAGCGCAGGTCCTCAGCGATCACCTCGAAACCTTCGAGGACGCCAACCGCGTCGCGGACCTTGCGGCCGCTGAGCCGAACGGTAATGGAGGTGCCGTCCTTGCGCTTCCAATCCACGAGGATTCCGCTCACTCGTTCGATGGCGCCAAATTGCC
>Ga0207098_10352_pt1 | contig 14529 bp, 12 predicted proteins | sample Alteio_BWMinHeat_84_FD_153548 | JGI IMG/M metagenome (GOLD analysis project Ga0207098, IMG submission 153548) | Enriched cells from forest soil in Barre Woods Harvard Forest LTER site, Petersham, Massachusetts, United States -... | ecosystem: Environmental > Terrestrial > Soil > Temperate forest >...
CTTCGCCCTGGCGACCGGAGCCCTGCCGAAGGAGACCTGAGCTACGCGACGGCAGCGTCGTACCTCAGTGTCATCAAACAGGTTCGGCTTAAGTGGGGGGGCGCACGCCTCACCCGCATTAAGCTGGTCCAGGTCCAGGAATGGTTGAAGAAGATGGATGCCGCGCCCAAGACCAAAGGCCACTTCAAGGCTCTCATGCACCGGTTGTATGAGAAGGCCATGCTGTGGGAACTGGTCGATGGGCAGCGGAATCCCACGCAACTGGTCGAAACCAAAGACATCAGTAAACGCCGCAAGAAACCGATCGCCCTCACCGTCGAGCGGTACTGCCAGGTCCTCGCACTGATTCCACAGCCCTATCGCACGATGGCTGTGGTGGCGCAGTGCGCCGGTCCCCGGGCCGAAGAGGTGCTGGCGCTTGAGTGGGAGGACATCGATTTCGAGAGTCTGCATGTGCGGGTCGTCCGCGCGGTCGTTCATGGCCGCGTAAAGTGGGTCAAGACGGAGTCCTCGGAAGACGAGTTCCCTCTTGATTTCGATTTCGCGTGCGACCGCAGGAGATGATTCATCTCTTTGAGGGCGGCGATGAGCGATCGAAGGAAGGTAGTCATTGTCGGCGGGGGGTTTGGCGGCCTTTCCGCCGCCCGGCATTTGAAGTCCGAACTCGTGGACATTACGCTGATTGATCGCCGAAACCACTATCTATTTCAACCGCTGCTCTATCAGGTTGCTACGGGCTCTCTTTCGCAAGGAGAGATCGCCTCTCCACTCCGCGCCATCTTAAGCCGACAAAGTAATGCGCCGGTGTGGTTGGGAACTGTTCAGGATATTGATCCTGACTCGAAGTGCGTTTGGCTCAGCGATGGGGCCGTGGTTCCCTACGACTCATTGGTCCTGGGGCTGGCTCAGAGACAACATAGTATCGGCACAACGAGTGGCAAGAGTGGGCGCCGGCCCTCAAAAGCATCGAGGAAGCAACTGCGATCCGGCATAAGATTTTGTACGCTTTCGAGGTTGCTGAGCGAATCGCCGACTCGGCGCGCCGGCGCGCGTGGCTCACTTTTGTGATCGTCGGCGCTGGTCCAACGGGCGTTGAACTCTCTGGCGCAATAGCCGAGATCGCACGCCAAACTCTGAAGAACGACTTCCGCTCTATACGTCCGGAGGAAGCACAGATCATCCTGCTTGACGGCGCACCCAGAATATTGACACCCTTCCCGCCAGATTTGGCTGCCAAGGCTAGCCGGTCGCTTGCGACGCTTGGAGTACAAGTGAAGTGTGGCGAGATGGTCATCACGTCCACATCCTGGAGATGAACGGCGACAGCTACCGCCTCAAGCAAAGCCGCCGCAAAAGGAATCCACCCTCAGACCGCTGAGACTGCCCTTCCAACGCGTCTTCCAAGTCCTTCATCGGAACTTCCCCTTCCCAGTAGCCGCGGATGGCGCCTTTGGCGTCAATTAGAACCACGGCTGGAATTCCTTGGACCTTATACAGATCGGAGACCTCGTACTCTGTATCGGAAAGGGTGGGAATCGTGCACGGCAACCCAGAACAAAGCGACTAGAACAATTAGAAAGCGACCGCAAAGCGAAAGTTCCTTTGAAGAATGACTGCCGCAGGCTTTCCGGTTATGTGGCCTCTGGAGAAGTTACTCCTCCGTCACCATCCATCCTCAGTCGCCTGAAAGAAGCAGGGGCATGATTGGTAGCGATATCCTGAAACCGCAGACTCGCTTCCTGCATGTCCATGGACCGCATTTCTGACCGATCCCAGCGCAAGCGCCTGCGCCATGCCGAGCGAAAGCTCATGGCGCCGCAAAAGCGCGTTGTTCGCGCCCAACGCAGCGTCGCAACATGGACGCAAAAGGTAGCAGAACTCCGGTACGAGAACTTGCGAGCAGTCCAGAAGCCGCTGTGGCCGGAGGAAGATGTGAAGCCGAAACAATGAAACCAGGTTCATGAGTTACCAGGGTGTCATCTCCCGCTTGTGACCTTCACCGGCGAAACGGACCTCGCAGACATCGAGAGCTGCATGCCCGGATAATTTCGCTCGTTCGTTGGGTTCACTCGGTGACGAGTCCATGATCCCGGAGGAAACCTTGGATTGTCCGATCCAGAATAGCGCGTAGAACCGGGGCGAGCGGATCCGGACAGGTCACGAAAGAAGTAATGATGGAGGGCAACGTGTCATCTGGATTAGCAATGGTTTGACCGAGGTGTGTTATATGGTGCTGCGCCGAAGCCACCAACATCAATTTACAGGCAGTGCGCATCTGAAAATACGGGTTGGGTTCGGCCTGAAGCTTCTCGTACAACTCGTCGAGGTGCGCATCCTCCTCTGGCGTTTCGTCCTCCTCTGCCTCCTCCGTCATCTCCGCGAGAGCCTCGGCCACAGATTTGGGCAGTTCCAACATGGTTTGTACAAGTGCGGCGCCCGGATGAGCTGAAACCTCTGGCTTCTTCTCTCCAATTGGCGCTCTCTCTTGTTCGATGGCAGCGTCAATCATCTTCTGAGTAGATTTGGGATTGGCAAGTACGTCGTTGAGGACCGGATAGGCGCGCTCAGAAATAGATTCCAGCAGGTCATCGTTAAATCCAGGATCATCAAGTCCGAGGGCGTCTGCAATACTGCCTCCGGGCGAGACTTTCTTGAGTGAGAAGTGAATCGCGATGGGATGGCTCAGAGGGAGAAGCTGCGCGCAATCCGGATTCTCGACATCATCGAGAAGGACGTCTGCTTCAGTACGGCTATCCGCGGCGACGAGTGAAATGTCTCCATTCGGCCAGCGACAAATCAGTGGTGGGAAAGTCATGGCGCTCCTCGAATTGACTATTATCATGGATCGGTGGCACAGACCATCGCGAAGACAGCGGAACTACCCTGAGCCTCTGTTCGGCGGCAGGAGAAACGGTACTCTGGATCCGACGCATAATGTGCCCGGGAAGTTGGGCGCGAAGCATGCATTCGGCTCAAGGCAGTGTTATCAGGGCCGAACAAGCCGATCGGCCAGGACCCAGAATCGGCAATGGCGGGTTCGATGCCGATCCGAGGATTCGGCTGTGTCTCCGAATAAGGCCTCGAATGCCTTTCTGCCCGTCAGTCCTCTCGAGGGCGTAGCAGAGCGCAACTGAGCGAGATGTGCCTCAGGCTCTCTTTGCCGTTTCGCTTCCTCGGCCGAAACGACAATCCATCCCGTAGGTATCGGCTTATTGGAGGCCGTGGCTGGCCTTAGGGAGGTCTCGATCTTCGCCGGGGCTCTCTCCTGCCGCACAGGCATGCGGCGTTGCGGCGTAGCTCGCGTGTTTTCCTTCTGAAGAGACAGCGTTCCTTCGGCCTGAGGCAAGGCTGGTTCTGGAGCCGACAGCGCGTGTTCGTTTCTTTCAGCGGACTCGGCTGTCCCGGATACTCGGTTATGCGAACCGCACAGATTCTCAGCCGCGGGTTTGGGCGTGCGGGTCGTGATTTGAGCCGGAAGCTTCTTCTCGGGAAGCGGTTCCACGTTTCGCGTGGCCCGAACACGCTTCCGGGCGCTGACTGCCGTTTGACGGCTGCGCGCCCGCGAACGCTGTTCAGTCATCGTTGAAGCTGCGAGAAGATCGCGGGCTTGTTGAAGGCGGAGCAGATACACATCAATTTCATTAATGATTTGGGCTAGACGCACGATTATGGTCACCTAACTTGGAAGTGGTCATGTGGCGATAGACAAAAGACCACTCCCTTATGATGCCTCACTAGCTGACACCCTGCATCTTCACGATCGAAAGAGACCGGACCAAGTGCGAAATAGGCCGGATTCCGCGAACTGAGTTGGAGAGAAATACAGGATTCCAGCCATGAAGGCGCGGACCGGCCAGTGGTAGTCGGATCGGACTGCCCCAACATTTTTCGAACGGTTTCAATCGTCTCGCCACAGGCCAGTGCGTAACTGGCGGCCACTCGCCTCCGGGCGTGCGGAAGGACTCGAAGCCCGCCCAAATGCCGGGCCGACAGAGTAGTCAGCTTGGCGATGACGTCCTGCTTGCACATCGGATTGCCTGCATCGTTGACCATGAGGATGGGGTGCTTCTTATCGCCAACAAGCAAGGGGCGATGCTCGTCAAGGTACTCCCGAAGAATGTCGAGGTCCGGTACAGCTTCGAAGCGCTCCTGCTTGTTCTTTGTTTGCTTTTCGTTGTAGTGAATGTAGGTGACTTCTTTGATGGGGTCTTGTTTGAGATCCTCCTCAACGCGCTTGGGAAGGTAGATCTGGCGCTTGATATCGCGTGCCAATATGCCTCTTTTGAGGTTGGCATCGAGGTCAAGCGTGCGGATTTGAATCTGTCGCCAATACACAGGTAAGCTGGCAAAAACTTCATCGCGCACCATTCTGGCGACACGCACTGGGTTCGACCCGGAAGCATTTATGCGCTCAGCGCGTATCAGTTCCGGTAGCCGTGTAAGCAGTTCGAGAGGTACCATTTTGTCGATCTGCCGCTGCCGGCGCGTAGACTTGGGTTCATGCGGCAGCTGCCGTATTTTCCGCTGGAACCACGAATACGTGTCTCCCTTGAAGAGGGGGTGCTGACAGGCGAGGGCGTGAAGTCCCCGGAGCATGGTCCGGATGCTAGACGGCCTTCATTTGCGATCAACCAGGAGAAAATCCGCGAAGCCGCACAGGATATCCCTTCGGCCGAAGATCTGCCGAAGGGACTTGATGTTTTTCAAACCGAAAATGGTCGCGGCATACCCGCACAGTTGTGTCAGGACTTCGAGAAGACGCCTTGCTGTTATGGGTCGGATCCTGAATTTGGCCTTCCTTCCCTTAATGCGCTTTCGGCTCGTCTTCCAGTGGATGACCGCCAGTATCTCTTGACGAAGTTCCTCAGCCATCTGATCGAGAGGCAGGTGATACTGGGAGGGGTTTCGGCTAGCCAGATTTAATTTGAAGAGGGGTTGGAGCCCCGCTCGTCTCAATTGGAGTCTGAAACACCGCTCAGCAATGGTGATCGTACCGAGCGAACGCTTCTTATCGAGCATTTCCTGCGCCCATTCTTGGAGATCCTGCTCGGTGAGGTCGTTGGGGGCTTTACCCCGCCGGATCGCAAAAGCGACGATGTCGGAACAGCCTCCGTAGCCGCCTTTCAAAGCCGCCCGCACTACGTCCCAGGAGCGGTCCAGCAAGTATTCTGGAGTGCCCAGCCACCCGCCTGCATGGGCGAACAGAAGCAGGCGATCCCGCATGCAGCAGTAGCGCACCGCACCCTTCCGAAGGACACCCCGCTCCAGAACATAGTCGAACAGTTGGCTGTTGAATTCAGTCCCCGCGATTTCATCGATTTCAATAAGCTCCATTGGGTAGTCAAGCATCTCTGCGATGCGTCTGAGGGTAATCAGTAAGTCCTTCTTATTTCCGACTGACACGACAGCCCAGCCCGGAGCCGAGTCATCCTCAACTCCGCAGTACAGGTCTGCAAGGGTGACCATCCGTTCCTGCTTTTTGTGGAACGGATGGGTACGACAATGTCTTTTACTCAAATTCCCTCCTTTGGTTGATCAAAATGGACCGGCCCGGGGCATGGGTGTCGAGCATGAGCGATAGAACGTCCAATCGCTCATGCGAGGTAGTCGCCCCCAAAAACTCAACCCCCGCTTGGAGATCGGTCACTTTGTCCGGCTATGAATTGACACATCATAAACTGACAACTCATAATGTGCATAAAGGAATGGTTACGCAGCCAATGACTGACATGACCATCAAGCCAGATCCTTTTTATGACCGAAAGCTCGAACTTGCTGCCTTGGATCGCGCATGGAAGCGCCACGGGGCCGGTGGGCAGATGCTGCTCCTGTATGGACGCAGGCGATTGGGCAAGACGTTCCTTTTGCAGCGTTACTTCACAGTTGGCGAAGACGGAAACGAGCCCGAAAAACCACACTGCTACTTCCTGGCAGAGCAATCCACCGCCGCCACACAGCGGCTCATGCTGGCCCGCCAATTGATTGCGGCACTTCCTAGTGAAGGCGTCTCCGCCGAGGATATTGCTGTTTCGTGGAACGCTCTTCTTCGCTACGCCTCTCAGCAAACGAAAGAACGGAAGAAGGCCGCTGGGCGTTTTGCGCTGATCCTCGATGAATTCCCGTACCTGGTGGATCAGACTCCGGAGTTGCCTTCCATCCTGCAAGCATGGTGGGATCGCGAGGCTGTTCATTCTCCTCTATTCATAGTCCTTTGCGGGTCACAGCTCTCCGCCATGGCCGCTCTCGGACAGGAGAGCGCGCCTCTGTTCGGGCGCTTCAATGCCGGAATCTTTCACCTCGACCCGCTTCACTATGAAGACGTGGCGGCCTTCTACGCGGGTAGGCCCCATTACGGAGTTGTCGAGAAGCTGCTCATGTACGGCGTTTTTGGCGGAACGCCGCGCTATCACGCACTCGTTGACACGTCGCACCCTCCCGCCGAGGAGATCATCGCGCTCCTGATGCAGCCACGTGCAATCCTTGAAAATGAAGTACGGTTTCTGCTCGGAAGCGAACAAATCCGCGACCCTGCTCCGTACAATGCCATCCTGGCCGCGATTGCTGGCGGCGAAACGAAATTCAATGGCATTCAGCAGTTGATTGGCGTGGAGCGCGGTGCACTTTCCGGTTCCTTGCGAACCTTGCTGGAGCTAGGCTGGATTCGGCGTGAAATTCCCTTCGGCGAAAGCTCTGAGCGCAGAGCCCTCTATCGTGTTGCCGATCCCTTTCTGACCTTCTGGTATCGGTTCGTTGCGCCGTTGGCCAGCGCCTTGCAATTCTCCGAACCGACTTCGGTATACGCTGCACAGGTGGCACCGCGATTGTCCGAATACATGGGTTGGTCGGTGTTCGAAGAGATATGCGACCAATGGCTCCAACGGAACGCTCAACAGCGCCTCGGCCTCAACGTTCGACAGATGGCCCGGTACTGGAGCCGGGATGGCCGCACGGAGATAGACCTCATGGCTGAACTCGACGACGGAACATTTCTCTTCGCCGAGTGCAAGTGGCGCACTGAGAGCGAAACGCGGTTAAACGACCTGAGCGTCTTGCATGCGAAGGTCGCCAGCCTTCCAGAGATGCGCTGGCGCAGGAAACCCAGCTATATATTCTTTGCGTTGGGCGGTTTTTCCCCGGAACTGTTGCAACTCGCCGCCGATCCGGCTGAACGGCTGTACCTAGTCACAGACACGGATATGCTCAACAGGTGAGGGTGACGCTTATTCGCGGGCGTCGCGACCGATCCTGGCTTGCTAACCGCTCGATAGCGCATGACCGATTCCCACCGTTAAGTTCGACGTGCATCGTCTTAATATCGCCAACTGAAGAAGAAAAGTCCCACCTGTCCGGAAAGGCTTTACGGCCAAGTGGATTGCCACAGCTAACTAAAATGCGCCAAACGCATTCCTGGATACTGCCCCGTTTTTCAGGACTGATCCGAACGCCGTCTCATAAAGCACACTGAATGAGTGCATTGAGCTGATATCGCCGGCTGACTCGGAAAGGATGTCTCTGGGCCAAGCACACGCCAAAAATGGGACGCTTTCGCGATTCTGAAGGCCATCTGTAGCCAACATCACGAGCTATCGGTAGCGAGATCTTGAGCAAGCATCGCGCACTCCCGCACTCCACTTTCGCGAGGCGCCGGTTCTAATCTAATTGTCGCTCCAGACAACAATCTCCTAGTGGGTGTCCCCGAGCGTGCCTAAGAAGGCCAAAGTACGGTCCAATCGATTGTATGTGCCGTTAAGCAGGGACCGCGAATTGTACCTGTGCGTGCCGTTGGTGATTAGGGCTGAGCTTGTCCGCCATTCTGACTAAGGCTGCAAAAGAGTCCGCTTCCATTTTTCGCATAATGTGTCCGCGATGTAATTGAACGGTGTACTCGGTGATCCCCAACTCAAATGCCACTTGTTTGTTTAACAGACCGCTAGCCAACATCGGCAACACCTCCCGCTCTCTGGGCGTCAAAGATTCATATCGGGTGACTAAGCTGGCATGTTCGGCAGCCTCTCGGCGATTGTCGAGATTCTGCTGCAACGCCCATTCCACCGAATTAAGCAGCGAAGTTCCGTCAACCGGTTTGGTAAAAAAGTCACTCGCCCCTTCCTTCATTGCGCTTACTGCCAATGGAATGTCGCCGCGCCCGGTGATGAAGATGATCGGTATTCGGCATCGTTCGGCCTTAAGCTTTGCTTGCAGTTCAATACCAGACATGCCTGGCATGCGAATGTCTGCAATCAGGCATGCGGCCTTGTGCTTGGCTCCGGAATCCAGGAACTGCTCTGCGGAGTCGAAGCAGAGCGTGGACATCCCTTCCGATTCGATCAGATCTTGCAGTGCGCTTTGAACCGACCTGTCATCATCGAGGATTGCCAGAAGGCTTGGGGTGTGCTCGATATTCATGGGCCTGAAGGTAACGCTTCCCACAAAGGCGGCGCAATCGGATCGTAGGCGAAAAAACTACGCCTCGGGTGGTAGTCGATTAGAACTGGAGGGGAGCGGAATAGCAGCTTGTCTATAGAGATGAGTCCACGTTATTTAGGAGGAGCAAGTTTGAGTTTGTCAGCCATACGGACCAATTCAATTAGCGACCCCGCCTGCATCTTCTGCATTGCGTTGCCTCGATGGATCTTCACAGTGGCTTCGCTGGCCCCGATTTCTGAGGCAATCTGCTTATTGAGCATTCCAGAGACTACGAGTCCCATTACCTCACGCTCTCGCGCGGTCAAGGCCTGATACCGCCCATGTAGTTCGTGGACCTCAGCCAGTTGTTCTCGCGCCGCACGGTCACGCTGGAGAGCTTGCTGAATTGCGTCCAGTAGATCTTGATCCCGAAATGGCTTCGTCAGAAATTCCACGGCGCCCGATTTCAGTGCCCTGACGGACATTGGAACGTCTCCGTGGGCCGTAATAAAGATGATAGGTATTTGCATACCAATCTCGGTTAACCGGCGCTGGAAATCGAGTCCACTCATCTGAGGAAGTCTTACATCCAGAACCAGGCAACTTGGGTCAGAGGTGAGCTGCCTGCTCAAAAACTCCTGACCAGTTGCAAACGACTCGACGCGGAGGCCAACTGACTCGACAAGATCCTGGACGGCCTGTCGCATGCTGCGATCGTCATCGACGATGAAAACGGTGGGAATGGTCGCCGGTTTCATAAATGAGCCTCGGTTTCGCCGGGGAGTACGAAGTGGAAGGTTGCGCCCGCACCTTCATTGGCCGTTGCCCAGACCCGACCCCCGTAAGACTCCACGATCGAGCGGGTAATTGTCAGCCCCATCCCCGTCCCCTGCGGTTTCGTCGTATGAAAAGGATCAAAAATCTGTTCGATGGACGTCGCCGACAATCCTACGCCGGTATCGCTGATCGAAACAAATAGACGACCTTCGGGATTCATGCGCGATCTGATCGTCAATTCGCCGCCGGTATCCTTCATGGCCTCGATCGCGTTCAGCATCAGATTCATGAAAACCTGTTGAAGTTGGACCCGGTTTGCCAGGATCTTAGGCGTGTCAGCCCCGAGCTCCGTATGGATCTTTATGGAGTGCCGATCCGCCTCGCCCCTCAACAGACCGGTCATCTCTCCAATTGCTTCCTTCACGTCAACGATTTGGCGTTCTGCGGGGGTTCCAATTCTGTAGAAGGACTGCAAACTGTTGATAACGTCAGCTGCACGATTTCCATCCAGCTCAATCCTGGCAGCTGTTGCCCGTGCCCTTTCCAGATCAGGTGGATCATGTGCCAGCCAGCGCAAGAGAGCGTTTGCACTTGTGATCGAAGCGGCAATGGGTTGCTTGATTTCGTGTGCCAGCGCAGCGGCCAGTTCTCCCATCATGTTAATGCGGTTGATGTGCGCAAGTTCAGCCTCTAATTGACGCAGCCTTTCGCGCTCTTCCTCGGCACGCTTCCTTTCTGTAATATCCATGGTCACGCCGACATACTCGCCTGGTTCTCCGGATGGATTGCGATGCCCGATCGCGCGCAGGAATCTGATGCTGCCATCGGTATGATGAATCCGATATTCGTCAAGGTAGAAATCCGTTCCCTCGCGGACTGCCCTTTCAAGAGCTGCATTCACATACGGTGCGTCTTCCGCGTGTTGAGTGTCGAAAAAGCGTTCGGCTGATATCGGGCCTTGGCTGGGATCAAAGCCGTACAGGCGAACATTTTCGTCCGATGAATGCAGTAGCTTGTGTGTGACGAGATTGAAAACCCAACTTCCGATGTGGGCCATGCTTTGTGCATCGGTGAGGTATGCCTGTTCCCTTCGCAATTCCTGTGTCAGTAACTCCTGCTCTGTGACGTCCATTGTGGTGCCGTGGAATCCCTGAAAAACTCCGTTTTCTACCACCGGAATACCAACACAGCGGACGTACCGTGTTTCCCCATCCGGTCGAACTATTCGCTTCGTGACGTCGCAGCCGCAGCGCTGCTCATGCATCATCTTTATTGTTTCAGCCATGGAGGCTCGGTCCAGGGGGTGGATCGCAGCCAAATACTGCTCAAGGTTTGGAGTCCCGTTTTTTGGATCAAGTCCGTAAATCTTGTAGACCTCGTCAGACCAATAGATATTTAGATCGTCGGACCAACGGACACCTAAATCTCTGGACGCCCAGCTCCCCATGTGAGCAAGGCGCTCGCCTTCGCTTAGGTAGAACTGATTTCTTCGGAGGGCTTGTTCTGCGAGTTTTCGATCAGTGATGTCCTGGCCCGTACCAAACAGTTCATAGGCCCGCCCCGAGGCATCTCTTTTCACAGTTCCCAGGACTTGAAGAAACCGCACTTCGCCGTCGGGGCGAACGATACGATGTTCCGCCTTTAAGTGAGTTCCGATACGAATGATCTCCTCCACTACCCGGGCCGCATATGCCCTATCATCGGGGTGGATCATCTCGAAAACCACGGCCATGTCAATGGGGCCTTTCACCGGAGCTATCCCCCAGATACGGCAAAGTTCGGCGGACCAAGTGACTTGATTCTGGGCAGGGTTAAATTCGTAGTGTCCTATGTGAGCCACTCGTTGAGCTTCTTCAAGCCTTGCGTTGCTTTTCTGTAGGGCGCCTGATAGGGTCCGGCGTTCTTCCTCTGCACGTTTCCGGTCGGTGAGGTCCTGGGTCGTGCCGAACATTTGGGTTCGGCCTTCTGAATCTTTCTTCAAGTCACCCAAGCTGTGGACGACGCGTATTTCCCCATCGGGACGAATGAGCCGATGTTCACAGTCAGCACGCGTCCCGGAACGGATAGCCTCTTCTACTGTCTGAAATACGACCTCTCGATCGTCCGGATGGAACATTTCCCCCACTCTCGCTATGTCCATGGAGCCCACCTGGGGCGTCAACCCAAAGATGCGGTAGGTTTCTTCCGACCAGATCACCTGATTTGTTTCAAGATCCCATACCCAGTAGCCAAGATGGGCAACGCGTTGGGCCTCTTCGAGCCAAGCTTTGATTTCTTGCAAATCCCGGGACAGGGCATGGTGGGCTTCCACTGCGCGCTTTATTACCGTGACGTCTTGAACGGTACCGAACAGCCTACGAGCCTTTCCGGATGCCTCATTGTCCGTATCTCCCGGCATCGCACCCCAAAGCTTTGAGGTGATCGCGTGCACGATGCGCACTTCTCCACTTGGAGTGACAATCCGAAATTCAGCAACCGGGTGCACGCCGGCACCAAGCTCCACGCCCACTCCGCTGTAGAGAGCCTCTCGGTCCTCAGGGTGGACCATTCCGCGGACCGTTACTAAGTCCATGGGACGTTCTTGCGGTTTGAGCCCGAAGATGCGATAGGTCTCGTCAGACCAGATGACCTCACCCGTCTCAAGATCCCATTCCCAGTAGCCCACATGCGCGATCCGTTGTGCTTCTTCAAGTTTGGCGTTGCTCTCTTTCAAGTCGCGAGATAGCGCCTGCCGCTCCTGTTCTGCAACTTTGCGTTCAGTGACGTCGCTCACTATGCCGATATACTCGCGATTGCCCGAGCGATCTTCTCCGGCGTGGGCGACTACGTGGAGGTACCTAATGACACCATCTGGAAGGAGGAGTCGATGCTCAACCTCTAAGTCCATGCCGTTCTGCGCAGCGCGGTCCCCGAGCTGCTGTAGGCGCTCCCGATCCTCGGGATGAATTCTGTCGAATACCAGATCGAGCCTAGGATTCGTTTCTCGTGTGAAGCCCAGAATTCTGTAAGTCTCGTCCGACCAATCCAATTCGCCACTATTGACCTTCCATCCGAAAGTTCCCGAATGACTCAGCCTCTGAGCCTCCGCCAGGTACCGCCATCGTCTATGCAACTCTTCCTGGTCTGTTCTCCAATCCTCAATGTCCTCCTCAGGTGTATGTTCTCGCTCAGCACCTTGACCTTTCAGATTCGTAAGTGGCGACCTCGGCTTCTTTCGATCTCGACGCAATCTATTGTGCATGCGAATTAACGAGCCTAACTTCTTATGCTCGCCCTCTCTTGTTAAGTATGGAGTCGATGAAGCGAACGGACCATGGAGCGGATGTCGCGATTCTCGAAAACCTGGCTTGGAGCCGCTCCTGTTTCGGCAGTGACAACATCCACCATCGCTCGGGCCAAGTCGTCAGTTCGGATCACCTGATTGGGAAACAGGGCGCGAAATACCGGGTAGATTCCTCGCATGAAGCGGTAGCTGAGATTCGGCTCCTTTCGTGGTTCCACGGGGTAGATGTAGGCGGGCCTGAAAATGGACAGCCGCAGAAACCCCGAGGCGAGTAATGCATTCTCCGCCTCCCCCTTATAACGAGCGAAGGCCATTCGGCTTCGCCCGGTGGGGTCGGCACCACTCCCACTCAAGAACGAGAAACTTGCGTCGGGACTACTTGAGCGGAGAACTCGAGCAAACTCGATCGTGTAGTCGACGGTTATCGCGCGGAGTTGCACATCCGTCACCGCTCCCGTATACGCGCCAAGGCAAAAGACTGCTGCATCCTGATCCGAGAGCGCCGGCGCGAGTGTCGAGCAATCGCCGAAGTCTTGATGCAGGACTTCGCGCAGCTTGGGGTGCGATATGCCTAGCCCCTTGCGGCCGATCGCAGTCACACATTCAACGGTGGGTTGGTCGAGCGCATAGCGAAGAGCGTAGCCGCCCACCATTCCTGTAGCGCCCACGATTGCAAGCCGTTTTTGTCCAACCGTCGGAACGCTCATCTACGACTCCCTGACACGGTAACTGCATTCGTCAACTCCGTTTGGTAGTTCGATGGTTATGATAATGCGCGCTCCTCCAGCCAGTCGACATAGAGCAGGCGCTCCGCAAACAGCCATGCACCGTCCAGCTTCGCAAGCGTGTCGTGGTAGCGGAGCGAAGCGACCATCAGACGTCGAGCTCCCTTATCGACCGTTACGTGGTGTGCCAGGCAGTACGTTTCCCCTATGGCTCGATTGCTTGTCAGCGTGTAAATTGTACTCTGGCCGATGAAGTGGGTGGTGGCGTCATACTTGTTGAGATCGGCGAAGACTGGAGCGAGCGCCTCGCGTGAGTGTAGTTCCTGTGAGGGCGTTGGATCTTTGGCATTCATGTACACCACGAAATGGGTATCTGGGGTAAAGAGCGACATCTGACCTTTCGCATCGCGCCGATCGGCGCAGTGTGCATAAGCTTCAACCAGTTCCCGGATGGCGAGGCGATCCGCGGCTTCTTCCGGAGAGATCGTAACGTGTTTGCTCATGAGTCATCTCCTTGTTCAATCTGTTTAGACACCGCAAAGGCTACTCGAGAATGGCGCGCGGTTCAAGGAACGCGCCAATCCCATTGCGACTTAGGCGCGGGGCATCGGCCGGTTTGCGCAGCGTAGACTCGGGATGTTTGCACTGGAAGGAGCGCCCGGTCAGGCATCGAGCGCACGCTCCGCATGACTGCGCCAGAGAACCTACGACGTGATCTCCGACACGGAATTGCGCGACATCCGGACCCACCGCAGCTACGATTCCTGCAACCTCGTGACCAAGTACTGCAGGTGTAGGGACAATATCGTAAGTAGCAAATAACAGGTCGGTGTGGCACAGGCCAGATGCTTGCACATTGACGAGAACTTCGCGGCCTATTGGCGTCGCAATCTCTACGTCCTCGAAATCGAATCCTCTGCCGAGTGCGTTTACTAAAAGGGTCTTCATTTGGGTCTCCCACGGCACCGTGGGCTGTGCCGTTACTCATGCTGCGTTGTGCCGCTGTCTGCTTTCGGCGAGGAATCGATGCACGAGATGGACGGCCATCGCGCCCTCGCCAACTGCTGATGCAACCCGCTTAACGCTGCCGGCTCTTGTGTCACCAACCGCAAATATTCCCGGCACACTGGTCTCGAGAAGGAGCGGGGAACGGCTCAACGGCCATAGAGAGTTCTTGTCTCCAACAAGGTCTGGTCCGGTAACAACGAACCCTTTTTGTCCAGGACAAAGGAATCTTCAAGCCACTCCGTGCGAGGCGCAGCACCTGCCATCACAAACACGTGGTGAATTGGCTTGTTTACATCAAGTCCTAATGCGTCGTCCCTCCACTCGATGCTT
>Ga0207098_10353_pt1 | contig 14517 bp, 7 predicted proteins | sample Alteio_BWMinHeat_84_FD_153548 | JGI IMG/M metagenome (GOLD analysis project Ga0207098, IMG submission 153548) | Enriched cells from forest soil in Barre Woods Harvard Forest LTER site, Petersham, Massachusetts, United States -... | ecosystem: Environmental > Terrestrial > Soil > Temperate forest >...
TGGTTGGGTATGGCCCGCTATTCCAGCCTTCTGGGGCACAGGGTCGAGGTGCATTACCGCGCCGGCGACATCCTTTTGCCCGCTTCTGGGACACTTGTGGCCGATTCTGGCCGGTCGATTTTCCTGGAGCAGCATCTTATGCAGCGTGGGCTGCTGAAGCATTTCCGGTGGGAGATTCCGTACCAGTATATTGTGCGTTTGGAGGAAGTGGCGGAAGCGGCGGCGGATGTCAGCAAGACCGGGGCACCCGCTCCTGGGGCGGCGAGCCGCGAAAAGCCGACTCCCGGCGGCGAAAATCTTAGTTCTTCCACTGCGGCGGCCAACACTTCCGGAGCAACACCTTCCGTCCTTCCCTTGCGGAACCGACCGAAGACGGTCTAATTCTGTTCTGTTGCGCGTTCGCGCGACTCCTCTAGCACTGTTCAGTTACAATCTCTGCGAACATCGCGGCTGCGCCGTCACCGTCACATTGTTAGTCCGAGCGCACCCCAGGAGGAGTCCGTGGAATCGGCTGGTGGCTCGAAAACAAAAATTGGATTGATAGGTCTCGGCCTGATGGGCCGACCCATGGGAATGAATCTGCTGAAGGCGGGGCATTCGCTGACGGTGTGGAACCGCACGGCAGCTCGAGCGGACGAACTGGTAGCCGCGGGCGCGACGCTGGCGGGATCACCGAAGGAAGCCGCGGCCTCTTGCGATGTGCTGCTGACGATCGTGAGCGATCCTCCGGCACTGGAAGGAGTGCTGTGGGGAGACGGCGGCAAAGACACTGGGGCGCTGGCGGGATTAAAGTCCGGCAGCACATACATCGATTCCAGCACCGTGTCTCCGGCGCTGGCCAGGAAGATCGCGGCGGCATGCGCCGAACGCGGCGTGCGTTTTTTGGATGCGCCGGTGACTGGGGGCGACTGGGGCGCGAAGAAAGGCGAGCTGGTTTTCATGGTGGGAGGCGATGCGGGGACGCTGAAAGCCGTGGAGCCGATTTTGGGAGTGATGGGGAAGAAATGGTTTCATCTGGGGCCCAACGGAGCGGGGCAAACCGTCAAGCTGGCCATGAATATGATTCTGGCGCTGCAGGTGGATGCGCTGGCGGAGGCGCTGGCTTTGGTGAACGGAGCTGGATTGAAAGGCGAGGGTCTCGTCGAAGTAATGCAATCCAGCATGGCGCGTTCGGGAGTGCTGGACATCAAGTCACAAAATTTGTTGAAAGGCGAGTATGCGCCGAGCTTTCCGCTGCGGCTGATGCACAAGGACCTCGGCCTGGCGCTGGATCTGGCCAATCAGCTGGGCGTGGCCTTGCCCGCCACCGCGGCGGCGCGGGAAACTTATAGCTACGTCAAGGGCGCGGCCAAGGAGGATTTGGATTACTCCGCGGTGATGAAATTCTGGCGGCGCTGACGCGCTTTGTACAGGGTTGCGCTCTCGTGCGCTTGAGATTTGGCGGGTTTGGCGCCCGCGAGATCCAGCGGCTACGGTGGAAACCGACTGAGCGCACGGGCCGTCTGTCTCTGCGACTGTTCCCGGGCCACATATCTCGACCCTCGAAACCTACCGCTGCGATGGAGGCTGGCATGAAACGCTGGATTGTTGTGCTTGGGTTGTTTCTTTCTCTTGCGGCATCACTTTTCGCGCAGCAGGCTCCGCCGGAGATTGCGTATCGATCCGTGCCTGATTTTCTAAAGCTTCCGCCCGACCTTTATCTTGGGGAGGTGGCCGGCGTAGCGGTCAACTCCAAGGGACACGTCTTTGTGTTCTCGCGGGGCAATACTACCGGGCCGGCGTATGCGGCCGGTGCGGCGCAGTTGCTAGAGTTTGCCGCGGACGGCAAGTTTGTGCGGGAGATCGGCCACAACCTTTATGCGTGGTCGTTCGCGCACGCAGTGAAGATCGACAAGCAGGACAATATCTGGGTAGCCGACAAGGGCTCGGACATGGTCATCAAATTCAACCCGGAGGGCCGGGTGGTGTGGGTGTTCGGGCGCAAGCAGGAAGCTTCGGACGAGGGGACCGAGGCGTTGCGGCACGTTAAGCCGCCGCTGCCTCCCATCGACGGGATGTTCCGTCAGGTGACGGACATGACTTGGGATTTAGACGGCAACACGTACATCAGCGATGGGTACGTGAATTCGCGCGTTGCCAAGGTGGATAAGCATGGGAACTGGGTCAAGTCCTGGGGTGAACCAGGGGACCAGCCCGGACAATTTAGTGTGCCCCACAGTATCGCTGCCGACGCTCAGGGAAACATTTACGTGGCTGACCGCGGCAATCGGCGCATCCAGGTGTTCGACACTGACGGCAAGTTTCTGCGCCAGTTTTCGATCGACGTGCCGCTCAAGCCTGATGCTCACCCTGCGATCGGCAACCGGCCCACGCAAACTACCGGCACGATGTCGCCCGGCGCGCCTTGGGCCATCTGCATCACGCCGGGGCCGAACCAGGTGCTGTATGCATCCGATGCTTTTCCTGGCCGCATCTACAAGCTCAGCCTGGAGGGAAAAATTCTTGGCGTATTCGGCGAGGCCGGCAAGCAACCGAAGCAATTCGGCTGGATCCACGAAATGGCGTGCCCGTCAGAGAACGAACTGTACGTCGCCGAACTGCTGAACTGGCGGGTACAGAAACTGATTCTGGAACCGAGCCACTAGCCTTCACAACATCCCGCGCGTTGGGCGGCACGGCTTGCGCGCACCGCCGCCCTCCATCCCTGCCTGTAAAGCAATTCGATCTTGACACCCAGATCAACTAGTCTCAGTATTCAATCGTTTTAATAGAGGTGCCCATGCAATACGTTGCTTGCAAACCGCGGCATCGCCTGGTCGGACTTTCCCGAATCTGTGGAGCCTCGGTGGTCCTAACCGCGCTGGTTCTTTTGGTTCCCACGATTAGCCTGGCCGAGAGCGCGTTCGTGCGGGTGAACCAAATGGGCTACGAGGCAGGCGCCGAGAGTCGGGCGTACTTGATGGCCCCCGGTTCGGAGAGCGGGGCCCTTTTCCACGTCGTTAATTCCACGGGCACGACGGTATTTTCGCAGGCCATCGGCGCCAACCTTGGCGCTTGGGGAAAGTTCACCGTTTATGCACTAGACTTCAAGATCGGCGAGACTGGTGCATTCACGATCGACGTCGACGGTCCTTTGCCGGCAACTTCGCCGAGTTTTCGCGTCGCGACACCGCGGCAACTGTATTCGCAGGGTCTCACGAACGCGCTTAACTTCTACCAAAATGAACGCGATGGCGAGCAGTTTATCAAGGGGCCGCTGCGTACTGCCGCCGCGCATCTCCACGACGAACATGCCACGGTATTCGCCTCGCCCCAATTCGACGCTAACGATAATATCCTCGCGGACTTGCGGCCGGTGGGCGGCGTTATTGACGCTTCCGGCGGGTGGTGGGACGCGGGGGACTACTTAAAGTTCGTCGAAACGCACAGTTACACCGTGGCGCTGATGCTCATCGGCGTACGCGACTTTCCTCAGCAACTGGGACCTGCCGCGGGCACGTCGAACTTTACGGCCGAGGCCAAGTTCGGGCTTCAGTGGCTGCAGAAAATGTGGGACGACGACAGCCAGACGCTGTACTACCAGGTCGGAATCGGAACGGATTTTGCGAACAACCCGAATCTTTTGAGCGACCACGACCTCTGGCGTTTGCCGCAGGTCGACGACACTCTGGGCGGAACCGATCCGACTCTTCGATACGTGCGGAACCGTCCGGTATTCGTGGCCGGGCCGCCACGATCCAAGATCACCCCTAACCTGGCGGGACGCCTGGCCGCTGACTTTGCTGAATGTTCTCAAGTGTTCCGCGACTCGCAGCCGGATTTCGCCAATGACTGCCTGATTTCCGCCGAACACGTTTTCGCGCTGGCCGACACCTCACCCAAAGGGGATCTGCTGACGGTCGCACCGTTTGATTTTTATGGCGAGACGGAATGGCGCGACGACATGGAGCTGGGTGCAACGGAGTTGTATTTTGCGCTGGCCACCTCCGATGGACCTTTGCCCTCCGCACTGCCGCACACGGACCCAGGATTCTATCTCCGGGCGGCGGCACACTGGGCACATGCCTACATCACCGGGCCGAACGATGCTGGAGATACGCTGAATCTGTACGACGTGAGCGGCCTGGCCCATTTCGAGTTATTCCGTGCTATCGCCGACGCCGGCCATCCCAAAGGACTCGAAGCATCGCAGGCCGATTTGCTCCGCGACATGCGCAAGGAATTGCAAAACGCCATGACCCAGGGCGATTCCGATCCGTTTGGCTTCGGATTTCCGTGGGCCACCTTCGACACTGCGACACATGGAGCGGGCCTTTCCGTAATGGCCAAAGAATATGCGCTGCTGACGCAATCGGAGGATTTTGACGAACTGTCGCGCCGCTGGGCGGCCAACATCCTTGGTGCGAATGCCTGGGGCAGTTCGTTTATCGTGGGCGACGGGGAGGTTTTCCCGAATTGCATGCAGCATCAGGTGAGCAACATCGTCGGCGCACTCGATGGCCAGCCTCCGATTCTTGCTGGGGCGCTCGTGGAGGGACCAAATTCTTTCGCGGCCACCGGATTCCTGGATGGGATGCGCAAGTGCCCTCCGGGCGGAGGCAATGCCTTTAAGAAATTCGATGGAAACGGTGCGGTGTACAAAGACGACCAGCAATCGTTCAGCACCGTGGAGCCGGCAATCGACCTGACGGCGTCGTCGTTCTTGATGTTTGCGTGGCGAATCGCGGGAGCGCCTGTCAGGTTGGTCCCGACCGCCGACATTTCTCCGGCACTTGATGAGGTTGTGGCCTACACGCCAAATCCGCAATGGCCGCCGCGAAGAACTCGGGCCCGGCGGCGGCTCAATCGGAATGCTGTTCCCATTCCCTAGCCTTGAGTACTCGCTGCTAGCGGGTGCGGTAGCGGAACTTGTCGATACCCAGCCTCTTGATGCGAAACTCGACCGTAGAGGCGGGAAGGCCTAGTTTCTTGGCTGCGCCGTTTTCTCCTGAAACCTTGCCGCGCGAGGCACTCAGCGCGGCTTCCACCGCTTCGCGCTCCCGCGATAGGAGTTGCTGATCTGCACGGCCCTCGGCGGTATTTCCCCGCAACATGTCGGCATCAACGCTTAGCACGCCGTTTCGCGCAAGAATCACGGCGCGCTCCACGGTGTTCTCCAGTTCCCTGACGTTGCCTGGCCAAGGATGAGCTTGCAGCAAGTCCAGTGTGCGGCGCTCGATCCGAGAGATTTTGCGGCTGAAGCGGGCGCCATACTTGTCCGCGAAGTGTGCGACGAGAGGCGGTATGTCCTCCGGCCGATCGCGCAGCGCCGGCACGTGGACTGGAAAAACGTTGAGCCGATAGTACAGATCACTGCGGAACCGCCGGGCGCGGACGTCTTCCGCGAGATCCCGGTTGGTGGCGGCCACCAGCCGGACATCCACGCGTAGCGTTTGCGTGCCGCCAAGACGCTCGAATTCCCGCTCCTGCAGAACGCGCAGCAGGAGGACTTGCATCTCCTGGGGCAGTTCGCCAATTTCATCGAGGAACAGAGTGCCGCCATGGGCTTGCTCGAAACGTCCCTTGCGGCGCTCTACGGCGCCGCTGAACGCGCCGCGCTCGTGGCCGAACAATTCCGAGGCCAGCAAGGTATCCGGAATGGCCGCGCAGTTTACTTTGACGAGCGGCCCGCGGGCGCGCGCCGAGCGCCGGTGGATGGCCCTGGCGATGAGCTCCTTCCCGGTTCCCGTTTCGCCGGTAATCAAGACGGTCGCGTCGGTGGTGGCCACCTGCTCGACCGTATCCAGAACGCGTTTGAGGGCAGCGGAGTGCGCCAGAATTTCCTCGAACCAGGGCGCCTGCCCTAACTGGGCCCGGAGCGAAATGTTCTCAGCCTCCAGTTGTTCCCGGAGCTTGCGAATTTCTTCGTTGGCCAGGGCATTCGCGGTGGCTACGGACAAAGCGCGGCAAACGTCGCGCAGCAAGGTCAGGTGTTCGGCAGGGAAGGCACGTTGCTGGACGCGCGTAAAAACCGCTACGCCGATGTCCTGGCCGCGGGCCATCAGCGGTACGGAGACATAGGATCGAATGCCGACGCCGGCGAGATGGAACTCATGTTCGTACCAGCCGTCCCTTTGCAGGAGGTCGTCGCAGGCGAATGGCTCACCGGGAGCGAATCGGCGATCCTTTGCCGCGGGGTAAGGAATCAGAGGCCGCACCTCCGGCAGCGGCTGGGCCCGGGGTAGCAGTCTGTTCGCCAGCTGTTGCCCGGTCTCTCCCTGGACTTGCGGAACGCCCACAATGTGAAGGGCGAACAGGCGGTGCTTTCCGCTCTCGTCCGACGCCGACGGGTCTCCACTGAAATCGATAATGCCGACGGAATCGAATGGCACAAGGGGCACGAGGACATCGGCTAGCGACGCCAACACGCCTGGCAACTCGCGCTCGGCGCTGACGGCCGCCCACGTTCGCAGAAGAAGCCCCGACCGCTGCGCGTCTGAAAGCGACGGTAGGTGCGATGCTTCAGCCATGGGGACATGGTAGCAAATCTTGCGGACATTGTGAATTAGCAACTAGTCGTTGCGACAATCTTGTGATCTCCAAGGCTTCCCTGACATTAAGTAATTTATTTTTCTTATAGATACTGAACTTCACCTTTGGTCCCCGGAGTGCCTTTACCGGTCACCGACAGCTCTAGAGATGCAGCTCTATTGTTGGAAGGACACCCATGATGCTTCTTATTCTCTTTTGCCTCGCACGCACTTTCCTGCCGGACGCCGCCACCTGGGCCAGCGAAATTCAGACACAAGCGGCCGTCTTGGCTTTCGGTACTCTCGCCTTCCTCCTTTATCGCCTGGGGTTGGAGTCCTCACGCACGCCTTCGCTCGGTTCTCGTTCCGGGAATTCTGGCGCGTAGAGCAAGAGTGAGGAAGAGCAGCCGCGTTCCGGCTATCGAACCTGCGTGGGCGGGATCGGCTCTACCAAGCGCGGCAGGACGAACTCGAAGAATCGCGATGGATCCGATGCGATGCAAACTTCGGTGTTTGGAATGCCCGGCTCCGGGCGCGTGTAGCCCTGGTCGTCCACGCGCAGCCGCAAGGGCCGCGTCGGGCACAATTGCGGGGCGATGGCGAAGGCCACGGGCATGACGTCGAATAGCGTGGGAGTTTGCCGGTTGGTGCTGCGCATCCACTGCTGGTAGAGCAATGTTAGGGCATCCGTCAACGGCGTGCTCTGGGTGAAGAGTAGGGTCCGCTTGACCTCATCGAGTTTGAGCTGCGTGGAATCCAACGGCATGACGTAGAGGGGCACTCCCGAATCGAACAGTTTCTGGGCTGCCAGCACATCCATCGCGATGTTGTATTCGCGATCGGGTGGGCTGTTGCCCTCACCTAGATCATCGTAGCCGTGGTAGACCGAGCCACCCATCATGACCACGCGCTTCAACTTTCGGAAGGTGGCCGGATCGCGATCGATGGCCGCTCCGATATTGGTTAACGGGGCGATGGCCAGCAGCATGATCTCGCCCGGCTGCAACCGGATTTGTTCCAGGAGAAAGTCGACCGCGGCGGGATGATCTTTCGGCGGCGGGCCAGCCTCGGCCCATCGTGCTTGCGAGAAAATGGCGTCCCCAGGCCGATGCTTTTCCACGCCGACGGCCACGGGAATATCGCTGCGTCCCACTTCTTTCAACAGGCGATCCAGCAATCGCGCGCGAAGCTTGGTGTCTCCCCAGGCCGTGGTAATCCCAACGATCTTGAATTCGGTGCTTTGGAGAGCAAGGCCAACTGCAAAGGCATCGTCGACGTCGTCGCCAATATCTGTATCGACGATTATTTTCTGCGGCGCGGCATGGGTGGTCCTGGCCGGGATGGATTGCGCAAAGGAACGAACGCCGGTCGTCGCGATGCAGCAAAACCCCAGCACTAGCAGTAGCGCGAACCAGCACAAGCCGCCAGTTTCATCGCGGTTGCCCGTCCTAAGCACAAGCGAAGGATTTCCCAAGGCGGGCGCTTTGGTCGGTGATTGTGTAGGATCGCAATACATGGAGACCTCGACCTGCCCACCGTACGCTAACGTGACTTTAGCGTCGCTGTCCACAGTCGGGTAGCGACGCCCCCGGGCGCATGCGTTGAAACGGGCGAGAGGCGCATAGAATCCAGGTTTTGGTGATGTGGCCAAGTTTCAGGAAGGGAAGGATCGCAAAGCTGCGTGGCTCGTTTCACCCACGTCAGATGAAGACGGAGCGCAGCTGGCTGCGCGCCGCCTCTATCTCGCACAAGTAGGTAATGCGCCTAGAAGTAAAGCTTCAGAGCTAACTGCAGTTCGCGAGGGTGGTTCAACTGGGAACTGATTATGCCGAAGTTGCTGTCGCCCACGACCGAATCCGGCCCCTGGAACTGGGGATGGTTGAAGGTGTTGAAGGATTCCGCGCGAAACTCGAGACGCGCACCCTCGCGCAATCTCGATAGCGCAAATTCCTTGAACAGGGACAGGTCCGCGTTTCTCACTCCCGGCTGGCGCACGCTGGTGATCGTGCGTGGAGCGTTACCGAAGGTGAACGGCGCCTGCACCGACGTGTCTTCCAGCACGCCGGTAGGATTGCCGGCGGCATCAACACCGGCATTCGCGAAATAGCTGGTTCCGGAACTGGTGAAGTTTTCCGGCGACCCAGAAGCAGGCTTGAGCGTTCCGGTCAGGATAGGACGCTGTCCAAACGTGGGAATCGGGTTGGTGTTCAGGAGCAACGGGATGATCGGCCTACCACTGTTCACGCGAACGATGCCGTTGACATGCCATCCACCGACGATGGCGTTAAGGACCGGATGCAACTGATTGCCAAACTTCTGGCCGCGGCCCACGGGGAGTTCGTAGACAAAGCTGGCCTGAAAGATATGCGGGATATCGAAGACGGAGACGGCCCGCTCGGCGCGCAAATCGAACGGATTCTGTACCGAGAGGGTGGAGCCGCCGGTGGTGCCGCCGCCGAGGAAGACAAAGCTGTCGTCACTGGCCGAGGCATTGTCGATGGATTTAGACCAAGTGTAGGTCACCAGGAACTGCAGGCCGTTGGAAAACTCGTGCTCGGCCCGGATTTGAAGAGCGTGGTAGATGGAATTTGCAATGGGTGGCGAGTCGCCCTGGAATCCGGCGTACTGCGGGAAGGGCAACAAGAGCTGGAACTCCTGGACGGTGGCCTGGGAGAGAGCGCTGGTCGGGTCGCAGATGAAGTGAGTGCGGTCGCAGGGCCCCGGGTTGGGGTCGAAGAACGGGTTGGAAACGAAGTTGTTCAAATTGGCGAGCTGCGAGGCAGGTAGCAGATTGCCGCTGGAGTCAGTGACGGCCGAGAGAGGCAGATGATTATTTTCCCGAAATCCGCCGAGATACAGGTGAGTACCCTTCTTTCCCACGTAACTGGCGTCAAACAATATCTTGCCCGGTAGTTCCTTTTGGAAGCCGAAACTCCAAGCTTCCTCGTACGGTGTATTCAGGCTTTGGCGCTTGATGGGTCCCACAGCAGCAAAGCCGATGTCGTTGAATGCCCCCAAAGAGTTGCCTGGTGGCGGCGCCACACCACAGGTGAAAGGAGCCGCGAACTGGCAAGAGGTGTTGCTGAGAGTGTTCCAAGGGGTGGCGTGGTCTACATTCAAAGTTGTAAGCCACGGGGGTTGCACATCGAAGCCCTGGAAGCCCCAAGGACCGGTGCCGGAAGCTCCACTTCGTGGAGTAGAGAAATAAATGCCGTAGCCGCCGCGGATGACAAAACCGTGAGGCGCTTGATACGCCAATCCGAAGCGTGGCTGAATATTCTTGAAGTCGGTGTCGTAGTTGGAGCGACCGTTCGTGCCGGCAAAGACCTCGATGCCATGGAGGCTGGAAAGAGTCTGAATTGCCGACGCCGGAAGTCCTTGCGACTGAGCGAGAGTTATTTGAGCCGGCGTCAGTTGCAACGGCGAGGCGGCGGTGGGATCGAGGGAGTTCATGCGGTTGAAACGCTCGGTGCGCGGTGTGCCAAGCTCGTAGCGGAGCCCGAGATTGAGCGTGAGCTTCGGGGTGATGCGATAGTTGTCTTGCGCGAAGGCACCGTACTGAAAGCTCTCCGTGCTGACGAAGTTGACGAACCCGACCTGGCAGGGCGTGCACCCGCCGCCACCGTTGCCTGGAGGCCCTATGCCCATCAGGAAGCTTGCGAGTCCATCGCCTCCGGAATTCGGATCGCTGGAGACTTGGGAGTTGCCGCTAAAATCGAAGGCGAAGTCGCCGGATGGCCATCCTGGCTGGGTAAAGTTGATTTGATGAAGCCGCCATTCGCCTCCGAATTTCAATTCGTGCTTGCCGCGAACCCAGCTTAGAGTGCTGTCCACATGATGGACGACCTGGCCTTCCCGCAGGATGCTGAAGGTTTGCGTTCCGATATTGTTACCCGCCGCTCCGGAATATCCGTTTATCTGGATGGCAGGAATGGTTCCGAAACCGTGATTGAGATAAGATGGGAAACCCAACGAGGCAAGGCCTTGCTGGGCGCCTGAATCATTTCCGCTAATGCCCTGCTGGTTATCGAATCCGCGCTGAAAGCCGTAGGTTGCGGTCAGGACGAGACTAGGACTGAAAGTATGGGTGTGGCTCAGCGAGAAGATATGACGGTGCAAGATCACCGGCCCGCCGGTGCAGGGGTCGGCGATATTCTTGAAACAATCGAAGCTATTGCTGCTGCCGTTTTGCTGCGAGTACTTGGCGCTCAACAGATCGCGCTCGCTAAAACGGTGGTCAATCTTGATGTCGAACTGATTGTTGGACGTGGGATTGACGCCGGAGCCAAACCAATTGCTATTTTGGAGAGTGGACAGATCAGTAGCGGAAACTGTGGGCATAGGAAAAAGCTGAATCAGCTTTGCGGCAACGGGATCGATAAGATTGCCGGGGTGAGCAGCCGGTTGAAAGGGCGTTCCAACGAGATTCGGATTCCCGGGGCTTTGGTAGGCGGCGAAGTTGTTAAATGGGATGAAGTTGGTGCGGACGGCTCCAGGGCCGATGCTGCCATCGCCGGCAGGGTCGGGATTGAACGTGCCGGTGTAGGGATCCCAGAGCTGCCCTGCGGGGCTAGAGCAAAGCCCGGTAGCGTCAAAGGTACCGCCATTGGCACCGCACAGGACACCGAAGTCACCGTTGCGCTCGGCGGCCGTCGGGACACCCGCGGTGGCATTGGTGGCATCCCTTTCTCTTATTCCCTCATAGTCGAAAAAGAAAAAAGTCTTATCTTTGCGAATCGGTCCGCCAACGGAGCCGCCGAAATCGTTGCGCTTCAAAGCGGGGATAGGATTGCCGTTCTTATTGTTGAACCAATCGTTGGCATCCATGACCGAGTTTCGGAAGAATTCGTAAACGCTGCCGTGGAATTGATTGGTTCCCGAGCGGGTCACCACATTGATCAGTGCGCCAGCGGAAAAGCCGTATTCGGCCGTGAAATTGGCTTGCTGGACCTTAAACTCCTCCACCGAGTCCACGGAAGGGGTGTAGAGCACGTTGTTGAGGCCGCTGTTTTGATCGAAATTCGACGCCGTGGCGCCATCGATCAAAACGTCGGCAGTGGCGTTGCGGCTTCCGTTGGAGTTGAAGTTGATGCCGCCCTGCGAGTTTTTCGTGCCCGGGGCGTTCGTTTCGGTGACGCCGGGAGCCAAAAAGGCGAGATTGGTAAAATTGCGATCGACGAGAGGAAGATCATTCACGAATTTTCGGTTCACGACCTGGCCAGTTACAGCGTCCTCAGTTTGCAGTTGTACGGTGTCGGCTTTCACTTCAACGATGTCGGTGACCACACCGACTTTCATTGAAAAATCGATGGACACGTTCTGGCTGACGTCCACCTTGACCGCGTCCTGGGTCTGGCTCTGGAAATTTGCGGCTTCTACCTTGATCTTGTAGGTGCCTGGAGGAATAGAGCGCAGCAAATACCTGCCGTTGGAGTCGGTCACAGCATTGAAGGCGTAACCTTTCTCCTCATCGAGGAGCGCGACTTTGGCACCCGGTACCGAACCGCCGGACGGATCGGTGACGACACCGGTTACGGAGCCGGTGTAGAGTTGGCCCCGCGTCGCCGGAGAGAGCAGGAAGAGACCCAGGGCCAGCCACAGAGGCCATGCGTGGCGCGCCCACCTACCGAAAAACCCGGCTACCTGGTTGCGTGCGTGAGTTGAAGTTGCCGCGTCTTGATAGCTTTTGAATACAAACATAGCCACCTCTATCCTGCTCGACTGTGAGATTAAAAGAGCTACTCAACGACGAGGCGGTATCACCCGAGGATCGGGGAGACCCCCCGCTAAGGCACCGTTAAACCGATTCAATACTCGATAGCCCTTGGTTGTCAAGCTGGAAATTGGCCGACAGAAAGGCCGCTTGCCCGAGAGGGCAACGGCGCCGGCGATGTCAGGAGCGGGCCAGAGAGGCGACTTCGATGACCGGGTTGGGGAGTTGGCGCATGGTACGGACAAAGAGGGCAACGATGTTGCCATCGAACTGTGCATTGGCGCAGCGCTCGAGCTCGGCGAGGGCTTCGGCGGCGGCGCGGGCTTTCTTGTAGGTGCGATCGCTGGTGATGGTGTCGAAGGCGTCGGCGACGGCAATGATTCGCGCGCCGAGAGGAATGTCTTCGCCGGCGAGTCCGTTTGGATACCCGGAGCCATCGAAAAATTCGTGATGGTGGAGGACCATCTCGCGGATGCGCGCGAGCGGCGCGAGGGGATCAAGAATTTTGGCCCCGAAGGTGACGTGAGACTTCATGTTTTCCCACTCGTCGGGATTGAGCGGGCCGTTCTTGTTCAAAATGCTTTCGGGGATGGCGACTTTGCCGATGTCGTGCAAGACCGCGCCGAGGCGGATCTCCTCGACTTGGAGTTCGGTCATGCACAGGGCTTCGGCGATGAGCGCGGCGTAGGCGGAAACCTTTTGCGAGTGGCCCTGGGTGTAGTGGTCCTTGGCGTCGATGGCGAAAGCGAGCGAGGTGACGGTATCGAGGACCGCCTGGGGCAAGGCCTGAGGTCCCTCATCGGGTGCGACGGCGACGGTGTCGTTTGTGCCTTCGGTGGCGGCGAGGGATTCGGTGAATTGCTTGAGGCGCGAATAGATTTCTTCGAAAGCCTCGGGGCCGGTGGAGAACAGACGCTTGAGCGTGACGCCAAGATACGCTTCCAGGACGTCGCGCTTCCATTTTTTGGCTTCGTTGGGATCGAAATGGTCGGCGGTGGACACCGCGTTGCCGCCCTGGTGCTTCGAGAGATACATGGAAGCGTCGGCGACCTGGATGAGCTCTTGAGGCGTGGCGCCGTGGAGCGGGTAGCAAGCGATGCCGAAACTGGCACTGATGTTTTTCTCACGGAGGAGCGGATCGGCGGAGACCCAGCCGCGCAGCTTGGTGGCCAGCTGGCGTGCGTGCTCCATGTTGGTTTCCGGCATGAGCATGACGAATTCGTCGCCGCCGTAGCGGGCGACGACGTCGGAGCGCCGACAGTTGGTCTCGAGAATGTGGCCGACGCGCTGCAGGACAAGGTCACCCTCGAGGTGGCCGTAGAAATCGTTGACGAATTTGAAGCGGTCGAGGTCCATCAGGACCAGGGCAAAGGCGCGGCCGGCGCGGGTGGAGCGCTTCCATTCGGCGGACAGGGCTTCCATGAAGAAGCGGTGGGTCTTTACGCCGGTGAGGCCGTCGGTGATGGCCTGCTCTTGGGCTTTCTGGAACGACAGCGAGTTGTGCAGTGCGCCGGCGATGAGGTCCGCGAGCGTGCGCAGGAGCAAGACTTCTTCCTCGGAAAAGTCAAGCGGCTTTGAGGATTCCACGTAGAGGATGCCGTGGAGCTGTTCGGCATAGAAAACCGGCAGAGCAAAAGCGGCGACGGAATCGGGCAGCAGCGGCTTGAGCGAAGCGTCGGCAGGCGGGGTGGCGCCATAAGCGGCCATCTGGCCGTTGCGGGCCACGTGGCCGATGAGGCCGGCACCGAGCGGGATACGCTGACTGAGCGCGCCGCGGCGGCTGCCGGCTTCGGCCTGAATGACCAGCTCGCGGGTGGTGTAGTCCAAAACGCCGATACCGATGTGATCGTAGATAAGGCCGGCCTCGAGCTGCTCGGCGATTTTGGCCAGCATTTCGTCGGGGTTGAGCGTGGCGATGGCGTTGCGGGAGATGGTGTTCAGCAGCGAGAGGTGGCGCGCCTTGGTGCGCTCTTCCTGAAAGAGGCGAGCATTCTCGATGGCGATACTGGCCTCGCTGGCGAGGACGCGCATCAGTTCGAGATGGCCCTCGTCGAAAACGTGGTCCTGATCGGAGAAAACAGCCATAGCGCCGATGACGTGATCGTACGCAACGAGAGGCACACAGCAGAAACACCCGCGAGAACGCATGGGTTCGACACCCAGTTTTTGGACTTCGGCCACGTAGTTGTCTCGGATCAAGACCGGTTGGCGCGTGCGAATGACGTACTCGGTAAGATGATTCCCGGCCGGGCGGCTGCGCCTAGGCATGCGCATGCCGTCGATCATTTCCAGGTC
>Ga0207098_10355_pt1 | contig 14469 bp, 13 predicted proteins | sample Alteio_BWMinHeat_84_FD_153548 | JGI IMG/M metagenome (GOLD analysis project Ga0207098, IMG submission 153548) | Enriched cells from forest soil in Barre Woods Harvard Forest LTER site, Petersham, Massachusetts, United States -... | ecosystem: Environmental > Terrestrial > Soil > Temperate forest >...
CGAGCTGCTGGCCGGGACGCGAGGCCACGATGAGCGAGGCGACGAAGGGTATCTCCGCGGCGCCCCGCCAGCGGCGCAGGCTGACGAAGGAATCAGCGCCCATGAGGCAAAAGAGCGAGCCGTCCGGCGGCAGGCCGGCGCGTAAAACGTGCAGAGTTTTGAGAGTGTAGTTGGGCTGGTTGTCAGGAGCGGGGGCATCGGCGAGCGAGATTTCGAAACCTGGCTCGCCGGCAATGGCGAGCGAGGTCATGGCCACTCGGTCGGCAAAGGGGGCCGTGGAGCCGTGCGGCTTCAGAGGCTGAGCACCGACCGGAACGAACAACACGCGGTCCAGCCGAAGGGCATCGCGGGCCGCGCGAGCGACAGCCAGGTGGCCGAGATGGGGAGGGTCAAAACTGCCGCCAAAGAACGCGACGCGGCCGCCGGTCGAGTGAGACAAGCACGCCGGTGGCTGTTCGGTCATTGATTTATCGTAACGTTCGGGGCAGGGGGCGCAGATACAATCGGCAGTAATGCGCTACCTGATTGCTCTCCTGGCTTTGGCCGGCGTGGTTGTTGCCACGCTGGCTTTGCGGATTCATTACTCGACCGACACGCAGCCCTGCTCGATCAACGAGAAGTGGGACTGCGGCATCGTCAATCACAGCCCGTTTGCCGAAGTCGCGCACGTGCCGGTGGCGGCGATCGGGATCGGCGGATACCTGCTCATTGCGGGATTGTCGCTGGTGCGCCGGCGTTGGCTGGTGGTGGCGGCGGCCGTCCTGGGGCTGGGGTTCTCGCTCTATCTCACCCATATCGAGAAAGACGTACTGCAGGTGTGGTGCCTCTACTGCGTCACCTCGCTGGGGATCATCTCGGCGATTACGCCGCTGAGCCTGGGATGGGCGGTGCTGGCTCGCGGGTCCGGGCGCGGGCCTGGGCGCGGGTTGAGGCGCCGGTCGGCTGCCTAGCGCTGGTAAACTTGATCTGGACCCAATGTTCAGAAAAGCGTATGCGCGTTGGATGTACCGGTGGGAAACCCGGCTCACAACGCGAGATGAAAATCGTGTGGTTCGGCCGCTGGAGTGGGGCTTCGAGTGGATTGCGCCGTTTCTTGAGGCGCAGGGGCTCGCTGGCCCGGAACTGCGACGAGCCGAATGCGGCGATCCGGCGGTTTGCGAAGCCGCAATGACGCGCATCAATGAGATTCTGATCCGGCACAGCGACAGATTTTTTGGCTACGAGCGCCCCACGGATTTCCGGCTGGAGGAGCGGCACCCGCAGTTGTTCCCGACCAACGTGCGGCCGGAAACCCTGGCGAGGGATGCAGCAATTCGGCAGCAGGCCGAGGACGGCCAGCTTCCGCGGGCGCAGTTTTTGCGCTTCACCTCGCCGGAGCGGACGCAGTATCCGGAAAACGACCTGGTAAATGCGCGCTGGTTTCCGGCGCCCGCGCACAAGGATCCGGCGCGGCCCAAGCAGGCCATCGTGGTGCTGCCGCAATGGAATGCTGATGGCTTCAGCCATAACGCGCTGTGCACCCTTTTCAATCGCATGGGCGTGTCGGCGCTACGGTTGTCGAAGCCGTACCATGACATTCGCCGGCCCACGGAACTGGAGCGGTCGGACTACGCGGTGAGCGCCAATATCGGGCGCACGCTCTCGGCCTGCCGGCAAGCGGTGGTGGACATTCGCTGCTGCGTCGACTGGCTCGAGGAGCAGGGCTACGAGCACTTTGGCGTGCTGGGTACGAGCCTCGGGTCGTGCTACGGGTTCCTGGCCAGCGCGCACGATGCGCGCATCCGCGTGAATGCCTTCAATCATGCCTCGACGGCGTTTGGCGATGTGGTGTGGGCCGGGCAAAGCACGCGGCATATTCGCCAGGGGCTGGTAGAGGCAGGGTTGACGCAGGAACGCCTGCGCGCGTTGTGGGCGGCAGTCAGTCCGGTCAATTACTACGACAAGTTCGTGAGCGCGGCCGTCCGAGGACCGGAGAAGAAGGTCCTGGTGGTGTATGCCGATTACGATCTCACCTTCCCCCGCGAGTATTCGCTGCAGGTGGTGGACGCGTTTCGGCGCTCCGGAGTGAACTTCGAGCCGCGTGTGCTGCCCTGCGGCCATTACACAACTGGAGAGACGCCGTACAAGTTCATCGACGGCTGGTACCTTGGGTCGTTTGTGTACCGCGCGTTCAAGGCTCTGCGCGAGGAAAAAGCGGCGCGCGCGATTGCCGGGGAGATCGCGGAAAGCGAAGCAGAAGAAGAGATGCTGTCGCGGTGAATCTGTTCGATCCCAGGTCTCAGAAGCGGGATCTCCACCCCAGGGACGAAGACCTGTCCCTGGGACCCCGGACCTGGGGCACCCATTCAGTGGATGGTGTTCAGGTTGAGGCGGAGAAGTTTCACCGGGTCGAGGTAGGCGCCCTGCCAGCGGACGGCCCAGTGCAGATGTGGGCCGGTGACGCGGCCGGTCGCTCCGCTGAGGCCGATGCGGTCGCCGGTCTTGACGTGCTGCCCCTCGTGCACGTCGATGCGGCTGAAGTGCATGGAAAGCGTGAACAGGCCCAGGCCGTGATCGATGATCACACAGTTGCCTTCGTAATAGAGCGGGCGGGCGAGCACAACGATGCCGCTCGCGCCGGCGTGCACCGGCGTGCCGGTGGCGGCGCGGAAGTCGGCGCCCTTGTGGATGCTGGCAAGTTTGCCATTGAACATGCGGCGCGTGCCGAAACTGTCGGTGGCCTGGGCGGGAACGGGGGCGCGAAAATCGCCCCGCCAGAGGGGTTCGGGCGCGCTGGCGGCGAAGACGGCCGCCTTGATTTTTGATTCGGCGTCGATCTGCTTGAGCGCTTCAGGACTAGGCTCGACAAACTGAGGCGCGACACTCAGCGTACCGGTGCGGTAATGGGCGGGATGGATGTCGATCGTACGGCTGAAGTCGATGTCCCGGGCGCCCAGGTGTGCGGTGATCTGCAACCGGGAAGGCCCCGTCGGCGCTTCGACGTCGGCGCCCGCCAGAGCAAACCAGTCAGCGCCCGGATGCGCGCGGAAGAACTGAATCTTGCGTCCAAGCCACTCTCCGCCAACGCCGGTGGCATCCGGGGAATGAACCGAGATCAGCTCCGGCGAGCCTGCCAGGACATTTGAGGGAGTCAGGACGACCGGTATTTCCGCGGACGAAGCGGATCGGAAAAGAACGCAGGCCACGAGACAGGAAACGAGCAAATGGCGCAGAGGGCGAGGGCCGGTCATGGGTTCAGCATACCGGCTCCTCGCACCCGCGATGAAACCCCACCCAAGCAGAGCCAGGATGGGGCACCCAGTCAGTTTCTGTCTAGTGTGATTCCTGGACCACGAGGTCGTCGGCCAGCTTGAAGTGCACAATCGACTCCGCCGGAATGTCGATGTCGCGGTTCCCTGTCAAACCCGCGGCCGCGGTTCCGGCTCCGCCGCCGGCCAGTCCTCCGATCAGCAGGCCAACGCCGCCGCTGGCCACGCCGCCAATCACCATACCCAGTCCGGAGCCGCCGGCAATCATCGCGGTGGAGCGCTTCCCTTTGCCCTTCTTTGTCTGGGTCAGGTCCCGCGTCTTCAGCGGGTACTCAGTTCCATTCAGCGTGAGCGAGGTAAGCCGCAGTTCGAGGAACGAGGCGCCTTTGAAATGTCCACGCTTGTGCGCCGCCGCGACCAGGCCCTTGACGCGGGAGAGTTTTGGAACCAGCAGGCTGCCGTCGCTGGCCGTGATGGGCTCGACGATTTCGCCGGTGAAGGTATCGCCTGCATGGCTGGTTTTGACGCTGATGCGCTGGTCTACGCGCACTGCCAAGCCGGTTCCCGCAGGGATGCTCACTTCCAGAGGCGGAGGCGGCCCTTGCGGTGCTTGTTGCTCCTGAGCAGGAGGTTGTTGCAGCGCGGACACCGTGGGTTCTGAAGGTTTCGGCGCCGGAGCTCCCGCCGCGGGCGGCGCGGTCGTGGTCACGAGCGTCGGCTCTTTCTGTCCGGAGGCCGGAGGCTGCACGACTGTTGTCGTGGTCAGGCCATCTTTGTCAACGCTCACAACCTGCTGGGGTTGACCGGTGGTGATCGCCTGCTTCTTCGCCTGCTCAATCGCCTTCTCCTGCTTCGAAGCGCAGCCGGCCCCCGCGAGCAACACAAGCGCCAGCGCAGACACGCTTGCCCTGTGAATCCAACCTGTATTTGGCATTTGTCTTCCCTTCTTTATCTATGAATTGGGGAAACCAAGGGCTGTTGTCTATTTTATATGGGTGCTGTTTCGTGCCACCGTCATTCTTCAGCGTTGACGAGGGCGATCCGGGCAGGCGGCGACGTGCTTCCCCCGTGCCCCGTCCGGAAATGCGATCGATTGGCTTTACTTGGTAACGGTTACGTATCGCCGTCCTGCGTAGAGACGGAAGCCTCCGCCGGGGTCGGTCGTCACCTGCATGGGCATGGGCCGCTTCATCTCAGCATCCGTGGAGGAGCTCACCGTGAACACATCGTGCGCGCCGATATCGGTGACCACGAACTTGTCCCCGCCAATGAAGCCTATGCCGTAGACGCCCGCGGGCAGATTCTGGCCGCCGATCTTGATTGCGACCTCGGTTACGAAATAGGCCTGGTACTTGGCCGCTACATCGCTGGCGTAGCCGCTGTTGTCAACCAGCGTGGCCAGCATGTACGAGCCATCGCTGAACTTCACGCCGCCCGAGTTACGTAATTGCGAGGGAGCGGATTGTCCTTTGTAATACACCGACGCCGGAAGCAGCTTCTGCACATCGGCGGGCTTCAGCACCGTATCGCCCTGTGCCGCGGCTCCCAACGGCATCATCATTGCCAAACTTACGACCACTGCGGCGAGCGCACTCATTCCATGCCAACGCATCGTGAAGCCTCCATTGATTTTTCTGCTGCGTCCGGAGTATATCGCATCGGCGACGGCGCTATGGCAGGTACAGGTCCACGTATTCATTCACCGGCATGGAATCAAGCCGCTGCGGGTCGAGCGAGACATCGAGAATGCGCTGCTGTTGTTGTTCCGGAAAGCGCCGGCGGAGGTTGATTTTGAACTTCTCCACCAGGAGCGGCAAACCTTCTTCGCGGCGGCGGCGGTGGCCGATGGGAAATTCGACCGTCTCCTGGAGGATCGTTCCGCCGGTCAGTTCGACGCGAAGCGTGTTGGCGATGGAACGCTTGGCGGGATCATGGTAATCGGCGGTGAAGCGGGGGTCTTCGACGCAGGTCACCTTGGCTCGAAGAGCGTCGATACGGGGATCCGCGGCGACCGCATCTTCGTAGTCCGCGGCGGTGAGCCGGCCGAAGATCAGGGGAATGGCAATCATGTACTGCAAGCAATGGTCGCGATCGGCGGGATTGGCGAGAGGCCCTTTTTTATCGATGATGCGCAGGCAGGCCTCATGGGTGCTGAGGATTATGCTTCGAATGTCGTCGGGAGTTTTGCCAAGCTGATCGAGGCGCGCGCGGAGGGTCATGGCCGCTTCAACCGCGGTCTGGGCGTGGAACTCGGCCGGATAGCTGATCTTGAAGAGCACGTTCTCCATGACGTAGGAGCCGTACGGGCGCTGGAAGCGGAATTCCTGGCCGCGGAACGAAACGTCGTAGAAGCCCCAGGTCTTCGCGGTCAGCACCGAGGGATAACCCATCTCGCCGGCGCGCGCCATCAATGCAAGACGTACAGCCCGGCTGGTGGCATCGCCGGCTGCCCAGCTCTTGCGCGAACCTGTGTTGGGCGCGTGACGATAGGTGCGCAGGCTTTGCCCGTCGACCCACGCCAGCGACAAGGCGTTGATGGTCTGTTCACGCGTGAGGCCGAGTAGTTGGCTCACCACGGCTGTAGATGCGACTTTGACCAGCACTACATGATCGAGGCCTACCTTGTTGAAGGAGTTTTCAAGCGCGATGCAACCCTGGATCTCGTGGGCTTTGATCATGGCTTCCAAAACCCGGCGCATCTGCAGTGGGGATCCGCCGGCGGCGATGGCGGTTCGGGAGAGCCAGTCGGTTGTGGCGAGAATGCCGCCGAGATTGTCGGAAGGGTGGCCCCACTCGGCGGCCAGCCAGGTGTCATTGAAGTCGAGCCAGCGAATCATGGCACCGATGTTGAACGCGGCCTGCACGGGATCGAGTTGATACGACGTGCCGGGAACGCGGGCGCCGTTGAGCACCACGGTGCCGGGAACGATGGGGCCGAGCAGCCTGGTGCAGGCGGGGTACGCGAGGGCTTCGAGGCCGCATCCCAGGGTGTCGATCAGGCAGGCGCGTGCGGTCGACCAGGCCAGGTCGCTGTTGATCTTGTAATCGAGGGCATAATCGGCAATGTCGGTTAAGACTCTGTCGGGCGCGGGACGTTCGTTACTGATGTGCGCAGACACATGAGCTCCTTGGATCAAGGATAGAGCGGGGATCAAGGATAAAGAGGGGCAACAAGGATAAAGCGGGAACCTGCGGCGAGCCTGGAGGGATCTCTTCTCGATGCTTTCACGTGGTGGCGGCGGCGTACGACAACTCAACAAAGCCATTCTTGTAAGCGACCACGTTTTTCAAATCCCACCTCTGCTCCGGCAGGAAACCACCGAAGAGCCGAAGTCCGTCACCCAACAGGACCGGGGCGATGGTCAACCTGATTTCGTCCACCAGGCCGAGGGAGAGAAAACGCTGAGATAACATGGCCCCACCCACCAGCCAGATGTTTCGAAATCGCGGCGCGAGCTTTTCGCGAATGAGCATTTCGAGATCACCCGAGTAGAACTCGACGCTCTCCCTCGCCGGCGGCCATTCTCTGCCGGTCACCACTATCGTCGGAGTATCGCCATAGGGCCAGCCCAGTTCGAGTGCGTGTTCATAGGTGCGGGAACCGAGTACATAGCAGTCGATGGCTTTGACGAAGGTAGCGGCTTCTTCCTCTGAAATGGAAACCCCGGCTTCGTAGACGCTTCCATGGGCATCGAGCCAGGAGACACTGTTGTCCTTCCTGGCGATGAACCCATCCAGGCTTGAAACCGCGTGCAGGGTGACTCTTGATCCTGTCGGATTTCCTTCTCTCGGCATCATTTCTATTCGCGTTCTTCGATGGGCACGAAGGGGAGCGGGTCGGGACCGGTATAGTTGGCCGACGGGCGAATGATTTTGCCATCCTGCCGCTGCTCGAGGACGTGAGCGCACCATCCGGCCGTACGCGCCATCACGAACAGGGGCGTGAACAGATCGATGGGAATTCCCATCTGGTGATAGGCCACGGCACTGTACCAATCGAGGTTAGGGAACATGCGCTTGGCGTCCATCATCACCTGCTCGATGCGTTCGGCCACGGCGAAATGCAGGCTGCCTCCGGCGCCGTCGGCCAGCTGGCGGGATACTTCCTTGATGATGTCGCTGCGCGGATCGCTGATGGTATAGACCGGATGGCCGAAGCCGATGATGACTTCGCGTTCCTCCATGCGACGGCGGATGTCCGTTTCGGCGTGAAGGGGCGAACTGTAACGGTTCTGAATTTCGAGCGCCACTTCGTTGGCGCCTCCGTGCTTGGGTCCCTTGAGCGCGCCGATGGCCCCGGCGAGGCAGGAATAGAGATCCGATCCGGTGCCTGCGATCACTCGTGCGGTAAAGGTGGACGCGTTGAACTCGTGTTCCGCATACAGGATGAGCGAGGTCTGCATGGCCTGAACCCACTCCTGCGACGGCTCATCATTATGGAGCAGATGGAGGAAGTGTTCGGCGATCGAATCGCCGCCGCGCTCAACCTCGATGCGCCTGCCGTTGCGCGCGTATTGGTGCCAGTAGAGGAGCATCGATCCCAGCGACGCGAGCAGCGCATCGGCAATGGAGCGCGCTCCCATTTCGTTGTGATCCTCGTTTTCGGGCCGAACGCAACCGAGTACGGACACACCGGTGCGGAGCACGTCCATGGGATGGGTTGTGGGCGGAAGAAGTTCGAGGGCTTGCTTGACCGCGGCCGGGAGGCTGCGCAGCGGCGTCAGGCTGGTTTTGTACGCCGTCAGTTCGACCGTGTTGGGAAGTTTGCCATGGATGAGCAGGTAGGCAACTTCTTCGTATTCGCAGTGCGCGGCGAGATCGGCGATGTCGTATCCGCGATAATGCAGATCGTTGCCGCTGTATCCGACTGTACAGATGGCGGTATTGCCTGCGGGCGTGCCGGAAAGGGCTACCGACTTTTTGGGCTTGAATACGGGGGGAGAAGACACAAGCTCCGTCATTCGATCACACTCCAAGAGCCTCAACGTTATAGATGCCGAATCCCGGCGTCTAGTCTGAATCCCTTGTCGTTCATAAACAGTTCATCCAACTTTCGCTCATAGGAATGATAGTCGAGATAACGGTAGAGGTCTGCGCGCGATTGCATAAGTGAAATTACATTGCGTTGAGTGCCTTCCGCACGAATGCATTCATACACCTTAAGGGCAGCCGCATTCATGGCCCGGTAGGCGGCGCAGCAGTAGAGCACGATGTCGACGCCGGCCGCGGCCAGCTCGTCGCGGGTGAACAAGGGAGTCTGGCCGAACTCGGTGATGTTTGCTAGTATCGGCACTCCGACGGCTCGCCGGAACTCGATGTACATGGCCAGCTCGGTGACGGCTTCGGCGAAGATCATGTCGGCGCCGGCGGCCACGTACGCCTGTGCGCGCTCGATGGCGGCCGGGAGGCCCTCGTTGGCGATGGCGTCGGTTCGCGCCATGATCACGAAATGCTCATCGGTGCGCGCATCGACGGCCGCCTTGATGCGGTCCACCATCTCCGCGGCCGATACAAGTTCCTTGCCCGGGCGATGTCCGCAGCGCTTGGCGCTTATCTGGTCTTCGATATGAACGGCCGCGGCGCCGGCCTTGATCATCGAGCGGATGGTTCGGGCGATGTTGAATGCGCCGCCCCAGCCGGTGTCGATATCGACGAGGAGGGGCAGCTGGCTCGCGTCGGTGATGCGCCGGACATCGGTAAGAACGTCTTCCATGGTGCTGATGCCGAGGTCGGGAAGGCCCAGGGAATTGGCGGCAACGCCGCCGCCGGAGAGGTAGATCGCCCGGAATCCTGTAGCCTCGGCGAGGCGCGCCGTGTAGGCGTTGATGGCGCCGGCGACCTGGAGCGGCTTTTCCTGCCCGAGCGCCGCCCGAAAGCGCGCTCCGGGCGATCGGAGATCTGAATCGTCAGCCATGACTGTTCCTGCGCCGCATCATAACAGGCGCCCGGGGATGGCTTGCGTTCGACGCCGCGCCTTTCACGATGCATTTCCCCAACCCGGCCGCGCGGTGCGACAATCATTCGCGTTGCAGCTTGAGCACCCCAACTTAAGGAGAAACCTCGTCATGAAGCGTGTTCTGATTTGTACCGGCCTCTTGTTCGCCGCAACCGCCGTCTTCGCCCAGGGAAATCCCGCGAGCCCCCCGGAAAAAGTCTCGGCTGAAATCGGCGGCAAGGGTGTTTCGATTACCTACTCGGCTCCGTCGGTGAAAGGCCGCCAGGGCCACATCTTCACCAAGGATGGCCTCATCAGCAAGAATCCGCATTATCCGATCTGGCGGGCCGGCGCCAATGGCGCGACAACCCTGACGACCGAAGGTGATTTGCAGATTGGCGACGTGACGGTGCCCAAGGGAAGCTATACGCTGTTTGTCGACATCTCCGATCCCGACAACTGGGTGCTCATCGTGAACAAGAAGACCGGCGAATGGGGCCTCGCCTATGACGGCAGCGCGGACCTGGGTAAAGTGAAAATGCAGATGGCAAATCCGGGCATGGTGGAGCAGCTGAAATACACGATCGCCGATCTGGGCGGGGGCAAAGGGATGATCACGCTGGCCTGGGAGAACCACTCGGCGTCGGTGCCTGTTTCGGTACATTGACAACCCCGCTTACCGCGTTGAAGCCTGAAGATTCTCTCCTCGTCAAGCGGGCGTGGCGTCGAGCCGCGCCCCATTTCCCACCGGAGATTTCACCATGTTACGCATGCTGCTCTCCTTTGCAACCCTCGTTGTCATGCTTCTATTTTCGGCTCACGTCTTCGCCCAGGACACCGGCCCGTACAAGGTACTGAAGATTGAACTGGTCGGGGGCGAAGGCGGATTCGACTACGTGACCGCCGACCCTGACGGCCGCAACCTGTATGTCGCCCGATCCGGGCCTGCCGGGCACATCGGCGTCTTCAACCTCGATACGCTGGCCCAGGTGGGAGACATCCCGGGCACAAGCGCGCATGGCGCGGCAGTCGACACCGCGACCGGCCACGGCTTCGCCACTTCAAAGCAGGTGACGATGTTCGATGCCAAGACGTTTTCGATTCTGAAAAAGATCGACGTGCAGGGGAATCCCGACGGCTACCTGAACGACCCCTTCAACCACCGCTTTTACGTCCTCAGCCACGCGGCGCCGAATATCACCGTGCTTGATGACAAGGACGGATCGATCCTGGGCACCATCGACATCGGCGGCGCACCCGAGCAGGCTGCAACCGACGGCCAGGGCAAGATCTATGTCGATATCGAAGACAAGGCCGCCATTGCGGTAATCGACGCGAAGGCGATGAAGATGGTCAGCAAGTACGACGTTTCAAGCAAAGGCGGGGGATGCGCAGGCCTGGCGCTGGACGCGAAGAACAACATCCTGTTTGCCGCCTGCCGCGACAAAAAGAACATGATCATCCTGTCGGCAACGGACGGCCACATCATCACCGATCTGCCCATCGGCAACGGGTCGGACGGTGCTGTATTCAACCCGGCCACGATGGAGGCGTTCAGCTCGCAGGGGGATGGCACGCTGACGGTGATCAAGGAAGATTCGCCGACGAGTTTCTCGGTCGAACAGACGGTTCCGACACCGGCGCGGGCGAAGACGTTGACCTTGGATACGAAGACCAACCAGATCTTCAGCATTACGGCCGAGTTTGGTCCGGTGCCGGCCGAGGCTCCACCGCCTGTCGTAAACCCCGCTGCGGGGCCGCCAACCGGAGGTTCGCCGCCGGGCCAGCCGGGTTCGGGTGCGCCTGCCTGGATGCGCGGCCCCCGCGCGCCGATGATTCCAGGTTCGTTTCAGATCCTCGTGATCGGCAAGTAAATGGTTGACAGCCCGGCGCTCATTCCAGGATGAGGTTTTAGTTCCTGACGGGATCGACGCGCGTCGATTTGCGGGAATTTTGTGGCGTTGCCGATAAAATGGAAATTGAAGCAGAAGATCCACGTTCCTGGGGTGAGTCAAGTTGCCGTTATACGCATATCGCTGCACGCAGTGCGGCCATCGGTTCGAGAAGATCCAGAATTTCAGCGCTGAGCCTGAAGTCGCCTGTCCCAAGTGCGGCGGCCTGCTCGAGCGGCCGCTGACCGCGCCCGCGCTGCAGTTCAAGGGCGCTGGATGGTATATCAACGACTACGCGCCCAAAGCCGCGTCGAGCTCAACGGATAAATCCGGGACCGACGCCGCACCCGCGGCGGCCGGCGAATCCAAGCCCGCGACGGAGTCAAAGCCGGCTACTGATTCCAAGCCTGCGACGAGCGATTCGGGGTCCAAGTCGGTGCCGAGCAGTTCTTCAACTTCGGCGACTTAGTAATCAACGTAAAAGCGGTCGGGCCGCTGTTGTGGTCTCCCACCCCGGCGACAAAAAACAAAGACGTCGCTAGGATGGGGCACCCGTCAGCGTGGTTGATCCCCGCAGCCTGGCCCCGATCACGTCGGTATATTTGTTCCCCGAGCCGGTATTGAAGAGCACGACGCGATCGCTCGCGCTGAGAAATCCGCTTGCGAGCAGGTGGTCGTATGCCGCCGTGGCCGCCGCGCTTTCCGGAGACAACAACAGGCCTTCGTGCTCAGCCCAGTCCTGGAGAGAGGCGAAGATCGCCTCATCGCTCAGAGCCACGGCCAGGCCTCCGGACTCGCGCAGGATTTCGAGAATGATCCCGTCTCCATAAGGCTTCGGTACGCGCAGTCCGGAGGCAAACGTACGCGCGTCCGGCCACATCCGGCACAGCTTTTCGCCCTGCTCGAATGCGCGCACCACCGGCGCGCAGCCGTCTGCCTGCACCGCGATCATCCGGGGCCGCCTGCCTGTGACCCAACCCAGTTGCTCCAATTCTTCGAAGGCTTTCCACATGCCGATCATGCCCACCCCGCCTCCGGTGGGATAGAAGACCGCATCCGGATATTGCCAGCCGAGTTGCTCCGCGAGTTCGTAGCCCATGGTCTTCTTGCCCTCGACGCGAAACGGCTCTTTGAGGGTGGAGATATCGAACCAGCCCTCGGCTGTTTTGCGCTCGGCCACCATGCGGCCGCAGTCGGAGATGAGCCCATCGACCAGCGTCACGTGCGCGCCGTACGCGCGGCACTCCACCTGGTTGGCCATGGGCGTGTCCCGGGGCATGAAGATGTGGGCTTCGATTCCAGCTGCTGCGGCATAGGCCGCCAGTGCGCCGCCTGCATTGCCGGCCGTGGGCGCGGCGAGTTTACGCAGTCCGTAATGACGGGCCATGGTGACGGCCAGCGCCAGCCCCCGCGCCTTGAAGGTCCCGGTCGGATTGGCCCCTTCTTCCTTGAGCCATAGGTTGTCATGACGCCGGCTCTTGAGCATCGGCGTCCAGCCTTCGCCGAGCGTGACCGGGTCCACGTCGGGCAGAACCGCGCGATAACGCCACATGCCGCTCCAGCGCTTGTCCTGCTCGCTCAAGCCGATCGCATCACGCTGTTGCATGCCGGCGGCCGGGGAGAGGTCGTAGCGGACATACAACGTGCCGGAGCATTCCGGGCAAACAGTCTGCGGCACGGCCGGATCGTGATGCAGACGGCAGCGTGAACACTCCAGGAAGGCGATGGCGGGCATGGCCATAGGATAATTGAGGCACTCGCAGCACACGAAGGCCTGTCGATGACCACGAACGCTGCCCGCACTCGCGTCCAATTCGGCAACGCCATGCATCGGTGGTTGATGGCGGCGTCCGTGCTGGTTTTCCCGGCCGGCCTCGTGGACGCCATTACCCCCGTCCGCATGGAGATTTCAGTCCCCCTGCGCTGGCTCGGCATTGCCCTCTTTATCCCGGTGGCTGTACGGCGCCGTTCGCTGCTGATCTGGACCTTCTTCCTCATGCTGGCTGGAGCCGAACTCGGCGCCGACGCGCCGCACGTCGCCGCGCAGACTCATGTCATTGGAGAAGTATTCCTGCGGCTCATCCGCATGATCGTTGCGCCGCTCATCTTCGGAGGCATCGTGACCGGTATCGCCGGCCATGGCGAACTGCGCGGCGTAGGGCGGGTGGCGCTCAAGGCGATCGTTTATTTCGAGCTTGTCACCACGCTTGGCCTCATCATTGGCCTGGTCGCCATCAATCTCTCGCAGGCGGGGGTCGGCGTCACGCTGCCCGCCGCCATGCAGGCCACGCTGCCCGCCGCGCATCCGGAAGGATGGCAGCAGATTGTGCTGAACATCTTCCCGGAAAACATAGCGCTGGCCGTGGCGCAGAATCAGATTCTGCAGGTGGCGGTCTTTGCCCTGTTATTCGGAACCGCGCTGGCGACCATGCCGGATGCGAAACGCGCGCCGCTGGTGAGCGTGCTGCAGTCGCTGACCGAGACCATGTTCCGCCTGACCCGCATCATCACCTACATGGCCCCGCTGGCCGCGGGCGCCGCGATGGCCTATACCGTCGGCAGCATGGGCCTGTCTACCCTGCTTCCGCTGGTCAAGCTGGTGGTTACCTATTACGCTGCACTGATCGCATTTGTGCTGTGCGCGGTCGTGCCCAGCCTGCTGATCGCGCGCATTTCTTTTCGTGGATTTCTGACAGCCATCGCTGAACCGGCGGCACTGGGATTCGCTACCACCAGTTCCGAGGCAGCTCTGCCGCTGGCCATGGAGCGGATGGAAGAGTTCGGCGTGCCGCGCTGGATTGTCTCCTTCGTGATCCCCATGGGGTATAGCTTCAACATGACCGGCGGCAGCGTGTATCTTTCGATGGCCGCCATCTTCGCGGCGCAGGCTGCGGCGATCCACCTTTCCTTCGGCGAACAGTTCGTCATGCTGCTTACCCTGATGTTGACCAGCAAAGGCGTGGCCGGGGTCCCGCGCGCCTCGCTGGTGATTCTTCTGGCCTCGGCTGCCGCACTGAACATCCCTACCACGGCCATTCTGCTCATTCTCGGTGTGGACACTCTGATGGACATGGGCCGCACCGCGATGAATGTCATCGGCAACTGCATGGCGGCTGCCGTGGTGGCGCGGTGGGAAGGGGAAATGCAAGTGCAGGGGACAGGGAACAGGGATCAGGGACCTGGGGCGGCGCAATCCGCCTAAGATGGTAGGTAATATGGCGTTGCTCGATCCGATCCCGGCTGTGGTTGTGAATGCCGATTCCGCGGCTCTGGAGTGGGAGCCGCTGCTGGCGCTGGTGGCGGGCTTTGCGGCCTCGCCAGTAGGCCGCGCCGCCATTCTCGCCTTTCATCCTTCCACCGACGAGACGTGGATCAGGCAGCAGCATCAACTTAC
>Ga0207098_10356_pt1 | contig 14461 bp, 10 predicted proteins | sample Alteio_BWMinHeat_84_FD_153548 | JGI IMG/M metagenome (GOLD analysis project Ga0207098, IMG submission 153548) | Enriched cells from forest soil in Barre Woods Harvard Forest LTER site, Petersham, Massachusetts, United States -... | ecosystem: Environmental > Terrestrial > Soil > Temperate forest >...
CAGCTTGTCTCCGGCGGCTTTGGAGCCATAGAAACTGCAGCGGTTGAGCGGGCCCTTGTAACCGCTGGCGTCGCACATCGCCTTGTAGAACTGGAACTGGTAGATGCGCGCGAGGAAGTAGCGTGCGTAGGGGACGTTGGCGGGGACGTGCATCTTTGCGCCCGCGTCAAAGTCGGCCTCGGTTCGGTCGCTCGGCGGCGCGACGCCCTGATACTTCTCGCGCAGCGCCCACCACGCCTTGTTGTAGTCGGCGGGCTTGATCTCGCCAGAGAAAACCTGCCAGCGCCACTTGTCGAGCGCCAGGGCAAAGGGCAGAAACGCAACCTTGTCGAGAGCGGTGCGCAACTGGAGCGGGATGTCGGCTTCGACCGGAGGCTCCTTGGTGGCCAGACCCAGCGTCTTGAGATAGGCGGGGGTGATGGAGAGAGCGATGGAGTCGCCAATGGCCTCGTGGAAGCCGTCATTCGCTCCACCGCGAAACAGGAACGGCTGTTTGTTATAGGCCCTCTGGTAGAAATTGTGGCCCAGTTCGTGATGCACGGTGGTGAAGTAATCGTCGTTGACCTCGATGCACATCTTGACACGCAGGTCCTCGACCGAATCGACGTCCCATGCAGAGGCGTGGCAAACCACGTCTCGATCGCGGGGGTGAACGAACTGGGAGCGTTCCCAGAGCGTGCCGGGAAGTGGCGCGAAGCCGAGCGATTTAAAAAAATTCTCCCCGTAATGAACCATGGCGCGGCCCGCGGCGAGCGACGCGGCGTGGCCTTTGTCGGAGGAGAGGTCGGTAGCGGGGTCGAACGCGGGCGCGGCGGCGGGATCCTTTTCAGCGATTTGCTTCTTGAGCGCCGATTCGAGATCGATCGGCTTGAACTGGGACAGTTTGGGGTCGGTGGGGGCGACGATGTCGTAAATGTTGCCCCACTCCTGCGCCCACATATTTCCCAGCAGCTCGGCCGGGATCATGCCATCGGCGCGCTCGGCGGCCTTGCCGTATTTGGCGATGAGGCGCGCACGCACGTAGTGGTGCAGTTCGCGATAGAGCGGCTCGAGCTGAGCCCACGTGCGCTCCAGTTCGGCGGAGAACTGGGCCGGCGTCATATCGTAGGGGGCGCGCCACAACTCGCCGGTATCGTTGTAGCCCAGCTCTTTGGCGCCGATGTTTTGCAGCTCGATGAAGCGGGTGTATTTGTCTTTCATGGGCGCCCCGATGGCGTGCCAGCCCACCCAGAGCCGGGTCAGTTCCTCAGGGTCCTGCGACTTGGCCATGATGCTGGAGATGGCGTCGATGCCCAGGCACTTGGCACCGGGCGCAGGCTGTTGCCCGGCGGGAGTGTCGGGGCAGAATTTGCCCTTCCCGTAAGTGGCGGTGAGCTGCGCCGCGAGTTGGGTCTGTTCCGCGAGCAGCTTCGGATCCTTGGGGGCCGCGGGCGTATTCAACTGGAGGAGCAAGATCTGGCGTCGGAGTTCGGGCGGGAGGTTCACCTTGTCCCAGCGATGGCTCTCCGCGCCCAGCTCGAGGGCGCGAGATGTGGCCTGTTCGTTGATGAGGGCCGTGGTCGCCTCCGTGTCGTCGGTGATGTCGGTCTCGGCGGTCCATTCGGCGTGCGATGCGTCGGTGGTGAGCTTGAGCAACTCGGCATTGGCGCGGTCAATGAAGGCCTGGGCTTCGGCTACAGTGGGCGGGTTCTTGCCATCAGAACTCTGGGCAGACGTGAACGGCGACGCAGCGCCAACGATCAAGATTGCGGACAGCATATGGGAGCGCATCATGGCCGGAAGTATATAACCTGGGGCGCGGCTGAGACTGATCAGACTGTCATCCCTCCCAAGCGAAGCTTGGACGTGGCACCCGGTTCACGTGCCCAGTCTCGCTGGACCGGTGGAGCCTGCCGAATTACAATCCTCCGGACTGTAAAGGCCAAAATCAGATGAAGCTATTTTCGTTGTGCATGGGCGCAATCTGCGTGGTTGCGCCGGCTCTTGTCGCGGGCGGCCAGGATGCGGGGAGTCAGTCCGCTGCCTCCAACACGCCGCAGATCGAATTTCCGAATGTGCTGTACGGGGCTGCCTACTACAACGAATACATGCCCCAGGACACGCCCAATGCTCAGGCGGAGCGGCTTGAAAAGGACGTTGCGCTCATGAAGGCAGCGGGGCTTTCGGTGGTGCGGATGGGCGAATCGACATGGAGCCTGTGGGAGCCGGAGGACGGCCGCTTCGAGTACGCCTGGATGGACCACATCGTCGACGCTATGAGCAAGGCCGGGATCAAGGTGATCCTGGGCACGCCGACGTATTCGCTTCCAGCCTGGATGGCGCATCAGCATCCGGAGATCTTTGCCGAACGCATTCCGCCGGGACCCTTCGGCGGCAAGCCGGTCGCGAGCACATACGGCATTCGCCAGAACATGGACACCGACTCGCCGGTGTATCGGTTCTACGCCGAACGGCTCATCCGCCACATCGTGGCGCATTACAAGGACAATGCCGATGTGATCGGCTGGCAGCTGGACAACGAAACCTCGAGCTACGATGCGGCCAACACGGATGTGTTCATCGGGTTCCAGCACTATCTCGAAAAGAAGTTCGGGACGCCGGAAGAACTGAGCAAGGCGTGGTTCCTCAACTACTGGGGCGAGAACCTGCACAGCTGGGAAGACTTGCCTCGGCGCGACGGGACCATTTCGACCGGCTACAAGCTGGAGTGGACGCGCTGGAGCCAGATGCGGGTGACCGATTTCCTGCATTGGCAGGCAGGGCTGGTGCGCGAGTGCGCTTCGCCGCGGCAATTCGTCACCACGGACTACGGCAGCATGATGAAGCGCGACGTCAACGAGGAAGCCGTCGCCCAGTCGCTGGACATCATCGCCAACAACATTTACCACGGCACGCAGGATCACTACGACGGGTCGTTCCAGGCGCTGCAGAGCGACTTCTCGCGTTCGCTGAAGCATGCGAACTTCCTGGTCACCGAGACCAATGCGCAAACCATCGGCTGGACCTCGCAGAGCCAATTCCCGCCCTATGATGGTCAGCTGCGCGAGGATGTGTATACCTATCTCTCCAACGGCGCCAACATGGTGGAGTACTGGCACTGGGCGTCGATCGCCGGGGGCCAGGAGACGTACTGGAAAGGCATCCTCTCGCACGATCTCGAACCAAATCGCGAATACGCGGAGATGAGCCGCACAGCGCATGAGCTCGAGAAGATCGGGCCGCACCTGGTGGGGCTCAAGATCAAGGCGGAGGTGGCGATCCTGTGGAGCCGCGATTCGGCCAACGCCATCGACTTCATGCCCTACGGCGGCGGAGTGCCGGCACGCAGCTGGACGGGAACGCCGGATGGCTACGCTTCGCTGGTGCAGCAGATGCACCACTCGCTCTACGAACTGAATGTGCCCTCGGATTTTGTCTTTCCGGAGACGCAGGATTTCTCCGCGTACAAGCTGTTGATTGTGCCGGCGCTCTATATATCGGACGATGCCCTGCTCAAGCGCATTTCCGATTACGTCAAAAACGGCGGCCACGTGGTGATGACCTTCAAGAGCGGATTTGCGAATGAGAACTCGGCGGTGCGGTGGGTGCGTGCGCCGGGGCCGCTGCGCGAGGCAGCTGGCTTCAGTTACCAGGAGTTTTCCAACCTGGAAAAGCCGCTGGCGCTGAAGGGGGATCCATTGCATGCCGGCGAAGAAAACAAAGTCTACTACTGGGCCGAGTTTCTGATGCCCGAGCACGCCAAGGCGATCGCGTTCTACGATCACCCGTTCTTTGGGAAGTGGCCCGCGATTACCGAGAACAGCTTCGGGTCCGGAACGCTGCTCTACGAGGGGACCTACCTCTCCGACGCTATGCAGACAACGGTGCTTCGGGATGCGATGCAGAAAGCGGGCCTGAGCAGCCCGGATCAACAATTGCCGGCCTCGGTGCACGTGCAGCACGGGGTGAGCCGCATGGGCAAGCGGCTGCACTACTACTTCAACTACTCCGCCGGCGAGGTGAAGGCGAATTACGGGTATGGGGCGGGAACCAACCTGCTGGACGGCAAGGCGGTGGCGAAGGGCGCGGTGCTGACGCTGGGGCCGTGGGACCTGGCGATCGTGGAGGAGAATTGACCCGGGCCGGCAAACCCGGTAAACTACTCTAGTTTGGCGATTCCTGCCTGTTGCCGTGGGGCCAGACGTTCGCCCATCGGCTTTTGGGGGCTTGAGCGTACCGCGGCGCGGAAGTTTCCGCCTTTTTCAATTTTGGACGAGCGTATCGCGCGGGGCGCGTGCAGCTCTGGAGGAATTATGTACGCAGTTGTACGCACCGGTGGTAAGCAATATCGGGTCGCGCCCGGCGATGTGGTGAAAATCGAAAGCGTTGTGTCCCCGTCGGAAGACAAGACCATCGAGTTTAGCGACGTACTGGCGGTTTCCGGCGAGCCCGGCGGCGTGGTGAAGCCGGGTGCGGCCAAGGTTACGGCCGAGATCCTCGGCGAAGGCCGCGGCGACAAGATCCTGGTGTTCCACCTGAAGCGCAAGAAGCAGTACAAGAAGCTGCAGGGACACCGCCAGAACTTTACCGAAGTTCGCATCAAGGCCATCGAGGCCGACGGAGTGACGTATACGAGTTAGCTCCTGGCCGCTTGTTTCTAGCTCCTAGCTTGTTCCAGCTGGAGCAGACAATCGTGGCACAGGCAAAAAGTAGCTAGCAGCTAGAAGCTAGCAGCTGGTTTTCGAGAAGGGGATTCGGCAATGGCACATAAGAAGGGTGGAGGCAGCTCCACAAACGGACGGGATTCCAATGCGCAGCGGCTGGGCGTCAAGGCGTTTGGCGGCGAACTCGTGACGGGCGGCTCGATCATCATCCGCCAGCGCGGCACCAAGATCAAGCCGGGGCCGAACGTGGGCATCGGCTCGGATGACACGCTGTTCGCCAAGGTGAGCGGCCGGGTTAAGTTTACCGATCGTGGCAACCGGGGACGCTTCGCGTCCATCGAGCCCGTAGCGGCCGAGTAACGGGGCACGGCACACGCAATACCAAAGGCCACGGCATTGCCGTGGCCTTTGGTATTGCTCCAGACGCCTGGTCGCGTGCATTCCGAAAACTTAAATGGGCCGGAAACCCGTCAGGCTCCGGCCCATTTGTAGCATCCTCCCCCGAGGAGTTTCGAATACTTTCAGGATCTTGATTCGCTTTCGTGCAGATTACGGGTCAGGACCTTGTCCACAACCTTCTCGACATCGGTGAGGAAAAAGCTGCTGGCGGGCTGCACGACGGCGACCTGCGTTCCGGTATGGCCCAGTGCCGAAGCAATCTCGTTCCAGCGATAGATCGTGGAGTTGGCTGGAACCACCAGCGGTCTGCGAGCCGGCTGGGGATTGGCACTGTAGGCCACCCACATCCCAAGGGCCGCGAGAACCACTGACTGGTAGACGACCTGGAAGGGCTCAGTGAACGATGAGTTGAGCTTGACGATGATGGACCCGACGAGGTCGTTGGCTGATAACAGTCCGAAACCGAGCGAAATCCCGAAGGCCAGGTCGCGAACCGGAAGCCGGAGGGCGTTCATGCTCAGGCAGAGGAAGCCGAGCAGGCAAAGCTCCAGGATGCTGACCGAGCGCATCAGCCCAAACGCGATGTCGGGAATGATCAGGATGCCGCGGTGGGAATAGGTGACGGTCGACAGGGTGACGATGACGGAGGCGAGAACTGCCCAGCGGAAGATCACGATTCCGAAGCGCATGAGTCCGGAAAACGCCGACAGGGCAGAACGAAATACCTCCATGCACACAAAGAACAACAAGACCGCGCTGGCGATGTAGACACCCCAGTAGGCGAAGAAATAAACAGGGAAGAAGATGTCGCCCCCGGGGCGGGACTGGATGAACAGAATCGCAAACAATACCGGCGATGAAGCGGCGTGCAGGGCCAGGTAACCGCCCATGGCAGGGAAACGGCGCTGCAGTTTTCGGGTCCAGAACAAATAGGCCAGAGTTGCCCAGAGGAGGAATTCCACCCCGGTCAGAACGGACATGGCGAAGTTTAGAGGCATAGAGGGTCGTCCACCATCCCAATAGAGTCCTCAGGATAGCGCCTATTTCCTTGGCACTCAATCAAAAAAGAGGCAAACCCGCTAGCACTTTCGTGCGATTACCCTTATTTGTTACTGACCGTTGCCGCCTGCAGGCGGGCAGGTAGGCATGTGCGGTCCGCAGCCCGGGATAGGCATGGTCTCGGTCGCGGACTGATGGCTGCGGATAGCGGGGGTGGAAGAAGAGGAAAGCGAAGCGGCAGCGGCACCGGCGATGACGACAAACAACGCGAAAATGCGAACGGCAAGTTTCATGATAAGTAACTCCTTCAGGATTTCGTCAGGGCGGGAATTTGATCTCCCGCGTTACTAAAATCCTAGACCAAACAGCCCCAACTAAGTGCCCCTTTTCCAGGCATATTCCTATGTATTTGCTAATCTAATGGCAATTATCTCTTGGATTTAAGTAATCGGCAAGTGGTTACCGTCAGGGGATCATAATCCCACCTCCGTTTTCACCCATCCGCATGCTAAAATACATATAGGCAAATTTGTTCAGAGCCCCCGTCTTTTCAAGCGATTAATCCCCAGATCGACCCGCCCGGAGGTTGCCTCCGAACCGCTCACTGCGTGGGGCGTGAAAACAAAGGCCGAACGGACATCTATGGCGACTGAAACACCGATTCTCCCTGCGGCTGGTGATAACGATAGTTACACCGGCGAAAACATCAAGATCCTGGAAGGCCTCGAGGCGGTTCGCCTGCGCCCGGCCATGTATATCGGTTCGACCGGGGAAATGGGCTTGCACCACCTCGTCTACGAGGTGGTGGATAACTCCGTCGACGAGGCTCTCGCCGGGTACGCCAAGAAAATTGAAGTTGTGATCCACGTCGACAACTCCATCACCGTGGTCGACGACGGCCGCGGGATTCCCGTGGACATGATGGATCTGCCCAACGGGCAGCGGATGCCGGCCGTCCAGGTGGTGCTGACCAAGCTGCATGCCGGGGGCAAGTTTGACTCGTCGACCTACAAGGTTTCCGGCGGCCTCCACGGCGTGGGGGTGAGCTGTGTGAACGCGCTCAGCCAGGAATTCAATGTCGAGATCTGGCGCGACGGCGCGACCTGGGAGATGGATTTCAGCTGCGGGCTGCCGACCACGGACCTGCGCAAGTCCGGCACCAGCAAGAAACGCGGGACCAAGGTCCACTTCCTGCCCGACAAGAGCATCTTCGCGGTCACCGAGTATAACTACGACACGCTGGCCCAGCGCCTGCGCGAACTCGCCTTCCTGAACAAGGGCCTGGAAATCACGCTGACCGACGAGCGCACCACGGATCCCAAGACCGGTGAATCGAAACGGACGGAGTTCCGTTACGCCGGCGGCATCGCCGAGTTCGTCAAGCACCTCAACCGCGGCAAGCAGGTCCTGCACGACAAGCCGATCGTGATGGAAGCCAAGCGGGACGGCGTGGAGATGGAGATCGCTCTCCAGTACAACGACGGCTACTCCGAGTCGGTGTTCAGCTTTGCCAACAACATCAACACGGTCGACGGCGGCTCGCACCTGTCGGGTTTCCGCACCTCGCTCACCCGCACCATCAATGCCATCGGGCAGTCGCTCGGGCTGTTCAAGGACATGAAGGAGAACCTGAGCGGCGACGACGTACGCGAGGGCCTGGTGGCGGTGGTAAGCGTCAAGCTTTCCCAGCCTCAGTTCGAGGGCCAGACCAAGGGGAAGCTCAATTCCGACATCGCCGGGATCGTTCAGGCATTCGTGAACGAGCGGCTGGGCATGTTCCTGGAGCAGAACCCGCCGGTTGCCAAGAAGATCATCAACAAGGCCATCGACGCGGCCCGGGCCCGGGAAGCCGCGCGCAAGGCCCGCGACCTGACCCGGCGCAAAGGGGCGCTGGACGGCGGCGGCCTGCCCGGCAAGCTGGCCGACTGCAGCGAGCGCAACCCCGACCGCTGCGAACTGTACCTGGTGGAGGGCGAAAGCGCCGGGGGGACAGCGAAACAGGGCCGCGACCGGCGGTTCCAGGCGATCCTGCCGCTGAAGGGCAAGATCCTCAACGTGGAGAAGGCCCGCTACGACAAGATGCTGGGGCACGAGGAAATCCGCGCCATGATCACGGCGCTGGGGACCGGCATCGGCAAGGACGACTTCGACTTCACCAAGCTGCGCTACGGCAAGATCATCCTGATGACCGACGCCGACGTGGACGGCTCGCACATCCGCACCTTGCTGCTGACGTTCTTTTTCCGCCACATGACGGAGCTGATCAAGCGCGACAACGTGTACATTGCCCAGCCGCCGCTCTACAAGATCAAGAAGGGCCGCTTCGAGCAGTACATCAAGGACGATCGCGAATTTGTGAAGGTGATGGTGAAGCGGGCCTCGGAAGGCATCATCGTTCGCCACGGCGAAAATGCCAGCCACATCCAGGGCGCTGACCTGACCCGGTTCATGGGCTTCCTGAACGAGTACCTCGCCTTCGTCGAGAAGGTCGATAAGCGCATCCGCAACGAGAAGCTCACCGAACTGCTGGCCCGGGCCGAACTGGTGCACCGCTCTGACTTCGCGTCCAAGGACGGGAGCGAGGTGCCGGAAAAGGTACAGCGTTTGCATCAGCAGCTGGCGGAGGTCCCCATGTCCCACATCGATCTTCCGGAAGGCCTGCCCGGCATCAGCGCGGGCTTTGCGTACCGCCCTGAAACTGCCAAGCCGATGCGCGAACTGGCGCACATCCTGCTGCACGAGCCCGGCACTCTGGCGCCCGGCGAGCGCGAGCTAATCGCCTGCTTTGTCTCTTCACGCAACCAGACGTATTTCTGCGAAGCCAGTCACGGCGCGGCCGCAACGGCGCACCTGGGCGATGCGTCCATTGTCGAGCAGATCAAGAAGGACTTTTACGCAGCTCCGATCAGCCCCAAGCTCAGAGCTCTGCTGGTGATCGCCGGCAAGGTGCAACAGGACGGCAAGCTCGTCACAAAAGGCGACGTCGAAGCCGCGCACAAACTGGGCGCTACGGATGCAGAAATTCACGATACGGTTCTGATCGCCGCGGCTTTCTGCATGTACAACCGCTATGTCGATGGCCTCGGCACCTGGCAGCCCCACAACCCCGACATGTACGCGCAGATGGGAAAGCACCTCGCCGAAGAGGGCTACACGACGCCGTCGATCCGGCAGCCGGTCGGAGCCTGAGCGCTGTAATGCGTTTCAAGGCTGAGCCGTTCCCGGGTCCCTAGTCCCTAGTCCCTGCATTTCTCGCCTTCACCTTGAACCAGATCGGCGTGCCTTCGAAGCCGAATGCCTCGCGGATCTGGTTTTCGAGGAAGCGCTCGAAGGCAAAGTGCAGCTTGATGTCGCGGTCGGTGAACAGCACGAATGTCGGCGGCGCCACCGCGGCCTGGGTCATGTAGAAGATGCGGATCCGCTTGGCCATGGGCACCGGCGCGCGCTGGAAATCGATGCGTTCGAGGAACCGGTTCATCTGCCCCGTGGTGACGCGCTTGCGCCGCTCCGCCGCCACCTTCTTTACCTCGTGCAGCACCCGTTGCAGCCCTGTTCCTTCGAGCGCCGAGAGAAAGATCACCGGCGCATAGCTGAGGTATTTCAGCACCTGGCGCAACTGCCGCTCGAAGATTTCGCGATCGGCGAGAGGCTTGCCGTCGGTGCGGCCGGTGGTCACGGCGTCCCACTTGTTCACCAGGATGATCACGCTGCGCCCGCTCTCATGGGCGTAGCCGCCGATGGTCGCGTCGCTGGCGGTCACGCCCTCGGTCGCGTCAATCATCAGCAGAGCCACATCCGCAGCCTCCAGGTGCCGGCGCGCCATCACCACGCTCATCTTTTCGGCCATCAGGTGGGTCTTGCCCTTGCGTCGAATCCCGGCCGTATCCACAAACCGCAGTTGGCTGCCCTCGAACTCAACCAATTCGTCGACGGCATCGCGCGTGGTACCCGCAACCGGCGACACGATTGCCCGCGAAGTGCCGGTGAGAGCATTCAGCAGGGTGGACTTGCCAACGTTCGGCCGTCCGATGATCGCAATCGACGTCTCGTGCTGCTCGAACTCGCCGTGGGTGCGGTTGGGCTTCGCGCCCGGCGAGTGTTCTTGAGGGGAATCTTCAGGCCGGCCGGGTTCGATCGGGCCGCCTTCCCAGATCTCCTCGTCTTCCGCCTCTTCGTCCTCTGACTGTTCGTCGGGCTCCGCGGGCGGCGGAGTCGCTGGGGCTTCGGGAATTGCCTCGGCGATGGCGTCCAGCAGTTCTCCGATGCCCAGGCCGTGCTCGGAGCTGACGGGAAAGACGTTGCGGATGCCCAGCCGGCGGAAGTTTTCCGCCTCGGCAGCCATCGCCTCGCCCTCCACTTTGTTCACGGCCAGGAAGACGGGCTTGCCTCCGCGGATCAGCAGCCGCACGAGGTCGTAGTCCGGGCTGGCCAGTTCCGTCCGCGCATCCACCACCAGCACCAGCGCGTCGGCCTCTTCGAGCGCAACCTTGGCCTGGTTGTAGATTTCCGTCGGGATCAGCTCCGGATCGTCGGGCACGATGCCGCCCGTATCCACCAGCCGATAGCGCCTTCCCGCCCACTCGAACTCGCCATAGATTCGATCGCGTGTAATGCCGGGCTCATCGCCAACAATGGAACGGCGGCTCTTGGTCAGCCGATTAAACAAGGTCGACTTACCCACATTAGGGCGGCCCACAATCGCCACCAGGGGCAGCGTTGCGGCATCCGCCGACGATGGAATCACAGATCTGCGATACGTGGGCAAGGCTTATCTCCAACAACTCTGAATCATTCTTCCTTAGTTCCAGATGCGTTTTGCGCCATAACGATCGAAGATCGTCTCGCAGCTCAACAAAGTCAGTCCCATCAACATTGCCTGCGCGACCATCAGCCGGTCGAACGGATCACGATGCACGAGAGGGAGACGCCCCGCCCGGATTACGTGAGAAACCTCCGTTTCGATCAAGTTGTAACCGGCAAGTTGCTCAAATCGGTCCAGCAGATCGTTTGCATCGAGCCTGCCCGACTGGGTCTTTATCGCTAATTCCCACGGCGTAGCAATCGAGATGTGTAAGGAGGACGACGGATTCTCGATGATCCGCCGAACGGTGTCGGGGAGTTCTTCTGGAGTGTCGAGCGCCCAGAGCAGAGTATGCGTGTCGAGGAGGTATCTCACTTGGCTTCGGGCGGGGCAACCAGATCGCCGTCAAGCATGGAATCGAATCCGTATTCAACCAGTTCCTTGTCGCTCATCGGCCCCAGTGCGCTCTCGTCCCAGCGAATCTTTCCGCGAAACGCGCCGAGCAGCCGGAAAGGTAGCTTTTCATCCGCCGGCGGTTCAATCCGTACAATTTTCGCCACCGGCTTCTTACCCCTGGTCACAATGACTTCCTTGCCCGCTTCTGCCTCTTTCAGAAGTCGCGAGAAATGGGTCTTGGCTTGATGTACGGTGTAGCCCATGGACTAAGTATGCTTAGTCCAGTGATTGAAGTCAATCGGTTCGACATTCGCCGAGGGACTAATCCAGCGTGCGCGTGCAGTTCCGATTGCGGCCCTGGTGCTTGGCGTCGTAGAGCGCCTGGTCCGCGCAATCCACCAGGACGGTGGGATCGACGCCCGATTGGGGACAGCTGACCGCTCCGATCCCGATACTGATGGTCAGGCTTTTGTCAAAAGGAGATGCCTCGTTCTTGACCCCGAGCGACCGAATCGCCTCCTGGAGGCGCGCTGCCACCGCCTCGGCGCCGGTACTGTCCGTATCCGGCAGCAGCAACACGAACTCCTCGCCACCCATGCGCGCCACGATGTCGTCGGGCCGTCGCGCGTGGTGCATCATCATGCGCGCCAGCGTCACCAGGCACTCATCGCCATAGCTGTGGCCGTGCATGTCATTCACGCCTTTGAAGAAGTCGACATCGATCATCATCAGGGCAACCGGCTGCCGCTTCCGAACCCCGCGGCGCCAGCAGCTCTCCAGGGCCGCTTCGAATCGGCGCCGATTGGCGATATGCGTGAGCGGGTCCTCGAGCGACATTTGCCGCAGAGTCGCGTTGGCCGCGCTCAACTCTCGCTCTCTTTCCAGCAGCAGGTTGCGGCCGGTGAGGTAATTCAGTTGTACGACGGCCGCTTGCGTTCCCTGGATGCAAAGCAGAACAAAGATCGCCGACAGCCCCAGCAGGGGATGCTGCGGGGTGATGGATGCCGCCAGCGCGAAGACCCCGGCTGTAATCAGCATCGGACAGAGCGATTCCACAACCAGGCGTGCCCGGCTCGGTTGGGGTCTCGGCTTCTGATCGGAACGGAGGATTGGCATGTGCAGCGCCTGCCAGCCCCCCAGGAAAAAAGGTACGCTCCACAGCAGGTCAAGCACTGTACCGGCGCGAATATCCCAGCGGGCAGTCGCGTAATCCATACCCAGCTCAATGGGAAGATAGGTCCACAGAACAATCGAGATCGTGCGCACGCTCTGCCGTTCCTCGTAAGTCGCCCAGGTGAATATGCGCAGCACTGCCATGACGGCCAGAAGGATGCACGCCGCTCCATAGATTCTTCCCATCACCGTCGTAGCCGCCGCCGGGCTGAGCGACATTCGGTAGAGCAGCGAGTAGCTGAGAATGAGGGCCAGGGCGATCTGCACGCAATTCAGAACGAATATGGCGCGAACCGATTCCGTTTCGCGGGTGGTGGAGAACGCCACGAGAAGCGGGAACGTGCCCGTCAGGTAGATGAAGTCCGAGGCATCGATGGTGAGACTGCTGGCGGCCGTGGGATGGCCAATCACCGTTTCAACAATATGAGCCAGAGCCCACAACAGCATTCCTGCGCTGGCCCATAGCCAGACCGGGCGCTCCCGCGCCGGCAGCCGACGCGCGCGATGGATACAAGCCAATCCGGCGAGTATCGGCACCGCCGCGGTGAGGAATCTTGACAGAGCTACGGGACCGGGATGAACAGCAACCAATACTATTCCGTGCAGGCCCAAGACCGCCCACATCCCGTAGGCCAGCAGCTTGCCGGTTTGCAGTCGTTCTGTCGCAGATACCGCGAGTGCCGTGTTGCTCATTGTGGATTCTAGGGGACTTGGGGAATAAATCCTGCACCGCTTAAGGATCGGTGCTGGCACGGCGAGATACCAGTCCCTCGCCTCATGAATTAGTCCTCTTTACCATAAAGGGCGCCTTTCCGGTTCGGCAAAGACAATCAGTAACTTCGACCGAGTTACTTCGTTCCCGCCAGCCTTCTTCAGGAATCAAAACGCCGGCCAGCAGCCCGCCGCTTGCCCGTCGAGCACGGATCTGCCCGGGTCAATATGATGGAAGTAGCCGGCCCCATGCCTCTCAGCGACACATCAACCCGGGCTCTCCCCTCGCTCCACGAGTTTTTCGCGCCCGGTGGCGTCCTCGCGCGTTCGCCGTTGCCGTACGAGTATCGACCCGGGCAACTGGAGATGGCCAAGGCCGTCGAGAGAGCTCTCGCCGAGCGCCGCCACCTGATCGTCGAGGCCGGAACGGGAACCGGCAAAACCCTCGCCTACCTCTTGCCGGCCCTGCGCACCGGCCAGCGCGTCATTATCTCCACTGGCACCAAGGCGCTCCAGGACCAGCTCTACTTCCGCGACATCCCTTTCCTCGAATCGCTGCTGGGAGAGTTGCGCGTCTGCTATATGAAAGGCCGCGCCAACTATCTTTGCCGCCACAAGCTGGTCACCCTGCGCAACCAGCCCATCCTCTCCGGGCTGGAGGAGATCGACCAGTATCGCCAGATCGCGGAGTGGGAGCAGACCACCGAGACGGGCGATCGCGCCGAGCTCTCCGGCCTGCCCGAATCGAGCGCCCTGTGGTCCAAGCTGGATGCGCGCTCCGATGCCTGCCTCGGATCGACCTGCCCCGACTACCGCCGCTGCTTCATTACCGAGATGCGGCGCAAGGCGCTTGAATCCGACATCATCATCGTCAATCACCATCTGTTCTTTGCCGACCTGTCCGTGCGGCGCGAGGCAAGCGGCGCGCCCGATGCCGGCATCCTGCCTGAAGCCGCTGCCGTGGTTTTCGATGAGGCTCACGAACTCGAAGAGGTGGCTTCCAGCTACTTCGGCCTGTCGGTCAGCAACATCCGCTTTGAAGAACTGGCGCGCGACACCGATACGATGCTGCGCGGCAAGGAAGGCGCCGGAAACCTTCCCGGAGTGACACAGCAACTGCGCGAGCGTGCCCGCCTCTTCTTTTCCGGTCTGCCGATGAGTGGTGACGGCCGCCAGCCGTTCACTGGCCGCGAAGAGTTCCTCGAAAACGCCGGCGACCTGTACCTGGGCGTGACCGGCACCCTGCGCCGCCTCGAAGCGGAGATCGACAACCTGAAAAACATCGACGAGGCGCCGGGATTGCGGAAGCGCGTGACCCGCCTGCGGTCGGAACTCGAGT
>Ga0207098_10357_pt1 | contig 14448 bp, 8 predicted proteins | sample Alteio_BWMinHeat_84_FD_153548 | JGI IMG/M metagenome (GOLD analysis project Ga0207098, IMG submission 153548) | Enriched cells from forest soil in Barre Woods Harvard Forest LTER site, Petersham, Massachusetts, United States -... | ecosystem: Environmental > Terrestrial > Soil > Temperate forest >...
AAAGCTGGGTGTTGGTTCCCACCAGTTCCTGGAACAGGGCGCGATACTTCTGTTGTCCTGGCGTCAGTCTCTGGGCGAAGGCCGGCAAGACAAATATTCCAGCAAGCAGACATGCAGTTAGAGTGCGATTCATGAATGCGCTCCTTGGAAATCCAACAAAACTTTGGAACTCGTTGCTATCAGGAAAAAAGCAATGGGAAATCGCGAACGCGATTTTCCCTCTTCGGCACCTCAAGGCGCAAGAGGGGAAAGACGGTCGTCTTCCTTGATAGGGAGTTCGCAAGAAATCGGCGCATATTAATGGCGCCTATAATACGGATTCTGCAAAAGGCAGACGACTTTGGAAAAAGTAAGCCGACTTTTGAGAATGCCGGACGGATTTCTATAAAGTTGTCCGGAAATTTTCGAATTCCGTCCGGCTTTTCCAATTGCGGGACAACTTTTGCAAAAGCGGTCCGGAGATCTGGACGTTCGACGTTCGAGCTCCTTAGTAGGTGACGAGAACTGCGGCCACCATGGGGGAATGCAGAAGACTTTTGGGGGAATGCAGAAATTTCTGGGGGAATGCAGGGAAGAACGCGGCCCACGATAAATTCGTGGCACGAATCGATGGAAGATCGCGAGCCATTGATTCACGCCACGAATCGATGGAACATCGCGGATAGCTGCAACGGACTGTCACATTTTCTCCAACCTCGGTCCGGTCGCCGATGGTTCACGACGTGCACGAACCGAAGATATGAAAGCAATGTCAATACTCGGTATCATCCTGATTATCTTCGGGATATTCGTCCTGGCGTCCGAAGGTATCAGCTACACTAAAACCGAAAAGATCCTCGATATAGGTCCGGTTCATGCCACTGCAGAGCACCAAAAGACCATCCCTATTTCGCCGATCGCGGGAGGCGTGGCGGTGGCCGCCGGTGTTGTTCTGGTGATCGCGGGCGCTAAAGGACGATAATTCACTGAATCTTCCTCCGCTCCGCGGCTTGGAGCATGAGAAACTAAACCCAGGGCAGCGCTCGCTGCCGGTCGCTTGCCTTGGGCTACATTCTTTCGCCGCTCCGCGGCTGCGATTCGTGCGACATCAGGATAGTCTTTAATAATGCCGACCGCTGCTCCGCGGCTGCGATTGCCTGAGGTTGTGCTACGATCCTCGCGATGCGGCGGATTCTTCTCTTACTGCTCGTTTTGCTCGCCAGTGCCTGCACTCGGAATACTGAATCGCAGCAAACTCTGACCATATACACAGGCCGGGATAAAGATGAAGTGGCCAAGGTGGTCGGCCTTTTCACGCAGAAATATCCCATTTACAAGGTGAATACGATCACGTTGGGCGCACAGGCGGCGCTCGACCGGTTGCGGGCCGAAAAATCGAATCCCCAGGCGGGTTTTTTGTGGGGTGGAACGTTGCAGGGGCTGCAGCAGGCCGCAGCTGAAGGGTTGCTCGCGCCGTCGAGTCCGGCAAGCGCAAATCTGATCGACGCCTCACGGAAGGATCCGCAGGGACGCTGGTTTGCGGAGATGTTGCTGCCCGAAGTCATTATCTACAATCACGATTTGCTGAAGCCCGAGCAGGCGCCAAAGGATTGGGACGACCTGATCACACCCGCTTTCAAAGACAAGATTGTGATCCGGGATGTCATGGCTTCAGGCACCATGCGCACCATCTTCAGCGCGATGATCTTTCGCCAGTACGCGCCGGCGGGTTCTGCGGATGCGGGTTACGAATGGCTGAAAAAGCTGGACGCCAACACCGTCGTCTACACGCCGACTCCGGATGATATGTACCTCAAGCTCGACCGTGGCGTGGGTACTGTTACTTTATGGAACCTGCAGGACGCCCTCATCCAACCGATGAAAAACAACCGGCCATGGTCGTTTGTCATTCCGGCTTCCGGCGTCCCTGTCCTGCTTGATGGGGTCGGCCTGGTCAACAATCCCCAGAGTGCACAGGCCGCTCTTGCCTTCGAGGATTTCCTGCTCGAGCCTCGCCTTCAGGCGCAACTTGCGAAAGATTATTATCAGATTCCGGCCATCAAACTTCCCGATGCAGACAAGCCGGAATGGCTGGCGAAGCTGGACATCAAGGAAATGAAAATGGACTGGGACCTCTTGAGCCAGAAGCAGATGGACTGGATGAACTACTGGTCGCAGAACATCAAAGGCAGGGGAGGAAAGTGACCGCTCTCACGCTGGAGGCTCTAACGAAGACCTTCCCGCGCGCTGGAAAGGTGGTCGACTCGATCGATTTGCAGATCAAGCAGGGTGAATTCTTCACGCTGCTGGGGCCATCCGGTTGCGGAAAGTCGACGACCCTGCGAATGATTGCGGGCTTCGAAGAACCGACAGCCGGCCGAATCCTCTTCGATGATGCCGACGTCACGCACGACTCGCCCAACCGGCGGGGCATCGGCTTCGTGTTTCAGAACTACGCGCTGTTCCCCCATTTGCCGGTTGCCAGGAATGTCGCGTTCGGGCTTCAGGTCCGAAAACTTCCGCCGGCGGAAATAGCCGAACGCGTTGCGGCGGCATTGCAGGAAGTCCAGTTGACGGGACTGGATGACGCGCGCGTCGACCAGCTTTCGGGCGGTCAGCAGCAACGTGTGGCTCTCGCGCGCGCGCTGGTGATCCGTCCGAGATTGTTGCTTCTCGATGAACCCCTCTCCAATCTCGATGCTAAACTTCGCGAAGAAACCCGGGCCGCTTTGCGTCTCCTGCACAAGTCCACTCAGGTAACCACGATATACGTCACGCACGACCAGAGCGAAGCGATGGGAATGAGCGACCGGATTGCCGTGCTGCACAAAGGCAAAGTCCATCAGGTCGGCGCACCCGAAGAGATCTATGAACGCCCGGCTACGCGGTTCGTTGCGGACTTCATCGGGCGTAACAACGTTCTCGACGCCGTTATCAGCAGCGTTTCGGAGCACGCAACCGCTGTCCGATTCTCAAACGGCAGCGAACTCACTGTCGATCCGCGCCAGTTTGCGCCCGGCATCGAGTTGCGAAGCGGCGCCGCTGTGGCCGTTTGCCTGCGGGCCGAGTCCCTTCAGTTCACGAGCGAGCGCAGCAATTTCGGCGGTATCGTAAAGGATGTGGAATACAGCGGCGCGGTCTGTTCCTGCGTTGTGGAAACGGATCTCGGCAAATTGCACGTCGAAATTCCTAGCTCGGCCGGGCGTCCCACTCCCGGGCAGTCCGTGCGCCTGGCGGTCGAGCCGTCGGCTGTACATCTTGTGAATTCAAAGTGAGCCACTTCTAACGCGGGTGTAAAACCCGCGACTACATATACATACGCGATAACACTTCGGCCAAGTATATAGTCGCGGGTTTTACACTCGCGTTCTTCCTTTGCCCTTTATACGTGACCGTATTGGCGAAAAGCTGCAGTTAGTTTGGTGGACCGGGTGACTCACTCAGGGCGTATGCGATCGCTTGATCCAATGTCATGTTCTGGCCTTGCGACCAGGCGATGGCAAACGCCTCTTCATTCAGAGCGGCCCGTGCAGCATTTACGCGGCGGTCGTGTTCGTCGCGATCGGCGGGAGCTCGAGGAGCGGACACTCGCTCCCGCAAAGCTTGCGCCGCTCCCCAAAGATACACCGCCCGATTGCTTTGTCTCAGGGCCAGCGCTACCGCAGCCAACTGGTCAAGCGACTCGACGATACCGGCGGCGTCGCCGAGTTCTCGCTGGTTCTTCAGACTTTCTGTGTGCAGAGAGTGGGCCGCCGAATAGTCGGTTTGCAAGTAAGCCAATTCGCCAAGATTCGTGAGCGACCCCGCGATACCCTGTTTGTCACCCAGTTCTTGCCGGATGCGCAAACTTTCCTCATGGAGCGAATGGGCCGTGGGATAATCGCCTTCACGTTGGGCTCCAAAGCCCATATTGCTCAGTACCACCGCAACCCCCTGTTTGTCGCCCAATTCTCGCCGTAGGGTGAGACTCTCTTCTAGGAGTGGACGCGCAGCTCCATATTCGCCGTGCCTTTGGGCAATAGAAGCCAGATTGTTCAACGAGGCAGCAATGCCGTATTTGTCGCGCAATTCTCGTTGTGCCGCCAGACTTTCCTCGATGAATGACCGGGCCGCGGCATAATCACCACGGACTGAAGCGGCACTACCTAGGTTGTGGAGTAACTTAGCGATCTCACGTTTGTCGCCGAGTTCGCGCCATAACGCCAGGGCTTCTTCAAGCCGTGAGCGCGCTGCCAAATGTTTCGAGCGGAGGAAAGCCTCGACGCCCAAAGAGTTGAGCAACGCAGCGATCTCGCGTTTGTCCTTAATTTTCCGCGAAATCACGAGCGCTTCTTCAAACACTCGGTGAGCTTTTTCATAATCACCTTGCCGTTGAGACACGTTACCCAGGTTCCGGAGTGCCCGCGCGGTCTCTCGCTGGTCATCGACTTTTCGAGATACGCTCAAAGCTTCTTCAGCAAATGAACACGATGAGACGTAGTCGCCTTGATACTTGGCGACGACGCTTGCCGCGTTCAGTACCCTTGCCCGCGCTGCGCCTGGCGACGGCGATACTTGCCGCGCCAACACTTTTTCAAGCCATGTCCGCGCTTCGTTCCAGTGGCCAAGAATGTCCCAGAATTGCTGTAATGCGCACGCTAAGCGCATGCCGTCTTCAATGTTTCCGGCTAACGCCCAGGTCAGGGATGCCCGTAAGTTACCGTATTCAGCGTTCAGTTGTTCGAGCGTCGAGCCCAGATCGGGACCGCGCAATTTCGCTTCGGCTTCCTCGGCGAATTGCAGATAGAACCCGGCATGACGGCGCCGCATGGTGTCTGCTTCGGCAGTCTTGCTTAACCGCTCCTCGCTGTACTGCCTCAGGCTTTCTAGAAATTCGTACCGCCTTTTACCCCCGCGGTCTTCTGCCGAAACCACCGATTTATCCACTAATCCGGAAAGCAACTCGAGCACTTCGGTTTGCTCGACGCCATCGGCGGCGCAGGTGGCCTCCGCTGCTTCCAATGTCCAGCCTCCGGAAAAGACGGATAATCGCCGGAACAATGCTTGTTCCGGGGTGGACAAGAGGTTGTAGCTCCAGTCGATTGCCGCACGCAGCGTTTGCTGCCGAGCCAATGCCGTCCGGCGGCCGCCCGTCAACAGCATCAGTTGGTTGGCGAGGCGGACATGGATCTGGTCCAGCGACAGAATTTTCACGCGCGACGCGGCCAATTCGATAGCCAGCGGTATTCCGTCAAGCCGAATGCAAACCTGCGCCAACGTTTGTGCATTCTGAGAAGTGGCTTCAAACGCTGGATGAACGGAGCGCGCCCGATCGATAAAAAGCTGGATCGCATCATATTCACTCAAGCGGTCGACGGCGGGCAGGTGGTGTTCATCGGGCAAGGCAAGCGAGGGGACGTTGAAAACACTTTCGCCGGCAATTCGCAGCGCTTCGCGGCTGGTCGTGAGAATACGGAGATTGGAAGAGGCGCTAAGCAATGTTTCGACAAGCTGGGCGCATGCGCCGATCAGGTGCTCACAGTTGTCCAGCGCCAGAAGAACATTCTTGGATTCAAGATAATCCGCAAGGGTCTCTAATACAGGTTTTCCCTTCTCTTCACGCACACCCATCGCGGCAGCGACAGTCTCCGGGACCAACGCCGCCTCCGAAAGGGGCGCGAGGTCGACCAGCCAAACGCCGTCTTCATACTCGCTAAGAACTTCCTGCGCGGCTTGCAACGCAAGCCGCGTCTTTCCGACACCACCTGCTCCAGTCAGAGTGACCAGCCGGTTTGCGGCAAGCAAGCGGCCGATCCCGCTGATTTCATTCTGCCGGCCGATGAATCGGGTCAACTGCCGCGGCAGGTTATTGCGGGAACGTGCGCGCTCGCGGAATAATCCGGCGTCTGACTCCGATTTTCGGAGATCGTCCATGAGTTCGTGCGCAGATTGGAAGCGGCCTTCCACACGCTTATCCAGACATTTCCGGATAATCCGTTCCAATCCGCCGGGCACTTTGGCACTCCGCCCCGGAATCGGTTCCGGCTCCGTATTAAGGATGTGATTGATGATTTCAATCACCGTCGAGCCGGTAAACGGCAACCGGCCGGCCACCATTTCGTACAGCACGATTCCAAAACTGAATAAATCGGAACGATGATCCACCGTTTTTCCAAGTGCCTGCTCCGGCGACATGTAGTGGACCGTCCCCATCACCGGCGCCGCTTGCGTCACTATCTGAGTGGGAGCATTCTCCGGCGCCGGCTCCGGTACAATCCGCCTGGATAGACCGAAATCCAGGACTTTAACCTTTCCTTGCGCCGTAATCATGATGTTGGCAGGCTTAATGTCGCCGTGAACGATACCCTTCTTATGCGCAGCATCCAGCGCATCTGCAATCTGAACGGCGATCTTCGAGATCTCAGCAAGGTCGAGAGAACGCCCCGCGATCTTCTCTTGAAGCGTTTGGCCTTCGACATATTCCATCACGATGAAACGCAGGCTTTCGTCGTCACGCAGTTCGTAAATCGTCGCGATATTCTGGTGATTTAGCGCAGATGCCGCCTTGGCCTCTTCAATAAAACGACGCATGGCAGCGGGATCGGAATCAACCTGGTTGGAAAGTACTTTCAAGGCAACGGACCGATCGAGAATGGTGTCTTGTGCAAGATACACGTCGCCCATTCCGCCGGAACCCAGCTTCCGTAAGAGCCTGTAATGGGCCATTGTTCTCTCGGTCATGTTGCTGTCTGACGTTCCATTCTCAGGGTACGGTGGCTCTCGAACCAATTGACAATGAGTTCGATATGTTTCAATTTCATTCCATCGGGTAAGGTCGCCGCCTCCAATATTCTTATAAATGGACTCGTTTGTTTGCCTTATTTATAAGGATATTGGATAACGATGTTCCAAATCGGCGATTGGCGATGGCTAATTGCTGAGAAGGGGAAACCTCACCCTAGGAGGGCAGTTGCAGCAAAGCCGCATAGCTTCGCGCGCCGTCATCGGTTTATTGGCGATCGTATTGTGGGGTTACGTCGTCGGCCCGATGATCGCGACGTTCGGACAAAGCATCACGGGTAATGGTGGCGGGGCCGCGGAATACACGAAGTTCCTGGACTTTCGGGGCGGCGCCCAAGGCGAGGCGATGCTCGGCAGTATCGTGATCTCCTTTCTCAGTGTCATAACCTCCGGCCTGACCGGTGTCTTCCTTGCGGTGCTTCTGAGGCGATGGGATTTTCCGTTGCGCAAAGTCTGCCAGGTGCTGGTGCTGGTTCCGATTGCTCTGCCGCCACTGATGGGCGTCGAAGCATTCGTTTTGCTGTATGGAATCGGCGGCACATTCCCACAAATTCTCGGCAATCTTTTTCATGTCAAGCAAACGATGTTCGCAGTGGACGGCATCAGCGGCGTGTTGCTCGTGCACACGCTGACAATGTATCCATACTTCTATCTGACGGCTGCAGCCGCCCTGGAACAATCCGACGACTCGCTGGAAGAGGCCGCATCGAGCCTCGGCGCCTCAAAGTTTCAGACCTGGACTCGGGTCCTGCTGCCGATGCTGACGCCGGCCTTGGTTGCCGGCGCGCTCCTGACCTTCATGTCTTCGATGTCCTCATACACGGCGCCGCTGCTGTTTCACGTCGATAAAGTAATGACGCAGCAAATCGTGCTCGCCAAGCTCAATGGACAACTGGGTCTGGCAGCGGTGGTCTCCGTGGCCTTGGCCGTCATCTCGGTAGTGTTTTTGATTTTCTTGAGGCGCTATGAGCAACGCACCGGATATAGCACGCAGTCGAAGGGCGGCGCGCGAAAGCGGCGGAGAGTTACGAGTCCAGCCTGGAGGGCCGTCATCTTTATTGCCGCTTTCGTATCGACGGTCTTCCTGACGCTGCCGATTGCAATGATTTTTCTCCTGGCATTTTCAGTAAATGGTTCATGGCGCACCTCGCCGCTTCCCTCACAGTACACGATTCAGAACTTCGCTGGTTTGTTCCGGGATCCGAAGAACTGGAGCGCGATCATGAACAGCCTCGAGATGAGCGCCATCGCCGTCGCCGGAGCAATTCTCCTGGGCGTCGCTTCGGCTTACGTGATCGCGCGTCTGCACTTCCGCGGGAAGATGTTCATCGATGTCGCGATCATGCTGCCGTGGGCTCTTCCCGGTACAGTGGTCGCCATCAACCTGATCACCGCCTTTGCCAATCCCTCGGTATTTGCTTTGGGCCGCGTCCTGGTCGGCACCTACGCTATCGTGCCGCTCGCCTATTTCGTGCGGTTTTCGCCACTGGTGTTCCGCTCCACGGCATCTGCACTTGCGCAAATGGACAGCAGCATTGAAGAGGCCGCGCTCAGTCTGGGCGCAAACTGGTGGTACGCCTTTCGACGCGTGGTTCTGCCGCTGCTCTACCCGGCAATTGCGGCTGGCGCTCTGTTGGCGTTCGTTAATGGAATCGGCGAGTTTGTTTCCACAATTCTGTTGTACACCCCTCAGTACCGCCCGTTATCGATTGCGATTAACGACGAGCTTTACTATGCGAACTACGGAACTGCCGCCTCGCTCGGCGTTATCCAGGTGCTGCTGGTTCTCGCTGTCGTGATCATGATGCGGCGGATCGAAAACAGGGAAGAGTTACTCAGGGTGTCCTAGAATCAGGGCGATTTGGGTCGGTATCGAATTACCACTCTCCCTGAATGGCAGAAGGATTCCACTTTAACTGATTGAAAACAAATGGAGTGAAGAACGGCACCGGGCTTGCTTTTGTTACAGCCGGTTCTAGGAAAAATTCTTATGCCCAGAAATGGTGAGATCAATCTGAGATTCGGCGTCTACAAGAGCCTATGCTGTGGAAATGAAATCATCGTTCGGGAGGGCGCTACTTTCCCCGATTGTAAAAGACATCCGAATCTGCCCACTGTTTGGAAGCCCATCGACCTTGCCAAGGGTGCCGGGAAAGATTGGGACATCCCCGGCAAAAAGACCGCCTGAGGTTCCGTCATAAGATCAAAGACGTCAGAATCCGTTTCCCCGGCAATAGCGTTTCGATTTTGATGCCGCCCGGTTCGAGGTTCTGAAATTCAAATTCGCCCGCGTCGTCGGTCGGCTTTGTCTCGATCGGATCATTGTCTCTTACCAGAGTAATCAGGGCTCGTGGCGCCGGCGTCTTTCCTGAGGATACCTGGCCCCTGACGGACGTGCCCGCTAAACCGGAGATGTTCAGGCGGATCTCGACGCCGGCGGCAACAAGGTAAACCTGACGGCCGTTAAGTGTGCCGTCCGGGTTTGTCTCGTCCTTCGTAACTGCGCTATCGAATGAGACATACGCACGAACTGCCGGTGGGGACAGCAATTGAAAATCAAAAAAAGTGGCAACGCTCCCGTCTGCCAGGCGAATCCGATATTGACTGAGAACCGAAGCCGGATATTCGCGATCCGTAATGACGACGCCAATGATGCTCGGATAGAAGCGAGAAATATCCCCGGTTAACTGGACGCGATCACCGACTGCGAAACGTGGCATAAATTTCCCGATAATTCCTTGCTAAGTTCGTAACTATTTAGCCCATTTTTAAAGAGGAGGGGGACTAGGGATGGGACTTTAGCCGCAGATTACGCGGATTACGCAGATGGGGAAGGGGCATAGGGGGCAGCCCCTCGTCCCCTGGGTTGCGGGACGAGGAGTCTGACTCCTATGCCCCTTCCCCATCTGCGTAATCCGCGTAATCTGCGGCTAAAGTCCCATCCCTAGTCCCCCTCCTCTTTAAAAATGAGCTGAATAGTCACCTAAGTTTCTATACCACGGAGGCATAAACGGTTAACAAAGACTGCCTGTTAGGTTTTTGCATTTACTCTTCGTAGTGGCAAATGTTGTTAGTGGAAGTGGTAACCCGGTGCCATCGGCAAGCCACCAGAAATGCGTTCTTGCACAAATTTGTAACTGTACGGTAACGTACATGACTCTTCTGCTCCGGGGACGCGGAGCGCAAATAAATAGATAATAAATATATAAATGACCGATCCCACCTCACCACGCAAGGCAAGGTTCAACGTTGGAGACCGGGTCCGCGTTGTCGGTCCCACTGCCCGATCTCATCAGGACATCAACACGGGCAGCGTGACTGAGGTAATTGCACCGACAGCAGTCGCCATTTACCGGTACCGAGTTGATTTTGCGGATGGGAATCCCGAAACGTTCTTCGGATTCGAACTGGAATTAATCGAGCCCTAGGATTTTCCCCCTCCAGCCTGCAGTTGAGATGTGCAATGCGGGCACCGAACGGCGGCCAGGGGAATACTCATATGGCAGAACGCGCATTCCTGGGTTGATGGGCTGGGTTGTTGCCGCATCCGGTTTGCTGTCCGGACAATGAGAAAGATCGCAAAAGCGACGATCACAAATTCGAGGATCGTATTCAAAAACAATCCGTAGTTGAGTGTCGGGGCTCCCGCGGCCTTCGCTTCAGCGATAGTGCGATACGGAACGCCAGACAGATTCACGAACAACTCCTTGAAGTCCACACGCTTGATGAGCAGGCCAAGGGGCGGCATCAGCACGTCGTTCACGAGCGACGTCACGATTTTTCCAAATGCGGCTCCGATCACGAGACCCACCGCCAGGTCCAGCACATTTCCACGTACGGCGAACTCTTTGAACTCTTTGAACATGGGCCCCCCCTCAGAGGGAACTCACCGCAGAGACGCAGAGAAACTTCTTCTCTGCGTCTCTGCGGTGAAATTCCTAGCAGCTAGGCAATAATAATGCCACTGCGCGGTGGTAATGAAGTACCTCTTTATGGCCTAAATTTCCCCGGTCCCCGGGAGAAACGCCTCGGCCATAGATGCCGTCTCCATAAACGAAGCCCCAGGATCGCAGTCATCATCATACTTGGATTCATTGAGTTAACGATGGTTTGGCATTTGGCAGACAGGGTGCTTTGAAAGGGCGCGATCAGGCAGGGACAGGAGTGTCTCTTTTCCACGGAGAATCAATATTTATGAAGGCGAAGCCCGCAAAGGTCACCGAGATGACCACCGAAACCATTGACGCCAGGCTGCTCCTCCGAATCCTTTCGGATTTTCGAAAAGGCGATTTTACAACCCGGCTTCCGTCCGAGCAGACCGGCCTCACCGGAAAAATCTACGATGCACTCAATGAGGTCGTCGACCTCAACGAACGCATGGCGAAGGAATTCGACCGCGTGGCCAACGTCGTCGGTAAAGAAGGACGGATCAAACAGCGTGCTTCGCTGTCGATGGCGACGGGATCGTGGGCGGCATGTATCGATTCGGTGAACACGCTGATCGCCGACCTTGTTCAGCCCACCACGGAAGTGGCGCGCGTCATCGGCGCCGTGGCGAAGGGCGATCTCTCGCAATCCATGGCCTTGGAGATCGAAGGCCGGCCGCTGACCGGCGAGTTTTTGCGGACTGCCAAGATCGTCAACACGATGGTGGATCAGCTTTCGACCTTTGCTTCGGAAGTGACTCGCGTCGCCCGCGAAGTCGGTACCGAAGGGAAACTCGGCGGCCAGGCGCTGGTGAAGGGCGTCGCCGGCACGTGGAAGGACCTTACCGATAACGTCAACTTCATGGCGAACAACCTGACCAATCAGGTCCGCAACATCGCCGAAGTGACGACGGCTGTGGCCCGCGGCGATCTCTCCAAGAAGATCACGGTAGACGTGAAGGGCGAAATCCTCGAACTCAAAAACACCATCAACACCATGGTGGATCAGCTCTCGACTTTCGCGTCGGAAGTGACGCGTGTCGCCCGCGAAGTTGGTACTGAAGGAAAACTCGGTGGCCAGGCTGTCGTGCGCGGCGTGGGCGGAACGTGGAAGGATCTCACGGACAATGTGAACTTCATGGCGTCCAACCTCACCAACCAGGTTCGTAACATCGCCGAAGTGACAACCGCTGTGGCTAACGGCGACCTTTCCAAGAAGATTACGGTCGACGTCAAAGGCGAGATTCTCGAACTCAAGAACACCATCAACACGATGGTGGAGCAACTCTCGTCATTCGCATCGGAAGTGACCCGCGTCGCCCGCGAAGTCGGTACCGAAGGGAAACTCGGCGGCCAGGCGCAGGTGAAAGGCGTCGCCGGCACGTGGAAAGATCTCACCGACAACGTGAACTTCATGGCGTCGAACCTCACCAACCAGGTGCGCAACATCGCCGAAGTGACAACGGCCGTGGCCAACGGCGACCTGTCCAAGAAAATCACCGTCGACGTGAAGGGTGAAATTCTCGAACTCAAAAACACCATCAACACGATGGTGGAGCAGCTCTCCTCCTTCGCATCGGAAGTGACCCGCGTCGCCCGCGAAGTCGGCACCGAAGGAAAGCTCGGCGGCCAGGCCATGGTAAAAGGCGTCGCCGGCACGTGGAAGGATCTCACCGATAACGTAAACTTCATGGCGAACAACCTCACCACTCAGGTGCGTAACATCGCCGAAGTCACGACCGCCGTGGCCAACGGCGACCTGACGAAGAAGATCACAGTGGAAGTACGCGGAGAAATTCTCGAGCTCAAGAACACCATCAATACGATGGTGGATCAGCTCTCCTCCTTCGCGTCGGAGGTCACTCGCGTGGCCCGTGAAGTCGGTACCGAAGGAAAGCTCGGAGGTCAGGCCATCGTGAAGGGGGTTGCCGGAACATGGAAAGATCTCACCGACAACGTGAATTTCATGGCGAACAACCTCACCAACCAGGTCCGTAACATCGCCGAAGTGACAACGGCCGTCGCCAATGGCGATCTCTCCAAGAAAATTACGGTGGATGTGCGCGGCGAGGTGCTCGAGCTGAAGAACACCATCAATACGATGGTGGACCAGCTGTCCTCCTTCGCGTCGGAGGTCACACGCGTCGCCCGCGAAGTCGGTACCGAAGGAAAGCTTGGCGGCCAGGCCGATGTGCGCGGCGTCGGAGGAACCTGGAAGGATCTTACCGACAACGTGAATTCGATGGCGTCGAACCTGACGAACCAGGTTCGTAACATCGCCGAAGTCACCACGGCTGTCGCGCGCGGCGACCTCTCCAAGAAGATCACGGTGGAGGTCCGCGGTGAAATTCTCGAGCTGAAGAACACGATCAACACGATGGTGGACCAACTCTCGTCCTTCGCGTCCGAAGTCACACGTGTGGCGCGCGAGGTCGGTACGGAAGGGAAACTGGGCGGCCAGGCCATCGTGAAAGGCGTCGCCGGAACCTGGAAGGATCTGACGGATAACGTCAACTTCATGGCGTCGAACCTCACCACTCAGGTGCGTAACATCGCCGAAGTCACCACGGCTGTGGCCCGCGGCGACTTGACGAAGAAGATTACGGTCGACGTTAGAGGTGAAGTCCTCGAGCTCAAGAACACCATCAACACCATGGTGGACCAACTCTCGTCGTTCGCCTCGGAAGTCACCCGCGTTGCCCGGGAAGTGGGTACCGAAGGAAAACTCGGCGGTCAGGCGCAGGTGAAAGGCGTCGCCGGTACGTGGAAAGATCTGACGGATAACGTCAACTTCATGGCGAACAACCTGACCAATCAGGTCCGCAACATCGCCGAAGTGACAACCGCCGTGGCCAACGGCGACTTGTCCAAGAAAATTACGGTCGACGTGAAGGGTGAAATCCTCGAACTCAAGAACACCATCAACACGATGGTCGACCAGTTGAACTCGTTCGCTTCGGAGGTCACCCGTGTTGCCCGCGAGGTCGGTACCGAAGGGAAGCTCGGAGGCCAGGCGCAAGTGCGAGGTGTCGGCGGGACATGGAAGGATCTGACGGATAACGTCAACTTCATGGCGTCGAACCTCACCAACCAGGTTCGTAACATCGCCGAAGTCACCACGGCTGTGGCCCGCGGCGACCTCTCCAAGAAAATCACGGTAGACGTCCGCGGCGAAATCCTCGAACTCAAGAACACCATCAACACCATGGTGGACCAACTCTCATCGTTCGCTTCGGAGGTCACGCGCGTCGCCCGCGAAGTCGGTACCGAAGGAAAACTCGGCGGTCAGGCCGATGTACGTGGTGTGGCCGGCACCTGGAAAGACTTGACCGACAATGTGAACTCGATGGCGTCGAACCTGACGGCTCAGGTCCGAAACATCGCAGCCGTGACCACCGCCGTAGCGACCGGCGACTTATCGAAAAAGATCACGGTCGACGTCCGCGGCGAAATTCTCGAACTCAAGAACACTATCAACACGATGGTGGACCAGCTCTCATCGTTCGCGTCGGAAGTGACCCGCGTCGCTCGCGAAGTCGGTACCGAAGGAAAACTTGGCGGCCAGGCGGAAGTGAAAGGTGTGGCCGGCACGTGGAAGGATTTGACGGACAACGTGAACCTGATGGCGTCGAACCTGACGAACCAGGTCCGCGGCATCGCCAAAGTCGTAACGGCCGTCGCCAATGGCAACCTGAAACGCAAACTCGTACTCGAAGCGAAAGGCGAAATCGAAGAATTGGCCGAAACGATCAACAACATGATC
>Ga0207098_10358_pt1 | contig 14445 bp, 19 predicted proteins | sample Alteio_BWMinHeat_84_FD_153548 | JGI IMG/M metagenome (GOLD analysis project Ga0207098, IMG submission 153548) | Enriched cells from forest soil in Barre Woods Harvard Forest LTER site, Petersham, Massachusetts, United States -... | ecosystem: Environmental > Terrestrial > Soil > Temperate forest >...
TCAGCCCATCCGTCAGCAAATGCCGGAACCAGATCGCCATAAAACGCTTTTGCATCGCTCAACCTACCTGCCTTTCTTCCAATATAGTTACTTCCGGAACCGGTACAATGTGCCCGTCCTGCCACTCCAGCACCCAACTGCCTGTCTGCCCGTTGCGTACTTTTAATAATTCCACCTGCCAGCGTAAAAAACCTACGCCGGGTAAGCCATTCAGGCTGGTGCTGGGTAAGGGCCTCACCTGCCAGCGCGCAGCGCAGGCCGTCGAGCCCAGTTTACCCGCCGCATTCCGCAATACAAAACCGGTTACCCGGCTTTGCTCCACCGCTAACTGCAAACGCTGTGACCGCTTAAAATCCAGCTCTCTTACTTCACAAACCACCGCTTTCAAACCAACGCACTTTAAAGCTTCTTCCATCACCCAAAGCGCATCCCTGTCCCTGGCCAGGCTGATAAAGATCACCTTATGCGGCTCCACCCCAAAGACGGTCAGCGCGGGTGCGAACAAACGCTGCGCCCGCCCGATCCAAACACAAATACCCCCCTGTTGCAGCAGTACCGAGAGGATACCTGTCACCAGCCCGCCGCTTGCGGCCGCCTGTTCGCTTGAACCGCAAACCAGCTCGTGTACCGCAGCTACAGGAAAGACTCCGTTGGGAAAAGCCTCCTCTAACGGACCCAGGCCCACCGAAGATCGTATGCCCGTAACCGGTGGCTTATAGCCTTCCCATTGCAAAAGGTTTTTGCGCAATTGACTAATAATTTCCTTCTTGCTTTCCATAGGTCATCAGTTTAAAGTCGGTTCACGAAAAACAGGGACGAACAAACCCATATAAGCCGTCAGGTGCACCACCATATGACGGCTGATCGCCTGCCCGATCTTTTGAATTGCCGGCTCCGGCAACGGGCTTTGATAATCCGGGTTCCAGGCATCCGGCCCCAGTTCAAAATAACGCAGGTAAAGATCCTCATCCGGCGGCCTGGTATTACGGTCATACCACTGCCCGTCTTCCAGTTGCAAAGTCAGCGTAATAAACTCCATACCATTATGAAAATCGACGATGAATTGAGGCGTATAAGGCATATCCCACTGCTCAGGTGGCACTTCGTCCACCTGTATCCGGGTCATGCCCCGGCTCAGTTCCACATCGATATAAAACTCTTCCATTTGAAATAGCCTACAAACATAATGCTAAAAATATTAGTATTTAGTTATCTTTGTAAAAAATAATTTTCACCTTTGTTTTATGAATTATTTAAAAAGGGATGAGCTGATTAGCATCCGGGTGCAAGACGGTGGCGAAAAGTTTGTCTACGTTAGGCCGGACGCTGATGATCCGCTTGTATTTAAGTTATTTAGCAGCATTCCCGGTATGTTTACGGTGTTTGAAGCTACTGTGTCTCCCGGCTATGTTGATCCGGATACATTCCCCGATGCCGAAAATCCGCATTACCTCGGACGCGTGCTTTTTGATAAAGAAGGACATTGGATATATGATGGAGACCAATTCACACCCGCCGAGCAGGAACAGTTGGTTAAATACATTATCCGGGAGGATGCAAGAATATAATAGCTATGGAACAGTTAAGTTTTTTTGCAGAGGCGGGACAGAGCAGAGGGTTGCCAAAAGAGCTAATAGAATATCACCCCGGATTTATTGATCCACAGATGAGCGATCAACTCCTGCAACAATTTATTGCGACAATACCGTGGAAGCAAAGCACGCAGAAAATGTGGGACAAGGAATACCTGACGCCGCGGTTAACTTCCTGGCATGGCGATACCGGTACCGATTATTCCGTATCCGGTAAAATTTCGAACCCCAATCCATGGACGCCGGAGTTGCTGATGCTGAAAGAAAAAGTGGATCAGGTGGCGGGCCTCAGATTCAACAGCGTTCTGCTCAACTATTACCGCGACGCCAATGATTCGGTGGCCTGGCACAGCGACCGGGAAAGCGTTTTAGGCAAGAACCCGGTCATCGCATCAATTAGTTTCGGGCAGGTCCGCTGCTTTGATATCCGCAATAAAGAAAACCACAGTATTAAATACTCGGTACTTCTGGAGCACGGTTCATTTTTGCTTATGAAGGGCAATTTGCAGGAGTTTTGGGAGCACCGGATCGCCAAATCGGCCAGGCCGATGAAAGCGCGGGTCAATTTGACATTTCGTGTCGTGATCTGATCGTATTTGTTAAATTTGAAAGTTTTAAATGTCTTTATGCTAAAGCCTACAATCATGGTTATTGATGATGATACAGCTATTCTGGATATCATCACTACCGTATTAACGGATGCCGGTTACCGGGTGATTGCCGGTAAGGACATTACCACGCTTTACGCGATCGAAAAACAGCCGCCCGCACTCCTGCTGATCGATAACTGGCTCAGCGGTGATAAGACAGGACATGATATCTGTTACCAGTTAAAACAAAACCCGGCAACTACAGGCATCCCTGTCCTGCTGATCTCCGCTACCGCTGATCTTGAAAACACAGCGCTACGCTGCCGGGCAGATGGTTTTATCGTTAAGCCTTTCGATGTTGATGAGCTGGTCGCCCGGGTCAGGAAGCACCTGAGTTTTTCCGGGCATTTATAGATAGGAACTAATGCTAACAAAAAATTAAAACACATTATACAGCAACATTACGTCGTTAAGCCGATATTTGATCAACAAAAAGGAGGCATCATATGAAAGCAATTATTGTCACAGACCAGGATGCGGGATTAGCCGGGATGAAGATGACGGAGCTGCCCGAACCATCGGCAGCGATAAATGATGTCATCGTTCAGGTTTATGCGGCCAGTATTACCGGGGACGAGTTGTCATGGCCGTCGACCTGGACCGATCGCGCCGGCCGGGACCGGACCCCGTCTGTCCCCGGACATGAACTGGCTGGTGTGGTAACAGCACTTGGCTATGGTACGACGGGCTTGTCGGTAGGGCAACGGGTATTCGGCCTTCAGGATTGGTACCGCAATGGCTCGCTGGCGGAATACGTGGCTATTGAAGCGCGCAACCTGGCGCCGCTGCCCGACGATGTGGACTTTAATGAAGGCAATGCCCTCGTGATGCCGGGGTTAACTGCCTGGCAGGGGCTTTTCGATCACGGTCAGCTTCGGGCTGGGCAAAGAATCCTGGTACACGGGGCGGCGGGTATCGTTGGTTCGATGGCCGTCCAGTTCGCCCGCGAAGCCGGGGCCTATGTGATCGGCACAGGACGTAGCGCTCACCGTGAAGCGGCGCTCGGCTTCGGCGCAAATGAATTCCTCGACCTCGATCATGATGCCTTAGAAAATACCGGCCGGGTAGACCTGGTTTTTGATGTCCTCGGCGGCGATATCGCGAAGCGGTCTTTGAGCGTGATCCGCGCCGGGGGAAGGTTGGTCACCATTACCGGCTGGAATGAGGAACAAGCCGAGGGAGTGCTGAATATTGATTTTGTTGTCGAAGCCGACCGTTCTCAGTTAACGGAGATCGTGCAGCGGTTCCGGGATGGTCGTTTGAAAACGAATACGGGCAGTGTCGTTTCGCTCGACGATGCCATTGCCACCTATAACTCGCCTGATCGGGTTAAGGGCAAAACGATCGTCCGCGTTCGCCAATAAGATGGTACAGTTCAGGCAATTTTACGATAAATTGGCTTATGACACCAATCGTACATTTACAAGAAAATATACCCGCGTCATCTAAAAGCGTATTCGAGGCCTGGACGGTACCGGGACTCATGGTACAGTGGTTGTTTAAATCGCCGGATAACAAGATCGCGGTCCCTTTACAGGAATTGGTGAATGGTGGAAAATATTCCATTCTGGAAACGACTGCCGGGAATGAAAAGATCGATCACTTTGGCACGTACCTGGCCATTGTTCCGGGGGAATTGCTTTCGTTTACGCTGGAGGTGCCCTGGCATTTTCCGGGCGTAACTACGGTGGTCATACATTTTAAGACAGCGGGAGAAGGCTATTGTTTAATGGATTTCCAGCAAAGCGGCGTCGACCCTAAGATCGTGACCGCTAACTGGCAAACGATGTTTACCCAATTAAAATCAATCTTGACGATATAAAAAAGATCCTGATGGGCGCGGATATTCCTGATGCCCAGCCAATGCGCGGCGCCTACCTGACCCTGATGCTGGAATTCCCCGTGCAGGCGGAAAAAAAGTCTATACGGCATCATCCTGTTGATTTACTATAACAAGGTTAAAAAGCAGCGAATCAAAAATTCTGTTTAATTTAGATACCAACAATGAGCACCGCGTCCTTTTTTCAAAAAATACGAACCTATCATGAGCTTTCTGAAGCGGCTGAACTGACCTGGACAAAGCTGTTGCGGCAAAAAATTTATAAAAAGGGAGCGCATTTTATCAACGAAGGACAACAAGCCCGGAAAGTTGCTTTTGTGATCCAGGGGCTTTTCGCGCAATATTACCCCGCCCCAAACGGCGACCTCATCATCAAATACTTTTTCCCGGAAGGGCGGCTGGCCGCTTCCGTCAGCGCCATGCTCAGCCATAGCCCAAGCCTGTTTACGATAACAGCCATCGAGGACACCACCGTATGGGAATATGATTTTTTTGAGTTTAAAAACCTGTTTGCGGTACATCCGGATATTGCCGCTTTTTACATCAGCTATATCGAGCTGCACTGGATCATTGAAAAAGAACCTTTAGAAGTTTCCTTCCGGGAAGATACCGCAAAAACCCGGTATGACGAGTTTTTAATAAAATATCCAAACCTGGTCAAACGGTTAAAAAAACATCACATCGCTGCCTACCTGGGTATTACGCCCACTCAGCTGAGCCGGATATTTTTCGCTGGTAAATAATTTTTTGTTTTCTCAACATATGTAAAAGGATCAAGGGAATTGTTGCCGCAATTTTGTGTCATCAATTTAAAAAAAACTATACGACCATGAGAAAACTAATTTTTTTGATGCACACCTCGCTGGACGGCTTTGTTGCAGGGCCCAACGGAGAAATGAACTGGATAAAACTGGACGGGGAACTATTTGATTTTGTAGCTACCCTGACCGCCAAAGCCGACAGCGCACTTTACGGACGGGTAACCTATGAAATGATGCAGGGTTATTGGCCGACAGCGGGCGAACAGCCCAATGCCAGCCGGCACGATAAAGAACATTCGGCCTGGTATAATCGGGTTTCCAAAGTTGTATTGTCAACAACCCTAAAAGAAACCGGACTGATCAACACCACAGTGATCAGCGACCAGCTTGCAGATCACATTACGCAACTCAAAAACCTGGAGGGAAAAGATATTTTGATCTTCGGAAGTCCGGGCGCTGTGCATTCGCTGTTTGGTTCAGGGTTAATTGACGAATTCTGGCTGTTGGTTAACCCCATTTTATTAGGTGAAGGTAACCCCTTGTTTAAAGGTATCCATGAAAGCATTCAACTCAAACTGGCCGAAACCAGGACATTTGCCAGCGGTGTCGTTGCACTTCACTATACGCATGTTTAATTGGCGGGCGCGAGGCGCTCTACAGCGATGACCAAGGAGGCGGCAGCCATAAATGGAAAGTAAATTAGTCTGCGTCCCGGGCTACGGCTACACAATCCACCTCGATGTCAAAGTGCCCCGGCCAGGCGGGAACATTGATAAATATGCGCGCAGGCGGATCATTTTTAAAGTAGCGGGCATAAACGGCGTTCACCGCCGGGAAATAGTCGACCGAGGTACAGTACACATTGCATTTTAAAATGTGGTCGAGGTCAGAGCCGGCCGTCTCCAGGCATAGTTTCATTTGCTCCATCACCAGTTCTGTTTGGCGTTCAATGGGGGCGTCAATTACCTCGCCGGTTTCCGGGTCAAATGGCGGAAAGCCGGATACGTAGATCATATCACCGGCCCTTGTCACCGCCGAGGTCGGCGCTTTCCAGCGTTCCAGGTAGGTTGATAAGGGTTCAACCCTGATGATCTCGCGTTTCATGCTATCCGGTTGAGGTGTGCTTTCAGATGGTTCTGAAATTCAGGCGCCTGGTGGGTGGCCATATTCAGTTCATAATCGATCGCATCGGTTGTTATGGTGAAGACCCGCTGTGAGCGCATGGCTTTCGGGTCAACCAGGATGGCCGCGCTATCGAAGGTAAACTTGTTTTCCGTATGATCAGTCAATTTATATTGCTCGATACGTCCGCCGACCTGTGCGCTATGCAGCAGAATATCATTTTCCCTTAACAGGATAAATCCGGTATCCCAGAAAACGGTATGCCCGTTTTTATCCGTGTCATTTTTGTACCAGCTCTTCTGCGCGAAAAAGATGGAATCTTTGTATTCGTCCGGTTTAAATTCGGTTTCTTCCCTATAAGCGGTATCATCAATGGTCGGAAATTTGGCAAAGCCTTCACCGGCCCATTTGCCGGCCAGCAATTCTTTTAAATGGTTAATAATTTGGGTAGGTTCCATAAGTAGCTGTTATAAAACAAAGCTACGATGATAAAAGTGAACAAATGCCGTTAATTTATTATTTGTTGGCAGCAAAAGCTTAACCAGTGCCCCATATTCGTTAGGGCTTTATTATATTTGGATAGTAGTTTATGCCATGCCCGAGCAGATCAATATCATCCAAAACATCAAAAGCAATTTTACCCGGGAGGAATTTCCGGCTAAGACGCTGCTGGTAAAAGAAGGGACGCTGGCAAAGAAGCTGTTCTATATCGAAAAAGGCTGCTGCCGGGCCTGGTTCAACAACGACGGCAGGGACGTCACCTACCAATTCCTGCTTGAAGGCAATTTCGCCTCGTCATTTGAAACGATCATCAGCAACGAAGTTAGCTGGTACAGTGTCGAAACCCTGGAACCCACAGTGATGTACAGTGTGGACATCGAAGATTTCAGGAAGCGCATGGAGCAACATCCGCATATCCAAGCATTTTATCACCGGTATGTAGAAAAGCGGCTGCTTTTCTATCAAAAGCTTTTTGTCGCGCATATCAAAGACAGCCCGGAACAACGCTATCGTGAATTACTGGCGCAACACCCGGAGATCGTGCTGCGGGTACCTCAACATTATATCGCCTCTTTCCTGGGTATCACTTCTGTCTCGCTGAGCCGGATCCGTAACCGTAAGTGATTAATTAACAATTGTTATCGTCAGGCATCTTTCATAGCCGGTAATTTTGCTTCAACAAAAGATCACCGCTATGAACCAAATTCGTCGCCCTTTTTTAATCAAATGAACTGACTTTAAATCACTTAAATTAGTACAACCAAATCAACGATCATGATCACACTAACAATTATCCTTATCGCGGTTCCTATCATACTGATCCTTGCGCTGTTTACCCGCAAAGGGATCACGACGAAGTCTGCTATCGACATCGACCGGCCGCAGCAGCAGGTATTTGATTACCTGTCCGTTTTAAAGAACCAGGAACAGTACAATGCCTGGCTGAAGATCGATCCGAAAATCAAAATAACTTACAGCGGAACTGATGGTCAGGCCGGTTCGGCAATGAGCTGGGAAAGCAATTACAGAAAAGATGGTAAAGCGCATCAGCAGGTTGTTTCGCTGAACGCGCCGGAACAAATCGAGATCGAGCTGGTGTTTGAGCAGCCGGTGCCAAGCAAGGCGCGTTACTGGTTCGAGCTAACCGCATTGAATGAAAACAGTACACGCGTCACCTGGCGCTATGAAGGCAATACCGCGCCATATTATATCTTGCGCGTGACGCACTTATTGCTTCAGCTTAAAAAGCGGGTAAGAAAATATATGGAAGCCAGTTTAACCAATCTAAAAAACACATTGGAAAACAATTAACGATGGAGACGAACTCATTTGCTATACTTACGCCGGGCGGACCGGTACCGGGTACCCGTATGACCGCTGAATATATCAGGCACCTGGCCTCGATGAGCTATTTGTGGGGCTGGCCCATGGTGAACGTGCATAACCGCGTGGCACAGTTCAGGGATATACCCGCACCCTGCTATTTGAACGGGATCGCGCCGGTAGCGCCGGTCAACCATTTGTGTATGCTGACCGATTATATCAAGCCGGAACAGCGGGCAGTGGCTTGTCCTAACCAGGATGTGGTTTATGGTATCGCTGGTCTTGACTTGCGCAAGGAGCCGGTGGTAGTACAGGTACCCGATTTTGGGGACCGTTTCTGGGTTTACCAGGTTTGTGATGAGCGTACCGACAGCTTTGCCTCCCTGGGAAAACTTTACGATACAAAACCCGGCTGTTACCTGCTGGCGCATCGTGACTGGAATGGCGGGTGGCCCAACGGGATTACCGATATCTTTATTTGCCCGACCGATCTGGGTGTGGTGATGCCAAGGATATTTCAATTGGACGATGCGGCAGACCGTCAGGCAATTCAGCCTGCGCTAAATGGCATCATGCTTTATCCGCTCAGCGAGTTTACCGGTCAGCCTAAAACAACCGACTGGTCAAAGACACCAAGCATAGCAACCGGCCACTCCGGTCAGCAGCACGAAATGGCCTGGGTAAAACCGGAAGCGTTTTTTGATCAGCTTCCGATAATTTTAAAAGAAGTACCGCCGCTGCCGGGCGAAGAAGTGATTTATGGGCAAGTCAATGCTTTGCTGGAAACCCTGCAGGCAGCCCCAGAATTAAAGGCCTTGGCGATACAATATGCCGTAACAGCCGAAACCGAACTGATCGCCCCGCTTTTTGACTTTGTCAATGTGGGTTATCCGGTGAAGCATAGCTGGACCACGCAGCGTAATGGCGCCGCCTTTGGTACCGATTACCTGACACGGGTGGCCTGCGCCAAGTCAAACATTTTTGTAAACCAGCCGCAGGAAACCCGGTATTTCTACCTGGACCTGGACGCTGATGGCGAGCGCCTGGACGGAGCTAATGGCTACACGATCGCTTTTGCAAAAGACGGGTTTCCACCCGTCAAGGGATTCTGGTCGCTGACGGCCTACAATGAGGAACATTTTTTCGCACCGAACGCCATTGGTCGTTATTCTCTGGGTACCAAAAACAAGGACCTGATCATTGCAGAAGACGGCTCACTTACGATTTATGTTCAAAGTGCGGCAACCTCAGTAAATCAGCAAAGCAACTGGCTCCCCGTTCCAGCCGGGCCGTTTTCGCTTTACCTGCGCTGTTACTGGCCGGAAGAGGCGGTATTAAATGATGAATGGACACCACCGGCAGTTATAAAAAGCTAACTAAACACATGGAAACAGCAAATAAACCCTATGGCAGTGCCAGCGATCACCTGGCCAATGAACGCACCTTTTTAGCCTGGATCAGGACCAGTATTGCCATGATGGGATTTGGCTTCGTCGTGGTCAAGTTTTCTTTGTTCGTCAAACAGTTTTCAATGGCGATGGCCGGGCACCAGGTTGCCGCTTCCACAGGCTTTTCCGGTGTTGTGGGTATCTGTTTGGTTGGGGTCGGTGCCGGTGCTGCCCTTGTGGGATATCTTCGTTATAAGCGAATCGAAAAACAATTGCTGGATCTGGCCTTTGTTCAACGCTCTGGCTGGCTTGTCGTATTTACTGTCGGCGTGATCGCCGCCAGCCTGCTGCTCTTATATTATTTACTTCCTAATCTTTAAAAATAATGGAGAATCAACCAGATTCAGTTATAACCACTGCGCAGCAAGCCTATATCTACGGATTCCCACTGGTAATGATGTACGAAAGTATGCGCTCAACCACCAACTATGAAAGGCCGGTCGAGAACAGCTTCTTTGCACCCGTTAACCAGTTCGCGCATTTCCGCACTTTTCCGGATGCGAAATTCAGGAGCATGGTTAAGCCCAATAACGATACTTATTACTCCAATGCCTGGCTTGACCTGTCCGAAGAACCCATCGTCTTGAGCGTTCCCGACACCAACGGCAGGTATTACCTGCTCCCGATGTTTGATGCTTATACCAATGTATTTGCCTCGCCAGGTAAACGGACAACCGGAACCGCGGCGCAGACCTTTTTGATCAGCGGCCCCTCTTTTAGCGGCACTGTTCCGGAGGGCATGCAGCAGATCAAAGCGCCTACGAATATGGTTTGGATATTAGGCCGTACGCAGGTCAACAGCCCGGAGGATGGAAAAGAGATCGTTTATGCGATTCAGGATGGCTATCATTTGACGCCGTTGAGTTATTGGGATACGGTTTACAGCCCAGAGCCATATACGGTGGATAATAGCATCGCCCTAAATGCACCGGAGTTTGTAGAAAATATGGACATCAGCACTTTTTTTACCGTGCTGAATGAACAATTGGCGAAAAACCCTCCGCCGGAAGCAGATGCGCCGGTGCTGGCAAAGCTGGCGACCATTGGTGTCGGGCCGGGAAAGCAATTTGATATTTCAGACTTTGACAGCGGCATACAACCTGCTTTAAAAGCTCTGCCTGCAGCTGTATTAACACAATTAAGAAGCATTGTGACCAAAGGCGGAAAACATGAAAATAACTGGGGGATCAACCGGAGCGGCGTAGGCAATTACGGCACCGATTATCTGGTCAGGGCGATTTTTGCGCTGGTCGGCCTGGGTGCCAACCTGAACGCCGATGCCTCTTACCCGAATTGCCAGCTCGATAGCAACGGCGAACGGCTTGACGGCGCTAAAAATTATGTACTGCATTTTAAAAAAGGGCAAACGCCACCAGCTAATGCGTTCTGGTCGCTGACGATCTATGGCCCGGATGATTTCCTGGTCGACAACCCCATCGACCGGTACAGTGTCGGCGACCGTAGTGACCTCCAATATAATGCGGACGGATCACTTGATATTTACATTCAACATGAACAGCCGGAAGCAACTAAACAAGCGAACTGGCTGCCATCGCCTGAAGGCCTGTTCAGCCTGACGATGCGCATTTACTGGCCAAAGCAATCGTATCTGGATGGCGCATGGGAAATACCGGCGGTTAGGCTGGCTAAATAGTTATTTAAACAACATTTGTGAGAGTAGCGGGTTCCAGGGAGATACGAAAACGTTGATCGCATAGGTCCGGAGCTCAACCGAGAGCTTCACCCTGGTACCCGCGGGATTGACAGCCTTACTTGGAATAGCGTCCGGCTTACCTCGTGGGAGGCCGTTCCCGGAAAGATTAAGGTAACCGGCTATGGTTGACGATGGTGGCTGGACCAGGAAAAAGGATTTGGCGTATTTGTTACTTTCATTTGAAAAACGATTCGAGGTTACGTCCACCCAACTGGCTGAAAAGAAGAGCAGTTTAATCTTATCTTAACAAAGTATTGCTTAGCGTTAACGTATTATGGCACATGTAATCAACTGTTGAAATCCAGCTAAAAATTTCGAGCAGGCGAAAAGCCTTTGTTATCTTCGGTATGCTTAATACCGAGCTTTCCACCGCCGTGTGCTTAGCTGGGTTTATTAGCATTAACGGACGGTTTTTGCCGGACACCGCACTTCGATCTTTTTCCGTACATCGCGCAGGTCATACTTTGCCTTTTCCAGCAAGTAATCCAGTTCCTTTATTTCTGAAAGCAGCGTTTGCTCTTCAGCTAAGAGCATTTCGCATTCGGTAAGTTCAGCCATCGTTCCAGGTGTTTAAGTTTACCTAAGTTAGGTATTCCCGAACGATCCAGGGCTTTGACTGTTTTTTTAACAGATGGTTTTCCAGCCCCAGCTTCCGGATGGCCGCAACCTCCCTGATGATCTCTTCATTGACAAACTCCAGCGACGGATATTTCTCATAAGCCGTTTCAAAGGTAGAGATGATCCCGCAAATTTCATCCAGCAGGTCGGGCTGCAGCAAAGCGTGATTATCCAGTTGCGCGCAATCATTCCGGCCCAGGGATTTGCTTAAATAATAAATCTCGCTGTTTAGCAGCAGGCCATAGATAAGTTTAGCTCCTGATTGCCGGGTGACATGGAGGATAGAGAAAAAATAAGTGGCGCTGTTGATATAAATAGGGATCATCTTGGATAAAAGCAGGTTCGGAAATAAACACAGGCAACGGGTAAGTTGGGGATACTTATATGCAACGCCCTTCCTCACCAATTGTTTGAATAAATCGTATTAGGCATTGATTCATCGTGATCATTATCATCCTCCGGTTTGAGTTTCGACTAAATGGGTAGCGATTGATTACCGGACGCAGTAAGTGAAAATAAGCCGATCTTCCAAACAATCGTTGTCCTTTCGGGTTTTTATAGCTAATTTTCTATTTTATTTCCGGGGTCATGACCAAGCCATCCGACAGTGCCAATTTAACCAACCAAGCATCTGCTGCCAATGAGGAGCGCCTGAGAGCATTGGTGACCGCGACGTCCGATGTCATCTACAGCCTGAGCGCGGACTGGCAGGTAATGCGGGAACTGGATGGCCGCGGCTTTTTAAAGGATACCCATGAGCCGATGACGGAGTGGCGTTCACAGAATGTTCACCCGGATGATATGGAAAAGGTAAACGCAGCTATTAATGAGGCTATACGGGGGAAAAGGATATTTCAGCTGGAACACCGGGTGTTGCGTGCCGACGGCACGCCGGGATGGACGTTTTCGCGGGCTGTTCCCATCCTGGACGCCCAAGGTGAGATCATTGAATGGTTTGGTGCGGCCAGCGATATTACCGAACGTAAGCGAACAGAGGACGCTCTTCGGGAGGCGAAAGAACAGTCTGAACAGCAGAAAAGACTGTATGAAACGATCACCTCCGGTACGCCTGATTTGATCTATGTGTTTGACCTGAACTACCGCTTCACCTATGCCAACAGCGCCTTGCTTTCCATGTGGGGCAAAACCTGGGAAAATGCCATTGGAAAAGGTTTGCTTGAAAATGGCTATGAGCCCTGGCACGCCGAAATGCACGAGCGGGAGATCGACCAGGTTAGAATAACCAAACAACCCATCCGTGGTGAAGTATCTTTTCCGCATGCCACTTTAGGCAGGCGCGTTTACGATTACATTTTCACGCCGGTACTCGATGAGCAGGGTGAAGTTGAAGCGGTGGCGGGTACTACCCGGGATATTACCGAAAGGAAAAAATGGGAGGAGTCGCTGGCGCGCAATTCTGAAGAATTACAGGCGATCAACGAGGAAATGGCCACTTCGAATGAAGAGCTGATTACTACTAACGACGAACTCCTGCAGATCCAGCAGTTGCTGCAGCGGGAAACCGGCGAAAAGCAAGTGGCTATTGACCGGCTGGAGGTCAGCGAACAACGGTCACACAGTATGGTTGCCGCCGCGCCGTTTCCGATTGGTGTTTATACCGGCCGGGAAATGCGAATACTGATGGCTAACCAGGCCATTATGGATGTTTGGGGCAAAGGCAGCGATGTGATCGGTAAGACCTATCACGAACTCTTGCCCGAACTTGCCGGGCAGGAAATCTACCAGCAATTGGATAACGTATTCATGACCGGTGAGCCTTTCCATGCCCGCAATCAGCGGGTGGATATCCTGGTAGCCGGACAGTTGCGGCCCTTTTATTTTAATTACAGCTTTACGCCGCTGTATGACGCAGACGGCCAGATTTATGGAGTGATGAATACGGCGGCGGAGGTCACTGACCTGGTACTCGCCAAACACCAGGTGGAACAAAGCGAGGAGAACCTGAAGGCCATGATCGCGCAGGCACCGGTGGCCATGTGTATCCTGTCCGGACCGGACCACACCATTACCGTAGTTAACCGGCTGATGGTGGAGCTATGGGGAAAGCCGCAGGCCGATGTGATGAACAGACCGGTTTTCGACGCCTTGCCCGACGCACGGGGCCAGGGCCTGGAGGAGGTCATGAAGAACGTTTATGAAAGCGGCGAGACCTTTTATGCCAGTGAACTGCCGGTGTCGCTGATCCGTCACGGGCGCCCAGACGTGGTTTACCAGAATTTTGTTTACCAGGCCTATCGCGACGCCGCAGGCAACATCACCGGCGTGATCGCTATTACTATTGATGTAACCGAACAGGTGCTGGCCCGCAAGACGATCGAACAAAGTGAGGCCGAACTCCGCGAGATCAGAAAACAGCTGGAAGCCGAACTGGAAACCAGCAAGCAGGTACAGCGGCAAAAGGATGATTTTATCGGCATGGCCAGTCATGAGCTAAAAACGCCGCTGACCTCCCTAAGCGCTTTATTGCAGGTCGCCGGTCTCAAGCTAAAGAATAGCGAGGACCCTTTTCTGGCCGGCGCGATGGAGAAATCTAATCAGCAGGTCAAGCGCATGACCACGATGATCAACGGCTTCCTGAATATTTCCCGGTTGGAATCGGGCAAGATCCATATGGAGAAACAAGATTTCGATATCGAAATCCTGGTCAGAGACATGATCGCTGAAGCTAACCTGACCATCGCCACGCACGTACTTCATTTCGTGCAATGCGCCCCTATCCAGGTTAACGCCGACCGGGATAAGATCGGTTCGGTGATCTCCAATTTCATCAGTAACGCGATCAAATATTCGCCTAAGGGAAAAAACATCGAGATCGCCTGCGAAACGAAAGACGACCAGGTGATCTTTAGTGTCAA
>Ga0207098_10359_pt1 | contig 14438 bp, 14 predicted proteins | sample Alteio_BWMinHeat_84_FD_153548 | JGI IMG/M metagenome (GOLD analysis project Ga0207098, IMG submission 153548) | Enriched cells from forest soil in Barre Woods Harvard Forest LTER site, Petersham, Massachusetts, United States -... | ecosystem: Environmental > Terrestrial > Soil > Temperate forest >...
ACCTTTCAAGCCAAGGTACGATTTTCCTTCCTCTGTTTCCAGGAAGTTAACCGCGTTATCATGATCGGTAGAAACACTTACCGGCAACCATTTTTCCAATTCAGCCAGTTTTTCGGCTTCCGAGCTCTTCACTATACCGATGGCTTCGCTGCCCAAAACCAGGTGCAAAGGCGGTTCAGGATGTTCAACAATATCGATCATTACTTTTGCCGCCTTGTCGGGATCGCCCATCGGCACAAAACCACCGCTCTTAAAAAAGTTGGCCCTTACATCAACCGAAGATTCATAACCCTCAATTGATTTTGCATAAGTCATAGAGTCGCCGGCCCAGTCGGTACGGAAACCACCGGGTTCAACACAAATTACTTTGATACCGAGCGGAGCTACTTCTTTTGATAAGCCTTCGCTAAAGCCGCCCAAACCAAACTTTGCAGCCTGGTAAATAGTGATGCCTGCGCTACCCACGCGCCCACCAACCGAGCTAATCTGCAAGATGTGCCCCGAACGCTGTTTGCGCATATAGGGTAATACCGCGCGGGTTATAGCCATAGGCGCATACAGGTTTGTTTCCAGTTGACTGCGTACCTGTTCATCGGTGTAGGCTTCTGCTGCTCCTGTAATACCAAAGCCGGCGTTATTCACAAGCACATCAATTCGTCCGAAATGTTCTATTGCCTGTTCAACCGCGGCATTAATCTGCTCCTGGTTGGTTACATCTAACTGAACCGGTAAAATCAAGTCGGGGTATTTTTCTGTAAACTCTTTTAATTGCTCCGTGTTTCGGGCTGTTGCTACTACTTTATCGCCTTTGGCAAGTACTGCTGATGTTAAGCTGCGGCCAAGTCCGCGCGAGCTTCCTGTTATAAACCAAATCTTTGTCATCGTTTTTAAATTTTAATTTCAACAAATATCCAAAGTATTTAAGCAGTTAACTTTGTTAAAAAGCTCAAATTTATTTGTTAAAAAGCTCAATCAATGAACAAGAAGATTCAGCCTATTTTGCAAAAACCACTTTTAAACCCGTAACCTGTTTAATACAGCGGGCAGGTTTTTTTTCATCCTGAACAATAATGCGGAAAGGGCCATCGCCGGAGGCAAGCGGCTTTCCGTCAACCGTATCAGCCAATATAATTGTCCGGTCGGTAAAGCTTTTATCCAGTTCAGCTAAAGCAAAAATCACCTGGTAGCCATCGCTGGCATCAACCAAAAGATATTTGGTTAGGCTCTCGCGATTCATCATCACGCCGGCCTTTTGCAATATATCGGCTACTACCACGCCTGTATAGGTATGATCGTTACCATCCCTATCCTTCCGTACAACGATTGCCTGTTTATATTGATGCAAATCCGCATCAGTAATAGTTAGAGGTGTGGTTACTTCGCCTGTTACTTTAACCACCGGCTGCTTTTCGGTAGTTTGTGCTTTGGTAACAACCGACGCCAGGCTTAAGCCGACAATAAAAAGAATGACTGATAATTGCTTTTTCATGGTATAGATTTATTTTTTGGAATGATGTGGATGCGGATCAGAAAACTCAGGATTGGTAATAAAAGTAGAATCGGTAAGCATATTTAAAAATGCGATGATCTCTCTTTTTTCCTGCGGCAATAATTTCAGGGTCTTACCACCAACCTCGTTCGATTCATCTCTGAATACCGTACTTAGCGACGGCGATTGTATCACATGATCACTGTAATGGTCAACTACTTCTGCAAGTGTTTTAAAACGACCATCATGCATATAGGGTGCTGTTAAGGCAATATTGCGCAGCGTTGGTACTTTAAACCTGCCTTTGTCGCCAGGTAGGCCGGTCAGCGTTTCAATACCAGCGTCTTTGGGTAGGCTATCTAATCCATTATTATGAAACAGTTCCAGGTAAGTTTTAACACCGCCGTGGCAATGGGCGCAATTGGCACCGCGAATACTTTTTTCTGGTTGTGGCCCATTGTTAAACAGTTCCATACCTTTAAGCTCTCCAACTGTTGGTTTATATGATCCGCGCAAATATTGATCGTATCGCGAATTTGCTGAAATCAGCGTCCGTTCAAATTGTGATATCGCCTTACAAATTCGTTCGCCGGTGATGGTTCCGTCGCCATAAACTGCTTCAAATAATTTGGGATAAAATGGTATCTGGCTCAGTTTTTTTGCTGATGCTTCCAGCGATTGACCCATTTCGTGCGGATTGGTTAAAGGCATTGCGGCCTGCTCTTCCAGACTTGCAGCCCTTCCATCCCAAAAAAACTTTCTCGTCCACAATAAATTTGTAAGCGACATCGAATTTCGGGTGGTTTCTACACCATCAACACCCACGCTAAACGGTCGGTTATCGGTAAATGCCAATTGCTGCTTATGACAGTTCCCGCATGATAAAGTGTTGTTTGCCGACAAGTGCGGCTCGTAAAATAAAAGCCGACCCAGGTAAACGCCTTGCTTTGTTGTAGGGTTATCATCCGGAACGTTGGTACGGTTACCAAAATTGGCCGGATAAATTAATTGATAAGGCCCGGTTGGAATAACATCATTAATATAATTCCATGCAGACAAAATCAGGCTGAAAGCCAACAGCAGTAGTACAATGCTGCCCTTATGATAATAGCGCCCTGATAAATACCGCTTATTTTTTGATTGAGCCATTAATTTCCGTTCGCGAAAAGCAAAACGCAATTTACGTTATATATTTTTTATCCAAACGAAATTTAAAGAAATGCTGTTAAACCGGGAAGCTTATTTGCTGGTTTTAATCCGACCCATAAAAAGCTTAAAATAAAAAAACAAAAGCAACGGCTGATTTTCGTTTTTCAGATGCTTTTTTACAACCTCGTGCAGGTGAAAACCAACATCCGAAACCGCGGTTTTATTTTTCCCGTCTGAGTAGAAGGTGCCCAAAATCTTGTTGATTTTTACGATCTTAAATTTACGGTAAGCTTTGAGTAAAAACCAGATATCCATGGCGTAATGATCGTCTAAAGGGAATTCGCCCACCTTTTCCTGTAATTTACGTTTATAAAAATAACTTACCGGGTTGTTAGGAAACAGGTTTAACCAGTACTGAACAATATCTGAATATTTATGCGAGGGCACCCTGATGTTGCTTCCTTGAGGATGAATATATACCAGGTTGCCAACTACCATGTCTGTATCAGGCTTATTTTTAAAAGCAGTAATTATTTCCGTAAAAGCATTAGGGGCAAACTCATCATCTGCGTTTAAATAAACAATAATATCGCCTGTGCTTATGTTAAACGCTTTATTCATCGCGTCGGATTGTCCTTTGTCGGGTTCGGATATCCAGATTAGATGATCGTATTTTTTAAATATGGCAAGCGAATCATCTTTAGAACCACCGTCCACAATAATGTGCTCAAACGATTCGTACCGTTGATTAATTACACTTTGAATCGCCCGTTCGACATATTTACCCGTATTATAGGATGGAGTTAGTACGCTTATTTTCATTGGTCAGGAAAGATACGGATAAAAGGATAAATATGCAGAAAGGTTAATAAATTATCCTTTAAATTGATTTATAAAATCACTAATTCCGTCCAGATAGTTATTATTTGTTCCAAGGTATTTTACAAAAGCGCTACCAACTATAGCACCGCGATGATGCTGACATGCTTTTTGATAGGACGTTTTATTAGCGATGCCAAAACCCACGATAGTCGGATTTTTCAATTGCATATCTTCAATACGTTTAAAATAGGTATCAACCACATCGTTAACATCTAAACTTTTGCCTGTGATTGACGATGATGATAACAAATAAATAAAGCAATCGCTCAGTTCATCAATCTGTTGTATCCGCTCATTTGATGTTTGCGGCGTTACCAGAATGATATTGCTCAGGTTGTTATCCTTGAAATAATTACTATAAAGCTTTTCGTACTCGTACATAGGCAGATCGGGTACAATAATACCGTCCACTCCTACTTCTGCGGCTTTTTTACAGAAACGTTCAACACCGTATTGCACCATCGGGTTGGCATAACCCATTAAAATAACCGGTATGTTAACCCGCTTACGCAGGTCAGCCAATTGTTCAAACAACACATTGAGGTTCATGCCGTTATCAAGGGCGGCTTGTGAGCTTTGCTGAATAGTCGGGCCATCAGCCACCGGGTCGGAATACGGAAAACCTATCTCCAGAAAATCGGCGCCGGCTTTTTCTAAAGCTTCGGCAATATCGACAGTACTATCCAATGTGGGATATCCGGCAGTATAATAAATGGATAGCAGGTTTTTTTTACCCGATGCGAATAGGTTTTGTAGTCTGTTCATTTTTAGTCGATAGTCCATGGTCAATAGTACATGGAAATATTGTAATAATAAAAAAGCTATGGTCTATGGACTATCGTCCATGGTCTAATCTTAAAAGTTAAAATATTTTATATACGTCGCCAGGTCCTTATCTCCCCGTCCAGAAAGGCAGATTACCACATTATCATCTTTTTTAAAGCTCATCTTTTCAAGATATGCCAGAGCATGTGCGGTTTCGATTGCCGGAATAATACCCTCCAATTGCGAGCATAACAAGCCTGCCTGCAAAGCTTCATCATCGGTAATGCTCACATACTGCGCGCGTTTAATTTTATGCAGGTGCGCATGCTGCGGCCCAATGCCCGGATAATCCAAACCTGCCGATATGGAATAAGGTTCAACCACCTGTCCGTCGTCAGTTTGCATTAAAATAGTGCGACTGCCATGCAAAATACCTTCGCGGCCCAATATTGATGTCGCGGCCGAATGGCCGCTATCAACACCCAAACCTGCGGCTTCAACAGCTACCAGTTTCACATCTTCATCATCCAGGAAATGATAAAACATGCCCATAGCATTGCTGCCGCCGCCTACGCATGCCATTACGTACTCGGGCAGTTCTTTGCCGGTTTGCTCTAATAATTGTTTTTTGGCTTCCGCCGATATGATAGACTGAAAGCGCGCCACCATTTCGGGATAAGGGTACGGCCCTACTACCGAGCCGATAATATAATGTGTATCAACCGGGTTGTTGATCCAGTCGCGCATGGCTTCGTTGGTGGCATCCTTTAACGTTTTACTGCCTGAGGTTGCCGGTACTACGGTAGCGCCTAACATCTTCATACGGGCAACGTTCGGCGCCTGGCGCTCAATGTCAATTTCTCCCATGTAAACCACGCATTCAATACCTTTTAAGGCACAAACGGTAGCTGTTGCCACACCATGCTGACCGGCGCCGGTTTCGGCGATGATGCGTTTTTTTCCAAGGCGCTGTGCCAATAGTATCTGCCCTATGGCATTGTTTATTTTATGCGAACCGGTATGGTTCAGGTCTTCACGCTTGAAGAAGATATTTGCACCGTAACGCTCCGAAAAACGTTTAGCCAGGTACAAAGGCGATGGCCTGCCCACGTAATCCCGCATCAACTGGTCAAACTCATCGGTAAAAGCTTTATCGGTAGTAATGGCCATATATTGCCGGCGCAGTTCCTCAATATTGGGGTACAACATTTCCGGAATGTATGCTCCGCCAAAATCGCCATAATAGCCCAGTTCGTTAACTCCGTATTTCATTATACTATTGCTTTCTTATTAAATTAAATGCTTTTTGTAAAAGCGCTATATCTTTTATGCCTGGTTCTGTTTCAAAACGGCTGTTCAGATCAACACCATAAAACATCGGGTGTTTGATGTGTGATACCTGTTCTATATTATCTAAACTTAATCCGCCACTTAAAAAAAACGGTACGTTCAAATTGTATTTTTGAAGCACATCCCAATTAAATGTGTTACCAGAGCCACCATGCAGAACCGTTTTGGTATCGAACAAAAAGTAATCCACTGAATCCTGATAAGCGTTTAATTGTTCAAAATCAAAGTTTTCATGAACGCCAAATGCCTTGATTACTTTTATCTTGTCTTTTAATGCCTTACAAAAATCGGCGCTCTCGTTACCATGTAATTGTATTGCGTTAAAGCTATACTGGTTAATCAGTTGTTCTATAGTCTCCTTTTCTTCATTTACAAAAACTCCGGTTTTATACTGCGTTAAACTATTCAATGCATCAGCAGGCAATTCACCGATAAATCTGGGCGTTCCATCATAACATATAAAACCCATATAGTCGGGCGATAATGCCGTTACAGCTTTAATATTATCCGGATCTTTTAAACCGCAAACCTTAATCTTCATGGCTTAATTATTGGTTAGATTTTTAAAGCTGACCAATGCCTTTTTACTCAATAACGACTCCTCGGCTTCGTAAAAACAATCGGCGAAGCTTTTATCTGCGTTAAGCGTTTGTATAGCTAATGCCGCATTACACAATACTACATTTGTTTGCGCCGGGGTTGCCTCGCCAACCAAAACACTGATAAAAATATCAGCCGATTCGGGCACGGTACTACCACCTGCAATATCTTCGGGCTTCAAACGATCGAAACCTAAATCGGATATGTTGTTGATTTTCTCTCCTACTTTACTGAAAGTTTTAAAATCACAGGTTAATGATACTTCGTCATAACCTTCCAGCGCATGTAAAATAGTATAATTTTTATCTGATTTTTGATACAGATAAGCATATAGTCGTGCTAATTCCAGGCTAAAAACACCCACGATTTGATTCTTTGGCTTAGCCGGATTTACCATTGGGCCGAGCATATTAAAAAATGTTTTCACGCCTAATTCGCGACGTATGGGTGCAACGGTTTTCATGGCCGGGTGAAACATAGGCGCATGTAAAAAACAGATGTTGGCATCGTCGAGGCTTTTCCGTAATTTATCCATATCGCTGGTAAACTGGTAGCCCAGGTATTCCATTACGTTTGATGAACCACAACCCGACGATACACCATAATTACCGTGTTTGGCAACTTTATAGCCCGCTCCCGCAACGACGAATGAAGCTAGCGTGGATATATTAAAAGTATCCTTACCATCGCCACCGGTACCGCAAAGGTCGATTAATTCATCGGTTTGCAGGTCAACGGGCAGGCAAAGCTCCAGCATGGCATCGCGAAAACCTTCCAGCTCTTCAACAGTGATATTACGCATACAATAGGCCGTCATAAAAGCCGCCATTTGTGAGTTGTTGTACTTACCCTGCGCAATATTGGTCAAAATAGTTTTCGACTCATCCTTGCTAAAGGTTTTGTGTTCAAAAAGATGATTTAGTATCGATTTCATTATAATTTTTCTCCGACTCAGGTCAATAAAAAAGGGCTGCCATTGGCAACCCTTCTTATATATTTATTTATAGTTTAAACACACGGATTGCCTACGATTACTCGTTAAGCCACCACCAATTGTTATTTAAACCTGTTTTTATCATTTCTGAAGCAAATATGGAAATTGTTTTTACCAAAAACAAGGATTATGGTAAATTTACAGTTATAATCTACCATATTTATAGCATGGCTTTTAAGAAACAAAAATTTAATCCCGAAAATGACCTTGGTTTTGGTACCCAGGCCATGGTTAAAAACCAGCGTTTATTTAATCAGGATGGTTCTGTTAACGTTAAACGCAAGGGCCTGTCGTTTTTTAATACCGCTAATAATTATCATACACTCATTACCATGAGCTGGTTAAAGTTCTGGATAATGGTGGTATCGGGGTATATTGTGATTAATCTAATATTTTCAGGCATATACCTGGCCCTTGGTATCGAAAACCTGGTTGGCACACAAGGAACCGATGCTCTCGGACATTTTTTTGATGCCTTCTTTTTTTCGGCTCAAACCATATCTACCGTTGGTTATGGGCATATTTATCCGCATGGCATACCTGTAAGCAGTGTTTCGGCTATCGAATCCATGTTCGGGTTACTGGCATTTGCACTGGCAACAGGTTTATTATACGGACGCTTTTCACGGCCATCGGCAAAAATAGCTTACAGTAAAAACTTATTACTTGCTCCCTATCAGGGTAATGGACTCGCATTTATGTTCAGGTTAGCCAATCAGCGCCGCAGTACCTTGATAGACTTGCAGGTAGAAGTTAACTTCTCGTACAACGAAGATGTTGACGGCAAACCGGTGAGGCGGTTTGTACAGCTTGAGCTGGAAAGAAAACGCGTAAGTATTTTGAGTTTAAACTGGACGGTTGTGCATCCGGTAGATGATAACAGTCCGCTTAAAGGTATTACTTATGATGAATTGGTTAAGGCCGAAGCCAATTTTGCTGTATTGTTAAAAGCTTTTGACGATACCTTTTCGCAAACGGTACACTCACGTACCTCTTACCAGTATGATGAGATAGTTTGGGGCGGCAAGTTTAAACCCGCTTTCGACCGGGACGAAGAAGGAAAAATTGTGCTCGATCTCGGCAAGATAAGCTTACATGAAAAAGTAGAATTAGCAAAACTGGAACTGGCAGCGGGGTAAGCTCAGGTTTAACTATCAAACTTATCCAGCAACTTCAATAAAGTATCAAAGTCTTTAGGATACGGTGCATGGATAGTTACCGGTGTATTCTCGTCTACTTTAAAGCTTAACTCGTAAGCATGCAAGGCAAAGCGCTTCATAATAGGCAATTCTTCCTGATCCTTGCCTATCCGGTATCCGCGTTTAATTTCTGATAAAAACACGGGTTTACCTTTATACATTTCATCACCCGCGATTGACGCGCGCTGCGTGGCCAGGTGGATACGGATTTGGTGCATACGGCCCGTTACCGGGCGGCAATCAACTAACGTATAATGCTTATAGTATTTAATCGACTGGAAATGTGTTTCGGCTTTTTTACCTTCCTGCCGGCTGATAGTTACATTGCCTTTACCGGAGTTTAATATTGGCAGGTCTATCTGCAGATCCTCAAAAACGTGTGTACCTTCAATAACAGCATGATATATCTTTTTTACTTTACGTTTCTCAAACTGGATAGAAACGTAACGGTAAGCTTCGGGGTTTTTAGCGATGATTAACGCGCCGGATGTTTCTTTATCCAGGCGGTGGCAGATCTGTGCATCGGGTGAATAAGCCTTTGCCAGGCGCAGCATATTTATCTCGCCTCCCTCGCGCTCATCAAGCGAACTGATGAAAGGCGGTTTGTTTACAACAATAATGTCAGGATTTTCAAATAGTATCAGGTCCTGGAACTTGGGTATCTTCATTTAGCTGCAAATATCGCAGAAATGCCGGACTATTTTTAATTTCGGATGTCGGATGTTGAATTTCGAAATTATTTAGTTTCAACAGGCAAGCCAAAAATCCGAAATCGAAATTCCGAAATCCGAAATATCTTAATGCAACTCAAACTTATATCCCACCCCTTTAACCGTCGAAACATAGGTTTCACCTAATTTTTCGCGCAGTTTGCGGATGTGAACATCAATAGTACGGTTGGTAACCACTACAGAATCTTCCCAAATATTTTTTAAGATAATTTCGCGGGTATATACTTTACCTGGCTTAGAGGCCAGTAGATATAACAATTCAAATTCTTTTTTTGCCAGAACAACTTTTTCGCCACCCTGAAAAACCAGATAAGCTTCACGGTCAATAACCAGGTCGCCTATCTCCAATTTATTATCCGATACTTCTTCTGATGGGGAATTGCGCCTTAATATTGCGTTAATACGGCTCACCAAAGCTCTCGGCTTAATAGGCTTGGCTATATAGTCATCGGCGCCAACGTTAAAACCTGCAATTTCCGAATATTCTTCGCTGCGGGCAGTTAAAAAAACCATAAAGGTATTTTTAAACTCGGGCATGGTACGCATAATGCGGCAAGCCTCGATGCCATCCATTTTCGGCATCATTATATCCAATATGATCAGGTCGGGTAGTACTTTTTTTGCTTCAGATACTGCTTCCTGGCCATTACGTGCTGTAAAAACCTGGTAGCCCTCTTTCTTCAGATTATACTCAATCAGTTCCAAAATATCCGGTTCATCATCAACAATCAGGATCTTTTGTTTTGAATTGCTCATCGTATTTTTTTTGTCAAATGTATGGCTCTAATTAAAGCAAAAGGTTAAGTCAATATTAACAAATTGTTAATGATTACATTAATTTAACTTTCTATTGAGCCTTATTAAATGTTTTGTTTAAAAAATCTTCAAGGTCGGTACCTGTTATATTTTTCGCAACTATAACTCCCTGAGGATCAATAATAAAATTCGACGGTATGGCCTCTACTTTATATTGTTTTACAACAGGTCCGTCAAAACGTTTAAACTCGCCTGCATGACGCCATGTTAAATTATCGTGAGCAATTGCCTGTTGCCATGGCTTGCGATCTTCGTCCAGCGTAATCCCTAAAATATTTAAGCCCTTATCTTTAAATTTAGCATATTGTTTAACCACGTTCGGATTTTCCTGACGGCATGGCTGGCACCACGATGCCCAGAAATCAAGCATCACGTATTTGCCTTTATAATCGGATAACTTAACGGTTTTACCATCAATATCGGTTAATGTAAAATCAGGAGCGGTATGCCCCACCGAAACCGGTTTTACCTCGGCCATGCTTTTTACAAAATTCTGTACATCTTTATTTCCGGGAAACTGATCTTTTATTTTATCGGCATAAGCAACCAGCTGCTGCTCGTACTTGTATTTATCAAGCGATTTTGCTGCCATATAGCCCGCTAACGATGTTTTGTTCGAGTCCATAAAGGCCAGGTCCCTCGCACAATAAACATCCATATTATGGATAAACTTCGGATAGTAGTAAGCGTATAAAGCATCCGAATCGGCTTTATTCTTTGCTTTTTTGGCCCTAGCCCCATATTCCAAACTAAGTTTACCTGATATTGCGGAGTAATAGTTATTCATTTTATTAAGCTGACGCATCTTTTCCGAATCATCAGAGCCTGATATCTCATAATTATTGGTTGTATCTTTTGCATCCAATTTAAACGATATATCATCGCCATTTTTAGCAATTACATCATAGGTTTGGCCGCCGATAAGCAGTTTAAAAAAAGTAGGGAAAAACGCCTGGTGCTTAAAGGAAAAACGGTGATCGTCGCTAAGGGCCGTCGAATCGGTAGTCACCATCGAATAACTAACGGCACTATCGGGCTGTAATAAATAAACCGTTTTTATTTTTCCGGGGTTTTGAATCTCGCCACTTAGAATAAAGGCATCCTTATCGCGGCAAGCGCCTAATGCAGCAATACAAATAAGACCGATCAATCGGCCCAATACTTTTTTGTTCATTTTGATGATTCTAATACTTCAATTAACAACTGATTTGTTTTTTTAGGATCTATCTTCCCTTTCGAGCTTTTCATTATCTCGCCCATAAACAAACCTAAAACTCCTTTTTTGCCATTATGGTATTCCGTAACCTTATCGGGATATTTTGCCAGGGCTTCCCTGATAAATACAGCCACATCCGGTGAGTTCTGATCAATGACCAAATTTAATTCTTCGGCCACCTGGCTTGCGGTTTTATCCGGGTTTCTAATCAGTTCAGGGAATATTTTATTAGCGGCTACGGTATTACTTACCTTTCCGCTCTCAACCAATTCTATAATACCTGCAAGTTTAGCCGGTTTAAGTTTAAAATCGCTAATATCCACATTATTCTCATTGAGGTACGATTTTACCGCGCCCATTACCCAGTTTGCTGCTGTTTTGTAATAAGAAGTTTGGTTGATCAGTTCTTCAAAGTAAAAGGCCAGATCTTTATCTGCCGTAATTACCCCGGCATCATAAGCCGGCAATCCAAGCTGTTCAGTATATTTATGGTAAAGCTCACGCGGTAAGGCAGGCATCGCTTTTTTAATGTTTTCTACCTGAGCTTCGCTAATGATAACCGGCGGCAAATCAGGATCAGGGAAGTAACGGTAATCGTTAGCCATTTCCTTCGACCGCAGCACCGATGTTTCGCCGGTATCGGCATCAAAATTTAACGTATTCTGATCGATAACACCACCGGCCTCAATCACTTCTACCTGGCGCAGAAACTCATGTTCGATAGCGCGTTGCACATTGCGGAAAGAGTTTAGGTTTTTCACCTCGCAACGGTTGCCCAATTTCTCCGAACCTTTCCGTCGCACCGATATATTGGCATCGCAGCGCAGGCTGCCTTCTTCCATATTGCCATCGCAAATATCCAGGTAACGCAAAATCTTACGGATCTCGGTTAAATATTGCTGTGCTTCTTCTGCGCTGTGCATGTCCGGTTCCGATACGATTTCGAGTAACGGCACACCTGCACGGTTCAGATCGATCAACGATTCGGTATCGTCCTGATCGTGCATGCTTTTACCGGCATCTTCTTCCATGTGGATATGATGGATAGCTATTTTTTTTGTTTCACCGCTTTTAAGCCTTACCTCTACCACCCCGCCAATACAAATCGGCTCGGTATCCTGGCTGATCTGATAGCCTTTCGGTAAATCGGCATAGAAATAGTTTTTACGGGCAAAATGGTTGTGCAGATTAATTTTACAATCAACAGCCAGTCCCATTTTAATGGCAAACTCAACGGCTTTGCTGTTTAAACGCGGCAATGTGCCTGGGTGACCTAATGAAACCGGGCTGATATGTGTATTGGGCTTCCCGCCGAAAGCTGCCGAATCGGACGAGAAAATTTTACTTGCTGTAGATAACTGTGCGTGTACTTCTAACCCTACAACTAACTCGTATTTATCAATGTTTGTAACCGCTGTATTTGTCATTCTCAATTCTTTATCAGCCCGTAACATAGGCTAACGCGCCAAACTTACATATTTTTTTCGTTTTTGAAATTGCAAATAGTTTCACACCTATCTTTCAGTCCAATAAAATAGGTAGGATTAATCGGGTTTATAAATCCGGCGATTTAAACACGGCATTAAAATTGAATAGTTATATACTTATAATATTAAAAATATAACATGAAAAAGCGTTTATTAATTGGTATCATGAGCAGTTTTTTGCTGTTCGTAACCACATTTCAAAGTAAAGCTCAGTTGAGCATTCACTTAAATATTGGTACGCAGCCTGTTTGGGGCCCTGTTGGGTACGATCAGGCGGATTATTATTACATGCCTGATATTGAAAGTTATTACAGTGTGTCGACTCACCAGTTTATTTATCTGAACGGCGGACGCTGGATTTATTCGACAAACTTACCACCAAGATATGCGCATTATGACCTGTATTCAGGGTATAAAGTAGTTGTAAACAGGCCACGCCCGTATTTAAATTTCAATCAGGACAGGGTGCAATATGCCCGTTACCGCGGATACCAGGGACACCAGGCGATGATCCGCGATTCGCATGATGCAAGATATAACCGCGGCGGTAACCCGCACGGGAGAAATGATCATCCTGATAACCGCGGGCATGATAATCATGGGCACGATGACCACCATGATAACGGCCGCGGACATGATGACCACCACGACAATGGTCACGGACATGACAATGACCACCACGATGATCACGGTCATCACTAAATAAAAAAAGCCTTCCGGGATCCGGGAGGCTTTTTTATGGCTAACAATTCTTTTATTTCAGTAAGTACTCCTTCGCCTTATCCAGCGCTTTTTGCAATCCCGAAGCATCTTTACCGCCGGCAGTAGCATAAAAAGGCTGACCGCCGCCCCCGCCCTGTATTTCTTTTGCCAGCTCGCGGATAATATTGCCAGCATTCAAACCTTTTTCTTTCACCAGGTTTTCGGCTATCATCACGGTCAGACTTGGTTTACCCTCAATTTCGGCAGCCAACACTAAAAACAGGTTGGGTACGATATCTTTTAGGTTATAAGCCAGGTTTTTAATAGCTTCCACATTTGGCAGCTCTACCTTTTCAGCGAATGGTACAGCGAGCAAACAGGCCCCTTAAACTTTGAAGTAAAGGATACCAAAAGAGAGAACGGCCTGATTATCCATATCTGTGAGCTGATGCCGACATGGACGCAGGAAGGCGAAAAGCCGACCGTAATACCTAATCCGTTTCCGCGCCGGTACATGGCAGTAATGGACCAGGGTAAACGCATGTATATCAATGCGCACCACTCGGCAACACACTTGTTAAATGCCGCTTTAAGGCAAACATTGGGCGATCATGTTAGCCAGAAGGGCTCGTTGGTTACCTACGAATATTTACGTTTCGATTTTTCACATTTTGCTAAATTAACCGACGGCGAGCTGGAAGGGATTGAGCGTACAGTAAACTCAAAAATACGCGAATGCATTCCGCTGAAAGAAGAGCTCAATGTATATTACCCTGATGCCGTTGCCCGCGGTGTTACTGCCGCTTTTGGTGAAAAATATGGCGACTGGGTGCGTGTGATTACCTTCGACCCTAAATTTAGCCAGGAGCTTTGCGGCGGTACACACGTAAAAAATACCGGCGAGATAGGCTTTATCAAAATTATATCCGAAAGCGCGGTAGCTGCGGGCGTTAGGCGTATTGAAGCTGTTGCAAGTGTTTTTGCAGAAAATTATGTTTCGGAACAGTTGACCATTTTAAATGGTGTTAAGCAGTTACTTAAAAACCCTGCCGACATTG
>Ga0207098_10362_pt1 | contig 14350 bp, 5 predicted proteins | sample Alteio_BWMinHeat_84_FD_153548 | JGI IMG/M metagenome (GOLD analysis project Ga0207098, IMG submission 153548) | Enriched cells from forest soil in Barre Woods Harvard Forest LTER site, Petersham, Massachusetts, United States -... | ecosystem: Environmental > Terrestrial > Soil > Temperate forest >...
CCCAGGTATCCCTGAATCGCAGCCAGCACAGAGTCCACGCGCTGGAAGAGTTGTGCCCACTTGCGGCGGACAATGTGCGCATTGATGCAGAGGAGGAGGGCGGCGGTGAGGAGGAGAATGCCGTCCTTGACCAGCGCCGACTCCGAAGCCCGTCGGAATTCAATGATGTTGTGGGATTCGAAAACGATGAGGCAGCCGGTGAGGGTTCCGGCGATAGCGCCCAGCCGCTGAAAAACGATCTCCGGCTGCAGGACTCCGGCGGCGATCAGCAACTCGGCGGCGATCATCCAGAAGAGTGCGATGTTGTTTCCGCTGAATTTGAACGGCACAGCCGCAAAGATGAGGATAGTGCCCATCACGGTGAGCAGCTTGAAAGCAATGCGTCGCCGCCGACTGGCCGAAATTTGTCCGAACACGAACTCCGCCGCACCCAGCGCCAGCAGAGCGTAGAAGGCGAGTTCTGGGCGAGTGGACTGAAATTTCATCACGCCGAGCAGCGCAATGGTGTTGAGCAATGCCCCACCTGTGGAAACCGATTCCTGCCGCTGCGACGAGATCCTGCGCGCCACGTACGACACGCGGAAGACCAGCCAGTACAGAAGGAGAATGATGACGCTCGCCCAGAATTGCGGAAAAGGCCGCCCCGCGAATCCATCGGGATAGAGCTTGTACAGCCAGTAGAAGTGGTTGGCGTACGTGGCCAGAATCCCGAACAGCTCCAATTCGTACCACTGCATGTGCAGCCCGATGACCACGATCCCCAGGGCCAGAATGACGCCCGCACTCAGGGAGTAGACGCTGTCCTGGCTCAGAGCAACGGTGGAGAAGGCGAGCAGGAAAGCGAGGCCGGTGACGACTTGCGATTTGTACCGGAGTGTGTGAGCGACCATGCTGGTGGCCACCACCAGCATCAAGATGCAGTCGGCAGTGTTTGAATCCAGCACCGCCATCGCAGAAACGTGGTGCAGGGCATACGTTGTGAAGAACAGCAACGCCCAGCCGCCGCCGATGCCCGCGCGTCCCAGGAGCCGATAGCGCTCCTTTGTCTCCAGCCAGATTCCGCCGCCGAGCATCGCGGCCGAGACGGCATAGATGAGAGCCACTCGCTGTCCGGGTTCCATGGCAATCAACGCGATCCGGCCAAGGAGCGCAAAGCCCAGCACGAGCAGAATGATGCCGATCTTTGCGAAGACATTCATGCCCAAGATTTCTTCCAGCGGCAAGGTGGCCCCCAGCCGTTCGCGCAGGCTTTTGCGTGGCGGGGCTTCAGCGGCGAAGGTGGGAGTAGCGGGCGCGGGCGGCGGAGTGCGCGGAGGCGCGGCCGTCTGCGGGCCGACAATGGTGGGCGGCGTGACCGCATTCCGATCGGTTGCTTCTTCTATTCGTGCCGCTATCGGAGAGACCGGGCTGGCGTGCGAGGCCGCAAATGCTGGAACGCGAGAGGTGGGCTCAACCTTCGGTGCGAGGGGCGCGGGCTCTTCGGCCTTCGCAACCTGTGGCGCCGGCCCAGGTATCGAAGCGGGCGCTGGAATCACCGGCGGCGGCTCAACGGCCGCTGGACTCGCTTCCGCAACAGCCGCGGCTCTCACCGGTTCCGGAGCGGCAGCCGGCTTCGTCTCGCGCTCCGCTATCTGGTTGAGTTCGAGTTGCAGCCTCCCCACCTGCTTTCGGAGAAACTCGAATTCGCGGCGATGCTCCGTGTTCGACGCATCGACAAGATCGCGCAGCTTGCCGGTCCTTACTAGCGCAACAATCGCCATGACCGGAATACTCAGCACCAATCCGGCAATCAGAATAACAAGGGGCTCCATGGGCTTGGCCTCGACTTGCTAAGAGAAACAAGGTCCTGGTCATGGAACGGTCGCCTTCAGCGCTCTTGCGCGAATTCTTCATCCGCGCAGTTGCCCAGGACGCAAAAGATCAGGACGGTTTAAGTGATGGCTGCGAGTATACGACAGAGTGGGTGGCGGCTTCTTAACCCGGAGCAAAGGCTAAACCACCTCAACCGTCTGCGACATGGCGACGGTTTTGACGGCGCGCAGGTCGAGCTTGCCGGTCCCCAGCACAGGCAATGCATCCACGTGCACGAACTGACCCGCCTTTGGTTTCCACAGCGCGGGCAGGTCGCACCCAGCAAGCTTTTGGAGAACGGCGTCCAGCTTCGCGCCGGCAAGCGTGGTCACCGTCATGATGCGCTCGCCCTTCTTCTCGTCCGGCACCGCGGTCACTGCGAAGACTTGTTCGGTGCTTCCATCGAGTTCCTGCAGTTTCTCCTCGATGCGCAGGTGCGGCACCATCTCGCCGCCGATTTTACTGAAGCGCGAAAGGCGGTCGATGATGGTCAGGAATCCGTCGTCTTCCACTACCGCTACGTCACCCGTGGTGTACCAGCCATCGTGCAGCACTTCGGCCGTTTTCTCCGGCTTGCCGAGATAGCCGCGCATCACGTTCGGTCCTTTCACCAGCAGCATGCCCGCGGTTCCGGGCGGAACGGGCGCGCCGGAGTCGATGTCGACCACTTTCACCGAAACTCCCGGCAGCGGATGCCCGATCCGTCCCCGACGCGCAGCGATCTGCCGGAACCCCGGGGCGCGATAATCGCGTCCGTTGACGGCTACCACCGGCGAGCACTCGGTGCAGCCATAACCTTCCAGAGGGCGAATGCCGAACATGTCCTCGAATGCCACCGCGACGCGCTCCTGCAACTTCTCGGCGCCCACCAGGACGTATTCAAGAGAACCGAAGCTCTCCGGCGAGCAGCGGCGCATGTACGTTTGCAAAAACGTGGGAGTAGCCACCATGAATGTGACCTTGTATCTGGCGACAAGCGCACCGATGGCCTGCGCGTCGAGCGGGTTGGGATGGTACACAACCCCGGTGCCGTTTACCGCCGGCAGCCACAGCCCGGCCATGAAACCAAAGGAGTGGAAGAAGGGCAGGATGCCAAGGATCTTGTCGCGGCCGCCCAGCATGAATACCTGGCTTACCTGGCTGATGTTCGATTCGATGTTGAAGTGGGTCAGCATCACGCCCTTGGGATCGCCCGTGCTACCGCTCGAAAAGATGACAGTGGCGATCTGATCAATTGGCGATTCCGCGGACGTCATGTCGGGGAGTGACGATCCGCCCAGCGCCCTCCGCAACATGCGCGTGGGAACGAGCCACGACAACGCCAGCGCGCGCAACTTCTCGCTTGTTTTGGGCTCGCGCAGGGCATCTTCCACCAGGAGTCTGGAGCCCGGAATGCGGAGGTTCGGAAACTTGTCGACGAAGGCTTTCGATGTGATGACTATTTCGAGATCACATTGCTCGGCGCAGGACGCGAGCACCTCACTGGACGAAGTGTAATTCAGGTTGACGGGGATGCGGCCAAGCAACATGAGCGCGTAATTGGTGAGCGCTCCGCCAGCGGACGGCGGCAGCAATACGCCGATCATGCGGCGTTCGCCAATCAGGGAGCGCAGCCTGCGCGCAATGTAGAGAGCTTTCGTGAGAGCCGCTCCAAACGTAACCCGCGGCGTATTTCCATCCGCCATCATGAAACGGCGGCGGCTACGGCGCGCGGTGGACACGAACGCGCGGTCCAGCGGCTGCATGTAGGCTTTTCGGCGCGCGAAGGCTTCCGCATGCAGTTCCTGCACCGCGGCGCGCACTTCAATGGCCGTCGAGGTCGGGGGCATGGGCTCGCCGAAACTCACCGTGATCTTATGAGCCATGCGCCGTGGCAGCTTCCACAGGAACCGTCCCCGTTCGAAGCTGAAGATGCTGCCCCACACGCCGTCGAGGTTCACGGGAATGATGGGCGCATCGACATCCTTCATAATGCGCTCGAGGCCGCGCCGGAACGGAAGCAACTGGCCGGTGCGCGTGATCTGGCCTTCGGCGAAGATGCAGACGATCTCGTCCTCGCGCAGCGCCTGGGTGGTGACATGCAGCGAGCGGATCATTTCCCCTGGATGCTGTTCGCTGGAGATCGGAATCGCCTTCATGATGGCGGCGAAGGGCTTCACGATCGGGTGGTCGTAGATGCCTTGGTACATGATGAAGCGGATGGGCCGATCGGTGGCCGCCACCAGCAGCGCCGCGTCGACAAACGACATGTGGTTGCACACCAGAAGCGCGCCGGTCTTTTCAGGGAAGTTGTCGCGCCCCACCACCTGGATGCTGTAAATAGTCCGCGTCACGAAGAAGAGAATCAGCCTGGCGAACCATTCCGGCAGCAGCATCAGCAGATACACGGTGCTGGCCGCGGTGATGAGCGACGCCGCCACGATTACGCCACGGGGGTCGAGGTGAATGTACGACGTAAAGATGAAATACACGCCCGAGGAAATCGCGATTCCGACAAAAGAAAGCAGGTTTGCAGCAGCGATGATTCCGCCTTTTTCGTTGGCGGCCGGCCGATGCTGAATCAGTGCGTTCACGGGCACCGCGAAGAACCCCGCCCAGAATCCCAGGATGCCGAGCAGCACGGCGGAACTTACCAAGCCGTGAGGAAGCAAGCCGAGAATCAGCCCGGCGCAGGTCATGCCGATGGAGCCGAGCGGAATCAGGCCGTACTCGATCTTGTTGTCGCTGAGCCAGCCGGCGGCCATGCTGCCGATGCCGATGCCCACGGCCAGCGTGGCGTTGAGATAGCCGGTTTTGGTCTGGCCGACATGGAGCACGTCCGGCCCGTAAACCACGATGGTGGAGAACAGCAGCGTGCCCAGGAACCAGAAATAGGTGTTTCCCAGAACGGCCAGGAACAGCGCGCGGTCCTTGCGCATCAGGCGTACCTGCGCAAATAGATCCTTGAGCACGTTGGCGCGAAAAGCCTTGTGCGGCGCGGCTGCCGGGACCTTGTCGATGCCCAGGCTGGTGAGCCAGCCCGCGCCGGCCAGACCCAGCAGAGCATAGCCCGCATACACTTCGTGGCCGTGGAATCCCTCGGCCATGGCGGCGCCTGCAACGGCGCCGACGATGATGGCCAGGAATGTGCCGAGTTCGATAACGCCGTTGCCCCAGGAGAGGCTCTTCTCCGGCAAGAGTTCGGGCAGCAGGCCGTATTTCGTTGGCCCGAACAGGGCAGCCTGGCTCGCCACCAGCGCGAGCGCCGCCAGGCAGAGCGGCAGCGAGTGAGTCGCCAGTCCGGCAGTGGCCACCAGCATGGAGCCAAGCTCCATCACCTTGGTCCAGATAGTGACGCCGCGCTTGCTGAAGCGGTCTGCCAGCCAGCCGCCAGGCATGCTCAGAAGCAGAAACGGCACCGAGAAGATGAAGGTGACGGCGGAGACAAACGTCTCCCGCTCCTGGTGGCCGATGCCCATGCCAACGATCATCGAGAGCAGCAGGTTGCGGAGGATGTTGTCGCTGAAGGCTCCCTGGAACTGGGTGGCAATCAGGGCCCAGAAGCCCTTGCGGCTGCTCTCTGCCTCGACTTCTGCCTGCATCGTCGTCTCGCTTTCGTGGATCGCTGCTCCCGCCATGTCCGGCCCCCCTCAGGAAAACCTGATAGACGGAGCATAGGCCCTCACAGAAATCGAAAAGTGAGTCTTTGTACAGTTTCCGCAGTGTACCTAAAAACGCGAACTAGCCGCGATCCGCTGCAGTTCCGCGCGCGCGGAATCGGCAAGCAGGGAAAACACGAACGGGCGCGGGCCGGCAGGGAGGGTTCGCTTCTTTACCGTCAGCACATCGCAGATGATCGCCGCCGTCTGATCGAGCCCGCGGGTCCAGCGGGGCCGGTGCGTATCGCGCAGCACCAGCAGGTCAGGATCGATTCCCACGGCCGCCAGCATTGTGCGGGCAATGATCAGGAACTCCGGCCAATGCGATACGACTCCGATGAGCTTGTCCTTCAAGTCGGGAAGCGAAGGAGCCAGCCACGCGTTGGCCGAGCGAATCTGGAGCGTGATGAGCTCGACGCCCGCGGGCAAAACAGCCTGCACCATTTTTGTCTTGCTGGGCCGGCACAGCGGTATGGCCCCGTGCAACGCCCCAGGCGTCGTGCCCTCCTCGACCGAGACTCCTGCCACCGGGAAATCAGTGAGATCGCGAATTTCGGTCAGCAGGATTTCGCGCAACTCCGGATCGGGATCAATCACCAGGAAATGATCGGGCGGCGGAGAGGCGAGCCATTGCGCGACCCGCTCGCGCACCTCGGCCGACGGAAGATCAAGTTCGCGCACGGCCCGGAAGAACGCGGAGATGTGTTGATCCAGGATCTGCGCGGGCGTAGTGGGCACCTCGTTATTCGTCCTCACAAATACGCCGCTGCCGTGACGGTATTCCGCCCATCCTTCCCGCACAAGCTGCCGATAGCCGGCGCTGATGGTGTTGGGATGAACGCGGAAGCGGCGCGCGAGCTCACGCGTGCTTGGAAGGCGTTCGCCCGAGTGCAGATCCCCACTGAGGATGGCCAGGACCATCTGCGTGACGAGCTGGCGATAGATCGGGACTTCGCTGTCGGGGGAAAACCACAATCTCACGTGGGCCTCGCAGGATCACACGTCAGTCATAGACGAACACAGACGCGACCCTATGTAAATGCCGGAGAGCTCTTCGAACCTGAAAAGGCCTGTCTGCACGCCGAACATGAACTGGGCCGGACCCTTCGATGGCAGTTCACTCCGAACTGATTAAGGTCTCTTGACTCTTAACGACCGAGGAGCCGCAGTTGGCGACCATAAAGGGATGCACCTGGGGATGGCGAACAGTCACGTCCAGCCTGTGATCCGCGCAATGCAGACTCTGCGCGATCGCTTTTCGTAGTCCGTTGGAATTGAGGAACTCGCGTCAATATACAGATGAGTCCGTCCGCGATTTCATCGCCACTCAAGGCGATTACGTCGATGACCCGCTGCAGTATCAGAAACAAATCTGGCTGCTCGAAGCCCGCACCTCATGGTTTCCGATGCGGCAATGTGGAAACAGCTGCGTTTCAGGTTGGCCAGTAGCACTTCGCAATTCTGCCCCGAATATTCTGTTGTGTTCGGAAAGCCGCCTCGTGCAACGTTGCTTCACTGAGACAGACTGCCGCGTAAAGGCCGAGTCGGCCCGGTCGAAAGCCAACTCGAGTCGGGAAACCACTCCACGCGTATGCGGCGAATCCACTGGAGATTTTGCGCGAAAATAGCCCCGGGCGCCTGAGGCTCCGCGGCCTAGGCTCAATCGGGACAGACGTAGAAGTGCGTTGGGAGTTGGGGTGGGACAGGACGCGGCTGAGGAGGCAGCCCATGAGGGTTGAGGGGGGAGCCCAGACAGCGGTCCCCCATGACAGATTTCAGTGTGGATTACTTTACCGTGATGCTAACCGAGTTCGACGCGGTTGACCCCGGGTTCTCGCCGGTTACCGAAACACTTCCAGCAGTTTTCACATCAGCAGCAGGAATGGAGACTGCAAGATGTGTGCTATCCACCCAGGTGGTAGTGCGCGCCGAATTGTTCCAGAACACCGTGGCTCCGGGAAGGAACCCGCCCCCAGTAACGGTGACAATCACGTTGCCGCTACCGACCGCGATGGTGCTGTGGTCGGTGCTGGTGAGGGACGGCGCCGTATGGGTGGATGCTTCGGCGGGAAGGACGAAGGGACCGCGGATGAGGAAGATCTGATTGGTCGTTGCGTTCGTGGACGTAGTGGTGGGGATAAGGAAGGCCAAGCCATCCTGGGACCACCGGGTGCCCTGGACCGCGCCAGACGTCTCGCTCGAAGGGAGAGGGATCAGATCCTCGAGCGTGAAGTGTTGCGTATCAAATCGCTCCACGTAAATCGCAGACACTCCAGGAAGTCCAGTAACCACGTTGAACGATTTGGCCTCGGCAGCGTAGGGAATGGCACCACCTCCGGTAGCAGAACTTCCGAATGAAGTAGCCCCAAGCGGCAGCACAGCTACCTGCGAGGGAGGAGTGGTGGATGGATCGACGATTCCGCCGCCGGTTCCGTAAACGAGGCCTCCATCCACAGCCAGTTTTCCGCCGAATCCGCCCATCCCGAGCAGCGTAGTTCCATCCGTTAGCTCGGCTCCGTTGGCATCGACCGTGTAGCGGTAGAACTCTGCTCCGGTCGTGTAGGCGTCGTAGGCGTAGAAGTGGGTGGGATCGACAAAGACGGGATTATCGCCCGAGTAGCCAAAGCCGAATTTCGTGCGGAAAGTGCCGGTGCTGCCGCTAACGTCGAGGATGCCGATGCCGTCGAAGGAGTCGATCTCGACGGCCAGGCTCGAATCCGATCCGGGAACCGCGGCGATGGCCATAGCCGCAGCAGTGCCTGTAGTGTAGCCGGCGTTACTTGGGAGGGGAACGGTAAGATCCGGCGACTGGTTGAGCAGGTTGAAGCGGCCCAATGATTTGGCTCCACTCAGTCCGATCCACAAGTAGTTGCCGTCACTGGTCTCGGATAGCAAATTGGGCTCGCTGCCCACGATCACGGGAGTGCCGACGCTTCCCGCGGCCGGATCAATGGCCACGATGCTGTTGCCGGTGAGAGTGGGAGAAAGGCTAGGCAACACGGCATATAGCTTCTGCGTGAATGGGTCGAAGGAGATGGCGTTGGCCGGCACATTCAACAACTGGTAGATGGTGAACGGTACTGCTGCCGATGTGCCACCCCCGGGGGCCGGTGTGGTGACGGAGATCTGCGCCCAGCCCAGTTGCTTTATCGCCGAGGCATCAACGTTCGCGGTCAGCTGGCCGGTGCTTAACAGGGTTGTGGGCAGGGCCTGGCCGTTCCATGAGACGGTGGATGCGGAGTTGAAACCGACGCCGTCAAGGGTAAGAACGAAGGATCCCGAGCCGGCTTGCGCCATGTTCGGAACCAGTTGGGTAACTGTCGGCACGGGGCTGAATGCCGATCCGGTGACGGTCGTGGTGCCCGAAGCTTGGTTGTTGGTTGAGACCGGGTCGAAGCTGATGGTGGATACGGTCGCCGTCAACACGAGTGAGCCCGCCAAGGTGGGCGTGACCGCGACGGTCACGGTTGCGGAGCTGCCACTGGCAAGGGTTCCCAGGTCGCAATAGGACACGCCCGAGCCGCTGCACGAGCCCTGCGTGGCCTGCAAACTGTTGAAGATCACGGATTCGGGCAGGATAAAGCTCAGGTTGATGCCCTGAGCCGGGTTGGGCCCCATGTTCTGCACTTTGATGCTGTACGTGAGAGACGAGCCGGTGGTAGAAGTGACCGGCGCCTGCACGGACACTGAGACATCGGCCGGGGAACCGGAAGTATCTTTGACGATTGGACCCTGGAGAACATAGAGCTGGTTTGCCGTATGGAAAGCGAGACCATCCTGTCCCCAGCGAATCAGGTCTGCGGGATTGCTTGAGGAGCCGGACCCGAGCGTGCCGATTCCGGTTACTTGGATTCCGCCGACAGGATTGAAGGTGGTCTCGTCGAATTCCAGCAGGTTGTCGGTCGATGCACCGTAATAGTTCTGGACGAGAACCCAGGCATGATTCAAAGAGGAATCGGAAACGATGGGCCCTTGCGCAGGTGTCGGAGACGACGAGTTGCTGTTGCTGGTAGAGAATTGTCCCAACTGCGCGCCGGTCGTGGCACTGAAGACCACGCCGATGGGCAAATAGAGGCGGCCGTTGTCATACTGCAGGGTGTTGCCGCCTGTTCCCGTGCCGATCTGCGTCGATGCCGTGATACCTGTGGAATCGACGGTGAGCTGATAGAGGTACCCGCCAGTGGCGTTAGACATGACGTAGAGGGTGGAAGCGGAGCTGCCAAAGGCGAGACTGCCGACGTTGGAAACGAAGTAGGTGGAAAGGCCGGAGCTGGTCTTGGCGCGCGATACGCCGGAGTCAAAGATGGTGACAACGCCGTTGGTGGCATAGACTGCGACGGCGTTTGGTGCTCCGGGTACGGCGGCCAGGCCCGCGGCTGTATAAGGCGGGTTATAGACTCCCGGGCCACCGCCCAGCGAGAACTGCACGCCCGCCGTGTCCTTGGTGAGGTCCACCTGGCGCACCGCTCCGGCACCGTCGAGGCCAACAAAGAGTTGCGTTCCATCAGAGGAGAGCGCGAGGCGGTTGGGCTCGCTGCCGACGAAGATGGTCTTCTGAATGACACCCGTGGTGGGGTCGATTGCCGCCACGGTGTTGCCCAGGTCCTGGCCGCCGGCACCGGGGACAGAGGCGTAGATGTAGCCATCAACGGAGTTAAAAACGATATCGTTGACGGCGAGGGGAAGATAAGTCGTGAAGGGCTGAGGTGCCGCCTGGATGGTGTTTTCCTGCGTGGCCACACTGATGCTGGCCTGCACCGGACCGGTGAGCAAGGCGGCGGGAATGACGGCGCTTACCTGCGACGAGTTCAAATACGTTGTGGTCAGCGAAGTTTTGTTCCATGACACGACCGAGTCTTTATAGAAACCGGTCCCATTCAGGGTGATTGTTGTGTCGGGGCTGCCTGCCGGCACCGCAATGGGAGAAAGCGCAAATGAGGGAGCTGTCGGGCCGGTCACGGTAAGCACGGCCGTATTTGAAGATACGGCCGGCGGTCCAGGATTGCTGACGACGAGATTGATCGTACCCGCGCTTGCAAAGTAAGTAGCGCTGAGCGTCACGATCACAGACGTGACATTCTGGCTAACGACCGGAACCAATTGTCCGTTGGCCTGCACCGTCGCGTTGGGCGCGAATCCGCTGCCAAAGATATAGACCTGCTGCGGCACGTTGGTACCGGAATAGGTAGCTACGGTATTGGGGGAGATCGACAGAATGGTGGGCGTGCTGGAGATGACCGTCAGCTCCAGCGGAGTGGTGGGAGGCAGACCGGGATTCACCACGGCCAAACTGCCGGCGCCGAAGTTCTGCACGTCGGCGGCAGTGAGGGAGACCTTCAGCGTGGAGCCGTCGACAAACGTGGTGGGCCGCGTGGAGCCATTCCACTGAACCACCGAATTGGCTTCAAACCCGGTGCCGCTAATCGTAATGGTGGCGGCCGCACCCTGCGCGATGCTCTGCGGCGATAACGCAGTCATGGCCGCTACCGGAACGCTGATGATGTACTGCTGGATTGCGGAGGTTCCTCCTCCGGGGGAAGGATTGGTGGCGCTGATCTTTGCGGTTCCGTCCGCTGTGATGGCCGCCGCGGGTACAGCCGCCGTCACCGAGGTGGAACTGACGTAAGTCGTCGCCAGCGCTGCACCGTTCAGGTTGATTCCGGAGGAGGAAATGAACCCGGTCCCTGCTACTGTGATGGTTTGCGCCGAGGAGCCGGCCACCAAGCTGTTCGGAGTGATGGAACTGATGGTGGGAGTCGGGTTAGCGGCTGGTGTCGGTTGAGGACTCTTGCTCGAGCCCGATCCTCCGCAGCCGCTTAAGATCGACGCGGCACCTGTAAAACCGAGAACAATCGAACGCAGAAAGAAACAACGCAGACGAGTCGCGAACACGAGCACTCCTCCCCAGGATCACTGCCAGACGCATAGAGATGACCGTCGGCCTATCCTGGCCGAGGCGGATCGCCTGGTCTGCTAAATGTGGATTTATGTAGCGCCTCATTCTAGGCGGCGGAGGGGTCTTTGGGACGTGACGCGCATGTTTTTTCGGAACCTCGGTAACTCGGCGAGGAGGTTACGCTAGGCCCAGCTCTTGAAATGTCTTTGCCTCGTCGCTCGCCCGTGCCCATCGAAACCTGCTTGGACGTTGAAGATGGAGACGATCGAGAAAGGGCGTAACTCACCTCGCGTTTGACTCCGACGGGTTCTCTTGGCTGTGTCGTTGCCGTTTGGGAAGTTTCAATGGCGCCGGATCACGCCGGGCTCGCCGGGCCGTGGAAAGGAGAAAATCCACCAAAGTTCCGAGATGGCGGTGGGCGGATTACTACAACAAGGTGCCCAAGACCGTGAAATGGCCCTACTTTTGATCCCACAAGCCGTATAATTCCCACTTCAACCGTTACAGTCCACGAGTTCATCCCGGGAAATCGACTAAGGATCTCCACCCGAAGGCTCGTGCACGAACGCTTTACTGTGAGCGCGTTGCCATTGAAGGCATCATCTCGTAGCTATAACGCGTACTCAAGACCAGATCTTCGCTGAGCTTGATTCTTAGTTCCGATAGCAATTCGTCATGAGCCCGCTTGAGAACCTGCCAGGAAAGCCACGGCATCTCCAGTTCTCGACCGATGGGGTTCAATCGCAGCATCCGGACACTGGTGGGGCTAATCGGGTCTCCCTCCGGAGAGGAAATTACAAAGCTATTCGAATCAGCGATCCTCCGATGTCGTCGTAACCTCAGTAGAGCTTGAACCAGGGGCTCGGGAACGAAGACATGTCTGAGGCGAGTTGCGCTTACGTCGGCCAGGCCTCTGGCGTTCCATTGCCTCATAACACCCAGGGATCTTGCTGATAGGAGTTCACCTTCGACGTAAATCGAAGATCTGGAAAGATTGACGTGCTTCCATTGCAGCGCGCAAATCTCCGAGATGCTCATACCAGTAATGATAGTAATCAGAGCAATTTCTCGCTCTGGATATCGCATCAGTCCGAGTATTGACTTTGCTTCAACAATAGTCAGGTTGTGCGATGTTTTTTGGGGCTCCGCCGGCAAATCCACCTCCAGAACTGGATTCTTGCCGTTGAACATCAGTTCTCTCCTGGCATGTGAGACCACTGCGCTCATCACGTTCCTTATGTGCTTCATGGTCTGGTGCGAGTATCCTCGCATCGAGGCCGCTCTTGTAAGTTGTCGAACATGTTCCGGATTGAGATCGCAAAGTCTTACTTCATCTAAATACGGCCAATCTGGCAATGCCTTCAACCTTGCTTTCCGCACTCCTACATACGGAGTGAACAGGCGGTCAACCGTTTCGGGCTTCAGCACGTGTTTCAAGATAGCTTGATAATGCGTACGGCCGGCAAGGCTCTTGTGCTGTACGTGATCAGGAATAAACTTCCATTCGATGAACATCGCTAATAACATACTCGAATCGTCGATGGCGGTCTTTTGCAAAGAAAGCGGCGTGGCTTTCATCGTTTCCGCGAGTTCGTATAAAGGTTCCATTCGCCTTCACCTTTCTTCCGTCGCCAAGTAAGTGTTTGTGAACGATTCTCAGTAAATTGGTTACACGCGGTCTTCATCCTGGATGGGCTGATGGTGAATTGTCGATCTCCGGACGGAAAAGATTCTTTCGAATTCCTCGTTCAGGTTCCGACCAGCCTCCGACCTCAGATTGATGCGAGTCCTATTAAAAACTCGCCAGGAGAGCCATGGCGCCGCGAATGATCTTCCAATGGACTTGAGACGTCGGGCGGCAATATTCTCCGGGTGGATCGGAGTACCATTTCGCGACACGAGAACGAAATCTTGAGGTTCCGTAAAGTCGCTGCGAGTCTTCAAATCACGCAAAAGCGAAAAAAGCAGTTCCGGTACCCGAACAAGCCTCCTTCGACTCTCGGGCACCGCACCAAACTCCCCTCGATAACTCTGTAGCCTGACGGCGATTGTTCTTGGCGGTACAATCTCTTCCTCCACTAGGCGGCTACAGTTTGACAAATTCAAATACTTCCACTGAAGGCCGCAGATCTCGGCCACGCTCAGTTCCGTTAAAAGTGCGAAGGCCGCGATGTTTTTCTCCGGATGACGCATTGCATTCATGACGTCTTTTAGTTGGGCCAGGCTCAGGGCGTGGGGTTCCTTGCGAGTCATTGAAGGTAAGGTCACAAGAGTGGCCGGGTTCGGTCCGGAATAATATCCGGTGCGAATAGCATGCGAGAATACAGAACGGATGACATTGCGGATATGCGTTGCCGTTTGTGTCGAGTAGCCGTGCTTCATTGCTGTCGAGATAAGATGTTGAATGATTTCAGCGTTGATTTCGCACATTTGTAAGGAATCCAGATAAGGCCAGTTCGGTATCGCTGTGAGTCTGTTGTTAGTTCTTCCCAGACTCGCTCCGAATGCGCGTATCACTTGTTCGGGATGCAGCACATGCTTGAGAATTGCTCTGAAGTAGGAACGACTTGCACGCCTTTTGATCGAAACGAATTCTGGAATAAACCTGCGTTCTACGAACTCGAGGATCGTCGTCGGGGAGTATGAGGCCGGGTTCGCACTCCCCGACGGAGACTCGACACGCACCTCGCACACCCATTGCTCTTCTGAATCAGGCAGGCAAATCACGCTTGTCCCTGCGATCGGGAGAGATCGAGACCGATCTGGATTTCTAGCTAAGCCCACTTCAGCCGAATTGCCTGACGCACATCGATCCGAAGAAGGGGACTTCGGCGAAACATTGCTTTTTGTCGGTATGCTCTCAGTCTCCATAGACCTCCAGTCACCATCTCAGGCTGACTACCGGCCAGAGAACCTATGTCAACTTCCACACTTAACGACCGGCGCTGTTTGCTCTTGGTCAAGG
>Ga0207098_10363_pt1 | contig 14339 bp, 9 predicted proteins | sample Alteio_BWMinHeat_84_FD_153548 | JGI IMG/M metagenome (GOLD analysis project Ga0207098, IMG submission 153548) | Enriched cells from forest soil in Barre Woods Harvard Forest LTER site, Petersham, Massachusetts, United States -... | ecosystem: Environmental > Terrestrial > Soil > Temperate forest >...
TGGTGTCGCCGGTGAGGTGGGGTTCGGCAATGCTCAGCCAGAAGTACACCAGCGCCGGTTGGGCTTTGAGCAGCATGGCGTAGTTGAACATGGCAGCCACATCGCCCTGCTGGGCGGACCTGTGGAGCCATTTCCTGGCCAGATCATTGTCGGGCTGGAGTCCTTGCTCGCCCTGGTAGTAGTCCATGCCCAACTGGAACTGCGCATCGGCCGAGCCGGCCTCCGCCGCCTGGCGCAGGAGATCGAACGACCGCGCCTCGTCCTTGGGAACTCCCTGGCCGTTGTGATAGAGGAAGGCAAGGTTCAGCAGGGCATCGGAGTTCTTCTGCTGCGCCGCTTTTCCGTACCAGGCAAGGGCCTGCGCGAAGTCTTGCGGAACTCCTTTGCCATGAACGTAGAGAAGCCCCAGGGAGAATTGTGCGGGCGCGAATCCCTGATCGGCTGCCTTGCGATACCATTGCGCGGCGGTCGCAGGGTCCGCGGGAACGCCTGTGCCAAATTCGTACAGGATTCCCAGGCTGTGCTCTGCCTGGGGGTACCCCTTGTCCGCAGCCTTGCGATACCACGCGGCAGCCTGGGCGGGGTCCTTGGGAACCTGAGCGCCCAGTTCATATTTCGTGCCGACCATAAATTCCGCTTCGGCATTGCCGGCGCTCGCTTTGGCCATCAAAGCGGGGTCAATCCCGCCGGTCGTGGCTGAACCCGCGGCCGGACCCTGGCCGGAGCAAATGGTTGTAATCATTATCGTTAAGACCGGTACGGCCATCAGCTTCGCGCGGCTATTCATCCACGTTCCTCCGAATCAAAGAGCAAGATATCAGAAGGCCCCCGTGACCATCGTTGACTAAGGTCAGGCGGAAGCGGGCGTTTTCCCCTGCTTTGCTCCGCCAGAGATTTGGCCCTCGTTACCCACAACATGCACAGGGGGAACCTCGAAATGCACCGGTTTTACGGCTTGTTGGAGGTGTCGCCGGGGACTAGGCTTGGAGGATGAAATTTTCGCCGATTTCGGGGGTGCGGCCGAGGTGCTGAGAAGCCGGAACCCGCCCTCCCGGGCTCCGCGACCCGTGCCAGACGCGGGTGGGAGAGCTTTCCACAGCAAAAGTCCAATGTTTTGCGGCCAGTTACCAACGGATGCATCGAAAATACAAGATATTGTGGTTTGAACTTGACTTGCACCATAGACAGCGGTATTTTTCCATCTGCGGCTGTAATAGGACCTTAATGATGTTCGGCGCGAACTACTCCGCCATCAGCCCGACAACAGAAGAGAATTCGCGGTAGAAATCCACCCTATTCCCCTCCGTTGAACGAACACCCCAGGTCCCGATTTGCCGATTCGGCTGCGAGTCGGATTGAGATCGCATCGGTACCGAATTTTGCCGGTTTAGGAGATTCTCATGAATGAGGCACACGTACATACTTCTGCAGCGCAGGTTTCTTCCTCTTCTCTTCAGAAAGGGCTGACCTTTTCGCGTCGTTTCTCCACCGAAGACGTGTCCCCCTACGATGAAGTGCAGTGGGAGAGGCGCACCGCGTCCATCACTGACAGCAAGGGAAATTCGATCTTCGAGCAGAAGGATGTGGAGGTGCCGCTCGATTGGTCGATGACGGCCACCAACATCGTGGCGTCGAAGTACCTGCACGGGCAGATGGGGACCGCGGAGCGAGAGACAGGCGTACGGCAGCTGGTGCAGCGCGTGGCGGAGACGGTGCGCGACTGGGGCGTTGCAGGCGGCTATTTCGCCACGGCCGAGGATGCGGCCACGTTCCACGACGAACTGGCCCATATGCTGGTGACGCAGAAAGTGGCGTTCAACTCGCCGGTGTGGTTCAACGTGGGGTGCGACCGGCTGGAGCCGAACGCCGACGGGCAGAACTGGCACTGGGACCCGGCCTCCGGGGGCGTAAAGTTCTCGGCGACGGGATACAAAAATCCGCAGTGCTCGGCGTGCTTCATCAACGCGGTGGACGACTCGCTGGATTCGATCCTGACCCTGGCCAAGACGGAAGGAATGCTGTTCAAGTGGGGTTCCGGCACGGGTACCAACCTGTCGTCGATCCGCGGCTCGATGGAGTTGTTGTCGGGAGGTGGGCAGGCTTCAGGACCGCTGAGTTTCATGCGCGGATTCGATGCGTTTGCCGGCGTGATCAAGTCGGGAGGCAAGACGCGCCGCGCCGCGAAGATGGTGATCCTGAACGTCGATCACCCGGACATCGTGGACTTCATCGAGTGCAAGGCCAAGGAGGAGGCGAAGGCGTTCGCGCTCATCCGGGCGGGGTACGACGGGTCAGGGCCTGACTCGGAAGCCTACTCGTCCATATTCTTTCAAAACGCGAATAACTCGGTGCGGGTGAGCGACGAGTTCATGCGGGCCTACGAGAACGATGGCGAGTTCACCACCCACACGGTGAAGGACCACAAGCCGGTCAAGACCTACAAGGCGCGGGACATCATGCACAAGATCGCCGAATCGACCTGGCTGTGCGGCGATCCCGGCATGCAGTTCGACACCACCATCAACCGTTGGCATACGAGCAAGAACACGGCGCGCATCAACGCATCGAACCCCTGCTCGGAGTACATGTTCCTGGATAACTCGGCGTGCAACCTGGCCAGCTTTAACCTGCTCAAGTTTGTCACCCCGGCGGGGACGTTCGATATCGCCGCGTATCGGTACGCGGTGTCGATCGTGATCACGGCCATGGAGATCCTGGTCGACAATTCGGGCTACCCGACGGAAGCGATCTCAAAGAACTCGCACGACTACCGGCCTTTGGGGCTGGGGTACGCCAACCTGGGCGCGCTCTTGATGGCATTTGGGCTGCCGTATGATTCGGCGGCGGGCCGGGACCTGGCCGCGTCGCTTACGGCCATCATGTGCGGGCAGGCCTATCTGCAGTCGGCGGTCATTGCGGGCGCGTGCCCGACGCTGGCTTCGGCTACTCCGCTTACAGCCGGCGTGGAACACACCGGCGGCGCCTGCCCCGGCTTCTACGTCAACCGCGAGCCGTTTCTGGACGTGATCCGGATACATCGGGCCGAGGTGAACAAGATTGGCAAGTCACGCGTGAGCGGCGAGCCGTTCGCGGTGCCGCAGCTTGACTCGCTGATCGACGCCAGCCGCGAGTGCTGGGACTTGGCGCTGCTTTATGGCGAGCGGCATGGGTACCGGAACTCGCAGACCACGGTGCTGGCGCCGACGGGAACCATCGGCTTCATGATGGACTGCGACACCACTGGCATCGAGCCTGACCTGGCACTGGTGAAGTACAAGAAGCTGGTGGGCGGGGGCATGATCAAGATCGTCAACAATACGGTGCCCGCCGCGCTGTTCAAGCTGGGCTACAACAACGAGGCGGTCAACGCGATCGTGAGCTACATCGATGCGACGGGGACCATTGAGGGGGCGCCGGGCATCAAGCCCGAGCACTTGGCCGTGTTCGATTGCAGCTTCAAGCCGGCCAAGGGCACGCGCTCGATTCAGTACATGGGCCACATCAAAATGATGGCCGCGGCGCAGCCGTTCCTTTCCGGCGCGATCTCAAAGACGGTGAACCTGCCCCACGAAGCAAGTGTTGAGGAGGTCGCCGAAGCGTATGCCGAGAGCTGGCGGCAGGGGATCAAGGCGGTGGCTATCTATCGCGACGGCTCCAAGGGCACGCAGCCATTGAACACCAGCATGGACGCAAAGAAAGAGCCATCGGCGCTGGACCTGGTGGGGAACCGGGTGCTGACCCAGATGGCAGCGGGGCGGGCTCCGGCGGATGCCGATGTCAAGGTTCTCGAAGCCAAGATAGGCGAAAAGCTGGAGGTGACGGCGAAGCAGGTTGTCGCCGCGGCCGGGGCATTCCAGAAAACGATGGACGAAATCGCCAAGGCCGCATCGATTCCGGTTATCACTGCCTCGGCGGCGTTTGAGACGGCGGCCAAAGCGGCCGCTCAGGACCTCAATGCTCCTCCGCGCGCGGTGCGCCACCGGTTGCCGGAAGAGCGGGCTTCGGTCACGCACAAGTTTTCGATTGCGGGTCACGAGGGCTACATCACGGTGGGTCTCTACCCGACCGGGCAGCCCGGCGAAATCTTCATCAAGATGGCCAAGGAAGGATCGACCGTCTCCGGCATGATGGACTCCTTCGCGACCGCCATCTCGCTTGCTTTGCAGCATGGGGTGCCGCTGCGCGTGCTCTGCGAGAAGTTCGCGCATACGCGTTTTGAGCCCTCGGGGTGGACGGGCAACGAGAAGATCGGCTTTGCGAAGAGCCTGATGGACTACATCTTCCGCTGGCTGAATCTGCGGTTCCTGTCTGGCGAGCAGTTGACGCTATTTGCGGGATTGGCTCCGCAGGCTACACCACTGCCGGTGAGCCCCAGCCTTCTTCCGGAGACAGAGCCGGAAGAGGATGCCGGAATTTCTCAGGGACAGTTGTCGCGGCTGGCGGAAGAAGTGGCGCGCCAACTGAACCAGATGAGCGGCCAGACGGGGGCGGGCGGTCAGGGCAGCCTGGGACTGGGAAGCTCCGGTATGGGTTCGACTTCGGCACCGGCGGGCGGCATCGCGCCGGAGATTCATGCTGAGGGAACAGGTTCGGCCCGTCCCACGCATGGGCCCGGCATGCGGGATCGCGGCCTCTACCATGCGTCCGATGCCATGCGCGATCTCTACGACATGGGCGATGCGCCCAGTTGCGGCGTGTGCGGCGCCATCATGGTCCGCAACGGCAGTTGCTACCGCTGCATGAGCTGCGGCTCGACGAGCGGATGCTCATAGCTACGGGTGTGAGTGGTGGATCACACACACCACCACACACACATGTGCCCCGGTGTCGGCGGGCTGGTGGAAACGCTGCCACCTCAGTCACTGTGCGCTAGGCATGGGTCCGGTGCTTCTCGGCAATTCACCATCGATATCCTATTCGGAGACACACGCCGCTACGCTGCCACATGGTAACGGGAGCCTCAATCCTTTGGTGGATGCCAACATGGCCGGCGATTCGTAATGATGCCTGATCTGGCCTCCATTCGTGCAAGTGGCGGCTAACTTCCCCAAGGCCTCCGATCATAATGTCGACCTCCGTCCCTGCGCCTAAGCTCGCCGAGCCCCAAAGCGCGAAATCGCGATCAACGAGGCGAGCCCTTCGGCTCAACCTGTCGATCGCTCTGTTCGTCTGGACGTTGTGGCTGATCTTTGGCGGCAGACATGCGCTTCATCACCTGCTGCTCGACTGGAAGGTTGCGCTCACCATGGTTTTCGGCTCCATGGTCGGTGGCGGCACGAGTGAGGGCGGCGGAGCGATCGCTTTCCCGATTTTTACCAAGCTGCTGCATATTGCCCCGTACGATGCCCGGAACTTCTCCCTGGCCATCCAGAGCGTGGGGATGGGAGCAGCGTCGCTGAGCATCCTGTGGATGCGCGTTCCGATCGAAAAGCGCGCCGTACTCTACGCGGGTGTACCAGGCATAGCCGGCGTCATCTTTGGTGCGTACTTCGTTGCTCCTCTTGTGCCTCCCGTCATCGTCCGTACCTCATTTACGGTGTTGGTCACCAGTCTTGGAGTGGCTTTGCTACTTGTGAATCGAGAACGCGGCGCCGGCCGGAATCAGGGGTTGACATGGTTTGGCGGCAAGGAACGCATGATTCTGATGTCGGCTGGATTCCTCGGGGGAATCGTGAGTGCACTTGTCGGCACTGATAAGCTGGCCGTGTGGCGTCAGACGAACCAAAGGCACTCTACTGGAAGCCGGTCCAGCCGCCGCGGCCAGTGACCCTACGCGGCCGTTCCGTTACGCTCGAGCCGCTCGATGCCGACCGGCATTCCTCCGCCCTCTGGGATGCGGTACATGGCCATGACGAGGTCTGGACCTGGCTCGCAGATGGCCCGTATGCCAGCGAATCGCATCTGCACGCCGCCTTGGCCGAAAAGCAGGCTTCGCAAAATGCGATTTTCCTGGCCATCCTGCCCGCCCCTGACGGCCAACTCGCGAATAGTCCCTACGTCCCTAGTCCCTACGTCCCCGGTCCCCATCCCGCCGCCGGCTACGCCAGCTACATGCGCATTGAGCCTGCCCATGGAGTGGTCGAAGTGGGCAACATCCTTCTCTCCCCCGTCCTGCAGCACACCACGGCTGCCACTGAAGCCATGTACCTGATGGCGGGCCATGTCTTCGACGACCTCGGCTACCGCCGCTACGAATGGAAGTGCAACGCCGAAAACGAGCCCAGCCGTAGAGCCGCCCTCCGCCTCGGCTTTTCCTTTGAAGGCATATTCCACCAGCACATGGTGATCAAAGACCGCAACCGCGACACCGCCTGGTTCGCCATGCTCGACCACGAATGGCCCGAACGCAAACGCGCTTTCGAAGCCTGGCTGGATCCCGAGAACTTCGACGCCTGTGGAGTCCAGAGAGCGAAACTCATCAACTTCTTTTGAGAAGTGCCAAGTTCTTTAACGCGTGGACAAATGGAAATGGATACTCTGCCGTGGGATCCATGCGCACGATCAGACTCTTCTCATAATGCAGACAAGTTGATCGCCTCGACGTTGCCTATTCAGCTTTTCAGCATCTTGCTTTAAAGCTGAAAGAGCTTTTGTCCCAAACATTGCCTGGAGATCGGCCCTGCTGCGCGCTTCATTCCAGGCGATGTCGTCTCTATAAAACATGCTGGCCAGAAACTGAAATTCTGTTGAATCAAACTCGACCCGCGCGACATTGAATCCGGCATACGACGCCAGTAATGCCAAGCCTTTCTCTGAGGGAATGATTATGTGTCGGGGAGCGTCGATTTGAGCCCAGTTTTCGCGATAAGTCTCCCAGGCCCAACTTGAAGTTGTGGGAACCCGGATTAGACACGTTCCCCCGGTGACTAGAAGCTTCGAAGCCAGCTTGAGCGCGGCAAGTGGGTCGATGAAATGTTCAAAGCTATGATGGAACATGATGACATCCCACTCCCCCGCAACCTCCTCAAGAGTTTGCTTTTTGACCGTGAGGCCATTGGGATAGTGGATGTCGGATCTTATGAATGGGTCAATGCCTGATACGTGATGGAAGCCCGCATTTTTGAGTTCGTAGAGGCGATGGCCGGACCCGCACCCTACGTCGAGTATTCGCGCGTGCCTGCTGGGTTTTATTAGAGACAAAGCTTTTATCCCTGGATCACTTTCATGGCGTATCGCGTCGAGAGCCCGTCTTAGAGGTCCTCGCCCGGATACCGCGAAGCGGGTCTTAAAGGCCTTTAGCTTGTTTCTAATTGCACCTCGAAAAGAGTCCGTAGGCCGCTGGTTTAGGCTTTCATAAGTCGCCGGGTAGTATCGCGATAGATCGGCGGGAATACTAACTAGCTGGAGGCATTTGCACTCGCAACATTCAAGATATTGAAATAGCTCCCGGGTTCCAAACTGCATCTCTCGAACTTCGTAGACCCGGTGATCAGCTTGGGAGTGGCAGATTCTGCATACCTTTGGCACCTGCATTCTTCAGCTCCTTGTGGTCGTGGTGTCAAACACTCGCACCCCTGCTGCGCAAACTGCACATCATCGGTTCTCAAATTCACATGGATACTATCCATTGTGACGTCAACTTAACTTAGAAATTAGTCCGGCCTTAAGGCAGGTTTCGTCAATGACCTCGTCCCAGCTCTGCTTTGATAGAGAGTTCACCGCGCTTGACCGAATACGTCCCCAAAGATCGTAATCGCTGATCAACCGCGTCAGAGCAGAACTCAGCTCAGGAACGGTTGGTGGGCTAAGCAAGCAGTTTTCTTCGTTTCGAAAAAACCAAGAGGTGGCCTCATTCTCATTCGTTACAACGACACAGCCGGACGCGATCATTTCAAACGGTTGATAGGACGGGTGTTTCGTGAACATCAAGCACAACCCAATATGGCTTCCTCTGTAGAGATCCGCTACTTCAGAAAGGCTTGAAAGCCGACCTCTGTTCTCCAAAACGTCTTGGAGGCCAAATTCGCGAGGATTCCAGTCTGCGCCCGCGCTAACGATATTGACTCGGGAGCCGAATGCCTGCTTCACCTCAGTCAAGGCTTGGGTGCCCATATCGAAACCGTTCCTATGCTGACTGGGTCTTCCGTAAAAGACAATTTGTATTGGGTCCTTAACCGGTGGACCATCTGTTGCTGGACGAAAGAGAGCCCTATCGATAGTGGGGATAAAGGACACTCCGTCTGAAACATTGTGAATTCTATGAATATAGTCCCAGAGCCCGGGAGTATTCACGATCGGCATCAATCCTAATCTGTAGCTGTTCTCCACCAAGCCATAGAGTGAGCCAGCTTGGTAGAATGCCGGCTCATAGTCTTGGATAAAATAGTAATTTGCTTCTCCTCTTCTCTCCGCCACAACGTACGCGGATTTCCAGAAGCTAGCGATCGAGACGCCTCCATCCAGGGCCGTACAGCTAACTGCACCTCTTAACGCCGGAAAGAGGAATTCAATCCTTTCACGCAAACGCGAAATCTCGCGTTCAGTCTGGTCATAAATGACAATTCGGGTTGGAATTGAATAGAATGACGCTAATCGGGAAGCAAAGCGAAGAATTGTGTATACGCCCGCGTATAGCGAGTTCTCGTGATTAGGGATGAACCAATTGAGCGCAGAAGCTTGTTTTCCCGCAGCGAGGAACTGACGATTCAATCTCCTGCTGGTTTCCGCTAGACCGACAGCTGGTCGCAATAGACGGACGGAGGAAGCCTCTTCTGACGAGAGCTCTATTCGCCGTTGCAAGGGGCCTTGTATTAACGATGTTCCAGGTATTGCGGATAGCTTACGATTTATCCACCTCGCCAGCTCAAGTCTTAGACCCAAAATCCGTCTCCGATCAGCGGCCGTGACGCCGTAGATTTTGCTAGTTATTCGCCCTGGTAGTTGTCTACATTATATAATCAAAAATCTTCACCTGGGCAAAAGCCCAACCTCACGAGAAATGGGATTGCTGCGTCCCAGCAAGGAGAGACGAGTTCCCGAAATTGCGCGTTATCGTGGCCAGTTTCGAGGGGTATTCGCCGGGACGCCGGACCAGCATGGCAACCTGAGGAGCACGACGCTACTCCGTAGCGTTGTTAAAATATTCCCAATGCCTTCTCCCTCCAATGTCGCATAAACGAAGGATCCTGCAGGGCTCCGCGTCCAACATGGCGAGGATAGTCCTCTCAATGCTCGTCGCCCTGGTGCTGCCGCCCTTGCTGGTGCACCGCTTGGCGCCGGCCGAATACAGCGCATGGGTGCTAATACTGCAATGCAGCGCATACGTCAACTTGCTAGATCTCGGGTTGCAAACCGCGATCGGCAAGTTTGTGGCCGAATACGATGCGCTCGGTGCCCGCACGGTCGGCAGCCAAATACTGAGCAGTTCCTTCGCTGTCCTCTGCGTAAGCGCAATGATCGGAGCTGTAGGCATCGCGATTATCACCTGGCGCGTGCCGCAACTCTTCCATCAGACGCCTCCTGCTCTTGTTGGCGATTTGCGCGAGGGCATCTTTACTATTGGGCTGTCTACGGTTTTCGCATTACCCTTTGGCGCGTTCCTGGCTGTCTTTACGGGACTACAGAGATACGGCTTTCCGACAGCCTTGGCACTGATCAGCAAAATTTCGTCTTCTGCAGTGTTGGCGGGACTCCTTTTGATGCATGGGACACTGCTACAGCTTGTGTGGGTAATGGCCGCTTTCAATGTGGCAACCGCCGTCGGCCAATTCTTCGGATGGAGGAAGTACGCCAAGGACAGTGTCGGTTTCTCCTGGACGCTCGTTGACCGCGAAGTGGCTTTGCGGTTGATCAGGTATGGTAGTGTCCTCTCAATCTGGGCAGTAGCAGGGCTGTTCATCAGCGGACTAGATATGGTCATTGTCGGCCATTATGACTATAAGGATACCGGTTATTATGGCATCGCCAGCGCGGTCACTAACTTCATGGTACTTGTGATCGGCAGCTTGTTCGGCCCGCTCATGCCGGCCGTTTCGTCTCTCCAGTCGGGAAGAACATCCAGCCAGATGGGAGAATTGACGATCAAGACGACCCGATATTGCGCCTTGCTGCTGTGCCTTGTCGGACTGCCTCTAGTCTTCGGAGCGTATCCGTTCCTGAAACTCTGGGTCGGGCACGATTATGCTATTCGGAGCGCGCTTTTTCTCCAGATTCTCGTGCTTGGGAACGCGATTCGCCAGCTTGGATACCCATATGCTTTGGTGGCTATCGCTACGGGGAAGCAGCATTTGGCCACGATCGCGGGAGTCACGGAGGCTATCGTCAACATCAGCGTGAGCATTTACTTAGTGCAGAGAATCGGCGCAGTTGGCGTAGCCATCGGAACGCTGGTCGGAGCTTTTCTGAGTCTGGCATTGCATCTTTTTGTCAGCATGAGATTTACTCGTCCGGCAATCACAATGTCGCGTCGCCTGTTTGTGCGAGAAGGTCTTCTGCGTCCGTCGCTGTGCGCCTTGCCGTCGATGTTGCTTATTCCTGCATGGAAAGCGTCTAGTATGCTTCCGGTCAGCCCGTTTTGGCTTGCCATGTGGGCCGTTGCAACGCTGGGTATTGCTTGGTTTATCGGGATAACAAAAGGAGAGAGAAACAGCTTAGGAAAGATTATTTTGAGGCGTTCGAATAGGCATTACGCCGGTGCATAGTGCCCACCGACTACTCTCTGTGTACACTTTTATCGCGCCGATATGAGGCCGTTGATCCCGACAATCGTTGAGACGCGCTTCGAGCACGCGTCGCAACTGGGTAAAGCAATCCGGCAACTGCCGGACGGAGAGTGGTGTCCCCTTGTCCAGGGCTTGCAGCCGAACTAAGCCTGTACACCGTCCTTGGCCGCGTCCAGAATATCGTCCGCGATGGCCAGGCAGGCAGTCGCCGCCGGACTCGGAGCGTTCAAGACATGGAGGGCTCGAGGTCGACGGACAAAGCAAAAATCCTGCAGCAGCTCACCGGTTGACGAAAGCGCCTGCGCCCGCACCCCAGCCCCTCCCTCAGCCAGATCTCCGACTTGGATCTCCGGGACCAACCGTTGCAACGAGCGGCAAAAAAGATGCTTGATGCAGGACCGTTTGAACTCTTCCCAGCACATCGATGGATAGCGGGCAAAGAATCGCCAGAACCCAGGATAGGTCAGGGATTCTACCGTATCGCGTAATGAGAAATCCGTCTTGCGGTATCCCTCGCGGGCAAATGCCAGCACAGCGTTGGGCCCGGCCTCGATTCCCCCATGAATCAGCCGCGTAAAATGCACACCCAGAAAAGGAAATTTCGGATCAGGTACTGGGTAAATGAGGTTACGAACCAGATGGCTCCGCTCTTGCTTCAGCTTGAAATACTCCCCCCGGAATGGCACGATCTTGACCTGATCGTGATTGCCTGCCATTCTGCTCAACCGGTCTGAATGCAATCCCGCGCAGTTAATTAAGAAGTCCGCTTCATGGTCCCCGCCACGAGTCTCGATCACCCAACCCTTGCCTTCGCGAAGCCTGGTGACCTCCGACGAAAAATGAATCGAGCCCCCGCGCCTCTGAATTTCATCGACCATCGCCGTGCAAACGCCAGCGTAATCTACGATCCCTTCCTGTGGGACCCGCATGCCGGCAATCCCCGCTGCATGCGGCTCAATTTCCCGAATCTGCTCGGAATTCAGTAGTTGAATTCCCTCCACGCCGTTCGCGGTGCCCCGATTCAGCAAATCGTGGAGCCGAGGAATCTCTTCTTCTTCGGTCGCAACCACAACCTTTCCACAGAGTTCGAACGTGACCGAGTGCTTCTCGCAAAACTCCACAATTTTCCTGATTCCCTGCACGGCAAGGCGGGCCTTCACGGAACCAGGCCTGTAGTACAAACCGCAATGCAACACCCCGCTGTTATTGCCCGTCTGGTGACGGCCCGGACCATCCTCCTTTTCAAGGAGAATCAATTCCGTTCGAGGATATCTTCCAAGGAGCTGGTGCGCTGTTGCCAATCCAACGATTCCACCGCCTATAATTGCGACTTTCATCCATCGCCTCCGGCCCACTGTTCAGCCAGATCAACAAACCCCTCGTGGGCATAACTCGTTTTGATAATAAGAAGCTAACTCATCCCAGGCCGAATCCTCATGCCATTCTTCCCTTGGCAAGGCGATCGCCTGCGTATTGACTCGCATTAGGGGCTCTGTGAACTGGTTCTGCACGCCGAGTGTAACAGCGCATGCCAGTCCGAGCCGTGACCGCATTGCCTCCGCAATCCGGAAGGTAAACGCCCCCTGCGACTCTATATAACCGATTGGACCGCACCGCGAAATTCCTGGCCCGTCCTCCAGATTCTCAGCAAACTTGGCATAATGCAGCGCCAGGCCCGAAACGTGAATGTTGTCCCGGATGTAGAGTGGGGTTCGAACTTCGGCGACATTCCCTCCGTGCCAGGTCTTCAACAGATAAGAGGTAAAACGGGGTTCTTCAAAAGGACCAAACGGATTGGGAATTACAAACTTTCCAAGGCGCAGTCCCAGGCTCTGAGCCCAATATGCCTGCGCTTGCCACGTCAGGCTTTTTGAAAGGCCATAGGGCGAAAAGGCGCGGAGAGGCTCTTCCCCGCATCCTTCATTCGCTTCAAATACGCTTCCGGTCGCGATGACGCGCTTCAGGCCGCAGCTCGCCATTATCTCCATCAACCTCGGCATGCCGTCGGTATTGTTCCTGAGCGCATTGAGATAATCGAAATCCTTATTTTTGTATCCGGAAACATAGGCCCCGTGGAGACAGAGCAGATCCCAGTGACCCACTTCTTTAACTAGGTTCAATAGAGTATCTGATTGAATCGGAGAATTCCAGGCTCGAACCACTTGCCCAGGTAATTCGGCGATGCGGCGCTTGCCCAATCCCTCGTAGGAATCGCGGCTACGCTGAAATGTAGCAAACACCGTATGACCGCGGGCCGCCAGAACCCTGGCGAACCAGTGGCCCGTGAAGGAGCTCGCTCCCGTAAGCAGTATGTTCATGCTTCCAGTTCCTTGAGCTCCGAGTTCAAATGATGCTCGGCAGAATAGTCGGGATGCGCAGCGTCCTTTGCGGAAACAACCATAGGCTCAAATGGCCATTGAATCCCGATGGCAGGATCGTTGTAGCGAACTCCGCGCTCCAGTTCCGGGGCGTAAAACGAACTTACGAGATAGAAAGCTTCGGCATCCTCCGAAGTCGTCAGAAAGCCATGCGCGAAACCCACAGGGACATACATCATGGTCCGATTCTCCGCCGTCAGCTCAGCCCCGAACCACTTCAAATGGGTGCGAGATTTTGGACGCAAATCCACGATTACATCGAACAGAGACCCGCGCACGCACCGCACCAGCTTTACTTCTCCGGCAGGCGGTAATTGATAGTGCATGCCCCGCAGCGTTCCTCGCTGCGCACTCAGTGAATTGTTGATCTGAACAAACTTCGTGGCCAGACCCTGCTGGCCGAATTCCTCTTCGCAGAACAATCGCGCAAAAAAACCGCGCTCATCTCCGCGCTTTTCCAAGTTGATCAGGTAAGCCCCTTTGAGATCTGTTTCAGTGAATCGCATTCGTTCCCTCGGCCCTACGGTTAGGTAGCTGCTCAGGCACATTCGCTTTGAGCATCCTCTGAATCGACTGGAAGCAATCCGCACTCCATATAGAAAAAAGCCGTCACCCTTCAATCAACCGGAAGATCATTGCGCAATCATGTCCAGGCGATGCCTCAATGTCCGGAGCCGCACGTACTTCTCACCTTCAAAATCCGCCAGAGAGAAATTGCGTTTGACCAGTTCTCGATGCAGTTCTTCCATCCCGCTTTCGAGCGTATACTCAAGCATGAAGTCCGGAATCAGCTTCCCTAATAAATCGAACGATACCCGGTAGTTCCGCGGATCGTTTCCGACCTCTCCCGTGTATACAATCGAAGCGCCCGGCACAAACTTGCGCACCAAGTCCCCCACCGTTCTCACCTGATAGTTCTCGGCATTGCCGCCCACATTGATGGGGCGGTTCTGGATCTTCTCACTAGGTGCATGCATGAAGGCAATAAAAGCCCGCGCGATGTCCCGACAATGAATTAGAGGCCTCCAGGGTGTTCCATCGCTCATGATCCGGATGTCGCCGCGAGCCAGCGCGCAGCACAGCAAATTGTTGACTACCAAGTCTATGCGCAACATCGGAGAATATCCGTAAGCAGTCGAATTGCGCAAAACTCCCACAGTGAAATCGGAGCTAGCCAGCAGCCCGATTCCCTTTTCTGCATCAATCTTCGACTCAGCATAGGCGGAAACCGGATTGGTCAGGTCGTCTTCAGTCAGATCGAGCTTATCTCCCTTGCCGTAGATAGAACAGGAACTGGCAA
>Ga0207098_10294_pt3 | contig 14307 bp, 15 predicted proteins | sample Alteio_BWMinHeat_84_FD_153548 | JGI IMG/M metagenome (GOLD analysis project Ga0207098, IMG submission 153548) | Enriched cells from forest soil in Barre Woods Harvard Forest LTER site, Petersham, Massachusetts, United States -... | ecosystem: Environmental > Terrestrial > Soil > Temperate forest >...
GCCTTTTCCCGCAGATCTCGGAGGATGCGAGCTATCAGTTCTTCAATCGTGTACCGTTTCCCGAAGACATCAGTGCCGTGAAGGTTGCGACTGCTCAGAAATGACTTGAGCGATTGAATTAGCCGGCCCTTCGTTTCCGCGGAAAGATACCGCTCGATACCCTGGGGGCCGGTCCATGACTTTATGGTGTTTGTTCCGTGTTCCCGCAGTCGCTCGAGGTACAAAAGCGAGCGATAGGCTTCCGTAACGCCGCCCATGGACGGAAATTCAGCAAGCTCGACCTCGCCAGAGGATTCGGCGAGGGCGATCGAGCTGTTGGTAGTCCCGAAATCAACGCCGAATGCCGCTGTGATCATCGAGTTGAGTTCGCCAGGATTGTCGGAGGATCTTCAGGTTGGGATAGAAACCCAGCCCGTCGCAGCAAGTTAGCAGACTTCACCAGATCTATTTGGATCTGCATAACGCATCGTGCCCAAACACACAAGCGGCTGGGATCCTGCCGTGGAGGTCTTGCGCGACACGGCAAAGACGAAGCGAGGCTGCACATCACAGCCAGCAGGCCGAAGCGCAGTGCTGCCCCGCGCACCATATGGGTGACGATATATACTTGACAGGTTACGGCATATAAGAATTAACAAGATCGAGGAGCTGGGGACTAGAAGCATTGCCCCCCACTGTCAGGAAAGGCTTCTTCCCGGAGATTGGACCAGTGTCGCCCGGGCGGGGATGAACGCTTGACAGGGGCAGGCAGCGGGGGTATGTATGGCGCTCAGGCGTGCAGGGGTCGAGACTGCGACGCGACATGCAGAGGTGAAATTATGCGAAATTACTCGCTCGCTCACTCCAAATTCGGCGTGGATGCACGAACAGGCCTTACTCCGCAGCGAAGTCGGCTCCATCGTAGCATCCCGTTGTGGTTCCTTATGCTGGTGATTCTGCTGGCTACGGGCGTAGTGGCTCAGAATTCGCCGCACGTCGCGGCGGTGGCACCGGACACCGGGAAGGTCAATGACGACGTTACTATTACGGGGGAGAACCTCGGGAAGGATGGCGTCGCCGCCGCATACCTCTCGGACGATACGACTGACTTCAAAGCCATGATCGTCGATCAGGCGGCCGACAAAATTGTGATGAAAGTGCCTCAGGTTAAGGCTGGGCGCTACAACGTCTCCATTCTGGTCGCGGGCAAAATTATCATTTCACCCTTTCGCTTTACGGTTGCGGAATAGCGCGTCAGCTGCTGGTTTTCTGCGTGTAGGTATTTTAAGCCAACATTTATGAAGCCCACACCAGGGCGCGAACCGAAGCTTTGGCGCGGATCAAGGTGCTCATGACGGGCGCGCAGTAGGGAAGAGTTGTCAGGCAAGAAAGGCCGGTCGTCTTGCTTGGGCCGACCGGATGGCAACGCAGGCACCCGCGAGGGGTTACCTTCGCGGGTGTTTTATTTAACACCGCGCTCCCGGAACACTTCGCGGGCTTCCTGGATTGCGTTGAGAGCTGCGGGGAATCCGGCGTAGACTGCCATTTGCAGAATCACCTCGATGATCTCCTGCTGTGAGCAGCCGGAGTTAAGCGCTCCATGGATGTGGACACGAAGCTGTCTGGGCGCGTTGGCCAGGGTGGTGAGCGAAGCGATTGTGGCGATCTCTCGCGACTTCAGATCGAGCGCGGGACGGCAATGGATATCGCCGAAGACGAACTCCACCATGTAGCGCGCCAAATCGGGCGCGACGTCCGAAAGGGAAGCGATGATCCCGTCCGCGCGCTCCGCGCCGTACATTTCTTTCAACTTCAATATGCCGCGTTCGTAACGGTTAGCGCTGTCCACCAGAGTGAATCTCCTTGTGTCGAGCCCTTTATAATTGCTGGTCCAATCGGGAGCGCGGCCTGGTTGAAGATAGGACACGGAACATCAGCATGGATTCAAATCGTTTTCGCCAAATGGGAGAAGCCACCTCACCTGCCAGCAAGCGCTCCCTCGCAGCGGATCAGGGAGGGGGGAGATTGAAGACCGGTTTGTAAAACGCGAGGAAGCGGCCGGCAAATATCACGCCGATCCACAGGCACAATGAAGCAGCGCACATGAATTTCGCCATGGCCGGAGCATCGTCGCCGGGGCCTAGAGTCTCGATCCTGCGCATCATGATTTGGTCAAATGCGAACGCGTTGATTCCGGCCAGCATCAGGAATGCCATTTTGAACCAGAAAGGCCACTGATAAAGGTATTGGTTGGGAAACGCCATCAGGAACATGAGCCCCGTGCTTACGTTGAGCAGAAATCCGCCAATCCCCCAGGGTTTAAGCTGCTGCAATGAAGCGATGGGAATGCGCTTGCCGATTCCCAGCACCCGCATGTCGAAGATGCCAATCGTGCCGACCAATAGCGACAACCCAAAGAAGTGCAGCGTCTCACACGCGTGCCAAGCGTATTTCGATCTCATCACACTTACGACAAATCCGTGGCCCCGCAATAGATGCGATAGCCATATCTGAAAACCGGTGAATGGTGTTGCGCAACTGTCACAACCGGGAATTCCACTCACGCTATGGTTTCCCTTCGGTGGCAAACAGGAGGCCATAAGTGTACGGGAGCGCGCGCCCCGCCCAGATCACGAGCAACCAGCACACGATCGAAATGGCGGCCAATCCCTTCACATTGCGTGGCGCGGGTGTGAGGTCCAATGGTGGATCACTGAGCACACGCCTGCCGATCATCCGAACCACCATCAGGGCTATCGCGATCAAAATGAGTTTCAAGTAGAAGATTGGATTCGTCAGCGCTTTTGTGGGATAAGCGATCACCAGAGTGACTCCAGTTACGATGCTCACGCACAACGAAAACCACATCACGGGCAGAAAGCGCTTCATCTCGAGCAACGGCGCGCGCGGAGCGACTCCAAGTATGCGTAAATCGATCGTGGCGCTAATGCCCGCCAGGAACCCCATGGAAACGGTATGAACCGTGAGTATGGTCGGAAACGCCCAGATGGATTCCGATTCACGCAGCCAGGTGCTGAAGTCCGTCGCCTCCATCCAAAGAAGAAAGTGCTGCAAAAATATCCTCCCGAGAATCCACGTGCGCCGCGATCCAGATCATTACCCAGGCAACTTGTTGCACTACAATTCTGTATCTAATTGATTTCGAGGTGACGCAGCCGCTCTTGGAAGTGGCCATGTGCTTTGTCTTAAAAAACAATCCGCACAGGCATCCTTATCAATGGGGCTCGGGAAAAAGAGCGCATTCCCCACAACAGCGAAATTCATGTCAAATGGAAGTACGTCTCAACCTCTAAAGCGCACCACAACGAGAATCCAGAGAACAATTCCAAGCAGTGCTACGGTTGCGCCTAACGACACAACCATGCGCGTCGATATGTTGCCGCCGTAGGCAGGAGCGAGTTCTCGCGCCTCGCGTTCCTCGGTTTTTTCTGCCTGCCTGATCATTATTGTTCGCGCTGAACGATACGCCTGCGGCCTTTCATTGTCAATTCGCCAAACCACCTGGGAGAGCCTGGACTGCTCGTCTCCTGCAACGGGCTGAACCGGGCATTAACATCCGGCGATCTCCTAGCCGGCACGCGCGGCTATTGCGGCTAGTGTCCGCGACGGGTGTTGGCGGCAAGGGCTTCGCCTCGAAGACGCGGCCGATCACGGCGTCGGTGAGTTCCGCCCGGCGCCCTACTGGGTTCTTATGGAAGTCCTCTATGATTTCCTCCCCGATATTCAGGTGGATCCGTCATGTCTTTCCTCCACGACTCAGCTGAGAAGAAGTCGCTTCCTTTTTAGAATGAATGTGTTGGTGTACGCGCGCTGAACCTGATCTCCATGCAACAAATTGTGCGCCCCGCCCCAGCAGGCGAAGTGGTTCAATGCGCGAATGTTAATTTTCATTTCAAAAACATTCACGTCGCAAACATCGTGTTTTAACTTGCGAAGCGTAGGTTTCCTTTGTCCGGCCGATTGTCCGATCAAATTCACCGGTGGAGGAAAAATATGAATGTCAAGAATGTTATTAAGAAGTCGATGAAGTCTCTTCGCGCAAGCTTAGCCTGCTTGACGCTTATTCAGATCAGCTTGTTTGGTCCGTTGGCTGGTACAATTCAAGCCCAGGAGGATCCTCGGGCTCGAACTCCAATCAAGCACGTCATCGTGATCATTGGTGAAAACAGAACATTCGACCACGTTTTCGCCACCTACAAACCCAAGCCCGGTCAGACGGTTTCAAATCTGCTGTCGAAAGGCATTATCCATGCGGATGGGACGCATGGGGCGAACTATGCGCTTTCCCACCAGTTTTCTGCGGTGGACTTCGCGCCAAACTTGTTCGACCTCAGCCCCAAACCGAAAACGCTGTACCCCGTGCTTCCGGCCCCGCTCTCGGGCGGGCCGAAAAACCCTTATATTCCGAACCTGACCATCGCGCATCTGGCGGAGAATGGCCTGGATGCCAATTACTATCAGTACTTAATCACCGGCGGCACGGGACTGAATGGCGGAGTTCCCGACACGCGAATCCCAAACGTGAATCTCCTCGCTCCTGGCCCCTTCCAAATCACGGCTGGCGTTCCGTATGACGCCTACGCGGCGAGCCCCGTGCACAGGTTTTACCAGATGTGGCAGCAATTCGATTGCAATGTTTCGTCGGCCACAGCGGATAATCCATCAGGATGCAAGGCTGACCTGTTTCCGTGGGTGGAAGTGACTATCGGCGCAGGAAGTAACGGACTGCCTCAGGCAAATGGGTTTAATAACCTCTCAACCGGGGAAGGCTCGACGGCCATGGGCTTCTATAACGTCCAGCAGGGAGACGCACCCTACCTGACCATGCTCGCGGACTCGTACGCCATGAGCGACAACTTCCATCAGTCGGTTATGGGTGGCACTGGCGCGAATCACGTGGAACTCGGTTCCGGAGATGCAATCTGGTACAGCGACGGGAAGGGCCATGCGATGACTCCTCCTATGCTGAACGTCGAGAATCCAAATCCAGCCGGAGGCACCAACAACTGGTACTCGCAGGACGGCTATTCGGGCGGGACGTACAGTAACTGCGCGGATTCAAACCAACCCGGCGTCGACGCCGTCGAAGATTACCTCAAGTCTTTAGAGCCTTCCATCAAGCCCAACTGCGAAGCAGGTCACTTCTATCTGTTGAATAACTATGCGCCAGGCTACTTCGGCGATGGCACCGTGAACTCAGGTCAATTCGCGATACCGCCTTCGACACTGCGGACCATTGGCGACGAACTCGTCGATAATCACATCTCGTGGAAGTACTACGGCGACCAGTGGAATCTGTACGTTGCCGATCCCAATTACAACAACCCCTTCAACAACTACTGCGATATCTGCAATCCGTTCCAATACTCAACATCGATCATGACAAATCCGACCCTGCGCTCCGCGCACATTCAGGACACCCTGGATTTGTACGCCGACATTGCGAAAGGCTACCTCCCAGCCGTTTCGTTTGTGAAACCAAGCGGGATCGTCGATGGTCACCCGGCGTCCTCGAAACTTGACCTCTTCGAAGGTTTCGTGAAGAAGATTGTGGACATGGTCCACGCCGATCAGAAACTCTCGAGTGAGACCGCGATTTTCATCACCTTTGACGAAGGCGGCGGCTACTACGACTCGGGATACATTCAGCCACTCGATTTCTTCGGCGATGGCACGCGCATTCCAATGATTGTAGTTTCGCCATTTTCCACGGGAGGAATAATCTCTCACAGCTATTCGGATCACGTTTCCATTCTCAAGTTCATCGAGAAGAATTGGGGACTACCTCCGGTAACGAGCCGCAGCCGTGATAACTTCCCCAATCCAATCGTTGGAAATAACAATCCTTACGTCCCCACGAACTCGCCGGCGATCAGCGACCTGATGGACTTCTTCAACTTTAGCCATCACGATTTGGATGCCGGCGATAACTAGTATTTCGGACCTGCGGAATGACGTAAGAGCGGTGCCGGCCGGGACGAGTTCGCCCGGCTGGCACCGGTGCTGTCTTGGTTGTGTTGCGGTTGGCCATCAAGTACTTCCACCACCTCGGATAAGGGACATGATGAATTGTTTCGCAATGTTGAACCCGGAATTTTATTGTGTCACTATCCCGTACTCTCGAATTGCCAAATGCGCTGTTCGCATCCCTCGACGATATCCAGAGCATTCGAATGATAAGTTCCGGAAATCGAGTGCCTCCGACGGAAGTGGGGCGTACTCTTACGCTGAATGCGTGCCGGGCTGTATCTGCAGCCTGGCAGAATACTGAGGCCAGCCGCCCGCCGGAATCTGTTCAGTCATTCACCCATGAAAAATGACCTCGGCATGCACACGCGAGAGATTCCATCGAGCGGAGAGCCGCTGCCGGTGATCGGCTGCGGCACATGGAAGGCCTTTGATGTTGGCAAAGATGCAGTCTCCCGCGCGCCGCTCGCGCAGGTGTTGCAAACCCTTTTCGAAAACGGCACAGCGGCCCTGTCTGGGCGCCACTCGGTGGCCAGTCATTTAATTGACACCTCACCGATGTATGGCCGTGCTGAGGCGGTCGTCGGGGATCTTCTTGAGGCAGGGAAGTGGCACGAGAAGGCGTTCGTGGCTACCAAGGTGTGGACGCAGGGGCGAGACGCTGGGATCGCTCAAATGCGGCGGTCGATGCAATTGATGCAGCGGAACCCAATAGACTTGATGCAAATACACAATCTGCTGGACTGGCGGACGCACCTGGAAACGCTGCTCGCATGGAAGAAAGAGGGGCTTATCCGCTACCTGGGGATTACGCACTACGCCTCAAGCTCATTCCGTGAACTCGAAGCCGTGATGCGCGCCGAACCGATTGATTTCGTCCAACTCAACTATTCACTCGAGGAGCGCGAGGCCGAGGAGCGTTTGCTGCCTCTCGCCGCGGATCGTGAAATCGCCGTCATTGTGAACTTGCCTTTTGGAGCAGGCAGTTTGCTGCGAAAGGTACGCGGAAAGCAGATTCCGGTATGGGTGAAGGAAATCGGGTGCGAATCCTGGGCTGAGGTTCTGCTGAAGTTCGTTTTGTCGCACACCGCAGTGACATGCGTGATCCCTGGGACGGGTTCTCCTGAGCACATGGCCGAAAATTGCCGCGGGGGAATGGGCGCGACCTTCGATGACGCGCTGCGCGAACGGTTGATCGAATTCTGGGATTCCGGGATTGCGTGACCCACACGGATTTCCCCACGTTCGGAGCTCATCGGGCAGCTCAAGATATGACGATGTTGCCGGTTTGTTACCGACACGGTGATGAATCTTGAAACTCTACGCTGTTTCGTGAGAAACTTTCGCTCAGCAATGAGATTGCCGACCGAGCGCGCGAATTGGGGGCGACGAACCTGTTACGGTTTGCTTTGCCTGCTCCTGTTTTTCACAACGTGTGGTTATGAAGTGGCGGCCGGCCCTCCTGCCTGCTGCAATGGAACCTACTGTCCGATGCACCAGCATAGTTCCCCGCAAATGAATAACAATGGCAGTGGAATGATGGATTGCCAGCACAATACGGGCGACATGGTGAATTGCCCCGGATCGTGTTGTCACACGGACGCGCATCCGCTTGTGACTCCAAACCTTTTTCTTTTGCTCCACGTAATACATCCAACGGGCGTGTCGCTCATAGAATTTCGATTGGCTAACGGACTGCCGTTTGGTCCGATGCGAGCGGAACGGCCTTCTACTCCCCCTCCTCGAATCTCATCTTTGTAACGTAAGGCTGTCCCAACACAGGACGTAAGTGTTTTCAATCGCGCCGCCTGAGAACGCCGCGCGCAGAATGCCATATCTCAAGGAGATGAGGGTTTATGCGAGCATTGCGTGTAGCTGCTATTGCTTCATTGTTGTGTTCGACCGCTTTGATGGCCACTGTTTTTGGAACTGTTCGAGGGATTGTTCACGACCCGCAGCACAGGCCGGTGTCGGGCGCAAACGTTGTGTTGATGGCGATGGACTCCGAATTCACAAAGACCACAACCAGTGATGCCGAAGGGGGATACACATTTGATGCGATCCCGTTGGGAACTTATCTAATCACTGTTTCAAACGCGGGGTTCGCCACAACGCAGCAGACATTCACTTTGTTATCCGGCACTTCGCCGGTAATCCACTTTGAGTTGCAACTGGCCACTCAAAACGAATCCATCACAGTGTCGGGTGAAGCCGCTCCAGCTCAGACAGAATCAGTAACTTCGACGACGCTGATCAGCAGGAACGACATTGCTTCCACCCCTGGCGCAATGCAAACCAACAGCCTGGCCATTATTACGGACTATGTGCCCGGGTCCTACTCGACGCACGATATGCTGCACATTCGCGGAGGCCACCAGGTGAGCTGGCTGATCGACGGCGTGCCGATCCCCAATACAAACATCGCCAGCAACCTGGGTCCTCAGATTGACCCGAAGGACATCGACTCCCTGGAAGCGCAACGCGGCAGCTACTCTTCTGACTATGGCGACCGAACCTATGGAGTATTCAACGTGTCTCCGCGTACGGGCTTCGAGAGGAACAATCAGGCCGAGATCGTCTTGAGCGCGGGGAATTTCTATCAAACGGACGACCAGTTCAATCTGGGCGGCCATACCAACCGATTTGCGTATTACGCCAGTGTGACAGGCAACCGAACAAACCTCGGGTTGCAAACCCCGACTGCTTCAGTTCTTCACGACTCCGAAAATGGGTTCGGCGGATTCACGTCCCTGATGTACAACGCGGATTCGCAGAATCAATTCCGCTTGGTGGCTCAGGTACGACGCGATTTCTATCAAGTGCCATTTGATCCGAACAACCCAGACACGCAGGACCAATTTCTGAAGGACGCTAATCGGGAGAATGATTCGTTCGCTGCCTTGACTTGGGTACACACATTCAACCCGGGACTCGTCGCTACCGTTTCGCCGTTTTATCATTTCAACAGCGCGAATTATGAGGGCAGCCCGTTGGACCTGCCGAGTTCCACGACGGAAGAACGATCTTCAAATTATGAGGGAGGCCAGGCCTCGATTTCGTGGGTGAAGGATCGCAACAATCTGCGAGCGGGCCTATACGGATTCGCGCAGCAGGACTACCAACTGTTCGGTCTCATCTACAACGACAACAGCGCACCGAACCTGGATCCACCCGACGTAGAGAGACCAGTGGGCAGCCTGATTGCCGCCTACGTCGAAGACCAATTGAAGGTAACCTCGTGGCTTACTCTGAACGGCGGCGTGCGCCAAACGCATTTTTCTGGCGGTGTCGTCGAGAATGCAACAAGTCCGCGAGTGGGCGTGTCTGTACGTGTCCCAAAGTTGAACTGGGTCTTCCGAGGATTCTACGGGAAGTTCTATCAAGCGCCGCCGCTTCTGACTGCCTCCGGCCCGCTCCTCCAATTCGTCAACGGTCAGGACCTTGGATTCGTGCCGTTGCTGGGTGAGCGCGACGAGGAACACCAGTTTGGAGTGACGATTCCGTTCCGAGGCTGGACAATCGATGCCGACAACTTCCTTACGCGTGCAACCAACTTTTTCGATCACAACAATTTGAATAATTCCGACGTTTTCTTCCCCGTCACAATTCAGGCCGCGCGGATCAACGGATGGGAACTCACACTGCATTCGCCGCTCATCCAACATCGCGCGCAAGTTTACTTGACCTACTCGAATCAGCTTGCACTCGGCCTCGGTGACATTACTGGTGGCCTAACCGACTTCTCGTTTGGGAGAGCATTTGGATTCCTGGATCACGATCAGCGAAACACCTTGCATATCGGCGGTAAGTATACCCTGCCGTGGCGGGCATTCGCTTCAACGGATGTGTACTATGCCTCAGGATTTTCGAACGGCGATCCCGGAATCCCAGGCGATCATCTCCAGCCACATACAACATTCGATCTCACGATTGGCAAGAGCATCGGCGAGAACATTTCCCTGAATGTCCAAGCACTGAACCTTGCCAACCGTAGCGTTCTACTGGATAACAGCTTCACGTTTGGCGGCACACATTACCTGAATCCCCGTGAAATCATTGTTCAGCTTCGCTACAGGTTCCATTACTGAGGGCCGCGCATTGCCCTGGGACAGTCTGGGGCAATGAGCGTTAAGCAAAGCAAGACATCCGGGCAGTGAACAGCAAATGATTCCCGATAATCGAGCCTATCTGTTCGCGGCTCTGGTGGGTTACCACACGCCGGGAATGAGGGTTGGCACTCTCTTGCAGTACTGCTCAAATTCTCCGCCAAACTGGGCGCGTAGCAACCGTTCCTCGACAAGTACTCGCCACCTCGTTCCGATGAGAAACAATACAATTCCGATTGCCAGTCCCTTCCAGCTGCTTACGACTAGGCCAGTCGAAATCAGCATACCGAGCATACCTGCGTAAATTGGGTTGCGCACAATTCCGTACGTTCCGTTTGTGATCAGTTTGTGTCCTTCGACCAACCTGGCTGCAATAGCCCATTGCTTTCCGAGTGTGCGCACGCTTACAGTGACCCACCACACCGAGGCGATCGCCAATGCGACCGCAACAAATCCAAATGCAGAATTTGATCCGGACGTAAACAGCGGAGTCTCAGGTCTGCGGCGCATTATCCAAACGATGGCATACGCAACCCCCTGGATTGCAATCGGCCAGAATGCAGTTCGATCACGACGACTCTCCGCTCCTGTGGGTGGGCCCTTTTGAAACAGAAATACTGCGGCGAACACGGCCCAGCAAAGCATAACAACGTTGAAAGGATCGAGTACTGAGTTGATGCGCAAGCGAGGACCTCCTACCGCGGTTGGTAGGGTAGCACTGTCGCGCCGCCAATGCTGATGGGCCGCCCCAGAGTTACGGCGCGTGGCAATCGACTGATCCGTCTGGACCGATTTTTTTCGGGAGCTCGGTATTTGCAGCCACGGGATCCCGCCAAGATAATTCCCGCAGCAGGATCGTTGGCGAGACAGAAACGCCCCATCAGAAAAGCTGCACCGAACGACCAAATGGCTCCATACTTCTCGATGGGAAAAAGCCCGCGTTACCCACTCACAATTTTCATGAATGACTACGGTAGGAAACGGAGGGCGAGGCCCTTATCGAAGTGAATTTAGAAGAATCTGAACGGCCCTGTTCTGACGCTGGACTTCTGGATCATTGAGGATCGCAAAGTACAATCTGGGGATTCAAGTTGATGGGAGATTACTGAAGTGATTGATAGGCTGTTTGAGTCCGAAGGAATCCGAGATTCGTTATCGACTGAGTGTTCACGATGCTGACTGATGGTGTCTGGTCAGAGGTCAAAGTGGGCGGCGAACATCTACGGCTTTTTTCCGAGCACAATGCTCAAGGAATTCAGGTCTCCGTTTACAACGTCAAGACAAAGACCTGGATCGCGCCTTCCGAGGCCGTCGATGGCATCGAGGAAGGGAAAGAGCGGGCAGCCAAGTATGCGATGGCATACCTCAAGCGCGCTGGTGGGTTGGAGTTGCCTCCGCTGCAGTGGAAAGAAGCACGCTCACGCTGAGTTTGGTTCGGTAGTGAAATCCAATCGACTGACCCTCGATTCGTATGAATCCGGGAGAAGTTTGCGGAACTGGCTGTCGCGGATGCCAGGCACGCGGGCGACCAGGCCGGCAATCCGGGCCGTGGGAAGGGAACAATCGGACAAGCGCCTGGCGGAACTCAATATGCCATGCCGTCTGCGGTAAACAGAGGTCCAGCTGATTTGCCTTCGGCGGCAGCCTTGATGCGGAACATCAATTCACCCCATACGGTAGTGCACGAGACAAAGTAATCCGTCTCCGCATGCCAATCGGCATGCGTGAAACGAAGCAATGTACGACCGTCGCGGGGAGTCAAATCGAAAAGTAGTCGCGTGTTTTCCCACTCCTTGCCCGATTCGCACAACCACTCCGCCTGGCCCGGCTTCGAAATTCGGATCGGTCGACAACGATAAATTGTCGCACGCTTGAAGAATCCCAACTCGGCGATTCCTGAGGCGCTTTCCTCGGTCACGTCCGCCGCCCACCATTGCGCAAATCCGCGTCCTGTCGCAACGAGGGGGTGAACGTGATCTGCAGAAGCGCCAATTTCAATGGAATGTTTGATATTGAACATGACCCTGTTTAGGCCTCCGGATGGGGAAAAGTGCCGCACCTTGAGCCCGGTCCCCCAGCGTTTTCAGCAACGATCGTGTGAATAGCCAAAAAGCGCAGACCAATTCGCCAAGCGCGCTTCCCGCCCAGGATTCACTTGGTTGCGTACCGCCGGAAGAAGGAGTTCTGGCTCCACGAAGGCCGCGCGCTTGCATTGGCCTCTCGTTCGATCAACCGCTCGATGAGCACATTGAATTCCGCGGCCGCCTGTTTGTCCACGGGCTGGTTCAGATCATCCGAGGGCGCGTGGTAGCGCTCGGTGAGCCACTGCTTCTCGATTGCCGCTTCCTTGGATCCCTTCTCGTTGCCAAATTCCAGCATCACGGATGGCACGCCGCCTCGAACGAAATTGTATTGATCGCTGCGGATGAATATATTGCGGGTCGGGTCAGGGTCGGCCTGAACTTTGATACTCATCTGCTGCGCAACCGTGCGAGTATCGTCACCGAGAGTGGATTCATCCAGCCCGTACACTGTCATGATCTTCAACGGATAGAGCGGCAGATACATATCGGTATTGATGTCCGCAACCATGCTTGCTCCCGGCACAGTTGGATGCGTGACGTAGTATCTTGACCCGAGCAAACCCTTTTCTTCTCCAGTCACCGCAACAAACAGGATCGAGCGTTTTGTCTTCGCGTTCGTCTCCTTCAGGTGGTCGGCCACTTCCATCATCGAGGCAACTCCTGCAGCGTTGTCCATCGCGCCGTTGTAAATCGTATCGCCGTTGATCGGATTACCGATTCCCAAGTGATCGATGTGCGCTGAAATCACGACGTATTCGTTCTTCAACGCCGGATCGGAGCCCGGGAAAATTGCGGCAATATTTTGCGACTCGACTGTGCCTCGCTTTACGGACGTCTTCGCCTTCAGCTTCAGCGGGATGGCAAATCGTGGAAGTTGTTTTCCGGATTCGGCAATCTTCACGAGTTCATCGAACGTGTGGCCAGTGGCCGCAAGCAGTTCATCCGCGTGCGCGGGATTCCAGGTAACCGCGAGCTGCTCGCCTGCGGTCTCGTCCATTCCCGGCGCCGAGAGTTGCATGGTGACCTGAAAGCGGTTTGAGGCCACTCTTGGCCAGGGAATATCCATATGATGGGGATTTTGGATTGAGACAGCCCCGATCATTCCTGCGGACTTCAAGTTCAACCAACGTTCGCCGCCAGATTGGTAGTGTGCCGAAAGCGTGCTCGACATTGAGGCGGGCGCACCGTTCATGTACACGGCAATTTTGCCCTTCGTGTCCAGTCCGGAGAAATCATCGTAGTTGCTTTCCGGCGAGCGCAGTCCGTAGCCCACAAAGACCATCCCGGCTTCGAGGGATGGTGCGGGGTCCACACCTGATCTGATGAATGCGTCTTCTCCGAACGTCACTGCCTTCTCTTTGCCATCGCGCTCAATCGACAAGCTCGATTTGCTTTCATCGAGCTGCCGCGTGGTGAAGTTTACAGGTTGAATGTAGCCTTGTTGACCCGCGGGCTTCAGGCCGTCACGCTCGAATCGCGCGGCAACGTATTCCGCTGCCTTTCGGTGCCCCTCGCTGCCTGTGTTGCGGCCCTCGAGCTTGTCTGAAGCCAAGAACTCGACATAGGACCACCAGCGTGTCGCGTTCGGTGCGTTCGCCGAGTGCGAAACCCCCGCGGCAATCGCAATTCCCAAGAAAATGCGGTTCTTCCGATTCATCGTCGTCTCCTACTCCGACAAGTCAGCTGAACAAATGCCTCCTCACTGTGCTTGCGAGTATACGCCTCCAAGTCGGCGCAGTTCCAGAGTGCGGTTGCTCGCAGCCGTGAGGCAGTCGGGCAAATACCTCGTGATCTAGCGGAAAGAACCGAACGGCTCGTATCGCTGCGTGGCCGACGCCTTCAACAGCAACACGTAGCTGGGCCCAGGGGTCGCTCTATAGCCTGATCGAGGAGCTAGGATCGACCAAGCCATCAGGGTCGCCCTTGCCAACCTCTTCACAGGTTGTGTGGAGATGCGAGATTGATTGTCGGTCGGGGATTTATCTACGAGATGAAGCCTGCAAAATCAGCGAGGCTTCGGCCGCTGAGGTTCAGGTTTTGCAGTCTTCACAGACTCTTTAGAGGCGAGGGTTTTTTCCTCCAATTCGCTGAAAAATTCCCGCCTCTGAATAGGCGAGCTACAACATTTCGTGAAATCAAATGGTATAGAA
>Ga0207098_10365_pt1 | contig 14248 bp, 12 predicted proteins | sample Alteio_BWMinHeat_84_FD_153548 | JGI IMG/M metagenome (GOLD analysis project Ga0207098, IMG submission 153548) | Enriched cells from forest soil in Barre Woods Harvard Forest LTER site, Petersham, Massachusetts, United States -... | ecosystem: Environmental > Terrestrial > Soil > Temperate forest >...
ACCATGCAGCCCTCGACGACCGGCCTTTCGCTGGCGTTCGGCCAGACCCGGCAGGTTTCTACGCCGACCGCGGCCACCTGCAAGGGCACCACGGCCTCGGTGGCGAGCTATACCTACGGCACGACCAACAACAAGCTGGTGGACATTTCGCCGAGCGGTAACATCTGCGCCGGCACCTGGAACCGCAACTCGGGCGGCGGCATCGCCGATTTCACCATTTGCAATTATCCCAACCCGCTGCCGAATACCGGCGGGCTGCCCTATTCGGTCGGGTACATTACAGCCGCGGCCAATTCGGTCACTTCCAATCCGGTCGCGGTGTACGTGCATCAGCAGGTGAGTTCCATTTCCCTGGTGGGGCCGCAGCAGTGTCTCTCCCAGGGACAATTGGCGCAGCTTGATGCCCAGGCGTGCTACAGCAACAATGGAACGCAGGCGCTGATGTGTGCGCCGTCCACCGTGACCAGCGCGAATTATGCCTGCCCGCTGGCGTCCGGGGTGACCTCGGTTCCCAACTGCAGCCAGGCGATCGGCACCCTGGCGTACACCCCCGGTACCGCTACTGTTGCGACCATCAATCCAATCACCAACCAGATCACCGCGCAAAACCCGGGCACGACCGTGATCACGGCTTCAATTGCCGGTTCGGGATCGGCGGCCGGCTACTTCTCCACCTGCCCGCCGCAGTCCATTTCCCTCACGCTGAACGGCGGCACCAGCGGAACCGTTACACAGGGCGTGCCTCAGAACCTGGTTACCCAGGTGATCGATACCAACGGCAACCCCATTTCAGGCCTCTCGCTCGACTACCAGTCGACGAATCCGCTCGATATCAGCGTTGGCACCTCCGGCGCCATCACTCCTAGCTTTCCCGGTGCGGCGTCGATCTATGCCATTTGTCAACCGTCTACGTGCAATGCCGCGCCGATCAACAAGGTGGGACAGTTCGGTACCGGGCTTTCGATCTCCAGCAATGCGGTGGACGTGACGACGCCCGGTACAGCCAGTTCGTATGTCTGGTACTCGGCTCCCGGCCAGTCCCAATACTTTGTGCCCGTGGAATTGCTGAGCGGCACGCTGGGTTCGACGGTTCGCCTGCCCTATGTCCCCAATTCCATGATCATGGACCATACCGGAACCAACCTCTATTTCGGCTCATCGCACGAACTGATGGTCTACAGCACCGCGAACAATTCCCTGACCACGCAAAACCCCAATGTCCCTGGTGTTGTTCTGGCGGTGGCGCCGAACAATTCGGCTGTCCTGATCAACGACCAGGTGCGCCAGGTGTTTTACCTGTTTAACGCGTCTTCGAGCAGCGCGGCGCCGATCACCTTCGGAGGACTGGGCAACGCGGCGCAATGGACGCCCGATTCGAAGACGCTCTATGTGACCGATAGTTCGGCGCTTGGGAATGGCCACACCGACACGCTCTACGTGTACAACGCAAATACAGGCTGGACTACCTACCCGCTTCCCCCTTCGAGCGGGTCGAACGGAGCCGTGAACCTTGCTATCACGATTCCCGGCATTGGCGCATATGTCTCGGGGCAGCCGACCGTGGCGCACACCTGGTGCCCGATGGGAACGCTGGGCGACTACAACACGATGGCGTTCTACCCCGAAGGTGACTTGGTGACGGTGCGTACCGATGCCTTGGCGGCGACCACCGATGGCATGCATATCCTGGGCGCGGCGGCCTCGGGCGGTGGCGCGACCTTTACCGACATCGGCGTAACCATTCCCACCAGCGCCTGCACGGAGAGCATGAACGGTACCCTCACTGCGCTCGATGCGCTCACGATTCCCAGCACGATCAATGTGAACCAGGCAGCGCTGAGCATCAATGCTACCGCGATCAACCAGGTAATCACGTCTCCTTCGGCCGTCAGCCAGGGAACGGGCGTAGCGGCGAGCAACATCAGCTTCATTACGTATTCGGGCACCACCGCCGGCGCGACCCTTCCTTACTACCAGCAGCCGACGGGGAGTTCGACTACTGCGGGTACCATAAATTACCTGACCCTGACGGGAAGTTCGGCGATCACGGCTCCCATTGCGGGCGCGTTCAGTCCTGACAATACGTTGTTTTTTGTCTCGACGGCGGGCGACAACCTGATCCACTACATCAACACCAGCACGCTCACGGATACGCAGCAGATCAACCCCAATCTGCCTGCGTGTGTTCCGGGGTCCGATCCGGGATGCCTGATCGCGACGCCTGTATCAGGGTCGGTGCCGGCGACGGCAATCGCTGTGAAGCCGCGCGCGACGACGTAGTACGACAGGGAAAGAATCTTACTACGGAACGCACGGCGGAACTGGGGCGACACCGGAGGCCGCAGGCTCCAGAGCATGGGAAGTAGGCTGAGAGTTCAGAAAACGGAAGGTCGGGGCTTACGCCCCGGCCTTTTGATTTGTGGTTATGACTGCGGCAGTGGCGGTAGGTTCGACCGGGGCTTTGTGCCGGAGAATGGCAGCGGAGATGAGAGTAATGATAAGGCCGACGGGCAGGGGCTCCATGAAGGTGTAGGCCATGTTGACCAGGGGGTTCTGGTAGAGCTGCTGAGAGCGCTGTATGGCAGCGACCTGCGCGGCGGTGGTGGCAGGGTCAAGTCCGGAGGACTGGACCTTGTGAATCTGCGCGGCGAAGTAGCTGTCCATGAAGTGGGGCATGAAGTTGAAGTAGAGGACCTCCCATGTGGCGACGTAGCAGACGGTGGTGATGAGGGTGATCAGGATGCCGCAGGCGAAGGCGCGGCCGAAGGAGATTTGGCCGGCGAGGGTGTTGTCGCGGTAGCTGCGGATGCCGAAGTAGATGAGCAGGAACGACGCCACCATGATGGTGTAGCCGATCACCATGCTGTGTCCGGAGCCGATCTTGTCGGCGAGGAGAAGCGAGCTGTCCATAAGGACGGAGATGATGAGGCCGGCGATGAGGCCGAAGGTGAGGACCGTTTTCTTCATGTGAGGCTCCTGGCGAGAGTGAGGATGGAGTCAGGATGCGGTGTAGCCGGGCCGGATGTCGCCATTCTTTCGGGTGATTTTGCAAGAATGAAGCGGAAATCATGCTTTCGAATGACGCGTTCCCACCCCAGCAACGAAGACCTGTCCCCCTCACCCCACGGACAAAGACCCGTCCGCGGGGGCCCCGTGTCGACGGGGACCCCGGCGGTCACGGCAGGAGACCTAGTTCTTTGCCGCGCTGGACGGCCTGGGTACGGCGGGCGGCTCCGAGCTTGTCGAAGGCGCGGGCACAGTGTGTCTTGACGGTGTTTTCGGAAATGAAAAGCTGCGCGGCGATCTCGCGATTGCTGCAGCCGCGGGCGATGAGGGTGAGGATTTCGAGCTCGCGTGCCGTGATGCCGAGGGTCTGCTGCCGGGCCGTGTTGGGAGCGAATGGTTCGAGGGCGGGGCTTTGCGCGGGGATACGCACTTCCCTCACCACGACCCGTTCGCGGACAGTATCGCGACTGCGCGTGATCCTGAGGCCGAGCCAGATGCCGAAGGTCGCGAAGAGGATGGCGACGAGCGCGCTGTAGAGCTCGACGGAGTGCTCGATGATGACGAAGCGGTATTGGGTGTATTGGAGCGTGGCGATGAGGAGGCCGCCGACGAGACCGAAGATGAGGACGTGGCGCTTCATGATGGGGTTGTGAAGAAGTATATCCCCGCCTACCCCAGACTCCGCTCACTTCATGTCTTCATCTGACACGAGAGAAAGCCCAACTTACTTCACCGGCCAGGGGGTCACGCCTCCGCGATGGTACGCGAGGTTTCCGATATGGCCCGCCCTCGCTGCGGCGATTCCCGCCTCGACGGGTGCGTTCGGATCCTTGCGCGTCTTGATGCAGTCGAAGAAGTTCCTCATGTGGGGCGTTGTCCCGTCCTCGAAACTCTCCTCCTTCATTACGGGGTTTCGATCAGCCTTCACATTCTCATGAAAGATACTCATGCCCGAACGGTTGATCTTCAGCGTCGCCTCCGTACCCCGAAACTCGAGCCCTCCATCGTCGATCGACGAGCTCATCATGCCCTCGTAGACCACATCAAAACCCGGATAGCGGAAGGCCGCCTGGATGGTGTCCGGGCACTCCCAATCCTTGAACACATATTTGTCCCCCAGCATGAGGGCCATCGTCGGCTGGTCCGCTTTCATCGCCCATTGCGCGACGTCGATCCAGTGGGTGAACAAGTCCGTCATCGCCCCGCCCCCGAAGCTCCAGAACCACCGCCAGCGGTTGTACTTCTCAGGACTGAATGGCTGGTCCGGCGCTCCGCCGAGCCACTGTTTCCAATCGAGTTGCGCCGCATCAACGGGCTTGGGAACCCAGTTTGAGCCGTAGTTTTGCCACCAATATGTGCGCACCTGGGTTACCTGCCCGAGCGCGCCGCCCTGGATGAGGTCTACCGCGTTGCGGAAGTGGGGCCAGCTCCTCTGCTGCATTCCGCACTGAAGGATTTGCCGGCTTGATCGAACGCTCTTCTGCAGCGCCTCGCCCTCTTCGAGGGTATGCGTCACCGGCTTTTCGAGGTACACATCTTTGCCCGCGGCCAGCGCCGCTGCCGCGATCCGAACATGCCAATGGTCCGGGGTCGCGATGATCACTGCATCGATGCTCTTGTCGTCCAGCACGTTGCCGTAATCCCCGCACGTCGTTGCGGTCGTCGCGCTCGGCCGCGTCTTCACTTCATCGCGCCGCGGCGTGTACACATCGCACACCGACACTATCTCGAAGGGCACGCCCGAATTCTCGGCCGAATTGAGCAGTTGTCGCATGCGACCCCCGGCGCCGATCACACCGATCCGAAGTCTGTCATTCGCCCCGAAGGCTCTTGTGGAGGCGAGCACGGTAAGTCCCCCTGCGATGAGGAAGCTGCGGCGATTGGGCGTGTAGGTCATGGCGCTCCTGTGGATTTTGCTGTCCCGAGGATAGTAACAAGGCTGCTCTATGTTCGGTCCGGGAACCCGGAGCCGGACAGCTACTTCTTCGGCTCATGATCCTGCTTCACGACCGGCCCTTCGCCGGGGAAAGGCCAGTTCATGTCCAGCAGGATCTCCTTTTCGCGCTCGGCCTTCGGCACGGTATCAATCCGGAGGTTCTCAAAGAAGTGCACCCCCGTCTTGCCTGCCGTGGCAATGTCGAGGTCGCCGTCGCCATCGAGATCCTCGACCACGAACTGCGTCCCGGCAGCGGCGGTCCCGTTCACGGAGATCGGATAGCGTGTAAAGGTCCCCGTCTTGCGATCGATCTTGTAGTAATACACAACCAGCGGATCGTAGGAACCGGGATCGTCTCCCGCATGCCCGCGATAGCGCTTGCCGGCTATCAACTCCAACTCGCCATCTCCATCGATGTCGGCCATTTTGAGAGCATGCACCTGCGAGAACGATTCGTCGATAGTGTGCTTAACCCATGCGCGGCTGGCGCCACTGGTCTGCTGTTCCAGCCAATACATCCCGTAGCTGTGTCCCTGGCCATAGATCACATCCATCTTGCCGTCGTTGTTCACGTCGTAGCCGATAATCGGAAAGCCCGCATCCTCCATCTTCCAGTCGCCATGCCACTCCCACTGATCCTTGTCGGCGTCGATCTGCTTGAACCACCCGTTGGGCGTAAGAATATCCGCCTTGCCGTCGCCATCGATATCGGCCACGCCGATGCCGTGGCCATCCTCGGCGCGCCCGCCCACGTGATGCACTTTGGGCTCTTGCTCGCCGAAGTCGATCCACACGACACCCATGTGGCCGTAATGCCCGAAGATCAGGTCGGGCTTGCCGTCACCGTTGATGTCGGCCATCCAGCCGCCTTCAGTGTCGTAGCTGTCGGTAATGAAGTGCTTCTTCCACTCCGCGCCCAGCTTTCCCGGATTCTCCCACCAGAAGATCCCGTTGGTCATCCAGCCGGCCGTCACTACGTCGGGCCGCCCGTCGTGATTCACGTCGACCGCCCACTCGCCGCAGTCAGAGACGAACTCGTTCATCACGCCCACTTCGCGATACTGGTGCCGCGTCCATTCGCCACCCCGCGGTCCGGGATTCTCATACCAATAAGCCCCGCTCAAAATATCAGGCCGCCCGTCGCCATTCATGTCCAGGGTGGTAATGCCCTCGGCGTGATCGGTACCCAGGCGATGAATAAAAAACGTCGCCTGCTCCACGCCGCCCGGAGCAGGACCACGCTTGAGGTTGTGCTGGTAGTGGGCTTGCGCCGGAGGTTGCGCCGCGGCGATGAATGTGAAGACCGCCGCCGCAAAAGCGAAGGCCACCCCCGTGCGGCCCATCCAAAATAAAGATTGGCGCATAGAACTCAATTTCATCTGATAGATTCCTCGCCGCGCCATTCTCAAATACCGGGGCGGGCGTCCACAAGGCAAATCAAGGCCGGGGACCATCTCGATTGTGCTCACAGTCGAGGTTTTATCTCAAACGCTCGCCGGCATGGAAGAATGAAATGATCGCTGGTTATCGCGGAAATGAAGAGGAACGGTGAACGACTCAGTCACTCATAAAATCGCCCTCGTCACTGGCGCCGGCAGTGGGATAGGCCGCGCGGTCGCACTCAGCCTGCAGTCGGCCGGCTACTTTGTCGCAGCAGCGGGACGCCGCGGGGCAGAACTCGAGCGGACCGCGGCCCTGGCCGTCCCGGGTGCCGGCCGTATCGTTCCGATACCAACCGATGTCGGCAATCCTGATTCAGTTCGAGCGTTGTTCGCGGAGATCCGCCGCATGTTCGGCCGGTTGGATGTTCTCTTCAACAATGCCGGCATCTCGGCCCCCGGTGTTCCCTTCGAGGACATCTCCTTTGAGCAGTGGAGCGCGGTGGTGAATGTCAACCTGACCGGCGCATTTCTCTGCGCCCAGGAGGCGTTCCGGTTGATGAAGGACCAGTCTCCTCGCGGCGGACGGATCATCAACAACGGATCGATCTCGGCGCACGCTCCGCGGCCGAACTCGGCGCCATACACCGCGACCAAGCACGCCATCACTGGCCTGACCAGGAGCCTGTCGCTCGACGGGCGCAAGTATGACATTGCCTGCGGTCAGATCGACATTGGCAATGCCGCGACGGAGATGAGCGAGCCGATGGCATCCGGCGTGCTCCAGGCGAACGGAACCACAATGCCGGAACCGCGCATGGATGTGCAGCACGTTGCCGATGCGGTGGTGTACATGGCCGGGTTGCCACTCAGCGCCAATGTTCAATTCATCACATTAATGGCCACCAAGATGCCGTTCGCAGGCCGGGGCTGAACGGCTGAAGGTTCGCCTGTGCTGGCAAGTGAGGAATGATACCCCCCTAACGATGCGCATCCCGGATCCCCGATGGAAGAAAGGTCATATTCGTTGTACGTGATTGACTTTGGACCGGCCGCTTGCGCTGTCTCAGGAATTTTACTTGACTCGATTTTGACCGTCTGGCTACAATCCGGGTTCGTTCAAAGATAGAATTTCTCGCGTTTTTCTTTGAGATCGTCGGCGCTCGTTCCTCGATCTACGAAATTCCTCGGGTCATCAGGGCTTCAAAATCTGCGCCCAGTTCCCATTGCCATTACCAGGCAGGAGGACACCCATGTCCAGTACCTACACGTACCCCGGTGTGTATATCCAAGAATTGCCCAGTGCGGTACACACGATTACCGGCGTAGCCACGTCGATTGCGGCGTTTGTGGGCTACACGGCGCGCGGCGTCGATAACCGCGCGCAGGCGGTCTACAGCTTTTCCGATTTCGAGAGACTGTATGGCGGGCTGGCTTCGAACAGCGAAGTGAGCTACGCGGTGCAGCAGTTCTTCAACAATGGCGGAACGCAGGCCTACGTGGTGCGATCGCCGATGCACTACCCGACCTCGGGCACTCCCGTGCCTTATGCAGAAGTGGCCATCGCCAACGGCGAGCTGACCTTTGCCGCCTTGAGCAGCGGGCAATGGGCCAACAATCAACTACTGGTGGATGTGGATGTGCAGGGACTGGACCTGTCTGTTGCGACTGGTGACCCACTAGCGTTCAACCTCACCATTACGGATCTGATGGATAGCACGTCGGAATACTTTCCGTCGGTCACACTGAACTCTGCGGCGCAGAATTTTGTGGCCGCGGTTGTGAATGATCCGGACAACGGATCGCAGCTTGTGGGTGTGAAGACAAATCTACCGTCGACGCCGACGGCCCTGGTTGTAACGGGGATTCTGGGCACGGCGCTCACGATTACGGGCGCCGGCAGCGTGGACGCGAGCCTGGGCGGCGGGACCGCCACGGCTACTGCCGATTGCAACCTGGTACTGACGCTGCCGCACATTTCGTCGACGCCGGTGACGATCAAAGTCATCGGGAACGGCAACTCGATTTCGCAGACCGTTTCGGGACTTGCGGCCCAGTTGCAGCAGGCGATCGCCAACTGGCTGATGGTGAATGTGCCGGGAGCGTCGGTAAGTTGTACGGCGGCGCCGAGCGGAACGGGCACGGGCATTCGCGCGAGCGTGCTGTTGCCGAACCAGCCGGATGCGGTGATAACATTTGGTTCGCCGGCAACCGGGCATGATGCGGCAACCGCTCTGGGTTTGAAGACTCCGGGCAACACAAATGTGGCGCACTATGCCCTGGGCGGAAGCACACAGCATCCCCTGGCCAGTATTACGTGCACGCCGGCGACGGCGCCGTCGGGGCTGCCGCAGTCGGCTGAACTGATTGGCGATCCGCTGGCGTTTACGGGCATTTATGCGCTGGCCAAAGTGGACCTGTTCAACCTGCTCAGCATCCCCGAAGCGGCACGTTCGCTGCCGGGTAATCCAAATGCGGCGGATCCGAACATCAACGCAGTGGAGATTTATACGGCCGCGATTGCGCTGTGCGATCTGCGACGGGCGATGCTGCTGATCGATCCGCCGCCGAACGTGACGACGGTCGCGGGTGCAGTGGACTGGAAGTCGAGCGGCATCGGGGTGGTGGATGCGAATGGCGCGGCGTTCTGGCCGCGGCTGCGGCTTGCGGATGCTCTGAACAGTGGACAACTGCGCACGTTTGTGCCTTCGGGCGTGGTGGCGGGCGTGTACGCGAGGACCGATGCCACACGCGGTGTTTGGAAGGCTCCGGCCGGGATTGAAGCCACACTGAACGGCGTACAGAGCATGACGTACAACCTGAGCGACCAGGAGAACGGGTCGTTGAATCCGCTGGGGCTGAATTGCTTCAGGACATTCCCGCTGTATGGGCCCCTGCTTTGGGGAGCGCGCACACTGAGGGGGGCGGATGCACTGACCGACCAATGGAAGTATGTGCCGGTGCGGCGCACCGCGCTGTTCCTCGAGGAGAGCTTGTACCGGGGCACGAAGTGGGTGGTGTTCGAGCCCAACGACGAACCGCTCTGGGCCGCAATCCGGCTGAACGTGGGATCGTTCATGGACTCGCTGTTCAAGAAAGGCGCGTTCCAGGGAGTGACTGCCTCGCAGGCCTACTTTGTGAAATGCGACAGCGAGACCACGACCCAGCAGGACATCGACAGCGGCATCGTGAACATCCTGGTGGGATTTGCGCCGTTAAAGCCGGCAGAGTTTGTGGTCATTCAAATTGAGCAATTGACGGGGCAGGCTTCGGCGTAGACGCAGGCGAATCTGGATGACGATCAGCACGGAAGGATACGAGGTGAAGCATGGCCGAGTTTGTGGTGAATGCGCAGCGGTTCGATCCATATAAGAACTTCAAATTCCGGCTCAAGTGGGATGGGCAGTACGTGGCCGGGTTGAGCAAGTGTTCGCCATTGAAGCGCACCACGGAGGTGGTGAAGCATCGCGAAGGCGGCGACCCCAGCACCAGCCGCAAATCGCCGGGGCGAAGCGAGTTTGCGCCGATTACGCTGGAGCGCGGCGTAACCCACGATCTGGCTTTCGAGGCGTGGGCGGCGAAGGTGTGGCAGATCGGCGCGGGACTGGGAGCGGAGGTTTCGCTCAAGGATTTTCGCAAGGACCTGATTCTCGATTTCTACAACGAGGCCGGACAACTTGCGATCAGCTACAAGATTTATCGCGCATGGGTCTCGGAGTACCAGGCGCTGCCGGACTTGGACGCCAACGCGAATGCCGTCGCAATCCAACACATCATTCTCGAGAACGAAGGATGGGAGCGAGATACGTCAGTTACGGAGCCGACCGAGGTTAGCTTCACTTCGACAAGAGCATAACTTTTCCGCAGCCATCGAGTGAGCAATGCAGGCTCGACATTCCTTCGTCGAGAAGAATTCATGGGACGATCGGAACCGCAGATTCTTCGACTGCGTCCGCTGCGGCGGACTCCGCTCAGGATGACAGGGCTAAGTTATCTTTCATCACAGTTTCAAAACACAGGCTATGCACTCATTGAGCGGAGAACGGATTCTCACCGCATGGGAGCGGGGACAGGCGAGCCGGGAACCATGGCGAGCGCTGACCCTACTGGCTGTGGCGATGCCGGAAGAGGAAATGGCGGAACTTGCCGCAATGCCGCTGGCAGAGCGAAATGCGATGCTACTGCGGCTGCATGCGATGACGTTCGGGCCCAGGGTTGATGGGTTTGCTGCTTGCGCGGAGTGCGGTGAGCAACTGGAGTTCGCCATGGATGCCGAGGACATGGCGCAGACAATGCGTGCGGCGGAGCCCGAGACATGGATGGAAGCTGACCGCACGATGGGCATGCGACCCGCGGACTCGAGCGATCTGGCAGCGACAATGGAAGCGGCGAGCGAGGAAGATGCGCGGTCGCTGCTGCTGGCGAGGACATTGGGCATCGAGGACACGGACCTGGTTCGAGCGAATCGGGCTGATTGGGTAGATCGGTTCGACCGGCTGAACGCTTCGGCCGAGATACGGTGCGTTTTGCCCTGTGCGCATTGTGGAGCGCGGACGGCGGTGGACTTCGACGTAGCCGGTTTTGTGTGGCGCGAGATTCAAGTGGCCGCGCGAAGGCTGTTGGCAGAGATACATCGGCTGGCCTCGGCATATGGGTGGAGCGAGAAAGCGGTTGTGCGCATGAGTGCGGCGCGTCGGGCGGCCTACCTGGAGATGCTGAACGCATGAGCGGAGTGCTGGACAGGATGGTGCAGCGGTCGCGCGGGCAATTGCCCGCAATTGAGCCGTTGGTGCGTGGGCAGCAAACGGCAGCAGCGGCACTGCCGTTGGTGGTGGAGGAGAATGCAGCAACGGTATCGCGCGTTCGGAATGTCGCATCGGAAGGACGAGAACGTGCCTTGCGCGACGAACCCGCGGCTGCGCTGCGGGACGACGTGAGACGTGACGTTGCGCAGGCGAGGGATGAATCCCGGAAGGACTCGCGGCGATCCGAGGCTCTCGAGGTTGCTCGTGTTAAAGGGGCTGCCGAGAATGAGGGAACACCCGCGGCGAAAGATGCCGGTCAGGATGGCCGCAACAGGGCGCAGCTGGAACCGATGGCGGAACTGCGGGATGTCGCGCAGCGGAGCGACGAGCCGCAAGAATCGTCAATCGAGATGCGCGCAGAGAAGATGCCCGCGAAGTCTGATGAGACCGCGGGCGAGAGCATTCGAACAAAAGCCGAAGTGGAGCCGCGGGCTGCAACGCAGGACGCACCTGCGGGACGAGATGAAGCGGGCAATGCTGTATCGGCAATGGATTCGGCCGAGCACACCGAGATTCACATCACGATCGGCAGCGTGGAGTTGCGCGCGCCGCGCGTTGCACCTGCGCCGCCGAAGCCTCCGGCCTTTCGGCCGCGGGTGACTCTGGATGAGTTTCTAAAACGCGGGACTGGATCCGGCGCGCGAGGAGGGAGCTCATGAGCGACTACCTCGCCGTCGGCGGCGTAAGCGCGGTGTTGATGTCGCTGCTGGGGACCGCGTTGACGGACGGCGGCCCGACAACGATTCTTGGCTCGGCGTCGGCGATTACCAACAAGGCTCCCGATTTGATTACGACCGGCAAAGACGAGGCCGCGGGCGTGAATCTGTTTCTCTACTACGCCAGCATCAATCCCGCACTGCGCAACCTGAACCTGCCCTCGATGAGCGCGGGCGGAGGAAGGCTGAGCAATCCGCCGCTGGCGATCAATCTGCATTACCTGGTGACGGCGTACGGGAGCCATGCGTTCGATGCGGAGATTCTGCTGGCGTGGGCGATGAAGGTGTTTCATGATACGCCGGTGGTTCCGCGCGACACGATTCAGCAGGCGCTGGCGGATTTGCTGTCAGTGATGCCGGCTCCGCCGGAGAACCAGTTGATTGCGGCAAGCACACTGGCAAGCCAGGTGGAGCACATTCGCATCACGCCGGAAACGCTGACCACGGAAGAGATCTATCGGCTGTGGACAGCGTTTCAGACGGCATACAGGCCGACGACTTCCTACCAGGTGTCGGTGGTGGTGATTCAGGATACGCAGAGCTACGCGTCGAACTTGCCCGTGCAGCAGCGCGCGGTGCTGGCGCTGCCGCTCATCAGTCCCATGATCGATACTGTAACGCCGACGATGCTGGCCGGCGGGCAGACCATGACGATCAACGGCAGCAACTTTCTGGGAGATACCGCGGCAGGCACGCTGGTATCGTTCGATAGCGCGGCAGGAATCTCGGCGGCCACGGTGCGGGGCGCGTGTGTGCGCGTCGTGGTGCCGACCACGCTTACAGCAGGCACGCACACGGTACGCGTGACCCGGACTGTGACTTTTCCATCGTCGCCGCCAGCACATCGCTGTTGGGGGCAAACACCAACTGCGCCGTTCCGCTCCCAAACGTCGGCCGGTTCACGCGCTCACCGGGAGACGTGAACAGAATCAGCTCGATCATGTCCTCCACGTGCCGCGCCACGCTTGTGGCCTGCGCCGTGTGGCCTGTCGAGTCGAATGCATAGGGGAAAGCCAGGTTCATATCTTCCTCACATCGCCTGCACGCGCGTCTGCATGGTGACCGGCATCAACGTCACTCCGCCTGGAGCCGTAATCGCGACTCCCGACTGCACCACCAGCGGCTGCCCATTCGACAAGACCCGCATGGTACCCACGACCCACTGCCCCGTTACACACGGCGGCACCGCACTCGGAACGCCCGGACAACCGGCGATTGTCCAGGGCGCCGCAATCGTCGCGGTCGGCATGCCGCTCACCAGCACTCGCGCGTTAGGCGCCGTCGGCATCGCCTGCCCACCATGCAGGCACATCACCACCGCTCCCTGGTGCAGCAGAAATCCCGCCACCTAGATCACCTCCAGCGCGCCCTGGTTCACCGTCACTGCCGGGCCGTTCATCATGATCGTTGCGCCCTGCCCGTTTGAAATGATGATCCCTGTGTCTGAAATCGAGATCATCGCGCCCGCCGTTGTCTTCAGCAGAATTCCGCCCGTCGGTCCCGGCGTATCGCTGATCATCAACGTGTTCTGCCCGACGGTCTGAATCACCACTCCCTGCAGCCCCGGTGGCGTGGCCAGCGCCAGCGCCGGCACTTCCGCGGCCGAACCGAAAAAGCATCCCGACCAGATGGGATAATCCGGATTCCCCTGCTCAAACTCCACCCACACCCCGGACCCGATTGCCGGCACCGCGAAGAACCCGTTCTGTATTCCTGCAAAAGGGAAGCACGGCGTCGCCCAAGTCGAAGGAATCACGTTCGACACATCCGGCACCTGCACCATGATCCGCCCGATATTCATCGGATCGATGTTCTGCAGCACCGTTCCCCGATACTTGCCGTAATACTTCTCCGCCACTGGAGTCTTTCCTTTCCTTAGAACGCCAACGAAGGCACTACGGGCGTATTCGTGACCAGCGCATTCCGCTTCAACACAAAGCTCTGCTTGTACTCTCCCGGTTTGATCCGATGCGTGGCCGAATCCACGTAGTGCATCCCATCCCACGGCAGCCCGGCGCCGCGTACGCCCACCAGGCTCCGCGCCCGCAATGGTTGCCCATACCGCATCACGTCCAGCGTGCCTTCGCCTGTCATCACGTCGGCCGTCGCCACGCTCCGTGCAAAGCCCTTCATCATTGCCTGCGCGGGATTCAGCTTCGCCGTCTCGGTCAGTTGCTCGATCTTCTGCGGCACCGGCACAAACGCCCCCAGCGGCGGATTGAACGGCGTCACCGGCGGAATTGGGATAGGAATTGTCATCTTCGAAATCGATTCCTGGATGAACACGATGGGCAACACGGAATTCTGCGGCTCATAGCGAAAATTCAGGCTCTCCACGTTCGTCCACGTGTCCAGGTTTACGTTTAGCGCTGCCTGCGGAAGGCCCAGTCGGATCTGCGGGCCCCA